>RCMY010009209.1_pt1 | contig 10607 bp, 9 predicted proteins | sample 2041341 | NCBI WGS metagenome assembly RCMY01 (sample SAMN09708234, study PRJNA481090) | Marine sediment metagenome, whole genome shotgun sequencing project.
CCCCCAGCGCCCCCGCCGATGCCTCGTTCGACAGCCGCGCCGCCTGGAACCGCAACGGTGAGTTTCTCGAGATACGCATCCCGTTCTTCGCCATCGGCATCTCCGACCCAAGCCAGCGACTGGCCTACGAAGTGAACGATGTCGGAGAGACCACTGCGGTGCCGTTCGACCGAATTGGCATTGACGTCATCGTCGGCGACGAGCACGCCGCGACCAGCGGCTATTCCTGGGACGGGTGGCAGTTGCCGAGTTGGCACGAACGCCCAAAGGCCGGCGCCGTCGAGATCCTGGGAGAGACCAACCGTCGCCTCATGGGCGACTGAGCCGAGTCATGCTCAGGGGCGAGGAAGCTGTGCCTCTGGCGTCGTGTTGTCGCTGAACCCACGACGGACCTGCACGCCCCAGTCAGACCGACCTTGCAAGAAGCCTCGGACACCGGACAGTCGCCACACGATCGTGAGCGGACGGAAGACAATGTGTTCGACGAACGCCACGGCCACCATCCGCAACCGGGTTCGGTTGGACGATGCCATGCCGAAGGCGACCTCGTCGAGGATCAACACCATCATCGAAACGATCAGCCCGATTCCGTAAGCGGAGGCCACGAAGAGCAACTGCCCCTGGGACAGCTCACCCAACACAACGGCGGCCAAGAACAGGATCAGCCCGATGGCTTCGATGACCGGGCCCAGTGCTTCGACGAGCACGAAATAGGGAAGGGCAACCATGCCAGCGGCGCCGTAGCGCGGCCGCAGCAGCATGCCCCGATGTCGATTGAGCACGTCCAGGAGCCCTCGATACCAACGGTTGCGCTGACGTCGGAGCTCGCCGAGCCGTTCCGGCGCCTCGGTCCAGGCGATGGGATCGGCGTTGAAGGTCACTTTGGCCCGCTGCCCGGTCTCGTGACCAACCCGGCGGAGACGAACGATCAGTTCCATGTCCTCTCCAACGCTGCCGTGGAGGTAGCCGCCAGCCTCGATCACCCGCTCGCGTCTGAACACTCCGAATGCTCCGCTGACGATCAAATTGCCGCCGAGCTGATTCCAGCCGAGGCGGCCGATCAAGAACGCACGCGTGTACTCAACCACCTGGCAGGCCGCCCAGATCTGCTTGGGGAAACCAGGCTGCAGTCCGTGCGGGCCCCGAAACAGTCCGCCGTTGGTCAGTCTGACCGAGCCGCCTGCTGCGACCACCTCAGGGTCATCGACGAAGCTGGTCACCAATTTCTGCAGCGAATCGGGGTTGATGATCGTGTCGGCGTCGACTGCGCAGATCAGCGATCCGGTGGCCAGGTTGATCGCCGCATTCAGGGCGTCGGCCTTGCCACCATTCATCTTCTCGGCCACCACGAGCCTTGGATCGGCTCGCGACCGATAGAGGCGAAGAATCTCCTCGGTCGGAAGCGTCGCCTGGTAGACCTTGTGGACCTCGACGAGGTCGAACTCGTCGCGCAGGATCGCTTCGGTGCGGTCGGTCGAACCGTCGTCGACCACGACCACCTCGAGGTTCTGGTAGGTCAAGGCGAGGATCCCTGCGAGTGAGTCTCTGATCGTGACCTCTTCGTTGAACGCAGGCACGAGAACCGTCACAGTGGGCGCCAGCGGCGACGCCAGTGCACCGCGCCAGCGTCGATGTTTCGTACGTGACCGAGACCGTCGCAAATCCACGACGGCAGCGATCACCAACATGGCCTGCAACAGCGCCATGACTGCGACGACCACGCCGAGCGCGCCTATGGCGACGTCGAAGAATCCGCTCATGCTGACGCCATCCAACGATCGCCGTTGCCGAGCACGTCGCCGAGGCGACTGACTCGGCCAAGGGAATGCAAGGCCATGTCCCTGGCGAAGGCATCTTCATCGTCGAGGTGGCAACGCAACAACACGGTGCCGATCGGACCGAGTTCCAGAAGCGACGCGCCGGCGTTGCGCCTGACGTGCCACGACGGATCAGCGAGCGCGACACCAAGCAAATGGGCAAGTGCTTTCACATCGCCCCGACCAACCGACCGGGCAGCCTCGGCCCGGACGACGGGATCGTCGTCGTTGAGCAGCGCCGCGAGATGGAGCTCGGGCTCCGACATCGTGCCGTTGCCGAGGCAGGATGCGACGAGCACTCGAAGCGATGGGTCTGGATGTGAAACGAAACGCAGCAGTGAGCGCACGAGCCTCTCATCAGGGAGTTGTGCCGCCACCTCAGCGACGAGGATGACAGCTCGATGGTCTGCCTTGCCTCGGTCGAGTCGTTCAAGGAGCTGAATGATCGGCGGGACACACTCGACGCCGCCTTGAGCGAGTGCATGTTGTGCCGCAGATCGAACGGCGGGGCTCTCGTGATCGAACGCAGCAAGCAGAAGTGGGGCGAAGCGGCCCGCTCCGGTTTTGCCAAGACTCTCGATGGCGCGAGCTCGCACCAAGGGGTGACGATCTCCGAGGAGCCGCTCTCGTTCGCCAGCGTCGCTGGGGAGCAGCATGAGCAGGTGTGCGGCCCGAATGCGATGGGTCCAACGGCGCCGGAGCGTCCATCGCCGAATCTTGTGGGCGAGCCCTGAAAGGTCGGCAACGAGACGGAGACGGCGACGCGATTCGCCATAGACATCAGCGCTCAGCTCGTGAAGCACATCGGCCACCACGGCCGTCGGCATCGCTGCCAACTGCTTGCTGGCCGCTTCGAGTTCGTCGTGGTCCTCGGTCAGCACCAGCTGAGCTGCGAGGTCGTAGGCGTCGAGCCGAAGACGGTCACGCCTTCGACGCACGAGGCCCAGGGCCCAGCCGACGATGCAGAACAACGTGGCCGCCGCAACGGCGACCAATTGGACGAAGAATGTCATTTTTCGACCTGTGTCATTTCTCGACCTGCAGAACTCTCAGCAGGCGGCGAACCAGGATCCCCGGAGAGAAGGGTTTCTCGATGACATCGGCCACCCCCAGGTCGTAGGCCTGACGAACATCGCTCTCCCTCGTTCGGGAGGAAAGCATCACGACATCGAGGCGACGGAGTGCCGCTCGGTCGGCGAGGCGGCGCAGGATCGTCAACCCGTCGACGCTCAGCAGGTCGAATTCCAGAATCAAGAGCTTCGGTGGCTCCAGCGTCACGTCGCGCAATCGTTCCAGCAGAACTTCACCGTCGGTGATGTGGTCGACCGAAAAGCCGACGCGCTCGAGCGCTCGTGACACCACGCGGGCCGCGGCTGGGTCGGCGTCGGCGACGATGACATCGGCCGAATGACGCCGATCCGGATGCCAATCTGCAGTGACCACACGAGGCCCGCCATTCGTTGCAACCGACCGGTCAATGGCCTGCGCAGCTGCACCGATCAGGTCCTCGAGGCTCTGCGCGTCGTGAGGGAACTCCGCCACACCAACGCGGGCCCCCGGTGTCGACGCTCGCTCGACAATGCCATCGAAACGAGCTTGGGTGACCTTCGCCCCGACGCCGCCGAGCACCAGGATGTTTTCCCGATCACCATTTCTGGTCACGATGTCGTCAGTGCGGAATTCTCGCATCAGTGCTTCCTGCACGGCATCGATCGAGGACGTCTCCTCGTCATCCCCGTACCGGATGACGCAGACCGAGACCACAGAGTCCGATCGATGCGCGGCCAGCAGGACGCGCTCGGCGAGGAATGACGCCGAGGCCCATGGCACACCACCCACACGACGGAGGCCGGAGACGTCGATGTCCAGATCGGTTCGCTGACGGAGCAGTTCGGCCAGTTGACCGGCTTGAGCCACCACCACGTCCACCGACTCGACGGTCGCGTCCACTCCCGCAGCTGCGGCCTCTTCGCGCCCTGACTCGAGCACCTCGACGATCGTCAACTGTCGAGTGCCCGGTTGGCATCGAAGCAGTCGCACCATTGCAGCGTTGTCGTCAGCTGGGAGCAGCAGCACACCAGAAGCTCGGCCTGCCTCGAGACCTGTCAGCAACTCGCGATCACTCGCAGCCGTCCAGGCATCGAGACCTCGCGACTGCAAGCCCGGCAGGTACGCCTCTGCTTCGTGCCCACGCACAGCCATCTCGCGGGGCCGACGCATCGCGTGGAGGTGGCGGCGAATTTCGTCAACCACATCAGCGGTCCGAATGCTCGATGCAAGAAGGCTCGTGGCGTGTTCAGCGAGTTCGGTTCGATCTCGAGTCGAGACTCGATCGGTCACGACGATGAGCGGCAACGCACGAGCAGCCTCCCGCGCCGAGCGGCACATCAAGATGGTGGCCGGCAGCGAGCAATCAGCCCCGTCGACAACCAAGATCGCATCGGTGTCATGCGGCCAGTGTTCGAGGTTGAGGCGGTGCTGAACCGTAAACCCACTCGCAGCGGCGAACCAGATCACGTTGTCGAGCAACAGACTTGGAGAGCCGACAACGAGTAGCCGATCACCAATCGAGCCAGCGTCCATGCCGCTGGCGCCGACCGTCTCGACCGAGGACCGGACCCCCTCGATCAAACCAGCGGTGATCACGGCGCGGCCGACATCACGACCGGCTTCGAGGTCAATGTCGCCGATGTGTTCGCTGAGCGCCCTTGAACCCCTGGCCGCCGCCACCATTCCCAGATCGGCGAGCCACGCACTGGCTTGCTCGAGTCTACGAATCGCCTCCTGTTGGACTGCTTGATCGACAGCTCCTTCGAGTAGTTGCTTCGCCACGAGCTCGCACGGCCGCAGCTGAGCTTCGACGCGTTCGAGGATTCGGCGCCACACTTCCCTGAGCGCGTCGATGGCGACGACGTTGCCCGCCTCGACAATCGGTTCGCTCTCTACGTCCGTAAGCATCCGCCAAAGCTTCGGCCGACGAACAGCTGTCAAAAGGTTCGAGCAGGTGCGCTCACACCGGCACGAACGACCCGCTCTACTTCGAGCGCCAGGAGCGCTCGAAGGGCAGGCGCCAAGCGTTCGGAGCGATCAGCTGGTGGATCTGGTTGGGTCCCCACGTCCCCTTGGCATATGGCCGGACCGGAGGCGGATTCTCGAGCAGCGGCTTGGACAACTCCCAGAGCCGCTCGACGCCTTCTGCCGTCGTGAACAACGTGTGGTTGCCTCGAACCGCGTCGAGAATCAGCCGCTCATACGCCTCCAACACGTCATCTGACCGAGTGGTTTCATCGACCGAGAACTGCATCGACAACTTGTCGAGTCGGAACCCTGGGCCTGGCCGCTTGCCGTAGAAGGACAGCGAGAGACGAGATTCGTCCGCGAGATCGAAGGTCAGGTGATCTGGTCCTGACTGGCCAATGCCCGAGCCGGCGGGGAACATCGACTTCGGTGGCTCCTTGAATGAGATCGAGATGATGCGCTGGCCCTGTGCCATGTTCTTGCCGGTCCGCAAATAGAAGGGCACTCCGGCCCAGCGCCAGTTGTCGACAAAGCAGCGAAGGGCGATGAAGGTCTCGGTCTCGGACTCCGGGTCGACCCCGGGCTCGTCGCGATAACCCATGTACTGGCCACGAACGACGTCCTCTGGACCAATGGGCAACATGGACCGGAACAGCTTGTTCTTCTCTTCGGTGATGTCCTTGGGCGCCAGCGAGGTCGGAGCCTCCATGGCCGTGAACGCCATGACCTGGAACAGGTGGGTCACCACCATGTCGCGGTACGCCCCGGTTGCTTCATAGAACTCTGCCCGTTGCTCGAGACCGAGGGCCTCAGGAACGTCGATCTGGATGTGATCGATCATGTTCCGATGCCAGATCGGTTCGAAGAGCCCGTTCGCGAAACGGAACGCCAGGATGTTCAACGCGGCTTCTTTGCCGAGGAAGTGATCGATGCGGAACACCTGTGACTCGTCGAATACCTCATGCACCGATTCGTTGAGGGTGCGGGCCGTCTCGAGGTCGGTGCCGAACGGCTTCTCCATGACGACTCGAGAATTCTCGACCAGGTCAGCTTCTTGGAGAGTCCGGATGACCGCCATCGCCCCGCGCGGAGGAACAGAGAGGTAGTGGAGTCGTTGCTGCGGCCCATCCAAGTCGGCCTCAGCCTCAGCAATCACCTTGCGCAATGACTCGGCCGTGCCGCCAGGAGCCCAGAACAGACGACGGGAGAAGTCCTCCCACTGTTCGTCGGTGATGGTCCCTTCGAACTTCCCGAGTGCATCGCGTGCGAACGCAACGAACGATTCCTGGGTGTACTCCTCGAGCGAGGTGCCAACAATCCGGACGTGCGGAAGCAAGCCAACCGTGAGCAGACGAAACAGTCCGGGCAACAGCTTTCGCCGAGCGAGGTCACCCGTGGCTCCGAAGAGCACGACGGTGGTCGGCGGCCCTGGGTCGAGTGTGGCGTTGTGGGCAGCGGTCACGAGAACACTCTTCCACAATGACAAAGCGATGATGTGCGGGTCATTGCATCAGCTTCGGCCGCCCGGAGCACGACGTGTGCCCGCTTGGGCCGACCGCCTGATGGGGCGTGTTTGTGGCAACCTTCGACGGTGACCCGCCTCTCGGATCTGCCAACCCCACAGCTGCCCCGCGCTCAGCTGCCGAAGAACCGGACGCCTGGTCCCGACGTGTTCGATCGGTGGTCAGCGACTTACGACAGCCGGCGGTTGCAAGCGCTCACGTATCGTCCGATCCACAACGCGATGCTCGACCGCCTCCAGGGACTCGAACCGTCAGCGATTCTCGATCTCGGCTGCGGAACCGGTCAGTTCCTCCCTCGCCTACGCGCTTCGTTTCCTTCGGCCGCCCTGATCGGCGTGGACTTGTCGCATGGGATGCTCACCCAAGCCAGCGAGCGCTATCCAACCGCCCACGGGAGCGACCGCAGCGGGGCGCTCGGGGGCCTTGTTCGGGCCGACGCCATGGCGCTGCCGATGCGCAGAGGCTCGATGGACGTCGTCACCTGCAGCGAGTCGTTCCATTGGTATCCCGACCAAGCCGGTGCGCTCGAGGAGATTGCCAAGGTCCTTGCACCAGACGGTCGACTCATCATTGCCTCGATCGCTGCGACCACGAATCTCGGGAGCGCCGGGGTGCGCTTGTGGTCCGAGGCATTCGGCCAGCCGATTCGGGCACTGACACCGCGATCATTGGCCAAATTGTTGACACGCTGCGGATTCGACGTGATCCAGCAGCGTCGGCTTCCCCGTTGGGGTCTCGTTCCATGGCCGGTGATGACCGACGCTCGCCTGTCCGCCCCCTAGCGAGTTCGTCATTTCGACCGCCTCAGCTCAGCAGCAGCGGGCGTTGTCGCCGGCGACGACCACGTTCTGGAAGACCTCGGCATCACCGGTCTTGACGTACCACTCCCAGGAGAGGCCGTCGGGTCCGTCGACCCAGGTCTCGGTCTTCTCTGCGTAGCAACACTGGGTGTCGTCGATGCCGGTGGTCTCGAGACCACTGGCCGACAAGCGACCCTCGGCGGCCTGCACCTCGGCCGCAACCTCGACCTCGACACCAAGGTGGTTGATCGAGCCAGGTTCACCCTCACCGGCAAACAACACCAACTTGAGGGGCGGCTGGTCGATTGCAAAGTTGGCGTATCCATCGCGGACTTTGCTCGGCGGCGTGTCGAACATCTTCGAGTAGAAGTCGATCGCTTGGTCGAGATCGGCGACATTGAGGGCGAGTTGCAGGCGCATGTTGGTTTCCTTGAATTGAAGTGAGTGAGTTGATGTGACTTGAGGTGAAGAGAGTGAGTTGAAGCAAACGAGTCATTTCGACGTTGATCGATATGTTAGCTCAACGAATCGACATGTGTCAATATGTTTCTCGTGTCAGAACCCTGTTGCTCACCACTCACCGAAGACGCTCTCAGCGATGCGGAGGCCGTCGATCTGGCGGCGGTGTTCAAAGCCATGGCCGACCCGGTCCGTCTGCGCTTGCTGTCGGTGATCGCCACGGCTCCGACTGGCGAGGTCTGCGCCTGCGACCTTCCGGAGCTGTTCGACCGAAGCCAACCCACGATGAGCCATCACCTCAGCCTGCTCGTCAAGGCGGGACTTCTCGAGCGCGAGCAGCGAGGCAAGTGGGCATGGTTCCGGGTCATCCCCCAGCGACTCGACATGCTCGCCACAGTCCTCGGAACCGCAACCATTTCGTGACCGCTCGCCCCCACCAAACCCCGGGTTTGCGGCCCTCAGTTTCAATGCTGTCAGCCCCCGGTCGGTCGCGGGGACACGCACCGAAATCCCACACGGACCTTTCGCAGGATCGGCTAAACAGATTCGATGCAGCGACCTTTCCACCAGATCGATGTTTTCGCCTCAGACGAGTTCAGCGGCAACCCCGTCGCTGTCGTACACGACGCCGACGGCATCACGACCGAGCAGATGCTCCAGTTCACCGACTGGACCAACCTGTCCGAGGCCACCTTCCTGCTTCCGCCCACCGATCCTGCCGCCGACTATCGCGTCCGCATCTTCTGCCCTGGCCGCGAGCTTCCGTTCGCCGGCCACCCCACGCTTGGCACCTGTCAGGCGTGGTTGGCAGCTGGTGGTGAACCCAAGGGCGACCTCATCATCCAGCAGTGCGGCGCTGGCCTGATCCCGATCCGACGCGATGGCGATCGGCTTGCCTTCGCTGCACCGCCAATGACCCGGACGGGGCCAGGGGATGCGGACTTCGTCGCCGAACGGCTCCGGCAACTCGGCCTCGACGCAAGTGACGTCGTCGACGCTGCGTGGATCGACAACGGCCCTGGATGGTTCGGGATCCTGTTGGCGTCAGCGGACGCCGTGCTTGCCCTTGGTCTTCCGTCCGAACGTATTCCCGGTTTCGACGTCGGCCTCATCGGCCCGCACGACGGCGGAGAGTGCGCCATCGAAGTTCGAGCGTTCTTCGCCGATGCTGAAGGAAGCGTGAGGGAGGACCCGGTGACCGGCAGTCTCAACGCCTCGGCTGCCCAGTGGTTGCTTTCCACGGGCCGCCTCGAGGCTCCCTACATCGCGAGTCAGGGCACCGAGCTCGGCCGGCGCGGTCGAGTCCACATCGACGAGGCCGACGGCGACGTGTGGGTCGGTGGTCGTTCGATCGTGTCCATCGCCGGCACCGTCCAGATCTGAAACCTGCATCCCCGCCAGCGCTGCATACCGGTTCAGGAGACGAGGGATCGGCGAAGCACAATCGCGGAAGTGCCGATCAGGACAGCAGCAAAGGCCGCCAGCACAGCCAATTCTGTGCCGATGTCGGCGATCCCCGCTCCGTCGAACATGAGCGACTTCCATCCCTCCAGCGCCCAATAATGCGGCGTGGCCTGCGAAACCTTTCGCAGGCCTTCGGGGAACACCTCGACCGGCACCATGCAGCCCCCGAGCGCAGCCAGGACGAGGGCGGCTGGCGGCGACACAGATCCTGCCGTGTTCTCCGAGTCGATCGCCGAGCCGAGAAGGAGACCGGCGCCGGTTCCAACCAGCGCGAACAGAACAATCAAGGCCGCAGCCGCCGCCGGGTCGCCCCAGTCGACACCAAATCCGAGCGCACCAACAACCATGATGATCGCCGATTGGACCAGAGCAAGCGCCAGCCAACCAGCGCCGACGCCAACCACGATCGACAGGGCCGACACGGGAGCAGACAGCGCCCGGCGAAGCACGCCGGTTGTGCGAGCTCTCACCAGCAAGGCTGCAGACGTCAACGCCGTGATGAAGGTGAACAACACGAGGTTCTGAGCCGACGTCAACGCAAACGCACCCTGCGAGGCGAACCTCGCCCCGCCGACCGCCCGGACAGTGACGCCATTGGGAGCGTCCGCGGCAACCCCGGCTTCGATGCGATCAACGACCCGTTGGATCGTTGAGCGGGCCGCAAAGCCCCGGCTGCTGGTTTCGTTGACCAGAATCCCGTAGCTGTCGTCCTCGGCGACGACGACAGCAGCTTCGAGATCGAATCGCCGGATCTCAGCCCGCGCTTCCTCGAGCGTCAGTCGTGCGACCTCGACGCCATCCTGCACGGTCAACGCATTGGCGACACGATCGGCCCGCTCTCCCATGCCGACCACACCGATCTCGACCGTCGCCGGTCCGCCAAACGACGTCCCGATGATCACGATGATGGCAATCGGAAGAATCAGCATGAAGAAGAACGAGGTCTTGTCACGACTCTGCTGCGTGAGAATGGCGGCGACGAAGCCCCAGATCGCCCTCATGCCAGGATCCTCCTTCGCACCGACGCCAAGCCGATCCCTCCAAACACCACGCCGAAAAGCAGGAGGATGACGAGTGTGGATGCGATCGATGCCACCGAGGACGAATCAACGCTGACCTCGGTGAACGCTTCGAGCGCTCGGCCATTCGGTGTGAAGCCTCGGACGGAGCGCAGCGCAGCTGGAGCGTCAGCCGGCCCGGTAAAATTGCCACCGAGAAGGCTCAACCCAAAGGTCACGACGGCCGTGAGCGTGGTGGCCTGTTGCGCCGTCGCGGCCAGGCCGCCGATGAAGGTGGCAACACCGGCAAGCGCGATGACCGTGAACACGATCAGCACGAGGACCGCAGGCGCGCTCCCCCACTCGGCTCCGAACACGATCGAGGTGACCAACCACACCACGACAAAGCTCACCACCGCCATCGCGGCAACGGCGAGAACCTTCCCGATCAGGATCGACCAGAGCGTCGTCGGCCCTGACATCATCCGGTCAAGGGTGCGGTTCTCCTTGTCCTCCAACACCGACTGG
>RCMY010021022.1_pt1 | contig 10607 bp, 9 predicted proteins | sample 2041341 | NCBI WGS metagenome assembly RCMY01 (sample SAMN09708234, study PRJNA481090) | Marine sediment metagenome, whole genome shotgun sequencing project.
TGGTTGTCATGCCAAAATCAACGCAAATGTATGCTATGTATGTGGATAGCACTGACTTCCTAGAAAATAGTCTTGCCTTTTCAGGGTTGATTCAAAAATCTGAAGCTACCCAGCTGCGACTTAGCGCTGTTCCAAAGGGTATGACACCCATCGCTTATTTATCCTTTAACGAGCATGGCTTTAGCAAATACTGCAATGACTACAAAGCATACTGGCAGTGGGTAACCAATCGTAATGAAGTTCGTTATCAGTCCACCATTAATCATGGCAAGCAATACGATGCCAAAAACATGATGCATACCATTCGCTTGCTTGAGATGGCATTGGATATCGCTACTACTGGACAAGTTATAGTTGAGCGTCCCAATCGTGATAAGTTACTGGCGATAAAATCAGGTGCTAGCGATTATGATGCGCTGTTAATACAAGCTGAGCAATTAACCGTACAAATCGAAACGGCATTTGACAACAGCTTATTACCTAATCAGCCAAATACTCAAGCAGCATTATCTGCGTTGATTGAAACAAGAAGCACGCTTTATCGCCATTGAGAAGACTAAGCATACTATTACAAATCCCAGTCATCGATTTATGATTGGGATTTTTGCATTTATGATATAGCAAATTTTTCGGGGTTTGCACAAAGTTAAATTAAAAACATAAATATCAATGAGTTAACTAAGTTAACGTTGCTTCCACATAAGTTTACATATGGCTGATTTGATGACATAGACTTACGTCTTTATACACAATACTGTTGATTCACTACCTAACAGTATTATTGTATCTGCACTTTATTCATTATGCTTGGCGCATATTTATAAGAGAGGTTTAAGGCAGTTATTTGTCAAACTAATCTCATAAAGAATAAACCAACACCTATATGTGCTCACATGAGTAAAGAAACACTATATTAGTAAGGAATGTCTATGTTAAACACCTATTCGCCACAGCGTCGTCCATCATGGCGCGGCGTACTTGCTGGTCTCGTAATGGGACTCATAGTAGTTATGGCAATGATTGCCTTAGCTTTGGTTTTGAGCTCATTTTTACCATTTGATTTGAAAGGGTCTACTATCGCTGGTGGTATCTATGCTGCAATTACAGCTTTAGTCAGTGCTTTTGTAGCGGGTTATTTTGCGATTAAATTTTCAGCGCCAGAGGCTCTATTTGGTGACGGTACTGATATCGATCCAAAAGATGCCAGCCTTACAGGTATGCTTACTGCTGCTCTAATAGTATTGATAACAACTTTCTTTGCCATGAGTGGTGCTACTAGCATTCTATCAACTGCAGGTAATGTAGTGGGTAGCACTGTTAGTACAGTAGCGAAAACAGCAGGTGGCGTAGCTGCAGCGGGTGCGTCAGCAGTAGGCACAGCAGCGGCAGGTACGGCAGCAGCCGCTCCAGAAGGCACGGCTCAACAAATTCAACAAAAAGCACAAGAAGTTTATAATCAAGTATCAGGCGATATTAGCCGTGAAGATATCGACGCTATGATTGCCAAAAACACACAGAACCTAGATGAGCAACAGCTTAATGCTACAGGTAATGTGCTTGCTGAAATCATTAACACTACTAAAGATGATGTTGCTGAAATGGACTTCACCAGTATTGATACTTGGCGTAACGTTGATGACTTCGCTAAACAGCGTATGGCATCAATCGCTACTACTTTAGAAGGTCCTGAACTTATTGATCGCTTGCAAGCTGAAGGCCTAACTGAAGCCCAAGCTATCGAAGTTCGTACTGAAGTTCAACAGTCATTTAATGAGTACAAAATGAAGACTGAGCAATATGTCGCTCAAGCCCAACAGACTCTTGATAGTGGTCTACAACAAGCTGAAGATGTTGCTCGTAAAGCAGCATTATATAGTGGCCTATTTTGGTTAATCAGCGCACTACTTACTTTTATCGCCGCTACTATGGGTGCAAAAAGTGCCGCTGCGAATTATCGTTTAGCTAAACCAATCGTAACTTATGGTGATAACATTCGATAAGCTAGATTGAAAGTACTAAGTTAGAAATTAATATTTAGAAAAGCCCAGTCATTATGATTGGGCTTTTTCTATTTTCACAGAGTATTTTTAATCAGCCATCTTATTATTTGGCTAAGCTTTTAAAAGATAAGTTTAAAGATAAATAAGTACCAATCAATATCACTACCGAGCCGATAATAGCACCGATATCTAGCGCCTCACCGAGCAATAAATAACCTAAAATAATCGCAAAAATAGGAATGACTAAAGTAATACTGGTCGCTCGCATAGGACCGATGCTTTTTATTAGCTGATTCATAAAGACTAGCGCAATAGCGGTTGAAAACACGCCAATACAAATCACTGAACCCCATGCCTTTAGGCTAATAGTTGCGCCATATGGAAAATTATAGATAGCAACAGGTAGCATGACTAAGCTGGCGATAATCAGCGAGCCTGCGGTAATAGCTACTGGGGAGATTTCTTCTAAGTAGTTCCTAGTAACGTTCGCCCCTACTGCATAGCCTACTGCGCCGAGTAGTGCGTAACCCATCGGTAGCAGCTTTGAGCCTAAATTCTCTGCCCCTTGTTCTGCAAACAAATTCTCACTCATCAAAATCACTACGCCGACAACGCCAATAATTAAGCCTAATATTTGCTTTTTAGCGAGTTTTTCATTAAAAAACGTACTGGCAATAAAGCCGCTCATCATCGGCACAGCAGCATTAAGTACCGCCAACACGCCAGCATTCACTGACTGCGCTGAAAAAGAAAACAGTATAAAAGGAATAGCTGCCGAGAATAGACCAACAACCGTAAGCGTTTTCCACTTCTCACGAATACCGACTCGATCTTTTGGACTGAATATTAAGAAGACCACCATAACTAGTCCAGCAAATATAACTCGCAAGCTGGCAAAGGCTAAAGAGCCAAACTCAGGCACGCCTACTCGATAAAATATAAAGGATACCGACCACATAAAGGAGAGGATTAAAAATATACTAAGGTCGCGTCTGGACATTGGTTACTCAATATTGATAATTAGCACAATAGCTCTTTGGCTACTATCTGCTAAGGCATTAGAAATACAACGATGATAACGCTTTAACGACTATTTAGGTGGTGTTATTTATATATAGGCAGTCAGTGCTTGGTAGGCTTACGATTGTTGTAGATTGAGTTTTCTGAGGTGTTAGTTCTAGCATAAGTTTCGTCTTGTTCGCCATTGACTGTTTGGCGCTTGCAGACAGTCACCATTGCAAAGTATTGCTTTTAGCTCATACGAATTAATTATTAGCATTAAGGAATATTATCGGTGCACACAGCGCATTCTACATTGCTATACTTGATGCATAGAAGTAAATAATTAGAGGAATCTATAGTGAACGATGACGACAAGAAAAGACTTATTTTATTACTTGATGAGTTACTTAATACCACCCATTCAGAGTCACGACAAGAAGAGATAAACGATGAAATAAGTAAGTTATCTCCTGATCCATTTTGGAGTGACTATATATTCTGGAGCGAAGACTATATAAATGAAGATGGGAGTATAAATTACGAAAAATTCTTTGAGAAGATTTCTGAATATCCAACCTCTTCTGAGTATCAAACAAAGAGTCGCATCATAAAGTTGGCTGAACAGCTTCTTAGTAGAGATTTCTCTGAAATAAATGAGCTTGACGCTGTAAAAGAGATGAATAGTTTATCTCCTGATATCAGCTGGATGGATTATATCTTTGCTGATAAGACCTGCTTAAATAGCAACGGTAGTCTTGATAAAGAGAAATTCTTAAATCAAATATTTGATGAGAGCTGGAACGAGAATTTTCGATAGCAGCAGGTGCTGTTATTTAAATTGAAAACGAAAAAAGAAGCTTCTCTATGTTTGGAATTGAAAATTATTTAGGGTTTATTGCTGCCAGCATCCTGTTAAATATAACGCCGGGTACGGATAGCATGTACATCATCACTCGTAGTATCTCACAAGGAAGTAAAGCCGGATTCTATTCTGTTTTGGGTATTACCTCGGGTATTTTAGTACATACTTTGCTAGCTGCGCTGGGCTTATCGATACTGCTCGCCAACTCTCCTACAGCATTTATGATCGTTAAATATATTGGTGCTGGTTATTTATGTTATCTAGGATTTAAGATGATCATTAGCAAAAATGAGTCTTTGATATTAGATAGTTTGCCTGAAGATAAAAAACTCATAAAACCCAAACATTTTGATCATTGGAAAATATACAAACAAGGCGTATTAACCAATGTTTTTAACCCAAAAGTCGCTTTGTTTTTTATAGCGTTCTTCCCGCACTTTATCGACTCTAGCCATGCTTATGGCATGTTATCATTTTTGATATTGGGACTAAGCTTTGCCACAACAGGTTTTATTTGGTGCTCGTGTTTGGCTTTACTGGCCTCAGTGTTTAGCAAAAACCTGCGAGAAAACCCCTCAATTGAGTCTGTTCTAAACAAAATAGGTGGGGTTGTATTTATTGGTCTGGGTATTAAACTTTTAACTGAAAAGGCTTGAAGTGTGTAGAGTGGGCTAGTCTTTTCAAATGCTAGTAGAAAGAGACGAAAAGTTGTAACTCACCACCTAAAATATCCAGTAAAACTTAAGGTTTGTTAATCTTAGTCGGATTAATCTTTGGTGACCAAGGCAGTTTAGAGTTTTGCCAACCATTCATGATACGAAACGAAACCCTTTCATTGGACCTTCCTTTACTGCGCTTCCTTGAAAACCATGATCGACATACTTCACGTTTGAGAAGCCTTGGCTTAGCAAATATTCAGCACTGGGCTTGCCACGTTCAGAGCCTGAGCGGCACATAGTGACAATAGGGGCATCTTTTCCAAGACCCTTGGCTTTAAGAGCTTTTTCAATATCGCTAGCAAAATCCGGGTTGTTATTCATAGTGAAAACGCCCTTGTCGTCATTAAACTGAGTACGTCAACCAGCTTGAACGGAATATTGATATCTACTGCATCTGTAGAGCCGATAAACATGATTTCTACAGGGTCTCTAACGTCAACGAATAACATCTTCTCAGCATCTGTTTGTACCAAGCTCCAGATCTCATTCGGTGTCACTGATAGCGTATCTTCCGCACTGGCATAGGACGTCAGACCAAACATAATGAGCAATGACAACATAATAATTTTCATTTTTTTCTCCATTGAGCACTTATATCATAGTGGTTTGATACATCAAGTTTAAAAAACATTAATAAAGCATGATCTGTTATTTAAAATAATTTCACATAAATAATTAATGACGCTAATCTGTCCTACGCACATTAATCAATCACACAATGAATATAAATTCAATATACAAATAAGTATATTAAAGTATCACAGTCTAGCCCTTTTGCCTAGCTTAAACTATAGAAATTATGGAGTGCGTAGGATAGATTAGAGATTTTAAGTTCTCATAAAGAGTAATGCAAAGACATAAGCTATTATTTTAGATATTGAAATTATGCGTAGGCTTCGCTTTGTATATCATCTAACGTGAGCTATGTAAAAAAATACGCTCAACTATCAAAACCATAAAACCTGCAACTACATAACACACTAGATCCTCGATACTAAATAAAGTAGATACATTGTGTTTTGACTCGGGACTGACTATAAAATTATCTGACAATGTATACCAAGCTGCCTTTTTCGAAACCGAATAGCTCTGACAGTCTGAAATATTGGCTAAACTCAACGCTAAAGGCAAGTATAAGCGTAGATAGAATTATTAATTTCTTATTTAGATCGACAACAGTCATTGTAATGCTGTATATCAGCATGATGACTAATATATCGCTGAAATAACTTCTAACCAATCATACATATATTTTACAATCGCTATTTCGACCAAAAAAATAAAAATGGCCAATAGGAAATAACTAAAATTAAATATAGTTATTTATCTCCTGACATCAACTGAATGAATTATATTTTCGCTGATAAATCTTGCTTAAATAGTGATGGTATTATTAATAAAGAGAAATTCCTAAATAAAATATTTGATGAGAGCTGGAACAAGAATTTTTGATAAAAGTGGTTGCTATCGTTTAAATTAAAAACAGAAAAAATACAATTGGCCTATAATGGGTTATTACCTTGAGTTGTATATTCGGCAGGTTACGCTAGCGCTAACCTATCCTACAAATAATTAGCAAAATTTTGATAGGTCCACAAAGGTTGTCCTAAAAAGCGGTTTAGCTCTCAAAAAACCCAACCTATAGCAGTCAGCCAACAAAAAACCCCAACATAAAGTTGAGGTTTTTTATCTTTGAACGTTAAAAACTAAGCAGCTTCTTTACTCTCACTCGCTAGCTGACGCAATACATAGTGCAGCACCCCACCATGACGAACGTATTCACGCTCTTTTGGCGTCTGTAGCATCACATGCACATCAAAGGTCTCTGTTGAGCCATCTGCACGAGTCGCTGTGACTTTTGCCGTCGCACTTTCACCATTATCCAATCCAGTGATACTAAGTACCTCTGAGCCATCAAGGTTGTGCGACTGAGCGCTTTCACCTTCTTTAAAGGTCAATGGCAACACGCCCATACCTACAAGGTTGGAGCGGTGAATACGCTCAAATGAGCCAGTAAGAACTGCTTTGACACCCAATAGAATAGTCCCCTTGGCTGCCCAATCACGACTAGAGCCAGAACCATACTCATGACCACCCAGTACTACGAGCGAACGCTGATCCTCTTTATACTTCATCGCCGCATCATAGATAGCCATTTGCTCGCCGTCTTTTAGTGTGGCCTTATCGTCTTTAAAGTAATAAGTTTGACCGCCCTCAACACCATCCATCATCAAGTTTTTGATACGGATATTGGCAAAAGTACCACGGGTCATTACCGCGTCATTACCACGGCGTGAGCCATAGCTGTTAAAATCGGCTTCGAGGACGCCACGCCCTTGCAGGTATTGACCAGCAGGAGAGTCAGCATCAATATTACCAGCGGGTGAGATATGATCCGTAGTGATAGAGTCGCCGAACAGCCCTAAGATACGCGCGCCTTCGATATCAGGGATACCTTCTGGCTCCATAGTCATATCATCAAAGAACGGTGGGTTCTTAATATAAGTAGACGCTTCACTCCATGGATACAGCTGGCTGTCTGCTGAACTAATGGCGTTCCATGCTTTACTACCGTCAAACACATGACCGTAGTTTTTGCGGAACATTTCAGCATCGATATTATTGGCGATTAGATCATTAATCTCAGTTGAAGTCGGCCAAATATCTTTCAAGAAGACATCATTACCCTCTTGGTCTTGTCCTAGTGGCTGAGTCGTTAAGTCAATATTTACCGTACCTGCCAGCGCATAAGCGACGACCAATGGTGGGGATGCCAAATAGCTAGCCTTGACATGAGAGTGAATGCGACCTTCAAAGTTACGGTTGCCTGATAGTACGGCGGCGGCGACCAAATCATTGTCTTCAATACCTTTCTCGATACTCTCAAGCAAGGGTCCTGAGTTACCAATACAAGTAGTACAACCATAACCCACTAAGTAGAAGCCAACTTTCTCTAGCTCATCCATCAGTCAGACGGGTCTTCTCTAAATAATCAGTCACGACTTTAGAGCCGGGCGCCAGTGAAGTTTTAACCCAAGGTTTGGCTTTGAGTCCCTTTGCCGCCGCATTTCTAGCGACCAATCCTGCGCCGATCATCACCGCTGGATTTGAGGTATTGGTACAAGAGGTAATCGCTGCGATGACTACGGCACCGTCATGTAACTTATACTTTTCATCTTCGATATCGACGATACTGCAGAAGTTGCCATCATCAGCACAGAAAGCGCTAGGCTTAGCCGCTAATTTTTTTGCCTGCTCTTGCTCACCGCCTTCTTCATCAAAGCGACCTTTACCCTTGACCTCCGATTTACGATCTTTGGTCATCATCTCTAAAGTTTCACCAAATTTTTCGTGCATATCAGATAAATTGATACGCTGCTGTGGTAGATTAGGACCGGCGAGCGCAGGCTGAACGGTAGTCAAGTCAAGATGCAATTTACTTGAATAGGTCGCATTTGGTGTATATTCATCATGCCAGAGACCTTGTGCTCTTGCATAGGTTTCGACCAGCTTGACTTGCGCCTCATCACGTCCTGATAGACGAAGATAATCAATAGCTATTTGGTCAATCGGAAAAATACCACAAGTTGCACCATATTCCGGCGACATATTGGCAATAGTTGCCCGATCAGCGAGAGGCATATTGTGTAGCCCTTCGCCGTAGAACTCGACGAACTTACCAACCACACCGTGCGCCCGTAGCATCTCAACGACTCGCAATACTAAGTCAGTTGCGGTAACGCCTTCGGTCAGCTTACCGGTCATCTCAAAACCAACCACTTGTGGAATCAACATCGATGAGGGTTGGCCTAGCATCGCCGCTTCCGCTTCAATACCACCTACGCCCCAACCTAGGACACCAATACCATTAATCATAGTGGTATGGCTGTCGGTTCCAAATACCGTATCCGGATAAGCGGTCAGCTCGCCATCGACTTCAGCTGCCATTACCACGCGTGCAAGATACTCTAGGTTTACTTGATGCACAATGCCGGTAGCAGGCGGGACGACGACAAAGTTTATAAAGGCATGCTTGCCCCAATGCAAGAACTCATAGCGCTCATTATTACGATCAAACTCAATCTTTTCGTTCAAGTCAATCGCATCTTCGCGACCATAGACATCGACTTGTACTGAGTGATCGACGACCAGCTCGCTTGGAATAAAGGGGTTAATTTGCTCAGCGTTACCGCCCAGCTTGACCACAGCATCGCGCATAGCAGCCAAATCGACTACTGACGGCACGCCTGTGAAATCTTGCAACACCACACGCGCTGGCATAAAGGCAATCTCTTTTGATGCTTCAGCGCCTGCGTCCCAGTTGGCGACGGCTTCGATATGTTTTTTGCCGACTGACTGTCCATCGTCTTCATTACGTAACAGGTTCTCCAGCACGATTTTCATGCAGTAGGGTAGCTTTTCAATATTCTTATAAGTTTTGGTCAGCTCAGGCAGACTGTAATAGGCATGTTCCTTGCCATCGACCGAGAGAGTTTGTTTTACGTTGAAGATATCACTCATGGTAGCTTCCTTATCTGGGTTACAGAAGGTTATAAAAGGTGGCTTTTATTATTAGTACTGTCGTTGATAGACAAATAAAGTAAGGTATACGATGATTTATCCAAAGTCTTATTAACAATAATAATAAATACAATGATAATAATTAACAGTAACTGTCTTTTACTATAACAAGTAACCTTACACTTGTTAACCTAAAGTGGTTAAGAATAGTAACAAAATAGTAAATAAAACAATTATTTAGCAGTATCACTACTTAAACATACTTTCGACGACCACTACGAAACACATAATCATCATTATAAAAGCTAGCATCACTGTTATCAGCCCAAAAATTCGGTATACCCAAAATAGGTAATGGTGCAAGTTGACGTGGCGTGATATCTACTTGTGATAACAGAATATGCATATATTCAGCAAGCTTTGCATCCAAAAATATCATTCTCTCAGACAACGATAGGGCAAAGAACTCAGCAGTGACATTTATGATAACGCTATGTGCGCATAGAGGTTTGCGTGGCTGTAACAGCTGCTCAAGTAAAGCATGGCCAAAGATATATACCGCAGCTTTTGCATCGGACTTTGGTAAATGCGGATTATCAAAACGCTCACGTGGGGCTACTAAACTTTTCTGCCAGTTAAAATCAATTAAAGCCTCGCTAATGCTGGCATCAGAGGTAACTAATACTGCACCATTTTCATCAAAGACCGTGATAGTATCGCGCACTCGTCCCCGACTCTCATTACGACCTTGTTTATCAATGCTCTTGGCAATCTGCAGCATGTGATGATAATTTAGCAGTGCTTTAGTCTTAGGAAAAGTCAGCCAAATGCTGCCATTAAACAAATCATGCAGATTATCACGAGTCGGAATCTTGCCAGTAGTCGCAATAAACGGCTCATAACCTTCGCCTTCTGGTAGAGCACCTTGTGCTACGAACTTTAAAGTATGGGCATGATTGTCTTTGCTAGGTTTAGTCTGCGGTAGCTGGTTTTGCAAATCTTGCGTCTGTTGTAACAGTGCTGTGTTTAATAGCTCGGCAATAATAGTAGTGTTATAGCTAGAGCTGTCTTTAGCATGCTTATCTAGATTGTCTTTTTGTTCACTTAACCTTAATACTTGATTACTCAAATATTTTAATTGGCTAAGATGATATAACCACGGTGCTTGCCAATCGATAGCCGCAAAACTGCCATCTAGCTTTGCTTGAGCTGAACATTCAGTAGAGTGAGAAGATATTTTAGACAATGAGGGCGATGCAGTATTAGAAGGGAAAGTAGTGCTAGTCATGATGATAATCTCTATTACTATTCTCTAGTGGCTATAAGGCATTATTATGCAAATTGCTATGAATTTAGCGCATGCGCTCATGGTATCATAGAGCGCTTTTTTAGCAGCAGAAACCTTATAGTTAAAGTAATATCAGAGTAATTTATGGCTAATTTTAATACCCATTTAAATGGTGCCTTTGCGGTCAGCGGCATCATGGCTTTGACCGTTTATAA
>RCMY010005633.1_pt1 | contig 10604 bp, 10 predicted proteins | sample 2041341 | NCBI WGS metagenome assembly RCMY01 (sample SAMN09708234, study PRJNA481090) | Marine sediment metagenome, whole genome shotgun sequencing project.
AAAGACGAGGGGAGCGATCGTCCGGTGTTGAATGGCCAATTCCGCCCACGCAATCCGCATCATCTGGGGATCGGCGCGGCCGTGGCGCTGACGATTGCCCTCTTTGCAGGCTGTTCAGGCAACGGAGCCGACGACGCGTCACGAGAAGCCGCCATCTATCGCGCCGTGATCGCCCACCTCGCCGAAGATTACGCACCGGAACCACTCGGGCCCGACGAGAATCCAATTCTCTACGTCGCGTCGTTTGCACTGGACGGCGTGTCGCTCGAGGACCAAGTGGAGCTGGTGGCCGCGTTCGATGACGACTACGAGGTGCGCTTCGTCGATGATCAGTCCGAGGCGGTCGATGACGATCTCGAGAATCGTCCCGTCCGGCCTGGGAGTGCGCTCCTCGGCCTCGGAACGATCGTCGACGACGGTCTTTCCACCGTGCGTGTCGAGCTCTACGCCGACGAGATGGACATCCGGGGCTTCCGCTTCAGTGTGCGTGCCGGTGCCGAGGGATGGGAGGTCGTCGGCGAGCCCGAGCCGGTGGTGCCAGAGGGCTTCGTGGCGTCATGAGCCTCTCGTTCGTTTCGCTTCCCACAGAGGCCGACCGTTCCTTCCTGGGTGACGTCGACGCTCGGCCGCTGCTTCCAGTCCAGGCACTGCACAGCATCGGCGACGGACTCTTTGCTTTGTCGCTAGTCGACTCGCTCTTCTTCAACGTGAGCATCGATGCGGCTCGCCCGCGTATTCTGCTCTACCTCGCCGTCACGATGGCCCCCTTCGTACTCCTCGGGCCGCTCATCGGACCACTGATCGACCGGCACAAGGGAGGGCACCGCGCAATCTTGTTCCTGTCGATTGGTGGCCGGGCGCTCGTGGCGCTGCTGCTCGCCACGCAGCTGAAGACGCTGCTCCTCTACCCCGAGGCGTTCATCATCGTCGTATTGACCAAGGTCTATGGCGTCTCCCGAAACGCACTCGTGCCGTCAGTGGTCGACGATCGCCATCACCTCGTGGTGGTGAACTCAAGGCTTGCTCGCGTCGGCGCTGTCGGCGGTGTCGTTGGCGCGCTCATCGGCCTCGGCGTCCTCCAGTTGGGTGAGGCGGGATGGGTGCTCCGGGCTGGGGCGTTGTTCTATGGTCTCGGCGCGCTGGCGGTCTTGCGCCTTCCTGCGCCACATTCTGATGAAATCAGCTCATCTCCGGTGGTCGAGTCCACCGAGATGCACGGACCTGGCGTGTCTGCCGCAACCGTGGGCATGGCCGGGGTGCGGATGGCGACTGGGTTCACCGTCTTCCACGTGGCGTTCGCCCTCAAGACCTCGGGCGAACCGGCCTGGTTGATCGCGCTGATCATCGGGAGCATCGCCGTTGGAGGGTTCACCGGTACCTTCGTCGCGCCTTGGCTCGGCCGACGCTTCGACCAGCAGGTCATGATCACCGGGTCGCTACTGCTGCTCGCCGGATTCGCAGCCCTCGCCGCCCTTCGGTTCCACGCTGTTTCGGCGTTCGCCCTCGCCATAGCGGTCGGACTCGCCGGAAGCGTGGGTCGGCGGGCGTTCGACGGGGTCGTCCAGATCGAAGCCCCGCACGCGCGGCGGGGTCAGGCATTCGCCGGTCTGGAGACCCGGCTCGAGCTCGGCTGGGTGATCGGATCGCTCATTGCCGTGCTCGCGCGAGCGCCAGACTGGGCCGGTCTCGCTGTCGTCTCGGCCGGGCTCGTCGCACTCAGCACCGACCGCATTGTCGAGCACCGAAACGCCCGCACGGTGCAGGCGAATATGGGTGTCGAGACGCTGGCACTTCGTCTCCTCGAGACAGCCGAGGCGGTGGCGGCCCGAGGCGATCGCCAGCAAGCTGTGCTGGTCGCGCTGGCGGCGGTCGAGATGGCCGCCGTCGATTACGATATCGACGACGAGAAGGTGAGGGGTCTCCGCGAGCAGGGGCTGGCTGCGACCGCCAGAAACGACGCGGAGCAAGAGGCCGAGATCCTGCGATTGGTCCACCAGCTGGTGACCGACGCTGCCAACTGACGGCAGTGACAGATCTGGCATCCGAATCGAATAGCTCCGAATCTGTGCAGTGTGAGGTGTCGATCCGGCACCTACCGCTGCACAGAACCGTGCCGGAGTCGGCGGCTAGCCGGATTTGATCTCGATCGGATACCCGACGATCGAACCCCATTCGGTCCAACTGCCGTCGTAGACCTTGACGTCAGACCGGTCGAGAATCCGTGTGAGTGCAAACCATGCCAGCGTGGCTCGATGGCTGAGCCGGCAATACGTCACGGTTTCCGAAGGTCCCGCTTCCTGTCGCGCGAAAATTGACTCGAGTTCGCTGGCTTCCTTGAATGTCCCGTCCTCATCGAGGAGATCGCCGTAGAACAGGTGTGTGGCGCCCGGGATCCGTCCCCGACGTTCGGCCCCGTAGTCGATCTCGAACCACGACGGGGACACGCGCTCGCCCATGAATTCTTCGACAGAACGAACATCGAGCAGGAGAACATTCGGGTCATCGAGGCGATCGAGAACACCTCGACGCCCAACACGACACGATTCGTCGGCTTGTCCGGGTGTGAGGTGACCTTCGGTCGTCTCGCCCGTGGTCGTACCGAGATCGCGTCCTTCGGCGATCCACTTTGCTCGACCGCCGTCAACGACGACGGTTCTCGATTCTTGCCCCGCCATTGTCAGTACCCAATAGGCGTATGTCGCGTACTGAATCGGGTCGCCAACAAGTGCAATCGTGTGGTCGTCAGAGATTCCCATCGCCGACAACCGTCGTGCCATCACTTCAGGTGAAGGGAACTGGCGATCGGTATCTGACCACAGGAGATCTTTCCAGAATGCGAATCGAGCACCGGGAACATGGTGTTCTCCAACCGCAACTTCTGGCGAGTCGTCGCTCGAGATTTCGAGGACGATCACCGAATCGTCCGTGTCGAGTTTCTCTTGCAACCAGGCTGTGGATACGAGCGGATTTGATTTGGGCACGACCTGACAATAGACGACTGAGGGAATGTGTTGTCCAGGGCCCAGGCATCTGGTTGCGAGTAGAGTCCGAGACGACAAATCCGAGACGGCATAGGAGCATCATGGGATTCAAAGTGATTGTCGATTACGACCTGTGCGAGAGCAACGCAGTGTGTATGGATGTTGCACCCGAGGTCTTCGAGGTGCGCGATGACGACTTCTTGTACGTCCTGAACGACGAGCCCGACGAATCGCTCCGAGGCAAGGTCGTGAGTGCCGTCGAACGATGCCCGAAACAGGCGATCTCGATCGAAGAACGCTGATCGGGTGAACAAGTCGTCACCGCCCGCCTCAGTGGTGATCATCGGTGGGTCGTTGGCGGGGGTTCGCTGCGCCACACAGTTGCGGCGGTCAGGGTTCGATGGCGAGCTCACAATCGTCCATGGCGAACCATGCGCTCCATACGACCGTCCACCGCTGTCGAAACAGTTCCTGTCAGGGGAGTGGGACGTCGACCGTTTGGCATTGCTGCCCGACGACAAACTCGCCGAAGTCTCCGCACGTTGGTACAACGATACTCGAGCCACATCGCTCGACGTCGCCAACAAGACTGTTGAGCTCGACAGCGGAGAGTCGCTCCAAGCTGATGTCGTCGTGATCGCCACAGGAGCCTCGCCACGCCGACTCGCCGCAGCCGATGGACTACGCGGCGTGCACGTACTGCGCACCCAAGCCGATGCCGAAATTCTGCGAAACGAGCTGCACGAAGGGACAAGACGGGTCGTTGTGGTGGGAGCTGGATTCATCGGCGCTGAGGTGGCAGCAACCGCGTCGGCACTCGGGCACACAGTCACGATCGTCGAGGCCGCCGACGTCCCGATGGAACGCGGGCTCGGACGAGAGATGGGCTTGTTCTGTGGCGGCCTTCACGCTGATCACGGTGTCGAGCTCCGACTCTCCACCGGGGTGACCGACGTGCGCTCGGTTGGGAGTCAGGTGACGGCCGTGGTGCTCGCGTCAGGCGAGGAGTTACCTGCCGACATCGTCGTGGTCGGTATCGGTGTCGTACCGAATACGTCGTGGTTGGACGATTCGACCTTGACCCTCGACAACGGAGTTGTGTGCAACGCACATTGTGAAGCGGCGCCCGGAATCTTCGCCGCCGGTGACGTGGCGCGCTGGCGCAACGATCGGTTCGACGAAATCATGCGTGTCGAACACTGGGAGAACGCGGTCGAACAGGGGATATATGTCGCCAAACGAATCATGGGCGAAACCGAACCGTTCATGCCGGTCCCATGGTTCTGGAGCGACCAGTACGAGCACAAGATTCAGCTCGCCGGTCGCCCGATGGCGAGCGATTCGGTCGAGCTGGTCACGGGCAGTTTCGAGGACCGCCGGTTCGCTGCGATCTATGGTCGAGGAAACCGCCTGACCGGTGTCTTTGGACTCAACCGACCACGTCACGTCATGCAGTACCGACGGCTGATTAGCGACGGTGCCACATGGCAGGATGCACTCGACTTTGCGACAGCTGCGCGAGCAAAGGCAGCGGAGGCAAAGACGTAGTCCTCGGTCAGTTGACCTGGAACGCCCAATAGTCGCCGGTTGAATCGGCGGTGTACGGCGCATCCTCGAAGTGCACCAGGAGTCGGAGCGTTCCCTCGCCGACGAGAGTTCCGACAACCTCACGAAAGTTCGTCTTCAACAGATACTCCTGTCGGGTGCTGACGACCAAAAGACCATCCGGTCGAGCCAGCTCGGCCATGACGCGAAGAGCGCTGGGTTCGACGTGGCCGACAGTGAACAGGCCTCCGACGGTGACGATGTCGGCGAACCCGACGAGGTGTTCGGGCGCTCGACTACTCAAGTCGATGCCACCTTCGAGCGACCGGTAGATCCGGCGACGCGTTGCCCGAGCGATCATCTCCGACGACAGGTCGACACCGTGCAGATCGTCATAACCCAGGTCGGAGATCACTGCACCGACCAGTCCGGTGCCACATCCTGCGTCGAGCACCCGTAATGATCGATCACTGAAGCGGCTCGTCGATTCGTCGACATCGGCGGCAGCTTCGACGGTACGAAGCATCATCGACGGCAGACCGTATCCATGACTCGCGACGTCGTCGTCGTAGTGTTTGGCCCAGTCGTTGTAGAACGTTTCGAGCTTGTCGACGTCACCGGCGAGGCTCATGGCGTTGCTCATCGAATCTGTCATCTCAGCGTCGGCCATTGACACAACGCTAGATGACGGGCCCTCGAACGGTGAAACTGATCGAACGAGAGCGCCGCTCAGCGCGGCTGCGTCAAGTGCCCGTATCGCTGAAGTGCATCCAGTCGGATGCAGAGTTCCAGTTGCCACCCCACCCCCAGCCGGCGTCGAGAAACATCGCCTCGATCTCTGCGGTGATCATGCCGGGCACATCTCGGCTGCGATCGAGGTACGCCGTCGCCAGCTCGGGGATGACGAGGTCTTCTTTGACGTACGGATTGTGGAACGGGTTGATGTCGATTGCCCCACCGTGGGCATGGCGAGACCAGCGCCCGGAGTTCACCGCTGGTCGACACACGAAACTTGACGTGTTGTTGCTGTCTCCGGTCGGCGCTGCGTCGACATCTGCTTGGGTCGTGACCTTCATCTGTTCGATCGGGAATCGCTGCGCATGAAGCTGCCGGAAAATCTCGACGACATGGTCGATCACGTTTCGATGGATGATGAGTTCGCCGGTGTGAAAACGCCCGTCGAACCCATAGAACGACACGGTCGCATACCCCAAGTCGTCGAGCGAGACAGGACACTCGTCTCGCCAGGTTGCACGCGCCACCACGGCGGGTGGGGGAGGGATGACGATCGAGCTCACGAACCGGCCGTCGTGCGGCGGCGCGAGCACGTCATCGGTCCACAGTCGCCGGTCGACAAGCTCGATTGGCGTCGGTTGGGCGACGCCATTGTCCTCGCCGGGACGCAGCGGCAGCGCACGCGTCCCAAGCCACTCAGGACGAGCGTGGCTTGCCGGATCGCGCTCGGGCTCGTGTTCTGACGCCACGTCGAGCGACATTGCGGGAACGATCGTCGTTTCTGCTGAGGCTGCCGTGGTAACCGTGGCACTGGAGGAGGAAGTGCTCGCCGCCACCGGTGCTTCGACGGTTCCGTGCGTGATGGGGCTCGCCGGAGTCGATTGGCCGGTCGCATTGGTCGAGCACGAGGCTGCAATCAGGACGAGCAATACCAGCGAACGCACGCACCGAGCGTACGGCGGTCATGGCGCGAGGATGTTTCACCCCGACGCCACGACTGCCGCGCGTTATTCGGCAATCGCGAGCTCGTACGCTCCTTCGTGGAGTTCGGCATCTCCATCGCTGTCGGCACGACGAAGGTCGATCGATGCAACGACATCGTCGAAGTCATCGAGCACCTTGGTGATCGTGCCGCCAACTCCGAACGTCATCTGCTCGACGTGGATCAGTTCGTCGTCACCATTGAAGACGTACGCAACGAAGGTGAGCTCGACCGGACCGGTGAGCGTGAGTTCGAGCGTCTCGGCGTCGTACGAATACGATTCGAGGACTGGCTCCAGTGTCTTGATGCGACCAGCGGTCGAGTCGATGACCTGTACGAGACGCCCTTCCATCGAAGCCGTGTCGGTCGTCTCGACGAATCCACCGTCACCATCGACGGTTGCCGGGCCACCCGGAGGTGTGGGTTCGGTGCCCTCGATGAGCAGGTAGTTGACCGCAATGTTGCCGTTGGGTGACCAATCGGTGCCGGTGACGGTTACCGCACCAGTCTCGCCGCTCGGTGTCGGGAACGAGACCGTGATCAACGCGGGGATTGCGTTCTGGTCGATACCGTCGATGATCTCGCAGTCAGTCTCGGCAGCGGCGGCGTTGAGGCAGGTGTCGAGGCCGTTGCCACCGATAGCGGTGTTGAGCCCATTGCCACCGTCGAGGAGGTCATCGCCATCGCTTCCTCGGAGGACGTCGTTGTGCCCGCCACCGACTACGGAATCATTTCCGTTTCCTCCGACGATGACGTCTGTACCTTCACCGCCGCGAAGGCTGTCGTCTCCGTTGCCGCCGCCGATGATGTCGTCTTCATCGCCGCCGTTGATCGAATCGTTTCCAGATCCGCCCAACAAGGTGTCGTTCGCCCGCCCGCCGAGAAGTTCGTCATCGTCGGCCTCGCCGAAGATCGAGTCGATACCTCGCAAGCCGCTCAGTGAGTCTTCGCCGTTACCACCGCGGATCGAGTCGTTTCCGTCGCCGCCGATGATGGTGTCGTCACCGTTGTTGCCGCGAAGGACATCGGGACCGCTACCACCCTTGATCACGTCATCTCCGTCGTCCCCCGACACGGTGTCGATGCCGCCGCCAGCATTGACGACGTCGTTGCCGGCGCCAGCAAAGATTGTGTCGTGGCCATACCCACCCCAAATGATGTCGTTGCCAGCTCCCGCGTAGATGATGTCGTTCTTTCCTTTTGCACGAATGATGTTGTTGCCATCCCCGGCGCAGATGAAGTCGGGGCCCGTCGTCCCGATCACGAACCGGGCGTTCGATTCGATCACGTTGTAACCCGCGGGTGCGGTGCCGCACGCGGTGCTCGTCTGTGCAGCGGCGGTTCCCATGAACGAGCTGAGCAGCGCAAGTGTGGCGATGCTCGCTAAGGCGGAAAGGCGGAGACGCATGATGGATCCTTCGGTTGGTCGACAGATATCCTTCGGCACGTTGTGCGGCACGGTCAATTCTGAATCGCACAATCTTTTCGAGAACGGGCGACCATCGTCGACCGCTGCAGATTCATCGAGGTCCTGTTCATGCTGCTTTTGGTTGCACTCGCGGTAGCGCTGATCGATTGGTCGGCCATTTTCCTGGACCGACCGCGCGTTGAAGCAGTTGCGAAACCACTCGTCCTCGCCACCCTGATCTGGGCGGTGGTGCACGACGGTCCGACATCGACCGGATGGATCGTTGTGGTCGCCCTCGCGTTCTCGCTCGTCGGTGATGTGTTTTTGCTACCCGCAGTCGATCGTTTTCTCGCTGGACTGGCGTCCTTCTTCGGATCGCACATTCTCTACGTGGTGGCATTCATTGGTTCCTGGAATTTCGGCGACGCCCAGAGTCGTTCACAACTTCTTGCCGGAATCAGCGTGGCACTCGCGTTGTGGTTGCTCGTTGGACGGCGGATCATCGCAGCCAGCGAGGCCGACGGTCCGGCGATGGGACTGGCGGTACGGGCGTACATCGTCGTGTTGTCGTTAATGCTGATTGCGGGATTTGGTGTTGGGTCCGCAGTGTTGGCCCTTGGCGCCCTGCTCTTTGCGCTATCCGATGGCGTCCTGGGATGGAACCGGTTCGTGGCAGAGCTCGCACACGGGCGACTCGCTACTCACATCCTGTATCACCTTGGGCAAACACTGTTCGCGTTGTGGGCAATCAACCTCACGTGAGGGCGGGTCGATCGGCCCTGTCGCGCTGGGGGTTGCAGGTGACACCGTGGGATATGCGAGCTTCTCGACTGATCGTCGCCCTGTTCTTGATTCCGGTCGCCTCACTCTTTGCGTATTACCTGGCACTCCTGTGGGACGGCGAATCGACGGCGATCGATTCGAACGGGAGTGCTCTCGGTGTTCTGGTGATCCTGAGTGCGGTGTTGGGTGTTGCTCGAATTGCGCAGGACGATGGATGGGCGACGCGCGCGGCGATGTCGATCGCCCTCGCTTGTGCCTATTTCATGCTGACGTGGTCGGTGTATGGAGATTCCGTCATCAGCCCCGATGCCTCACCACATTTCGTGTGGTTCGGGTTGTGCGTCGCCGCGTTCATGCCAGCTGTGGTGCTCGTGCCAGCCTCCGCATGGGCCTGGGAGGCCTACCGTCGGCGATTGGCATAAAGGCCTGACGAGGTGCTGCCGAAGCCTTCTCTGTGATCTTGTTGGACGAATCCGTCGATCGTTTCAATCGGGCTGGCCGCGCCTACGGCGTCCGGATCGATCCCTGGACACGCCGGACCAAGGCCCGGTCGATTCTCGCCGACGTCGAAGCCGACATCTATCCGCTCGAACTTCCCGCGGAACTGCGGGCATTCTGGTCGAGGTGGAACCCTGCAACGTTGCGATCGCCAGCGCTCGATGGGTTTATTCCCCTGGATCAAATCGTCGACCGTCGCGATATCGACTGCCCGCCGTGTCCGTCGGTCCTTTTACCAATCGCAGACTGGACACATGCCCGAATCTGGATGGAGTTGGCGAGCCAGGATCATCCCGGTGGTCGTGTGTTTCACAGTTATCACGATGAGTCAGAACTCAGCCTCTGGGCTTTCGGGATGTCTGCTCTGCTCGACCTGATCAGCAAAGCGTTCGAGCGAGACGCCATCGACGACCGGACCGGCACAATTCACGCGCGTCACTTGGAGCGGATCATTTCGCACTCCCTCGACGATGTCCTTCCCCGTCGGTCTCCTCGCCGCTTCGAGGGTGCCGATCGCAGTCGTTTCCCCGCTCACTGGAAACGTGCCGAGGGCTTGAGCGAGGATCACTTCGTGCTCCGTGGAGCCTCACACACGGTCGCCGGATTCCTCGACCAACGAGAGACCGACACACAAGTCGCCGCCACGCTGTCCGGCGTGTACCAGACGAGCGTCGGAGGTGGTCCACTTCATGGCTGCATCGGCACGTTCGAGGATGAGACGGGTTCGCTGCAGGTGTTCATACCGCAGATGACCGCAGTCGTCGGCGCTGTCGGACACGACGGGGCGGTCGAAATCGACGTGTTGGCCGTCGCGCCAAATGGGGCTGGTCTCGACTCGCTGTCGGCTCGAGCCGACCTTCAACAGGCTGCCCACGTCGGTCTCTTCGATTACGGCAAGGACATGATGGAGCGTCTGATCGAACAGATGAAGTATCTCGACACCTCGATCGTCGTCACCAGTATGCGTCCCATTCGATAACCCATCACTCGGTTCTGTTCGTAACCTCCAGGGATGGAGGCATCGGTCGTGGTCATCATCGTCCACTGGGACCAACCGGCTCCATGCGTCGCAACCGTGGCCCGATTTGCGGCACTCGCCGAAGTGGATTCGGTCATCGTCGTCGACAACGGATCGTCCGACGAGAATTTGCGCCTGCTTCGAGCAGGGCTCTCGAGCGGTGTCGAGGTGATTGAAGTTGGACGAAACAGTGGCTTTGGACCAGCAGCGAACCGAGGGTGGGAGACCTGGCTCGACCGACCGTCGTCGATGCCGTGGGCGGCGCTCGCTCCACACGACGCAATCCCATCGGAAGACACGCTCACCCGAATGTTGCAGGCTGCGTCAGCGCGACCGCGCGCGGGTTTGGTGAGCGCCGATGTCGGAGATGGCGCCCGCCCTGCGGTCGATCACGTCTTTGGTCCGATCACCCGACAGGCGCAGGTGGACGAGGGATGGGAGGACGTCGACTACCCACACGGGACGCTGATGCTCGCCAGCCGTGCGTGTCTGCAAACGATCGGGCTCTTCGACGAGCGCTACTTCGCGTACTGCGAGGAAGCCGACCTCGGCCTGCGAGCTTCGCACGCTGGATTCGACGTCGGCTTGGTGCGCGGCGCCAGCGTCGTCAATCCGCAGGTCAACTCGCCAACGGCTGCCGTGGACTACCTGAAG
>RCMY010005634.1_pt1 | contig 10600 bp, 9 predicted proteins | sample 2041341 | NCBI WGS metagenome assembly RCMY01 (sample SAMN09708234, study PRJNA481090) | Marine sediment metagenome, whole genome shotgun sequencing project.
CCAACCAACCTGTCCAACGGACAGTGTTTGTGCAGGCATCATCACCGATTGAAGACACGTGGCCGGTTCACGTGTGAACGTATGCCCGACGGCGAAATCCGGTTCAACCTCCCCACCGGCATCCAAATCGAATAACGATCCGCCGCGAACCCGACGCACGCCAACCGATATCACGCTCTCCCGGCCCGAGACCACACTCGAGGTCGGCATCGCCGCGCCATATGCCAGGGTGCGGGCCGTCGGGTTCTCGGTGCTCTGAGGTCAGAACGGGTGGTTTGAGGGGGTGACCGGGGCGTGCAGGTCGGTGTGTCCCTCGAGCACACGGTCGACCGCCGCCGCGCAGCTTCGGCCCTCGGCGATGGCCCAGACCACGAGGCTTGTTCCGCGGGTCATGTCTCCACAGGCGTACACGCCCTCGGCGGTCGTTGCGAACAAGTCGTCGACGACCGGAGCCTCGGGTGGTGACCGGAACTCGATGCCCAGGTCGTCGAGCCAAGACCCGCGCTCGGTGCCGGTGAAACCCGCGGCGATGAGGACCAGTTGGCACTCGAGTTCGATCTCCCCGCCGGGCACTGGCTCGAACGTCCGCTGTCCGTTCTCGAAGAAGCGCTCGACCCGATGGAGCCGTATCCCGCACACGCGGCCGTGCTCATCACCGACGAACTCCTCGACCCTCAGTGCCGGGCCCGCCACGACGCCTTCTTCATGGGCTGGCGAGGAATCGCGGGTGCGGGGGACCTGGGGCCACGGGTTCGTCGCCGGATCCCGCCCGAGGGGGCGCGGCGGGTTGTGGTCGATCTGCACGACCTCGATGGCTCCCTGACGGTTGGCGGCCCCCAGACAATCGGCACCGGTGTCACCGCCGCCGATGATCATGACCCGTTTGCCGGCGGCGTCGACCGGTGGGGCGCGCAGGTCGCCCGCTTGCACGCGGTTCGTCGCTTCCAGGTAGTCGATCGCCCATACGATCCCCTCGAGGTCGCGGCCGGGCACGTCAACCGGGCGCGGTGCGAGCGCGCCGCAGGCGAGTACGCAGGCATCGAAATCGGTCAGCAAGAATCGGGCGGGAAGATTGCTGCCGACCTCGACCCCGGAAACGAACGTCGTTCCCTCACTTGCCATCTGGCTCAGACGCCGGTCGATGAGCGCCTTGTCCATCTTGAAGTCAGGGATGCCGTAGCGCAGCAGGCCACCGAACCGGTCGTCACGCTCGAACACCACGACTTCGTGACCGGCGCGGGTGAGTTGCTGCGCGGCAGCAAGACCTGCCGGACCGGAGCCGACGATGGCGACCCGTTTGCCGGTAGGGCGACTCGGACGTTGCGGCTGGATCCACCCGTTCTCCCATCCTTTCTCGATGATCGTCCGTTCGATCTGTTTGATGGTCACTGCGTCCTGGTCGATGGCGAGGACGCAGGCCGACTCGCACGGTGCCGGGCACAGCCAGCCGGTGAACTCAGGAAAGTTGTTCGTCGCCTCCAGCAGTTCGACCGACCGTCGCCATTGCGAGAACTCGATCAGACCGGCCCAGTCGGGAATCAGGTTCCCGGTGGGGCAAGCCGCGTGGCAGAAGGGGATACCGCAATCCATGCAGCGCGTCGCCTGCCGCTCGATATCACGAGCGGGAAGCGGCTCGATCACGACTCGCCAGTCACGGAGCCGGTCGGGCACGCGACGTCGAGGCGGATCAGTCCGAGGGATCCGTAAGAAGCCCCAGATGTCGGCCGGCATCGCTCGCCTCCCTGTCCTAGCGGTATCAAACCTTAGCCGTAGCTCCGGTGTGGTGAGGGGTCGGCTCTCGAGGCACGTACTGCTCGCTCGACAACTCGTCGTAGGCGTCTGAGCCGGCGTGCCGGGTCGATTGAAGGCAGAATCGCGTGTAGCTTCCGGCGATGGTCGAAATCAATGGAACAGTCGCCGACGGATTCGGGAAGGTGGCCGACGCGTTCGCGGCGAACTTCGATGACTTCCCCGAACTCGGCGCCGGCTTCGCGCTCTACGCCGACGGTGAACTCAAGGTCGACATCTCTGGTGGCATCGCCGACAAGGCGTCGGGTCGGCCATGGACCGCTGACACGTTGCAGCTCGTGTTCTCCACCACGAAGGGGGCGGCAGCGATCTGTGTCGCGCGGTTGGCCGAGGCCGGCAAGTTGTCGTACGACGATGCCGTTGCCAAACACTGGCCCGAGTTCGCCCAGGCCGGCAAGGAAGCGGTCACGGTGCGACAGATGATGAGCCACCAGGCCGGTTTGCCGTACGTCGATGCGTCGCTGACGTTGGACGAAGTGATCGCCATCGACCCGGTGATCGCAGCGCTCGAAGAGCAGGCCCCGGTGTGGGAGCCGGGAACCGCACATGGCTATCACGCGTTGACGTATGGTTGGCTCGCTGGTGAGCTGGTTCGACGAGTCGACGGGCGCAGTATTGGTCGGTACTTCGCCGACGAGGTCGCAAGCCCGCTCGGGCTTGACTTCTGGATTGGACTACCTGAAGCGATGGAGTCTCGGGTGAGCACCCTCGAGTCGTCACCACCGCCCAGCGATCCGGAAGAGATTGCCGCGATGATGAAGGTGATGGGTCCTGGCACCACCGGATTCAAGGCGCTCACGATGAACGGCGCAGTGATGGCGTTCGACCCGGACATCAACCCGTTCAACACGCAGGCGGTGCACGCCACCGAGATGCCGGCAGCAAACGGCATCACCAATGCAGGCAGCTTGGCCCGGATGTATGCGGCAACGGTCGGCGAGGTCGACGGAGTTCGACTTCTCGGCGACGCAGTGATGCGGGAAGCTTCGACCGAGACGGTCAACGGTCCTGATCGGTCGCTGGTGGCCGAAACTCGGTTCGGCCTGGGCTTCATGCTCAACAACGAGCTGGTGCCGCTCGTCGGAGCAAACGCCTTCGGCCATGCGGGCGCCGGTGGTTCACTCGGCCAGGCCGACCCTGATTCGGGAATCGGTTATGGCTATGTGATGAACCAGATGATGGGTGGGATCGCGGGCGACCCTCGAACGGTTCGCCTCAACGACGCCGTTCGGGCCTGCCTCTGACCCCGCGGTCGTGACACGCTGTCTTGACAACCCGGCGGTCGGAGGGACAAGAATCGTGTCATGCCGATCCAGCATCTGACACCCGACGCCACGCCCGACGAACTTGCTGCGGTCCTCGCATCGGATGGCTGCGTGGTGATCGATCGATTGGCGAGCAAGGCCGATCGGGACGTACTGATGGCCGAACTCGAGCCGTACATCGAGGCAACGCCCACCGGATCAGACGACTTCAGTGGCCGAACCACCAAGCGGACCGGTGGGTTGATCGGTCGATCGCCGAAGTGCCGTGAGTTCGTCATGGACCCGCTGATTCTTGGTACCGCTCGCACTGTCTTGTCCTATGCAACCAGCATCCAGGTCCACCTCACCCAGATGATCTCGATCGGCGGCGGCTCACCGGCGCAGTCGATCCATCGAGACCAGTGGGCATTCGACTTCTTCCCGTTCCCCGCCGAGTACGAAGTGCAGTGCAACACGATCTGGGCGTTCGATGACTTCACCGAGGCGAACGGTGCAACGCGGGTGATCCCCGGCAGCAACCTCTACGACGACCGGATGCGGTTCGAGCTGAGCGACACCGAACCCGCCGAAATGGAAGCCGGGTCGGTGCTGCTGTACACCGGTCGGCTTTATCACGGCGGGGGAGCGAACCAGACCGACGCGACCCGGCACGGGCTGAACCTCACCTACAACGTCTCGTGGCTGCGCCAAGAGGAGAACCAGTACCTCTCGTGCCCACCCGAGATCGCCGCCGGTCTCGACAATGATCTGCTGCGCCTGATGGGCTACGCCTACGGTGCGTATGCGCTCGGCTATGTCGACGATGGGCGTGACCCGCTCGACGCTCTCCGCAACCGGGTTGGTGTCGCCGGCCTCGGCAGCGATGCCGTCCGTCCGAAGGCGACCCGCTAGACCGTCCGCAAGTCGAGCGTGGTCGCCTCACCATGAGCCCAGCCCGTTCGACCCTCTTTGCTGATCGACCACACCTGGCGCCGGCCGATCACGAACGACTGGCCGCCGTGGATCACGAGCCCGGTCTCCTCATCGATGCCGACAAGGCTCGTGTCGTTGCCGACAGCGGCCACGATCGACTCGGTCATCCCGGGTCGAAACGAGTCGAACCGGTCGAAGTGGGGGATGACACACAGACGATCGAACACGCCGAGAGCATCGATGAGGCCGGACTGGCGAGGTGATGCAGTGACCGATCCCATCATCATGGCCCCCGCCGAGCAGCCGGCCAGCGCGGCGTCGGATCGCCATGCGGTGAGCACGGCCGCCCACACCAGCGTGTCCCGCATCGATTCGATCACGTACGACGGGTTGCCGCCGGAGAAGTAGATGATGGAGGCGTCATCGATCATGGCGGCATTCTCGGCATCGTTGGCTCCCAACCGATCGACGATGGGCAACGGCACGGGCTCGAGGCCCAGTCGTTCGAAATGCTTGGTTCCTTTTCTGAGCCAGGATCCGACACTCGTCGGGCCCTCTTGGCCTGCGGCGGTCGGAATGATGACCGCCCGGTTCCCTCGGCGTGACACTCGTTCGAGCAGTGCACCGTCGATCACATCGGAGCACGCAAGGAACTCGCCGCTACCAACCAGACCGATCGGGCCCGGCAGGTCAGTCATCGGTCGGAGCGGGAGCGACGACCTCATGTTCTGTGGGGGCGGGCTCGTTGTGGATCACCGGAATGGTCGAGCCCAGAGCCTCACCGATCCGTTCCATGGTCGACGCATCGAACGTGCTCATCACCAATTTGGCCCCGCTGAATCGGGCCGCTTCCTTGATCAAGGCATTGCGATCGACCTCTTCGACCAGCAAGATCACCGTGGTGGTTCCAGGTTCGACCTCGTCGCGGAACCAATCGACCCACTCGTCGGAGATCCCGAGATCGATGACCTTGGCGGCAGCCACACCGGTGCCCGCACCCAGAACGGTGCCGGCCACCCACCCGACGGGACCGCCGAGGACCAGACCGACGAGCCCGGACCAGACCGCTCCCGACCATGCGGTACGAGTGGCCTGCAGGTCGGTGGTCTCCTGCACCATGGTCTTGCCGTCGACATTCTTGACCACGATGACGGCGTCGTTGAGCTTGAGTCGGTCCTTGGCGTCGAGTCGTTTGGCTGCCAGCAGGAATTCCTGAGCTCGGAACGCATCGCCGAAGGACAGGCCTACGAGGGTGCCACTTTTGTCACCGGTCAATCGCATCCTCCCATCGTAGGTCGCGCGCGACACGGCGGGTTGATCATGTCAAGCACGACCCGATCAATCTGGACCAACGTCAGCGGCCGGACCATCGTGGCGGGCGTGACACTCGACCTGCACTACCCGGCCGAACTCGACAAACTTCGATCGGTGTGGCGGCGTTTCGCCGAGCACGAATGCGGGTCGTATGCGCCGCTCTATCGCGCCGTCTGCGAGGTGGTCGCTGACGAAACAAGTCACGGCGGCGCACAGGCTTTGCAGCTCACCGCAGCCGGACCGTCGCATGCTCGTCAGCCGAACCTCTTGCTTGCCGCCGTGCATTTCCTGGTCATCCGGCATCGCCGTCTGGTGACGGTGACGCCTGACCGGAGCGTCGATCGACTGGCCAAGATCTACGAGACGGGTGGACACATCGACCCGGGAGCGGCGTTCCTCGATGTCGTGCTGGCGCATCGCTGCGAGATTGCCGAGCTGTTGGCGACCAGATTCACGCAAACCAACGAGTGCGGACGAAGTGCACCCCTGGCTCTCGCGCTGCGGGCGGCCGCCACTGCCAACCGGGATGACAACGATCAGCCAGCGACGCTGGCGCTGATCGATGCCGGTTGTAGCGCCGGTCTCAATCTGGCGGTCGATCGATACCGCATCGACTTCGGAGCGGCGGGCGCCTTTGGTCCGACCTCTGGAACCGTGGTCGAGTCCGAGTTGATCGGACCGTATGCGAACACCGTTCTCCCGCTGCCGGAATCGCTCGACGTGATCGGCTGGCGGGTCGGCCTCGAGCGAGCGCCGGTCGAGCTCCATGATGACGCAGCGACCGACTGGTTGTTGGCGTGTGTGTGGCCAGACCACCGCGAACGGCTGGCACGGGCAGCATCGGCCCTTCGATCACTCGCCGCCAATCCGCCGCGCATCGTGCGGGGAGACATGGTCGACGATCTCGAGGCGCTGATCGATCAGGCACCGAGCGACCACCTGGTGACCGTGCTGACATCGTGGTCGGCGGCCTACCTGCGACCAGCCGATCGGGGTCGACTGGTCCACGTGCTGGAGCGGGCATCGCATCAGCGGCCGATCGTCTGGCTGAGCATGGAGGCGCCAGGCGTCGTGCCTGGCATCGAGGTGCCGGACTTCACCGTCGAGGCCGCGACATCACCCAGCCTCGTGGGGTCGCTTCGCTTCGACCGAGGCGTGGTGACCGCGACCACGCTGGGCTGGACTCATGCCCACGGCGTCCAGTTCGCGCCAGCTGGCGAAATCAGAGCGTGATCGTCTCGCCCGGCTCGAGGGTGACCGTGGTCGACAGCGTGCCGATCGACAGGGCCGGGCCTTCGAGCGAGGTGATCGTGCATCCACCGCCAGAGCGAAGCTCGACTTCCATCAGTGTGCTGAAGCGAGCAATTCGGAACCGTGTAGCCGACCATGCTTCGGGCAGGTGGGGGTCGAAGCGGAGTACATCGCCGTCGAATGACATCCCGCCGAAACCGAAGACCACACCGGCCCACACGCCGGCGGTGGAGGCGATGTGGACTCCGTCGGCTGCGTTGCTGTGGGTGTCGGCGAGATCGACATAGAGGGCCTGGCGGAAGTACTCGAAGGCGAGGTCGTCGCGTCCGATCTGGGCAGCGACGATTGCCTGCACGCAGGCGGAGAGCGACGAATCGCCGGTGGTGATCGGGTCGTAGTAATCGAAGTTTCGGCGTTTCTGAGCGTCGGTGAAGTGTTCGCCTCGCAGGTACATGGCGAGCACGACATCGGCTTGCTTCAGGACCTGGTGGCGGTAGATGACCAGAGGGTGGAAGTGCAGCAGCAGCGGGTACTTGTCGTCGGGGGTGCGTTCGAAGTCCCAGGGTTCGCGCTCGAGGAAGCTCGCGTCTTGCGGGTGGATTCCGAGCTCGGCGTCGAAGGGGAGGTGCATGCGATCCGCCGCCGCGTGCCAGGCCGCCGGCTCGGTTTCGGTCAACCCGGTCTTGCGAACCAGCCGTGCGTAGTCGTCGGGTCGCTCGTTCTGCAATCGTTCGACGGTGTGGGCGGCGTACCGGAGATTGAACCGGGCCATGACGTTCGTGTAGAGGTTGTCGTTGACGACCGCGGTGTATTCGTCGGGGCCGGTGACGCCGTGGATGCGGAACTTCACCGCACCATTTGCGGTATAGAAACCGAGGTCTTCCCACAGACGGGCGGTTTCGGTCAGCACTTCTGCGCCCTCATCGGCGAGGAAGTCCATGTCGTCGGTGGCGTCCATGTAGCGCTCGATCGCAAACGCGATGGCCGCATTGATGTGATAGGCGGCGGTGCCGGCGGCGTAGTAGGCCGAGGCCTCTTCGCCGTTGATGGTTCGCCACGGGAAAAGGGCGCCATCCTGACTCATCATGCGGGCTCGTTCACGGGCGAGCGGGAGGAGCTTCCAGCGGAACCGCAGCACCTTGCGGGCCAGATCGGGGTGGGTGGCGGCGAGGAACGGCAGGACATAGACCTCGGTGTCCCAGAAGTAGTGACCCTCGTAGCCATCGCCGGTGACACCCTTGGCCGCGATGCCCTGCTCCTGCGTCCGGGCCGAGGCCTGGGCGAGCTGGAAGAGGTTCCAGCGGATGGCCTGCTGATCGGCTTGACAGGTGGCGTCGGCCCCTTCGATTTCGATATCGCTGCGTCGCCAGAAGTCGTCGAGCCACAGCCGCTGGGCGTCGAACACCGCGTCGACGCCGATGTTGATCGCCCGTGACATCGTTCGCTCGCAGCGATCGGCCAGTTCTTCGGCCGGGACGCCTCGCGAGGAGTGATAGGCGATGATCTTGGTGAGCTTGATCGTCTGACCCGGCTCGAGTTCGACCGAGAACACTGATTTGGCGTGGTCGGCCGTGACGTCGGTCTCGCATTCGACGTCGCCATCGAAGTCGAGCAGATGTCGGTAGCTGGCGGCGACCGTCATCCCGCTCTCGGCGCATCGGTAACCGAGAACGACCCCCCTTTCGTCATTTCGCCGGATCTGGGGAAGCAACACCCGTCGACCGAAGTGCCGGGCCCGGCGAGGGTCCATCCCCTCGCCCAGGGCGGCGGAGCGCACGTGATATTCGTCTTCGCCGTCTTGTCGATTCAACATCTGCGAAGAGATGACGAGCGGGGCGCAGGCATCGAGAGCCGTGATCTCGACACAGGCAATGGCAAGGTGGCGGTACTCGAAGCTGATGAGACGAGTCGTCCGGATCTGCACCATGCCACCGCTGGGTGTGTGCCAGAGGAGATCGCGAGTGAGTGTTCCGGCCCGGAAGTCGACGACCCGCTCGTAGTGATCAAGATCGGCATCGCCGAGGAGGAACGGTTCGTCGTCGACGTAGATCTTCATGACCTTGGTGTCGGGAACGTTGACGATGGTCTGGCCGGTGGTGGCAAAGCCATAGGCATTCTCGGCGTGCTGGATCGGCCACGTCTCATGGAATCCATTGAGGAAGGTCCCGTGGCTGTGAGCTTCTCGTCCCTCTTCCGGGTTCGCCCGCATGCCGAGATAGCCGTTGCCCAACGCGAACAGCGTCTCGGTCAGGCCGAGATCATCACCGTCGTATTCGGTTTCGACCAGACGCCACGGATCACTGGTGTCGAAGCGTGGCGTTGGGAGTCGAAGCGCAGTCTCATTGCGATGCATCAGTGTTCCCTTCGGACGTTTCGGGACGAATGCGAGGATTGGTTGGTGCTCAAGGAACCAACAGCCCGAGGTCGGTGACCACGAAATCGGCGCCGTTGGCCAAGAGTTCCTCGGTGAAGGAACCTCGATCAACCCCGATCACCAGCCCGAACCCGCCGGCCGCACCGGCCGCGACCCCCGAGGTTGCATCTTCCACCACGATCGTGGTGGACGGCTCGACACCGAGTTGTTCCGCACCCAGAAGGAACGCATCAGGGGCGGGCTTGCCATGTAGGCCGCGTTCGGCGCTCACCAGTCCGTCGACGATGATCTCGAAACGACCTCCGAGGCCTGCGGCGGCGAGGACGGGAACGGCATTCTTCGATGACGACACGATGGCTTGGGGTACGCCCAGCGAATCGAGATGGTCGAGCAACGCCACCGATCCCGGGTACGCCTCGACACCGTCGGCGGTGATGATCCGGTTGAACTCGACGTTCTTGCGATTACCGAGAGCAGACACGCTCTCGTGTCCCGGCTCGTCGGTGGGATCGCCTTCTGGCAGTTCGACGCCTCGAGATTCGAGGAACGAGCGAACACCCTGGTAGCGCGGCTTGCCATCGACGAACCGTAGGTAGTCATCGATGGTGAACGGCGAGCGATCGGCCACGTCGTGGTCGGCACCGTGCTCGGTGAGGAACCAGTCGAACAGCGCCTTCCATGCTTTTTCGTGAACCAGCGCGGTCGGGGTGATCACGCCGTCGAGGTCGAACAGGACCCCCGTCGCACGATGCCAATCCAGGGGGTAGGCGGACCAGTCGAAGGGGTCAGAAGCGTCAGACACCCGGTCGAGGCTAGCTATTGGCCAGCGAAGCGAGCGGGTCACCTCGAGCGTTTCCTCTCAGTCGGGCGACTCGCCCTCTCGCAGCGGTCTTGCCAGTGACACTTCGTGGCCATCGGGGTCGAGCACATGGAAGTACCGTTCGCTCCACGAGGCGTTGCTCGGGGCCATGAGTGGTGTGTGGCCTGCGGCGACAAGACGGTTGTGGTAGGCGTCAGGGTCGTCGACGAAGATGATGTAGCGGCCCCAAAATGCCGGTCGTCCGAGGTTGGGTTGCTCGGCCGTCAGATTCACGAAGTTCGTTGCCGACCCGGTCTCGAAGTCGTCGATACCCATCGTGGTGAAGTCGGTGTCGGGACCGCCGAACACGATGCTGCAGCCGATGAGTTCGTAGAAGGCGACTGCTGCTGCCATATCGGTCGTGCGCAGGGTAATCGCATTCAGCTCAGCCACGTCCGCCCGCTCGCATCCGTTCTGCCATGTCGTCGGGGACTCCGTGGGGACGCGAACGCTCGTGTCTCAGTGCGTCGGATCGCAACTGGTCGAATCGGTCGGCAATGAGCCGCTTGACGATCCGATTGGTGCCGCGCGAATTCTCGAGGATCTCGGCGACCAGCGCAGCGATGGCTCCGTCGAGGTCTTCGTCGGCGACGCAGTGATCGACCAGACCGATTGCCTCCGCTTCGACGCCGCTGACCCGGCGGGCGGTGAACATCAGTTCCTTCGCGGCGGATCGGCCTACCCGCTCGGGCAGCCGTACCGACATTCCCCAGACCGGAGCGAGACTCCATTGGCCGTGGGTGTCTCCGAGTTTGGCTGAGGCGGCTGCCACCAAGATGTCACCCGCGAGGGCCAGTTCCAATCCGCCGGTGAAGC
>RCMY010005635.1_pt1 | contig 10600 bp, 9 predicted proteins | sample 2041341 | NCBI WGS metagenome assembly RCMY01 (sample SAMN09708234, study PRJNA481090) | Marine sediment metagenome, whole genome shotgun sequencing project.
CCAAGTTCTACCAGACGTCCTATCATTTGTGTGACCACTTGCCCGGGTGGCGGAATGGCAGACGCAGAGGTCTTAAACACCTCGGCCCGCAAGGGCGTGTGGGTTCGAGTCCCACCCCGGGCACTCCTCCTCGCCCCCATGCAGAGGCGCAGGAGGACCGCCGAGAACTTACCGGCCGATACCCACGAGGTCTTCTTGGCGGGTTGCCGCCCTCGGTGCAGTAGGCGGGAGCGGCACCACACCCACAACATTCCGGGTGGGGCGAAGTGCGGTGCGCTTCATCTCTGCGATGAGTGATCTAATCCAGCGGGCCAGCCACTTCACCGATCGAATTGGGTGCCGCAGCGTTCGTGCCAGGATTCTGATCGGGTTGCCCATTCCTCTAAGAGGCCACAACATCTGTGCTGCAACGCCAGACGGCATGTGTTCATTGATGCCATAGGTCTGGGGCCGCCGGTTGGATGGCATGAAATAGGTCCCGAAAACTAGATCCCAGACAGGAAGGAAAACCGAATAGTTGCTATGAATTGCCTTCGGTTCGTTGGTGTGGTGCCAGTGGTGGAACTCCGGGGTGATGATCAGCTTGTGGAGGGGCCGGAGACGCCAGCGGACGTTGGCGTGGAGGAAAATGCCAGTGAGGATCTGGACCACCGTGAGCACGCCCGCATATTGACCGGTGAATCCCGCTCCGAGCAGGAACGCAAAGGCGGGGGCGAGGATCACGCCATCGAAGGGATGTTGGCGAAGACCAGACACCCAATCCAGTGTTTCGGTGCTGTGGTGAACGGCATGGAAGCGCCACAGGAACGGGACTTCGTGGCTGAAGCGATGCGTCCAGTAGATCAACGCATCGAAAAGGAAGACGCCCAGGATCATGGATGCCCAGCCGGGAAGCATGGACACCAACGGGCGCAATGCAAGCCCGGGCAACCAGCCAAAGCTGAGAGCGCCGATGGTCACCGCCACGAACACACCCAGTGGCGCAACGAGCGGGGCCACGATGCCATGGGCCACATCGGTACCCAGCTCCTTGCGTCTAATCTTCTGCTCGGGGTGGCGGGGCATCCACTTCTCGAACGGCACCACCAACACAAAGAGGAGCGCCAGCAAGAACAATGGCTGGCGGGAGATGGCGAGCGATGCGCCGATGAGCGCGAGCCCCGCTCCCACCGCAAGGCCCCGCCGAAAGTTTTGCTTTGATCCGCCAAGAGTCATGTCATCGAATGTGACACATGGCGCCTTTCCGTTGCAAGAGCACAGGTCTTGGCTCGTTCAGTTTGGGTTCAGGAAGCCGACCCTGCTTCGTTGCGAATCCAAATGGTCCGCTGGGGGAACGGGATCTCGATCCCGGCCTCGTCGAGTGCTTCTTTTAGCTTCTTCCGGGCAATCCGTCCCATGACCCACTGCTCGGCAGGCTCACACTTCACTACGGCCCGAATGACCACTGAGGAATCGCCCATCCGCTCGACCCCGAGAACGTTCGGCTCCGCGATGACGGTTGCATTGGGTTCATCGCTCTTCCAGATGGCGTCCAGTGTCTTTTTGATGATGGCGATGGCGTAGTCGAGATTGGTGTCGTAGGCCACCTCAACATCGATCACCGCATTGCTCCAGAGCTGACTGGTGTTTCCCACTCGACTGATTTCACCATTGGGCACGATCCACAGCGTGCCCGACTGGTCCCGCAGCCGGGTGGTTCGTAGAGAGACCTCCTCGATCTTGCCGGTGGCCAAGCCGGTGTCCACGATGTCGCCAACGCCGAACTGATCCTCGAGGATGATGAAGATGCCGGCCAAGAAGTCCTTCACCATGCTTTGGGCACCGAAGCCGATAGCGAGTCCGGCAATGCCCGCACTGGCGATCAGCGGGGCGAGGTTCAGATCCAGTTCACTCAGTACCAACAGCCCGGTGAGGAGAAACACCACAAGTGAAACCGAGCTCCGCAGGACCGCTCCGATCGTGACGGCCCGCTGGCTCGCTCTGGCCGCCAACGTGTGCTGTCTCAGCGCACGACGGCCTGTCACCGTTGAAACGTCGTCGGGAAGCGGCACATCCCGAATCAGCGGCGATTTCTCGCCGAGGCGGCGTTCAAATCGGTCGATTGCCCGATGGAGCATCTTTCGGATGAACCAGGCGACGAGGAGGATTAGGAAGATCCGAAGCGGCCGATCCACCAACCACGTGGCAATTCGCGCCGCTGCATCGCTGTCGGTTTGGTTGTAGACCCACTCGCAGAACAGGCCCGGCCGCGATCCACAGGCGGTGGTCAGATCGGCAAGCTCGTCAGGCATTGCCCAATCGTAGATTCGGGAGGCATCACCCCCTGGTTAATGCCGGAGACGGGTCCGGTGAGCTGCTGGTCCAGATTTTGGGGGCGGCCAGGCGGAAGGCGCTGTCAGGATCTCTGTCACCTCGTCCCGGTCAGCGCTATGGCCCTAGGATGCCGGGGTGAGTTTCGCTGATGCCACCGCAATGACCCAGTCGGGAGTAGGAGCGTGGTCCGGCGCCATAGCGACAGATTGGGACATCGTTGGCAACGCCAACGGCGGTTACCTGCTGGCCCTTGCGGGGCGAGCGATGGCGGGCGCCGCCGATCGGCGAGACGTAACTACGATCACCGCTCATTTTCTTCGCCCAGGCAAGGAAGGGCCGGTGACAGTGGATGCTGAAGTTGTCAAGGCCGGCAGGCGTTTCACAACCGTTCGAGGCACCGTCGGCGCCGACAAACCGCTGATCTCTGCACTCGGCACATTTACGGATCTAGGCGAATCGTTCGCCGACCAGCGAACGATGATCCTGGGGGAGCGACCGTCGTTCCCTCGCCCCGAGGAGTGCCCGCAGGTAGAGGCGGGCGAGACCTTTCCGCCCAAATTCATGACGAATGTGGACTTGCGCCTGCACCCTGAAGACAACTTCTATGATGCCCCGTCTGGCAATCTTCGCATGAGGGGTTGGCTCAAGCTTGCCAACGATGAACCTTGGGACACGATCGGCCTACTTCTTGCCTCAGATGCGTTTCCGCCCACCATCTTCAACAGCACGATCGGTGTGGCATGGGTTCCCACATTGGAACTGACGGTGCACGTGCGAAAGCGGCCGGCGCCCGGTTGGCTCCAGTGTCATTTCTCTTCCCGTTTCGTGAGCGAGGGTTTTGTGGAGGAAGACGGACTGATGTGGGACGCCACGGGAACGCTGGTTGCCCAGTCCCGCCAACTCTCCCTCCTCCCCCGCACCCCCTGAAATTTCTGCCGGACGCTACATCCTGTGTCGGTCTGAGCAGACAGATCGGGAAATTGTCACCTTCAGCAGAAATATGCGCAGCCGCCGCGCCCAATGCCCTCCGCTTCCGAACGCACTAGGCAATCAGCGGCCTGATCTCCTAACCTTCTGTCATGCCAGCGCATGTCTTCCGCAGTCCGTTGCCGGATGTCGAGATCCCCGAGATCGCCCTCACTCCTTTCGTTTTCGGTGATGACCCCTCCGAAAGCAGGGTGGCAATGATCGACGGTGCAACGGGCGGATCGTGGACGTTCAAGGAACTCACGGATGCCATCTACAGCCTCGCCGGGGGATTAGCAGCCGAGGGAGTGGGGTCGGGCTTCACGGTCGGCCTGATGGCTCCCAACATGCCCGAATACACCATTGTCTTTCACGCTGTTGCAGTCACCGGGGGGACGGTCACAACGATCAACCCTGTGTACGGAGCCGAGGAGGTTCGCTTCCAACTCAACGACGCAAAAGCGACGTTGTTGATAGCGGCTGCCCCTTTCGCTGAAACGGCAGTGGCTGCAGCAGAGGGAAGTGGAGCCAGCGAGGTGATCACGATCGGACCTGTGGATGGTCACCGGTCAATTGCGGAACTGATGGCCGCTCCGATTCACCAGGTCCCCGTAGATCCGAAAGATCACATCGTTGTTCTGCCGTATTCCTCCGGTACTACGGGTCTGCCCAAGGGGGTGATGCTCAGCCACTACAACTGCGTCGCCAATCTTGTTCAGAGCAATGCGATGCTGTCATACGAACCCGGTGAAGTGGCGCTCGCTGTTCTGCCGTTCTTCCACATCTATGGGATGCAAGTTCTGATGAATGGGCTGCTGGCCAGTGGCGTCACCGTGGTCACCATGCCCCGCTTCGACATGGAGCATGCGTTGTCATTGATACAGGAGCACGGCGTTACGCAGTTTTATGCCGTTCCACCCATCATCTTGGGCCTGGCCAAGAGCCCGCTGGTGGATCAATACAACGTCTCGTCTCTCCGTAAGATCTTCAGCGGTGCGGCCCCGTTGGGTGCCGAGCTGGCCGAGGAGGCTGCGGCCCGGGTGGGCTGTGCAGTGGTGCAGGGCTACGGGATGACCGAGCTGAGCCCGATCAGTCACGCCACCGTCGGTACTGACGTGACGCCTGGTTCCAATGGCGTCACTGCCCCCAACACCGAGTGCCGAATCGTCGCACCCGACGGCACGAGCCAAGGCCCGGGTGACGAGGGAGAATTATGGATTCGCGGCCCGCAAGTCATGAAGGGTTACCTCAACAATGCTGAAGCGACGGCCGCCACCATCGACGCCGACGGCTGGCTCCACACCGGTGATGTTGCTCGCATAGACGCCAATGACCACATGTACATCGTGGACCGCGTAAAGGAGCTCATCAAATACAAAGGTTTCCAGGTTCCCCCCGCCGAGATCGAAGCGCTCATCGTCACTCATCCCGCAGTTGCCGACGTTGCCGTAATCGGCGTGCCAGACGTCGAGGCAGGCGAACTGCCCAAGGCCTTCGTGGTCCCGAAGCCCGGAGTTGAGGTCTCGGCCGAGGAGCTCATGTCCTTCGTCGCTGAGCATGTTGCCTCGTACAAGCGGATCCGCTTGGTGGAGTTCGTGGAGTCGATTCCGAAGTCTGCCAGCGGCAAAATTCTGCGTCGAGAGCTCCGTGCGCCAGCCCAGTGATTTCGGGTCCCCTGGCGGCTGACCCGGCACCTATTCCGGGAGGTCGTGTACCGGGAGCGTGACCATCAGCGAACGAACGGTCTGGATCGTGTCAGCGTCGGCCGCAACCTTGTCGTCTCGATAGTGCCGCACCCGGGCAAATCGTAGTGCGACACCGCCGGGATAGCGGGTGGATGCGTGGCTGGAATCCACGGCGATTTCTACAACCAATTCGGGGCGGACGAAAACCGTGATGCCCTCCCGATGGGTCTCCCGCATCAGTAGTTGTTCGGTCTGCCACCGAAGGATCTGATCGGTGAGTCCCTTGAAAGTCTTGCCCACCATGATGAACTCGTCGGTGTCCTCGCTCCGAGCACCAAGATGCAGGTTCGAAAGCCAACCCTTGCGTCGGCCATGCCCCCATTCGGCACCCAGAACAACGAGATCCAGCGTGTGGACCGGTTTGACCTTTCGCCAGCCTTTGCCCCGTCGGCCCGCCTCATACAGCGTGTCGATCCCCTTGACCATGGCTCCCTCGTGGCCCGCCGCCAAGGCCGCCTCCATTTGTGCCTGGGCCCGATCGGGGTTGTCGGTGGTCACGGAGGGGATTCGATGCTCACCGGCTACCGCCTCGAGGTGGGTCATTCGCTCTTGGAGTGGTTGGTCCAGAAGATCCTGCCCGTCCCGGTGAATGATGTCGAAGAAATGGGGTGAAGAGCCGAGCACCTCGCCGTCCAAGATTGCGGCGCGGACGGGGAGCGATCGCACGACATCGACCACGCCCGTCACACGGGTCGTGATGTCGTTGAGGTTGCGGCTGAACACCTTTACTTCAGCGCCCATCTTGTGGACCTGAATTCTGATGCCGTCCAGCTTCCACTCAATCGCTGCCATTCCGGTTTCGTTCAGCGCAGTGGGAACATCGGGTGAGGTTGCGGCCAGCATTGGCTCCACGGCCCGGCCTACGGTGAGACCGACGGCTGCTAGACCTGCGTCACCGGCGACGCTGGCGATAGTGCCCGCTTTGCCGAGGTCACCGAGAAGCATGGCGGCCCGTCGCAGCAGAGTCAGTTTCACTCCGAAGGCTTTGCTGATCGCCGACGCCAGAACCCCAGCAAGCGCGCCCTGTCGAAGTCCCCCTACCAGTACGTCGGATAGGAAGCTCACTTCCTCGGCCGTGGCTCGTTGGAAAAGCCCGGCCACAATGTCCCGTTTGGCAGCGTCAGAGCCGCTCCCGGCGGTGCGGCTCACCGCTTCCACCGCAGCATCGACGTCGGCGAGGGTTAGCGGAGGTCCCGAAGGCCCAGCGTCGTCCATCCGGTCGACGCCACTGCTCTCTACCAGGGCCCATCCGATTCCCACTCGCCCCTGCCGGGGAACGCCAGTGAGGAGAGCGACCGCGGTAGGTACTTCTGAGGGGTCGACACCGGCCAAAAAGCCGGCGAGCGCGGCCACTTTCTCATTGCGAGCTGAAGTGGTGGCTGTCTCCTGAGAGGCCTTCACCAGTTCCGAAAGCGGTGTCGAGGTTGATCCCATCCTTGAGACGATGCCGCCCAAACCAGTCGGCCGCAACCGCAACCCCGGTACCACCCAGGAGCAAGGCGAGGCCCATGCGGCCTGATCGCTGGTGCATGCTCTGGCCGGCGGCAAGAAAGAACAGACCACCGCCAGTGGCGGCCGAGGCGACGCCGATCCGCTCCGCTAGGCGGAGAGGGGAGCGGTCCGACGCTTCGCCAGGGGGCGTAGAGCGGCGGTGGTCTGTAAACCAGTGGAGGTCTTTGGCAGTCTCGAGTCCAAGCGCTACGGCCAGGTCGATCAGCTGTCCCGGGTGTTGTTCCCTGACGAGCACGCCGTCCAGCACCCCGAGGTCAGGGTGTGGCTTCGGCTCCTTGAACAGGAGGCCGGTAGTTGGCGGGACAGCGACCGTGGAGGTGGCGATGTAGGGCACGTTGAGATAGGAGTGGTTCGTGTAGCTTTTTCCGTCTACCAACAACCCATCATCGATCTCGGCGATCTGATCGCGAGTATCCACCACGGCCACATCATTGCGTCCGATCAGCCAAGGGAGATCGCCGAATCGGCTGGGCAGGAAGAAGCTGATGGTCTCGGGATGCAGTTCGAAGCGGGGTTCGGTTCGTTGCCAGGCAAACGTGGCGAGACGGATCGTGTGCATCTTCAGTTCCCCTTCCGGGCGATGGATGCAGCCTCGGGACTGGTCTCGATTTTCTCCAACAGTGTTTCGGCGGTCTCAACGTTGCTTTCCACTGAGGTGACAACCACGTGGACCGACGAACCGAACGCTTCACTGATTCGATCGGCCAGGATATTGACGCCCAGCGGTTGGCCTTCTGGGGCGCTGCTTGCCAGGGTGAGGTGCACCTGGGGGGATTCGCTCGCTTCACTAATGTCGTCGACGGCCATCGAGATGATCCTCACATCAGCCCTCCATCCGTTCACCACCTCGGTCACCAGAGCCTGGCCGGGTGCCGAGCTCATCACGGGGGTGGGGCGCCACTCGTCGATGATCTGTAGCGGTGCCACCACGAGCACCGTGGCGATCACGGTGGTGCGCAACCGGCGGGCAATTGGTTGGCGAGTCTCGAAGAGGCGTCCCTTTGGCACGAGACCGAACATGATGAACGTGACGGCTCCGGCCGTGATGATTCCGATGACGTTGGCGAGAAAGAGGAGGAATGATCCGGCGGCCATCTGCCACTCGCCCATCTCCAGCGTGACCCCCACAACGGCCAAGGGCGGGATGAGAGCCACTGCAACCGCCACACCAACGATGGCGTCGCCAGCCTGTTTGCGAACGTGGCTGTAGGCACCGGCTGCACCAGCCACCAGCGCCACCCCGAGATCGACCAAGCGGGGCGAGGTTCGGGATAGAAGTTCGTTGGGCAGAGGCGCTGGGTCTCCAGGCATGAGCCAAGAGACCAGGACGGCAATGGCGATAGCCATGATGGCGCCAGTGGCCGCGACCCAAAGTGACCACAGGGCCCGCTCGGACCAGTCCATAACCAGAGCTGCTGCTATTCCCAAGACCGGCGCCATCAACGGAGCCACCAGCATCGCTCCGATTACGACGGCGGTGGAGTCTGCGATCAAACCGAGAACTGCGATCAGAACCGACAGGGTCATGAGGCTGTAGAAGCGATGGAGGAATGGGGTGCGCCGGATTCCTTCGTGAAAGAGGCCGGCCACGATCCGTTGGCGCTCTGTGGTTCCGAGGGGGTCAATCCGCAGCCGCGAAGAGGCCAACGCCGCCAAGCCGCCTTCCAGGGGATGTCTGAATGTATGTTTCGCGTTCAATCTCGTTCCCTCTCTCGGGGCGAACCTGACGCAGTACCTCTGCTCTGTTGAAACCTAAACCCAGATGACAGTTCAGCGTTGGGTATCGATACCGAGCGACGGTGGGTAGAAACTCCCAGATTTCCGCCCTCCGTGGTCGCTCCTGACCAGCCCGAACATGTTCCGACTGCAGCGACAAGCAACTCGGTCGACTTTACGGATTCCGATGCAAGAGGCGCGCGGCCCAGAACGAACCAGTAGAGCAACGGGGGTCCTGCGACCTATGCATTAGCGCCTTGATAGGCGCTAGTTCCCGGCTACTGGAACCACCCCGTTGCCCTGTGCCACAGTGGCGTTCAACAACTCGTGGGTGATGACTCGAGAGCGCCGGGCCAATTGGTCCGGCGTTCGAATTTTTGGTCTCGGCGAACCTGACCCGTCAGAGTCGTTCTACGAGACTGCGCAGGGCGCGCCCGCGATGTGAGATGAGGTTCTTTTCGTCCTTGGTCATCTCGGCAAAGGACCGACCGTCGCCGTCGGTGGGGACGAACACCGGGTCGTAGCCGAATCCGCCCTCGCCCCGTGGTTCGGTGAGTATCACACCGGCGGTGGTGCCTTTCACCACTAGGTCCGGGCGCCCATCGGGATAGGCGACAACCACAACCGTTCGAAAATGGGCCAGACGATCGGTAGGGGGTACACCCGCCAGAGCGGTCAGCAGCCTCTCCCACCCCCCAAATCGTGCGGTCTGGACCCCGGGGGCCCCGTCGAGGGCGTCCACAAAAAGTCCGGTGTCGTCGGCCAGTGCCGCTTGGTTGGTGGCGGCGCACACTTCCCTGGCCTTCTTGGCGGCGTTTCCGGTCAGGGTGTCCGCATCCTCGATTGTCTCGGGGATGTGGTCGGGTCGGGCAAGCACGGTGACATCTGCCTCGCCCAGTAGGTCACGAAGCTCGGTGACCTTCCCAGGATTATTGGTGGCGAGGACCATTTCCACTGCTGCGGATCAGGGTCGGGGGGCGGGCGGGTCGGCGATCAGGGCGTTCTGCGCATCGGTGATCTGGGAGACACCGAGGGCGCCGAGGTCCAGTAGCTCGTCCAGTTGCCCTCGGCTGAAGACCTTGGTTTCGGCAGTGCCTTGCACCTCGATCAGGTTGCCGTCGCCGGTCATGACGATGTTCATGTCAACCTCAGCGGCAGCGTCCTCGACATATGGCAGGTCGAGGCGGGCTTCACCATCCACGATTCCCACACTGATCGCCGCGCAGGTTCCGGTGAAAGGATCCGTGCCGATGTTCAGCCTGGTGACTGCATCGTGGAGAGCGATGAAGCCGCCACAGATCGACGCCGTCCGGGTCCCGCCATCTGCCTGAAGGACGTCGCAGTCCACCGTGATGCTCCGCTCGCCCAGCTTTTTCATGTCCACTACGGCCCGGAGGCTGCGGCCGATCAGCCGTTGGATCTCCTGATCCCTACCGGATTGGCGACGGCGAATTCGTTCGGGGCTGGAGCCTGGCAACATGTTGTACTCAGCGGTTACCCAGCCTTTGCCGGTGTTGCGCATCCAGCGCGGCACATCGTCCTCCACCGATGCTGTGCACAACACGTGCGTTCGGCCAAACTTCACCAACACCGATCCGTCGGCCATGTCGGTGAAATCACGTTCGAAGCTAAGCGGACGGAGTTCGGAGTTTTCGCGGTTGTCGGGACGAGCCATGGCGAACCACGCTAGCGGTGGCACTGTCCAGCCGGCGTCCTCACCCAGGCAGAGACCGCCGCCCGCTATGGCTAAATTGGGGTGTCGCCGCTGAGTTCGCCAGCTTTGGTGATGACCCGGTCGAACAGGCCGTACTCCTGGGCCTCCTGGGCGGTGAACCACTTGTCACGGTCTGAATCGGCAACGACCTCTTCCACGGTCCGGCCGGAGTGGTGAGCGATCAGTTCGGCCATCTGACGTTTCATCTTCACCAGATTCTCGGCCTGAATGGCGATATCGGAAGCCTGCCCCTGAATCCCGGCTGAGGGTTGATGCATGAGGATGCGGGCGTGTGGCAGCGCATAGCGTTTCCCGGTTGCGCCAGCGGTGAGGAGGAACTGGCCCATCGATGCACCCAGGCCCAGGCAGACCGTTGCCACGTCGGGGCGAATGAACTGCATCGTGTCATAGATGGCCATGCCTGCGGTCACGGATCCGCCGGGGGAGTTGATGTAGAGCCAGATGTCTTTCTCGGAATCCTGTCCGGCGAGGAAAAGCATCTGGGCGGCGAGCTGGTTGGCGATGTTGTCGTCTACCTGGGAGCCCAGGAACACAATGCGTTCTTTCAGAAGTGCGTTGTAGATATCGAATCCGAAGCCGGCGCCGGCGATGTCGGCTGTTGGGAGTCCAGGGA
>RCMY010006468.1_pt1 | contig 10600 bp, 13 predicted proteins | sample 2041341 | NCBI WGS metagenome assembly RCMY01 (sample SAMN09708234, study PRJNA481090) | Marine sediment metagenome, whole genome shotgun sequencing project.
GTACTGCTCGCCCGTCAGGGGTGAGGTGTAGGGCAGGCGATTGGGTACGTCGCCCAACGCGATGACCTCGACCCGCGGGCCGTCGTCCTCCTGCGTCAGATCGCGGGTGAGGTGCTGCCAGCGCAGCATCATCGACCCGGTGCGGTGGCCGGTGGTCTCCAGCCAATTCGCGATCGGAGCGCCGTCGTAGGGAGGGGTCTCGGCGACCACGAGGCGGATCATCCCGTCCCGGTCGATCTCGGCCTGGGCGGAGGTCAGTGACGTCTGGTGGGTCTCGTAGTCCGTGGAGGCGTACCAGTCGGACCCGATCTGGGCGGCTTGGTAGGTGCAGTCGGCGCAGGCGGGGACGGTGATGATCATCGCCTGGTCCTCAGCCAACTCGTAGTGCCCGATCGAGGAACGCTGGGAGGCGAGTCCGCCGGGGGTCGACTGCGGGGCGGTCAGGGTGTTGACCGGTTCCTTGTACTGGAACCACTGAGGGAACGCGAACCACGTCTGGATGCTGCCGGTCAGGGTCCGGGCGGCGATGTCGTACTTCTTGGCCAACAACTCGCGGGTCAGGGGTCGGGCCGGCTGCCCGAGGGTGTCAACCCGTTCGATGGTGATCGTGCCGCGCTCCTCGGTGTCCCAATCGTTGAAGACCTCGCGCACGATGAAGGTCTTCGCTCCGGACTCGGCGGTGTAGGAGAACTCGAAGGTGCCGTCCTCGGCGACGTCGAGTTCACGGTCGTCGAACGCCATCAGTGACGTCGCCGCGGAGTCGGCAGAATAGGCACCCCCCATGACCTGGAAGGACAGATCGGCGCTGGTGCCGCGGCGTCCGCGGATGACGTACTCGACGCCTTCACGCAGGTAGGCGCTGAAGTAGACCGCGTCCGGGGTTGTCCAGACCCTGCCGGGAGAACTGGTGGGTGGAGTTGATGAACAATGGCCGGTCGAGGTCGTGGTCGAAGGCCATCTGCATGGCCATCCGGATCCGGCCCGAGAGGTAGTCGTACCCCTCGAGCCGGTCGGCCTCGGTCTTGATGAAGGGGGCGTTGGCGATCAGTTCCTCAGCCTCGGCGATCGCGTCCTGGAGGGGGCGGGTGATGTCGTAGGACGCGCTCATAGGATCAACCGGCCTTACTGATGATCTTGTCGGCGAACTTGCTGAGGTCATCGATCTTCTTCTGCAACGGCTCGGTGTCCTCGCCCATGATGTAGGGGACGCGGAAGCCAACGATGCAGTCGGTGACGCCCTTGTCCTCGAGACGCTTGATCCCGTCGAGGTCGTAGGCGTCGTAGGAGATCACGTGCACCTCGAAGTCGTCGCGGGTGTCGCCCTCCTCCTCCCGGATCTCGGCCAGTCGCTTGAGCAGGCGGTCGAGCTCCTCGCCGTCACCGCCGGCGTGCATCCAGCCGTTGCCCTTGCGCACCGCTCGCCGCAAGGCACCATCGGCGTGACCGCCGACCAGGAGCGGGATGGGCTTGGTGGGCGCAGGGGACTGCTTGAGGGTGTCGAACTGGTAGAACTCGCCGTCGTAGCCGAAGAACTCCCCACTGGTCAGCCCCGTGACGATGTCGAGGCACTCATCCATGCGCTTGCCGCGCTTGGCCCAGTCGACGCCCATGGCGTCGAAGTCCTCGGGCCACGGGGAGAGTCCCACGCCCAACCCGAGCCGGTTGTCGGAGAGGAAGGCGACCGAGGCGGCTTGCTTGGCGACCAGCACGGGCGGGCGCACCGGAAGCTTGAGCACGAAGGGAGTCAGGCGCAGCGTCTTGGTGTGCGCGAACAGGTGGGCGCAGAGGATCATCGTCTCGATGAACTCCTTGCCCTCGAGGAACTCTCGGTCGCCGGTGTCGGTGTAGGGGTACTTCGAGTCCGACTCCTTGGGGTAGATCAGAGAGTCGCTGACGGTCATCGAGGTGTAGCCGGCGGCCTCGGCGGCCTGGGCCAGTGGGGCGTAGTACTTGGCTTGCGTCATGGCTTCGGCGTAGGTGAATCTCATCGGGGTCCCTCCGTGGGATGGAACGAGCCGGCACTCGGTCGTGGAGCCGGGACAGTGGGTGTGGCGATCGAGCGTAGGCATCTTTTGGCCGTCGAGCGCGGCGCAGTGTCGCTGGCCGGGCGTCGAGCTGGAAGAGATTGGATGCCGAGAAATATAGAACGTGTTTCAGTTTTGTGCCAGAGTTCACCCGTGGACCTTCAGACACTGATCGACCGGGCCGAGATCTCCGACGTGCTGATTCGCTACACGCGGGCGATCGACTTCAACGAGTGGGACCTCCTCGACACGGTCTTCACCCCGGACGCGGCCATCAACTACGTCGAGTCCGGCGGGATCGAGGCGTCGTACCCCGAGGTCAAGCCTTGGTTGATGGAGATGCTGCCTGCGTTCTTCCCCCAGCGCATGCACCAGTTGGGCCAGATCGATATCGAACTGGGTGAAGGCGGCGACACCGCCGTCGTGGCGGCGTACTTCTACAACCCGATGCCGGCCGACGACGGCAACGGCGGCGAGAAGATCGTCGAGATCGGCGGCGTCTATCGTCATCAGATGGTGCGTACGCCCGACGGATGGCGCAGCCGCCACCTCCACGAACAAGTGATCTGGAAGAGAGGCCTCTGATGGCCGGTCCCAAGAAGCCCCTCACCGCCGAGCAGCGAGCCAAGCGGCAGGAGGCGATGTCCAAGCCGCAGGTCGTCACGATCATCAAGTACATGGCCAAGGCCCAGGTCAAGGTCTTCCGATTGACCAACGGCCGGATCGGTAGCAAGTGGCGGATCGGGGCCGGGTTCCGCAACCCGGTGCCCACGCTGCTGCTCGATCACGTGGGTCGCAAGTCCGGCACCGTGTTCACCACCCCGCTGCTCTACCTCCCCTATGGGGAGAACCTCGTGGTCGTCGCCTCCCAGGGCGGGCTCCCCAAGAACCCGCAGTGGTTCCACAACCTGATGGCCAACCCAGACACGGTCGTGCATATCAAGAAGCAGCGCGCCCGCCCGGTGCACGCTCACCAGGCCGACGCCCAGGAGCGGACCCTGCTGTGGCCCCGGTTGGTCGATCTGTACGCCGACTTCGCGACCTATCAGGAGACCACCGACCGCGAGATCCCCGTGGTCGTCCTCACGCCACGCTGATTGGCCTACGTAGAAAGTTGGCCGGTTTGACCGATTCCGTGACAATGGGCGTGTGGCCGAGCGAGAAGTAGGACAACCCACCCGCGGTGAGCACCCCGTCATCGTGGGCCTTCTCGCGCTCGTCAGCGTGGCCGTCGTCATCGGACTGGTGCTCGGGATCGCAGCCATCTTCGGCTCCCGGGCCTTGGGCCTGGGGCAGGACGACTCCGTCAGCAGCTCCACGGTCAGGGAGTCGATGTATCTGCCGACCCCTGAGCCGACCGAGCGCGCGGACGGTCCGTTGGTCACCCTGGCACCTCAGCCCACGCCGACCAAGACCGTCGAACGAACCCCGAAGAAGCCCGCCACCCCCATCACGTTGACGGTGCTGCAGACCGAGGTTGTCCCGATGGGCCAGATCGACCTCAGCGGGGTCTACCCCGGGGGCGAGGGGTCGATCCTCCAGGTCCAGCAGTTCAGCGACGGCGGCTGGGACGACTTCCCGGTCACGGCGTCGGTCAGCAACGAGACCTTCCGTACCTACATCCAGACCGGCCAGCCGGGGGTCAACCGCTTCCGGATGGTCGACACCGACAGTGGGCTGATCTCGAACGAGATCAAGGTGACCGTCAGCGGGGGCTGACCCCGCGGCGATCGGCACGATCCAGATCGGCCTGGTGCGTCCAGTAGCCGACCCAGGCGGTGCCCAGCACGGCCAACCCGCCCACCAGCAGGCTGGCGGTGGCTAGCGGCGCCACTGCGGCGACCAGCCCGACCAGAAGTGGGCCGCCCGAGAGGCCGATGTCTCCACACAGTCGCCACCCGCCCAGGAACTGAGCGCGTCCGGTCACCGGGGCCGCGTCGGCGCCGAGGGTCATCACGATGCCGGACCCCAGGCCGTTGCCCACTGCGATCAGGGCCATCACGGCCGCGATCCCGACAGCGGAGTCGGTGAGGGGTAGCAGGAACGCGGCGACCGCTACTGAGGCCACGACCGGGATGGCGACCACCATCCGGCCCCGGGTGTCCATGAGCCATCCGCCGGGCAGGAAGAACAGAATGTCAATCAGGGCGGCGAAGGAGAAGATCAGCGACGTCGTACTCGCGGAGATTCCGACCTGGTCGGCCCACAGCGGGAGAAGTCCGTTGCGCACCGATCGTGAGGCGGAGATGACGATCACCGCGACGCCCAACGTGAGCAGGGTGCGACGGTTCTTCAGCAGAACGGACCAGACGCTCAGATGGCCGGTCGTGCGTTGAGCAGTGCGGGACTCCGTCCCCAGATCCGGCATCAATAGGGCGAGCAGACCGGACGCGATCGACAGCACGGCGGCCAGGACGAAGACCGACCGCAGATCGGTCAGGGCGATCAACCCGGCCCCCATCAGTGGTCCGATGAAGATCCCGACCCGGTGAGAGCCGCCGAGCGCGGACAGGGCTCGTGCTCTGAGGTGGGCGGGGACCACATCGATCATGAACCCCTGCCGAGCCAACATGAAGGCTGTCCAGGTCATCCCGCTGACCACCACGGCGGCGGACAACATCACCACCGAGTCGCTCAACGCGGCGATGGTCATCGCCACCGCATCGATGAGGCCGCCAAGGAAGAGCGTGCGGCGCTCCCCGATCCGGGCAACCAGCGCTCCCGCGGGGAGGGAGGCGATCAGCATGCCGATGCCCAGCAGGGCGACCACGAAGGCGGCGGTGCTGACGTCGGCTCCGAGCTCACGGGCCCGCAGGGCCAGGATCGGCAACACGGCACCGTGGCCGATCGAGCTCACGATCGTGGGGCCGTACGCCGTCAGCGCGATGTCCCGGAACCGGAAGTCGGGGGTGTCCAAGACGGGTGAGGTCTCGGGAGTGGGCATGCGGCCATTGTCGATGGTCGCGGTCAGGACGGGAACGGGCAGGGACGTCTGATCCGTCACACAGGACCGCCGGTGTCTGCGGTGCCCTCCCCGGTGGAGTCCGGGGGAGTCCGGGGGCGCCGGGTGGAGCTTGGGGGAGTCCGGTGGAGGCCGGTGGAGCCCGGTGGGTGGGGCTGTCCGTCGCGATGCGCCGATGAATGGCAGGCTCGGGGTTATGAGGTCGTCGCTTGCACCGGTCGTACTGCTCTGCTCCGCACTGCTGGTGGGCTGCTCTGAAGGCTCGTCCGACGTTCCGGTGCCGTCGAGCGGCCCGTCCGCGTCCGCGTCGGCTTCAGCGTCGGACGCGGCCTCCGCCTCTGCCGAGCCCGTAGGGCCGGCCCTCGTGCAGTTCCGTGAGGTGCGAGCCAGCGGTCGGTCCAACCCTGCGACCACGGTGCTCGGTGAGTACCGCGAAGAGTTCGAAGCCCTGGACTGTGGGGCGAACGCGACCCTCGCCGAGATCCGGGCTGATGAGGTGCAGTTGTCGTGCGACGCCCAGGAGGTGCGCTACCTCCTGGAGCCGGCCGCGTTGTCGACACAGGTGAGCTCGGCGCAGGTCGACATCGATGAGTCGGGGAACCCGCTGCTGACCATCGAACTGGACACTGAGGCAGCCGCAGAGTTGGCCCGGATCACGGCGGATCTGGCGAACACGCGGACGCAACTGGCTATCGTGGTCGACGGCTACGTGATCACGGCGCCGACGATGGCTTCGGCGATTTCGGGTGGAATTCTGCAGATCTCCGGAAGTTTCAGCGAGGCTGAAGCGAGCGATCTGGTGCGGCGGCTGACACTGGAGGGGTGACGCTTGGGGTGTCTTTGGTTCGCCAGCGGCGTACGGCCTGGGCCACGGCGGGCTGACCGCCCAACACGCCGGCGAGCACCAGGGCCACCCCCAGGGCCTGGGCCGCACCGAAGACCTCGGCGGCGATGACGATGCCCAGCAGCGTGCCGACCACGGGGTTGATGAGTCCAACCAGGGCGACCGCGCCGGCTGGCATCGAGCGTAGGCCGTGGAACCAGCAGATGTAGGCCAGGATCGTGCCCGCTCCGCCGATCCACAGCAGTCCGGCCGCGGCGCCGAGGTCCAGCGCCGGTGGCGGCCCCTCGATGAGCAGGCCCAGCGGCAGCAGGATCAGCCCGCCGACGACCAACTGCCACGAGACGAGCGTGACGAGATCGACTGGCGCGCTCCAGCGCTTGATCAGGACGAAGCCGAGAGCGGAGACCGCCACTGAGGCGAACGCCGCCACGACGCCGAGCGGGTCGAGGTCGCCGGGACTACGCAGCACGAGCAGGGTGACGCCGAAGAGCCCGACGAAGGCCGCCGCGATCCGTGCTGTGCCGGGCCGCTCGGACAGCAACAGCCACGCAACTGCCATCACGACCAGGGGCGAGGTGGCCTGGATCGTCGAGGCGAGCCCACCGGGGAGGCGGTAGGCCGATAAGAAGATCAGCGGGAAGAACAGGCCGATGTTGCACAGTCCCAGGACGACCGAGCGCCACCACCAGTCACCAGAAGGCAAACGGCGGCGCCAAGCGAGAAGGATCAGTCCGGCAGGCAGGGCGCGCATCGTGGCAGCGAAGAGGGGTCGGTCGGGCGGCAGCAGCTCGGAGGTGACGATGTACGTCGAACCCCAGGCGATCGGTGCGATGGCCGTGATCGCGATGATGCGCCACCTGATAGTTTCCATGGAAGATAATATATCTTCCGTGTCAAGTATTGTGGTTCACATGACTTCCGCACCCGATCGCGTCGGCCGCATCCTTCAGCAATGGGCGCAGGAACGTCCCGATCTGGACGTGTCGCCGATGGGCATCATCGGCAGGCTGCACCGTCTCGCGGCCGTCCTTGAGGAGGAGTTGCGCCCGGTCTTTGCGGAGGCTGGTCTGAGCGACGGCGACTTCGACTGCCTGGCGGCGCTGCGACGCTCGGGGGCGCCGTACGAAGTAACGCCAGGGGAGTTGGCCGCCTCCACGATGGTGTCCTCGGGCGCCGTCACCAAGCGGGTCGACCGTTTGGTCAGCGCTGGCTTGGTGACCCGCACCGTGTCGGACTCGGACGGACGCTCACGCCTGATCCGGCTGACCGACGAGGGACTGCGGATCTGTGACCACGTTCTCGAGCGACACGTGGCCAACGAGCATCGTCTGGTGGCCGGGCTGAGCGATCTGGAGCGCTCCCGCCTGGCTCATCTGCTCGAAACTTGGGGGAAAAGTCTGGACGCGGCCTGACCCTGGCCGAACTTGGCCGAAGAAACTCACGCTTGGCCGAAGAAACTTCTTCGGCCAAGCGTGAGTTTCACCGGCCGGCCGGTGAAACTGGCGCGACGCTCAGCCAGGCATGTAGTCAAAAACAGCCGGGTCGGGACCGATCCGACCGTCGGTGCCGTCGCCGAGGGCGGTGATGGTGGCGACCTCAGCCACGGTGAGGGTGAAGTCGAAGATGTCGAAGTTCTCCGCCATCCGCTCAGCCTTCATCGACTTGGGGAAGACGATGTCGCCGCGCTCGATGTGCCAGCGCAGGGTCACTTGGGACGGCGTCTTGCCGTACTTGTGTGCGATCGCGACGATCGTCTCGTCGGTGAGCACCTTGCCTTGGGCGATCGGGGACCAGGCCTCGATCTCGACCCCATGGCGGAGCGAGGCGCCGCGGTTCACGTCGTTGGTGAAGTAGGGGTGGGCCTCGATCTGGTTGACGACGGGGATGATCCCGGTCTCCTCGATGATCCGGTCGAGGTGGTCGGCGTTGAAGTTCGAGACGCCCACCGACTTCGCGCCGCCCTGGGTGACCAACTCGGCCATCGCCTTCCACGTCGAGACGTAGTCACCGTCGTACAGGGTCGGCAGCGGCCAGTGGATCAGGAACAGGTCGACGTGGTCGAGGCGTAACTTCGAGAGCGACTCGTCGAAGGAGCGCTTAACGTCGTCGGGCCGGTGGTTGGTGTTGTTCAGCTTGGTGGTGACGTAGAGGTCGTCGCGGGCGATCGTCGAGGAGGCAAGGGCCTCGCCGACGCCGGCCTCGTTCTCATACATCTGCGCGGTGTCGATGTGCCGGTAGCCAGTCTCGAGAGCGGTCGTGACGGTGGCCGCGGTCTCCGCGGGCGGAACCTGGTACGTCCCGAATCCGAGCTGGGGGATGGTGGTCTGGTCGATGAGGGTGACGTTAGAAACGGTCATACAGGGCACAAGGAGTGGCCGGCGCGGACTATTCCGGATCTGCGCCGACACGCCGTGCGGTGTTTCAGATCACCAGCGGAGTCGCAGTAGCCAGCGGGCTGCCCAGTTGTTCGCCATGATGGAGGGGTGGACTACAACGACTACGACACGAGACTGGCGGCCTACGCCGTCATCGTCGACGACGACCGAGTGCTGCTCGCGTTGTGGAATGAGGCCGACTCCCCCCGGTGGACACTGCCCGGGGGCGGGGTGGAGCTTCACGAGACCGTTGAGGAAGGTGTGGTCCGAGAGGTCCGCGAGGAGTCGGGGTACGACGTGGAGCTCGGTTCGCTTTTGGGGGTGCACTCCTACGTCATCCCGCCCGAGCGCCGCCGCCACGGCCGAGGACGCTCGATGAAAGCTGTTCGGGTGATCTACACCGCGACCGTCGTGGGTGGGGATCTGACCGTGGAGGTCGACGGCTCGACCGACGAGGCTCGCTGGTTCCCCCTCTCCGAGGTCCCGGATCTGCCTCAGGTGGGGTTGATCGAGGTGGGTCTACGGATGTGGAGAGAGCGAGCCAGCGCCTAGAAGTGCCGCCTCGACCAGAGCGTCAGCGTGAGCGGTCGCGGAGTCGATCAACGGCAGCGGCGAAGAGCCCGGCGGCACCAAGAGGCCAATCTCTGTGCACGCAAGAACGACCGACTCCGCTCCGGCAGCACCGAGTTGTTCGATGACCTTGACGTACGCCGCCCGCGAGGTCTCCAGGAACCGTCCCTGGGTGATCTCCTCGAAGACGACGCGATCGACCAGGTCGCGTCCGGCTTCGTCGGGCACGACGACCTCAATCCCGTGTCGGGCTAGGCGGTCGGCGTAGAAGGTCTCCTCCATCACCCACCGCGCGCCGAGCAGGCCAAGCCGGGTCACCCCCGCGTCGTGGGCGACTCTCGCGACGGCGTCGGCGATGTGGAGCGCCGGGATGTCGACGGCGGACTCCAGGGTGTCGAAGTTCTTGTGCATCAGGTTCGTGCACAGGCCGATCAGGTCAGCCCCTCCCGCTTCACAGTGACGGGCGGCGTCGGCCAGGATCTGGGCTGACCCGGCCCAGTCGCCACGGATCTGGCAGTCGCGGATCTCCGAGAAGTCCACCGACTGCAGGGAGATCTTGGCCGAGGAATGTCCGCCGCGGCGGGCAGCGACCTGCTCGTTGATCCGGCGGTAGTACGACTCGGTGGAGTGCCAGGACATGCCCCCGATGAGGCCAATGGTCAACATGAGAACAGCCTCCCTCCCCAAGCTCCTCCTAGGAATACCCCTTCTTCTAGGGCATGCCATAAGTAATAGTTGGGGCTGTGATTGATAGTCGGCGGATCCTCATCTTCCGTGCGGTCGCCCGCGCGGGCTCCATCAGCGCAGCCGCTCGTGAGCTCGGCTGGACCCAGCCAGCAGTGAGCCAGCACCTGGCTCGCCTGGAGCGGGAGGCCGGCTCGCCCCTGCTCATCCGTGGTCCCGGTGGGGTCCAGCTGACCGAGGCCGGCCAGATGCTCGCCAAGCGGGCCGACGTCCTGGCCGCTGAGGTGCACGCGGCCACGGAGGAGTTGGCAGCGTTGGGGCAGTTGCGCGCCGGGCGGGTTCGGCTCGTGGCGTTTCCCTCGGCGGCGGCGACGATGGTCCCGGTCGCGCTGGAGGCCCTGGCCGAGGATCACCCACAGATCGAGGTCGGGCTCGAGGTTGCGGAGCCTCCCGAGGCCATCGCCGCGGTGAGCGCAGGGGATGCGGACCTCGCCCTGGCCTTCGGGTACGACGGCCCGCCGGAGGGGCTGGGCGCCCTGCGTTGGGTTCCCCTGCTCGCCGAACCGGTGCACCTAGTGGTGCCGCCGGACTCGGAGATGTCGCCCGAGACCCCTCTGGAGGCGTTGGCCGAGGCTGACTGGATCGGCGGCTGCGTGCGCTGCCGCGGACATCTGGTTCAGTGTTGCGAGGGGGCCGGGTTCACCCCGCTCCTGCGGCACACCACCGACGACTATGTCGTGGTGCAGAACCTGGTGGCACGTGGGCTCGGCGTCACCGTGCTTCCCGCCTCCGCCCTCGCTGCCTACCGGCACCCGGGCGTCCGGGTGGTTCTCCGGCCCGATCTGGGGGAGCGGGTGATCGGCGTGCTCGTGCGCCCAGGGGCTGATGCGGTGCCCGCTACGGCCGCTCTTCTGCAGCGTTTGCGGGCGGGGCAGAGCGATTTTGAACCAGCGGGAACAAAGCCGCCCACCCCCTAGTTAGGCCTATCAGAGACTTGAGTTGAATCGACTCAACTTCTTTGCCACAATCGGTGGCAGCACATCCCATACGTCTTTCACGTGGAGGTATCACACACATGGCACGAGCAGTCGGCATCGACCTCGGAACCACCAACAGCGTCGTCGCGGTCCTCGAAGGTGGA
>RCMY010005636.1_pt1 | contig 10599 bp, 7 predicted proteins | sample 2041341 | NCBI WGS metagenome assembly RCMY01 (sample SAMN09708234, study PRJNA481090) | Marine sediment metagenome, whole genome shotgun sequencing project.
CGATGACTGGAAAGCCGCATACGGCGACCAGCCAATCCCTGATGACGGTTCGTTCATTGATCTCGGTCGTTCTGACCGGCAACGCTGGCTCGACTCTCTCATGCAACTTGTCCGCCAAGGAGCGCTTGGCGGCATCGACGACGCAAGCGTGCAGACCGTGGTCAACATTTTGATGGATCACGCAACCTTCGAACAAGAACTCGCACGCCAATCCGGCACCCAGAAACCACTCACACTCGGCGATGACACCGAAGAGAGCGATACCGCCGACATCGACGGTCTGACACCGAGAAGGTGCGAAACCCTCAGCGGTTTGCCGCTTTCACCACAATCAGCGTTCGACGCTGCAATCCGAGGCCACATCCGCCGGGTGGTGTTCACCACCGGCACCCTCGATTTCACGATGAGCAGCAAAACCCGGTTATTTACCGGGCCGAAACGCCTCGGTTTGATCATGCGAGACCGACGCTGTCGAGGACCGGGTTGTGACACACCGGCACATCGATGCGAAGGCGATCACATACGAGAGTTTTCTAGGGGTGGTGAGACTGTTCCGTTGAATGGTGAGATGTTGTGTGGTCCGTGTCACCGCTGGAAAACGAAGATGCAAGCCCTCGGGGTATGGCCCGAAATCATCAGCCTGCAACAAGCCTCTCTCAGACAAGGCTCACCCAGTCTCACAGAGCAACCACGCGCCGCCTGAAGTAGAGGCTCGTCGGCATCCCGTGCGCAATCGACACTCTTGGGGCTATGGGTAGTAGATGATGCCTTCAAACTTCAGCTCATCCAAAATCGCACCGGTGGCCTTGTCCTCAATCACGATCGTTACGGTCAACGTTGGATCGGGTTCGGCCTCGGTTCGAACAAGATTAGAGTCCATCGTGACGATCTTGTCATCTATCTCGAGCTGCTCGCCTGGTTGCGACGGTGGCCAATCGAAGGGCTCGAGGTCTCCCCCGGGCCGCCGTTCGCCCGTCATACAGTTCTCGATGTAGGCGGGATCCCACGTGAAGACGGGGTCACCTTCCTCACCGCTAACGACCATAGGAAGCACGGTCATCTCGTATTCACCGTCGTCGGTTGTCGCCGCCGACAGGATCTCGCCGTCGTCCGCATCACAGATCTGCTGACCAGAGGCCAAGTAGACGGCACTGACAAACGTGTCCTCCGAAGGACCCAAGCTATAGATGAAGGCCCCGTCGTAGCGGATCGCTGCTCCTCCGGGTGCGAGCGGGATAGGCACCATCGTCCCGTCGCTAAACACAAGTTGAGGCAAAGAGCCATAGGGAGCAGCAATGATGAAGTCGCCACCGATCCGATGGGCTAGGTCGGCAAGCTCGGGTGTCGCCATCTGGGTAACGACCGGAGGACGCGAGATAGTCGCTTCCGGCGTCGCCGCTCGCCACTTAGTTAGCTGCGCTTCTCGATCTCGGCTGTGATGGCGGGGATGACAAGGTGCAGGTCGCCGATGACGGCGTAGTCGGCCTTTGACACCATGTTGGCCTCGGGATCGGTATTGATGGCCAAGATCGTTTTGCTGGCCATGGCGCCAACCCAGTGCTGGATGGCACCGGAGATACCGGAGGCAATGTAGATCTCGGGAGCGATGCGAGTGCCCGTCTGACCAACCTGGTCGGCGTGAGGGCGCCAGCCATTGTTGGTTACTGCACGAGAGCAACCAACACGACCACCCAGTCGTGCGGCAAGCACCTCGAGCGACGCAAACCCCTCAGGGCCGCCGACGCCACGACCGCCACCAATCACCACGGGGGCCGTTGCGAGTGTCACGCCAGCTTCGGCGATTTCACGGTCGACGACGATCGTGCGCTTCACGATGGCATCGAGCTCAACGTCGAGCGCTTCGGTCGTTGCCGATCCGCCGCTTGGGCTGGCGTCGAGGCTGTGGTGAGCGACCGAAACCAACTTAACGTCGGCGTCGAGCGTGGTCTCTTCGTACAGTGAGCCGCCCCATTGCACGCGGGTGAGCTCCGACGCATTGTCGTTGAACTCGATGCAGTTCGCGACAAATGGTAGGTCGAGGCGGGCGGCGGCATGAGCCATGACCTCGTTGCCCTTCGATGTGCCAGAAGCGAGAACGATCTCGGGTTCGAGCTCTTCGATAGCAAGGACCAGCGTCTGCCCCCACGCTTCAGGACCGAAGTCGCTAAGCAACTCGTGATCAGCCACGTAGACCGTAGTGGCACCGAATTCGCCAAGCTCATCGGCAAAGTCATGGTCTCCACAGACCAAGGCCGCGACATCGGACCCCAGACCGCGTGCAACCGTAAGCGCTTCGAGCGTGGCAGGGGCAAGCGTGCCCCGGTCGTGTTCGACAAGAACGAGTACATCGGTCATGAGAGCACTCCGAGTTCGATGAGAAGGTCAACCACTGCGGGGGCCGCTTCAGGGCCGGTCCCCAACATGACCGTCTTCGATTCAACTTCAGGCGGACGTCGTAGTCGCACTTTCGATTGCCCGCCTGCGTCGCCTGCTGCCTCCATCACGAGGACTTCGACCTTCTTAGACGCCAAGCGTCCTTTCATAGTTGGATAGCGAGGAAGGTTGAGCCCTTCTTTGACGCCAAGCACTGCGGGTGCGGGAACTTCGTAGACCTCGAACCCACCATCGATCTCACGCTGAGCCCGAACGGTGCCAGCATCTTCGTCGTAGGAGATTCCCTTGATCGCGTTGACGATTGGTCGACCGAGCGCATGTGCAACTCGCACACCAACCTGGAATCCACCCGAGTCGGCCGATTCATTGCCGAACAGGATCAGATCGAATGCGCCCTCATCTGACTCGAGCGTCTGGATCGCCGAGGCGATCGCCCTGGCCGTGCGCTGGGGATCCCACGCACTGCCGTCGGTCGTCAGCAATACCGCTTTGTTGACACCAAGGGATGCGGCATAGCGAACCTGCTCCTCGGCATCTGTCGCACCGAGTGTCAATACTGTTGACTCGCCACCGTGACGCTCTACAAGCTGCACGGCTTCTTCGACCCCACACTCTTCGTGTGGGCTCATCGCATAGCCAAGATGAGCAGTATCAACCGATTGCTCGTCGGCGGTGATATTGATTCGAGCTCCTGGCGCCGGAACTCGCTTAACGCAGACGAGGACCCTCATCTCAACCCTTCAGTCGTGTGTCTTCGGGATCAAAGACAGCGAGGTTGCCGCCAGCAGCGACGACGGTGACAGGGAACAGATCCATCATGTACATGGTCTGGAGCTTCGTCCCTACTACTGCAAGTTCTGGCGGGAGGTACGCCATCAAGATGTACTGGCCTGTTGAAGGAGCACCCGATGCGGTGGTGACCCGAGAGACCCGGCCCTTCGCATCGACAATCCGCTCTCCGTCAAGCGTCAGGATCGGCTCGTTGCCACCGGTCATGTAGCGCTTGATGCCTTGGGAGTTGGTGTGATCATCGACGGCCAAGCTGCACAACACGGCAATTGGCTCGGCGTCACGGGCCTTCAGGTAGGCCTCTTTACCAATGAAATCTCGGGCCTTTACCTTTGGCCGAGCGAGGCCAGCCTCGACTGGGGTGTACTCGCTCTCGAGCTCGGCGCCCATCAAGCGGTAGCCCTTCTCGACGCGGCCGGTTGCGCCGTATACGCCGATGCCGACTGGCACAATCCCGAACTCTTCGCCGGCGCCTGCGACTGCATCCCAAAGGGACGAGCCGTGTTGCACCGAGGTGTAGACCTCGAAGCCAGCCTCACCAACGTACGAGATACGGAAGGCGAAGCAAGGCACGCCGTCGATCAACAGATCTTGGACACTCCCGTAGGGGAACGCTTCTTGCGAGAGATCTGATTCGGTGAGCTTCTGTAGAGTCGCAACCGCGTTGGGGCCCCACACGCCGAGGGTCGTTGTTGCGTTGGCGTTGTTCTGGATCTGCACCGAGCCATCTTTTGGCATCTGCAGGCGGAACCAGTACTCGTCTCGTGCACCATCAAATGCACCAGTCACGATTCGGTAGCTATAGGTGCCTGTTCGCATGACCGTGAGATCAGAGCGAAAGCCGCCCCCATACTCAAGCATTGGCGTGTAGACGGCTTTGCCAACGGCGACGTCGCACTTATTGACGAACAGGTTCTCGACGTAGTCAACGACGCCTGGCCCGCTCACATCGAATACCTGGAAGGCGGCGAGGTCGACCATGCCGACCGATTCGCGCATGGCGAGATGCTCGCCATCGATGATTGGGCTCCACCAACGGTTGTCCCACTCGTGTGGCCGTGGCTCGAGGCCGTACTTCTCGACAAGGCCAGCGTTTGATTCGTACCATTGAGGACGCTCCCAGCCGCGGGCGTCGAAGTAGACGGCTCCAAGGGCCTCGGTGCGTGAGTGGGCAGGGCTGCGGTTGAGGCCACGACGGCTCGCCCACTGTTCACGTGGATGCACGATGCCGTATGTCTTGTTGAAGTGCTCGTCACACCGAGCCTCGATGTGATTCACCGTGGTTTCATGCGGGTAAAGGCGGGCGATATCGGAGCCGTGCGGGTCACACATGTGTGGGTAGCCGTGTGTCATCCATTCGGCGACGAGCTGGCCGATGCCAGGGCCTTCCTTGATCCAGACGGCGGCGGCGCTCCACAGGTTCTCGACCTCGATGGTTTCGCCAAGCACTGGGTTTGCGTCGGGAGTCAGTGAGAGCAGACCATTGATGGCGTACTTGATTTCGCCGTCGCCCAGGAACTCCATGAGCTCGATTGCTTCTTCCATCTGCTGATCGAAGTCGTCAGGGGTGAACGGAAGCTCAGTTGGGGTAAGCGCCGAAGCCTGAATCGACGGGATGTCGGCGGGCCGATGAAGGATTGGACGGTGCGCATACGAACCGACTTCCATCGAGCCTGCGGACTGTCGCTCGTAGCAGAATGTGTCCATATCTCGGACAATTGGGTAGCCGATTTCGTTGTTGGTCTCGGCCAACACATCGAAAGGACCGACATCGGCCATCTGGTGAACGGCAGGAGTAAGAGGGATTGTGGCCCCGGCCATCTCGGCGATGAGCGGGCTCCAGACACCACAGGCGACTACGACGTACTCGCACTCGATGCGACCCTTGTCGGTGACCACTGCGGTTACCGTCGGTCGCCCGTATGGGTGCTCCTCGGTCTCGATATCGAGTACCTCAGTGTTGGCGAACACCTGCAGCGCACCGGCGTCGACTGCCTTCTTACGCATCACGGTGCCGGTCTCTAGAGAATCGACGACCGAGACTGAAGGGGTCGAGAAGCCCCCAAGGATGACCTCTTCGTTAATGAAGGGAACGAGCTCCTTGACCTCGGCGGGAGTGAGGAGTGATGCCTCGATACCCCAGGCCTTGGCCGAGGTCATGCGCCGTCGAAGTTCTTCCATCCGCTCTTCGGTTCGAGCGACCTCGATGCCACCAGACGTGGTGTTGAGGCCCAACTCTTCGTATTGGCGCTGGCTCTCTCGAGTCAGATACGCCATTTCCTTATTGTGGTCGACGGGGAAAATGAAGTTCGACGCATGACCAGTAGAACCGCCAGGGTTCGGCAGCGGACCCTTGTCAAGAATCACCATGTCGGTCCAACCAAGGTCAGACAAGTGCCCGACTAGGCAGTTGCCGACGATGCCAGCGCCGATGACGACGCACTTTGCTTTTGAGGGAAAGTCACTCATTGTTTGCCTTTGGTTGCCGAGCGATCACTTCGCCCGCATGGTGGAACAGAACTACATTGTGGAACAGCTTACCTGGCGGCCCGTAGGGTGTCCAGGGTCACGGCGAGTCTCTGTCTTTCGTGAGACAGAGCCGCTTGTTAGGAGGATTCGAGGACGCCGCTCTGCCAGCGGGCAGTGGCATCAACATTGTTGAACGTGAAGATGTGGAGATCCTCGATGCCAAGCCGTGCGGCGTCAGCTACGAGTGGATCAATCAGTTCGGCTGGGTTGTAACCGCTCGATGTCAACAGCTTGCCGATCGCGGCACCGTTCTTCTTGACGAAGCGCATCGACGCCCCGATGCCGAGGCGAGCACCCATATTCATGAGCTTGAGTCGATCGACGACACCAGGGATACCGAGGTGAATCGGCAACACGAGGCCAGCCGCCCGCTGCTGTTCTATCCAACGAACAATCTGATCAGTGTCGAAGCACATCTGTGTGGAGACATGACCGCTGAGGCCAGCGTCGAGTAGGAGCTTCTGCTTCGCCAGCATCGCAGAATCGAGCACCGATGTATCGATCATTGCGTGACCATCTGGATAACCGGTGATACCAACGTGGGACAGTCCGGTGTCTTCGGCCAGAAGATCAGCGAGGAAGCTCTCGGCATCGGCGTAATCACCGGCCGGTTCTTGCGCATCGCCTCCGACCAGGAAAATCTCAGTGATCTTGTTGTCGAGTAGCCATGCCGCGATCTCGCGGGTCTGGGAACGATCGACAACAAGGCGAGCCGCAATGTGCGGAATCGCTCGGTGCCCCCGTGACAACAGATCTTCAGTGATTTCCTGAGTCGCAGGAATGCCCTTCACCGGCGAACAGGTAACAGAGACTGCACATCCGGCCGGCAAGAACTCAATCTGTTCTGGAAGGTTCTTCAGCGGGACGATCTCGTACTTCATCTTTTCGATGAGGCTGCGAGCCGCTGGGGCAAGCGCCTCTGACGCTCCTGGTCGCTTTCTTGAGAGAATTGACATTGGTACCTACTTCGAATCGATGGGGAGTATGAGAGCTACGCGAACTCGTCGGGGAGTTCGATCTTTCGTTTGGCGACGAACTCGATGAGTTCCTCATCGACGGCGCTGTCGATCGACGGCGCCTCATAGCTGGCCAGCTGTGACTTCCACATGGCGGTGGCTCGAACATCGGCTGCTTGGCTACCTTCGTCGCGCCACTGCTCGAAGCTCGAGTTGTCGGCAACCGTTGACCGGCAAAACGCGGTTTCGAAGTTGGCAAGCGTGTGCGCAGTTCCGAGAAAATGCTCGCCCGGCGTATGCTCGACGATGGCATCGACAGCCTGCCCGTTCGGCGACATGTCGAGTCCCTTCGCGAGGACGGCCATCATGCCGAGTTGGTCAGCGTCCATCACAAACTTCTCATAACCAATCGCGAGGCCCCCCTCAAGCCACCCCGCAGCGTGCAGCACAAAGTTGACACCGCCGAGAACGGTTGGCTGCAATGTTGCCGCAGATTCGTACGCAGCCTGAGCATCTGGCAGCTTCGAGGACGTCAACGAACCGCCTGATCGGAACGGCACTCCGAGGCGTCTGGCCAGGGCAGCGACGGTGTAGAGCACGATGGCTGGCTCGGGGGTCCCAAATGTTGGCGCTCCCGATTGCATCGACATCGAACTGGCGAACGACCCCATGACGACGGGCGCTCCAGGGCGAACCAGCTGAATGAAGGCCATGCCGGCGAGAGCTTCGGCGAGCGTTTGAGCAGCGACACCAGCCGAGGTCACCGGCGACATTGCACCAGCAAGAATGAACGGTGTCATGATGCACGCCTGGTTGTTCTCGGCGTAGACCTCGGCGGCTTGGAGCATCGTGTCGTCCCAGATCAACGGCGACGACGCGTTGATGAGACTTGTCATCACGGTGCGATCTTGAAGATCGCCACCGAATCCGATGCGGGCCATGTCAACACTGTCCTGAGCCCGACTCCCCGCCGTAACCGAACCCATGAAGGGCTTGTCGCTGTAGCGAAGGTGCGAATAGATCATGTCGAGGTGTCGCTTCGACACTGGCACATCGACCGGCTCGCAGACGGTTCCACCCGAGTGGTGAAGGTTTGGCGACGAGTACGTCAGCTTGACGAAGTTCTGGAAGTCTTCGAGCGTTGCGTAACGCCGACCCTTCTCGAGATCGTGCACGAACGGCGAGCCGTAGTTCGGTGCGAACACGGTTGCGTCGCCGCCGATCTGCACGTTTCTTATCGGATTGCGGCCGTGCTGCACATAGGTGCTCGGCGCGGTGGCTTGCACCAACTGTCGACACAGACCGCGGGGGAACCTGACTCGATCGCCATCGACATCGGCGCCAGCATCTTTGAACCGCTTGATTGCGGCGGGATAACCACGAACCTCAATACCGACCTGTTCGAGAATGGTGTCTGCGTTGTATTCGAGAGTCGCGAGGCCTTCCTCGGACAGGATTTCGAATGGCGCGAGCGTCCGGGTCATGAAGGGATCGGCAACGTGTACTGCCGAAGCGCGTTGCTGTTGTCGGCCGGAGCGGCCCCCTCCTCGTCGACGCGGTGTGGGTTCAGTCATGATGTTGGCCCTTCACTAGCCGCCTGCTTGCGCTGACGACGACGGCGTTGATTCGTTGGCGAGTTGCTGACCGTTCGCTCAGGAACTGTCACATGCTCTGCCAAGTGTGGCGACAAAGCATCTCGGTGGGGAAAGGCCATTGCGGCCACAAAGAGGTCTTGGAAGTTTGCTTCGGTGGCCGTTTCGATTTTGTGCACACCGCGTATCGCGGCTTCGATCTCGGCTCGCTGCTCGACCGAAAGCAGCGCCCTCGCCGCTCCGACTCCAGCGGCATTGCCAACGGATCGCATTCCCTCCAGGGGGCAGTCGGGCACTAGGCCGAGCACCATCGCGTAGAGCGGGTCGATGTGGGCCCCGAAGGCGCCAGCCAGCCTTATGTCGGTCAATTCGGGAGCAATGCCGTGCTCGGCAACTGCGCGTTCGACGAGCAGGTCGATGCCAGCCCGCAGCGCAGCCTTGGCGAGCTGAATGGCTCGGACATCGTTCTGAGTGATCCGTAGCGTTGGTCCATCACCTTCAGACAAGACGTAGGAGAACGTCCGACCGTCAGCGACGATGTGCGGCGAGTCAAACGTGCCCTGGACGACGCCATCGGCATCGATGACACCAGCGAGGAACATCTCGCCGACGACCTCGATGATGCCAGAGCCGCAGACGCCGGTGACTCCAAGGCGAGTCGCGGCCGCAGCAAAGTCGTCTTCGTCTGACCAAAGATCGGAGCCAATGATCTTGTAGCGAGGGGCGAGGGTCGTGCGGTCGATCCTGACCCGCTCAATTGCACCAGCGGTTGCCCGCTGACCGCATGAGATCTGAGCGCCTTCGAAGGCAGGGCCGGTCGGGCTCGAAGCGGCGAACTGCCATTTGTCGTTGCCAAGGACAATTTCTGCATTGGTGCCAACATCGACGAGGAGCTGCACAGTTGACGAGCGATGCGGACCTTCACTGAGAATGACGGCCGCAGTGTCTGCGCCGACGTGGCCCGCGATACATGGCAGCACGTAGACCGATGCGAACGGTGCATTGATGCCAAGTGATGGCGCCGGCGCTGTCACCGAGCCATCAGTTGCGAGCTCGAAAGGAGCCTGACCCAAGGGGGTCGGGTCGATGCCAAGGAATAGGTGCGTCATGATCGGGTTTCCGACGACGACCAATTCGAGAACCCGATCTCGCGTTACTCGAGCTTCTTCAACCAATTCACCCAAGAGCTGATCAAGGGCCGCCTGAGCCAGAACCGTCAGCTCGAGGTCGCCACCGGGGTTCATCATGACGTACGAGACGCGGCTCATGAGGTCTTCACCGAGACGAATCTGAGGGTTCATTGCCCCCGACGATGCGACGACTTCGCCCGTGGCAAGATCGCAAAGATGAGCGGCGATGGTTGTCGAGCCGAGGTCGATGGCGACGCCATACGCGGCGTCGACGAAACCTGGCCAGACCGAGACAACTTCTGGCGCGTGGCCGGAGAGGCTGATTGCCACTGTGATCGCCCGGTCGCCCTTGTGGAACGCGTGCTGGGCCGCCCGTATTGCGGGGAGCGAAACGAGTGGCACAAGGCGATCGTGTTGTGTCTCGAGCGCGGTGCGAATCTGATCGGCTGCGCTCGGCGTGTCGTCAAGGTCAGGTGTGGCGAGCTCGATGTACGCCAGCTCGAAGCCACTGTCGACAATGATTCCCGCGACGTCGAGCGACTTTCGGACCACTGGCCGGTGACGCTGGCTCATAGGGGGAACGTCGACGACAACGTCGTGTTCGATCTGGGCCGTACACCCCAACCGGGCGCCTGCCGCCAACGGGCGAGCTCCGTGGTAGTTGGCCTCTGTAGATCCGGCTGTGCTGAGCGAGCCGGCCGCAGATTCGATCGACCACTTTGCAAACGAGCCGACGCTTGGCACTACCTGGCAACGCCCACACAATCCGCGGCCAGAACAGATTGAGTCGAGGTCGACACCGAGATAGCGCGCCGCCTCAAGAACTGTTGACCCGGGGTCCACCTGGCCGTCGCGGCCCGATGGGGTGAAGACGATACGAGGCATTTGCTAGGACGCAGCCGGTCGGCGTCGACGTCCGCCCTCACGACGGGCTCGGGTGTCGGCTTCGGGATCGCGATTGGCTTTGATCCAGGCCGCGCAATCGCGGTCAGCGCCGGTGAGCACATCAGCCGCCATGACCATTGCCTTCACGTCGGCATGGAGTGGGTTCATGATGGCGGAGGTCATGCCATTGCTAATCGCCATGGCCAGAAATGTTCCAGTGATCCCGTTGCGAGCTGGCAGCCCAAAGCTGACATTTGATGCACCGCAAGTGGTGTTCACCTTGAGCTCTTCACGCAGGCGTCGTAGCAACATGAACGCCTGGCG
>RCMY010005638.1_pt1 | contig 10598 bp, 7 predicted proteins | sample 2041341 | NCBI WGS metagenome assembly RCMY01 (sample SAMN09708234, study PRJNA481090) | Marine sediment metagenome, whole genome shotgun sequencing project.
GTGGATCGTGTCATCACCCTGGAGCCCAGCGATGACATCGACGCCAGCCGTGCCGGTGATCGTGTCCTCACCGTCAGTGCCGACAATCGTCGCCACCAGACCATCGCAGATCGCCGACGCCGGGGGTGTGCCCGATGAGCCGCTGGACGCAAGCGCAGAGACCGCTTGGATCGTTGGTGGCGTGGAAACAGCGGCCTCGACCGGTTCGTCGACTCCCGTGAGCACCGCACCCGAGAGGGCGAGAACGAGGACGGACAAGGCAAAGAAGTAACGGCGCACGTCCGAGAGGTCGACAAGATCGGCAAAACCTTGAGTGGATAGGTCCGCTGGCGAGCTCGTGTTCTCAGTGCGCAGTCATCTGACCCGAACACGCCTCGTCGAAGATCTCCGTCGCGAGTTCCACGGTGAACGGCAACGGATTCCCGGCGGCAGACGGATCGACAGCCGCGGCCTTTGCGATCACGTCGACCTGTGCCGGATCGACGCCAAGCTCGGTCAATCGATGTGGAACGTCGAGCGTGTCGCGCATCGTGAGGACGTGCTCGACGAATCCATCAAAGCCACCGCTGATGCCGACGTACGCAGCGAGTCGTTCGATCGTCGGTTCGATCGCAGAGCGGTTGGCGCGCAAAACGTACGGCATCAGTACGGCGTTGGTCATGCCATGGTGCGTATCGAATACCGCACCGATCGGGTGCGCCAGCGCGTGCATGCCACCGAGCCCCTTTTGGAAGGCGACAGCGCCCATGGCAGCAGCTGCCATCATGTGTGTTCGGCTCCGAAGGTCTGCAGGATCGGCAGATACACGCGGGAGGTGCTCGAGCACGAGATGGCAGCCCTCGAGACCAATACCGTGCGCCATCGGGTGATAGTTCGGTGCGCACAGGGCCTCGAGCGAGTGCGACAGGGCATCCATGCCCGTTCCGACGGTCAACGTGTGTGGGAGATCAACGGTCAGGTTCGGATCGCACAACACCACAATCGGAAGCATCTTCGGATGAAAGATGATCACCTTGCGCTGCGTGATTTCGTTGGTGACCACCCCGGCCCGACCAACCTCACTACCGGTCCCAGCCGTGGTGGGAACGGCGATGACCGGAGCGATCGCTTGGGCGTCGGCGAGCGACCAATTGTCGCCCACGTCCTCGAAGTCCCACATCGGGCGCGTCTGGCCTGCTTGGAACGCAATGAGCTTGCCGCAGTCGAGAGCCGAACCGCCCCCCACAGCGATGACACCATCGTGATCACCGGAGCGGAAGACTTCGACACCCATCTCGATGTTGCGGCCGACCGGGTTGGACCGGATGGCACTGAACACCGGCACTCCCGATGGCAACACTCTCTGTACGTCGTCGAACATGGGGAGACCAACCAAACCCGGATCGGTCACGATGAGCGGCCGACGAATGTCATGTCGCTCGCACTCGTCGGCGAGGTCCCGAATACAGCCAACCCCGATACGGACATCGGTGGGAAATGACCAGTTGGCGGAAGGAATCGGCGAGCTGGCCATCGTGAGGAACAATAGTCACATGTCGACACTTTCGCCTTACGCTCGGGTGTCCAGCCGAAGTCAGAAGGGGAAGTCGACACCGATGGGCAAAGAGGTCGGGCACACCGACAAGACCGACGTATGACGCGCGTTGTCGAGCACGCGCTGAGAACGGCACCAGAAATAGCGACCGCCTTCGGCGCGTTCAACCCGCCGGACCTCCAGCGAAGGCGCGTCGAGGTGCAACGGCTGCTCGAACAAGATGGCGTCACCTACAACGTGGGAACCGGCGGTCGCCGTCGGCATCAACCGTGGAACCTCGATGGTCTGCCGCTCGTGCTGCAAAAGGACGAGTGGGAACAGATCGAGCGTGGCATCGTTCAACGCGCCGAGTTGCTCAACCTTGTCCTCGAAGACTTGTACGGGCCCCGATACTTGCTTCGAGAGCGAGCAATCGCTCCTGACATCGTTTTCAACGACCCCCAGTTCCTGCGTCGAGTCGATGGGGTGTCATTGCCAGGCCCACGCCAACTCGTGCTCAACGCAAGCGATTTGGTGCGATCGAGCTCTTCTGGGTGGATTGCGCTGGGCCAACGCACACAAGCGCCTTCAGGAGCCGCGTACGCGATTGAAAACAGGCGCGTGATCGCACGCGTCTTTCCGGCGCTGTTTCACCGCTCGCAGGTACGGCGCGTCGATCCGTTCGTTCGGGCGATGGGCGATGCGCTCTGGGCTGCTGCACCGCGAGATGTGGACGAACCAGGCATCGTGGTGCTCAGCCCAGGCCCGATGTCGGCCACGGCATTCGAACATGCATCGCTGGCCGCACAACTCGGCTACCCCCTGGTCGAAGGAACCGATCTCGAGGTCCGAAACGGTCAGGTGTGGCTGAGAACCGTGGGCCGATTGCGTCGCGTGCACGTTATTTTGCGACGCGTCGACTCCTCGTTTGCCGATCCACTCGAGCTGCGCCCAGATTCCACGTTGGGAGTGCCGGGACTGGTCGATGCCTGTCGCACGGGCGCCGTGAGCGTCGTCAACACCCTGGGATCGGGGGTGCTCGAGAACGCAGCGCTCCAGACGCTTCTACCCGGCTTGTCAAAACGCCTTCTGGGGGAGGATCTGATCTTGCCATCGGCACAAGCGTGGTGGTGCGGGGAACCCGCCGCCTTGTCGCACGTCGTCGCCAATCTCGGCAACATCGTCATGCGTCCGGCTTCTCGCGAGACATTCGGATCGTCGATCGACACCAGCCGTTCGAGCCAGTCCGAACTCGCCACCTTGCAGAGCCAGATCGAGGCCAACCCCGAGCTGTGGGTCGGCCAAGAACTGATCGAGCCGATGACATCGCCCGTTTTTGGGCCTGACGGCTTCGTCCGCCGACCGACCGTGCTTCGTACGTTCACCGTTGCGAGCAGCGACGGCTACCGAGCATTGGCTGGCGGCCTGGCTCGCTCGGCTCCGGCCAACGACACCCCAATCTCCAGCCGCACGGGGGCATTGTCCAAAGACGTATGGGTTCTTGGTGGCGACGTCGACGACGATGGCTTCGACGAAACGTTCCGCGAGTCGGCGATTTTGGTGGGTGCAGCGGTTCCTGCTGCTCGAGCGGCCGAGCACCTCTTCTGGCTCGGCCGGTACGCCGAGCGTGCCGAGGCGACCGTTCGACTTCTTCGAGCGGTGAACGAACGCCGAAACGAGTTTCAAGACGTTCCGGCTGGTCCAGGCGCCGCCGCACTCACCGGTCTCTTCGAAACGCTCACGAGAACAACCGGCACATTCCCCGGTTTCGTTGGCGACGATGCCGCAGATCTGCGCGCCGAACCCCATACCGAGCTCCTCGATGTTCTGGCGAACAGCACACGACCGGGAACCGTCAACCACGCGGTCGTGCACATGTTCGATGCAATCGATGTCCTTCGCGATCAGCTGTCGGTCGACACCTGGATGGTCGTGAGCTCGCTTCAGCGGGTACTCGAAGACCTCGAACGAGACCAGCACGACGGCCCCGACGACTTCACCCGCATACTCAATGATCTCCTCGAAGGGCTCCTCGCGTTTGCGGGCGTCAGCGCAGAGTCGATGGTCCGTGACCAGGCGTGGCACTTCACCGACGCTGGACGTCGAATCGAGCGGGCGATACAGGTCACGTCATTGCTCCAGACGACATTGTCCATCGAGCGAGGGGCAGCATCGGAGGGTCTACTTCTCGAGTCGGTGCTGGCAGCGAGCGAAAGTATCATCACCTATAGGCGTCGATATCGGTCCCAACCCGAGGTGACGAACGTGCTCGACCTGTTGATCTTCGAGCCCGAGAATCCGCGATCACTCGTCTATCAGCTCGAGCGGCTCCGGTCGTGCCTGCCTGGGCTCGGCCCAGAGCGGGCCTCACCACAATTCGCTGAAGCATCTCGACGAGCCGACGATCTGGTGTCACAACTCGACCGAACCAACGCGGCGTTGCTGGCGCTCCCGGACGCAACTGGACGGCGTGTTGCACTCGAAGACTTCGGCGACGCGATGCGCGACGGGCTGCGCGAATTGTCCGACCTGCTGTCGGCCAGCTACTTCCGCCACCTGCTCCCACAGCGCAGCGTCGTCACACCGATCGATTCGAGACGGTCATGATCTACGAGATTTCTCACACGACGCGATACGACTACGACGCACCGGTCACCGCAAGTTATGCCGACGTGCATCAGCTGCCGTTGGACGTCGACGGACAGCGGTGCCTCCACCGTCTCGTCACGACTGAACCAGCCAGCGAGCACCACCGGCTCCGTGTGGACTACTTCGGGAATCTTGCAGCGGTGATCGAGATCCACGAACCACACACAACGCTCACGGTGCACAGTGTCAGTACCGTCGAAACCACCGGTCGGCCGACGACGATGCCGACCGAGGCCTCCGAACCCTGGCGCACATTCGTCACCGCCGATACCGCCGATGGTGGCGACGCCGACCTCGTCGCGGCGGAGTTCGCTCTCGACTCTCCCCTGGTACCACGAGGGCCAGTCTTCGCCGACTACGCGCTTGACGACTTCGGTCCCGATGTCTCGCTCGCCGATGCCTTGCTCGGGCTCAACCATCGCATCCATCGCGACTTTTCTTTCGATCCGCACGCGACCGATGTCGACACCTCACTGGAGGAAGCATTCGACAAACGACGGGGTGTTTGCCAAGACTTTGCCCACGTGATGATCGCCTGTCTTCGGTCGATCGGGCTTGCGAGTTGTTACATCTCGGGTTACCTGGAGACGATTCCTCCACCCGGCCAGGCTCGGCTCACCGGCGCCGATCGCACACATGCGTGGGTTGGCGTCTACTACGGAAATGACCGCTGGATCGGTATCGACCCCACGAATGACCAGCTCGCTGGACCGCGCTACGTCACGACCGCGAGGGGCCGCGACTACGGCGACGTCCCGCCGCTCAAAGGCGTGATCTTCACCGATGCCGAAACGACCACGCTCACGGTGTCGGTCGACGTCGAGCCGCAGTAACGCACGGTCGGCGGTCGTGGGTACGAACTTGCGCGTTCCTCAGCGCCGACCCCAGAACATCGAGCTCCCTGGCGACGTTTTCATGTGATATTCGAGTTCGGATGTGAATTTGGTGGTCGCAGCTCGCCGCGCATCGGGTTTGCGCCCGGCTCTCGCCTCGGAGATGTCGGGGCCGACGAGGAGACGGTATCGGTACGGGCCTTCGCGCAGTGCGACACACGTGTGGAGGGACGCGCCTGACGAGTACGCAAGCGACGGTGGGCCAGTCGGGATATCGAGCTTGAGGTTCCCGACTCGGTGCGTCTCGGTGTGCCGAGCTCTCGTCGTGTCACCCACCATCGTCACCACCGAGTTTGCGTGAACGGCGGCACGCAGCTCCTTCAGATACGCGAGATTTCGGGACGTTGGCCGAAAAATGCGCCGTGTCACGAGGCGGGCTTCCGATCTGGAGAACAGGGGTGCGGAGAAGTGTTTGGCGAACCACGAACGCGATCCTCCTCGGTGATAGTCGGACGTGAGATGCACGACGTCGAACCCGGCTTGTTTGAGGCCCCAATTGACCACCGTTGCGCTCGTGAACGTCATCCGCCACAGAATCGCACCGTGGCCCAACTCGAGCGCACGCTCGATGTGCTCGGCCCCCTCGACCACGACCGACGGTCGCCAGGGTCGTAACCCCGCTCCGCGAGCCTCCCCGAACAACACCTCGATGCGCATCAGCCAATACGCTCGCGCCGACTCGGACGGCGTTGGTGAAAGCGGTTCAGAGGTGGTTCGAATGCAGCGGTCGATCCGACCGGCGATCAGTTCGACCTGATCGGGACGAAGCCGCACAAATGCCCGGTGAACCGCCCGGCAGAGGACCGGATCGAGCGCTTGAGGGGTGACCGACGTGAAACCGGCTGTCAGCAGCGCAGCGATGAACACCGAGCCGTGTTTCAGTGACGCCGCCAGTCGTGAGAAACCCGGGAGCCGACGAAACACCCTCCGAAGGAAGTGGTCGGTCACTCGCCGAGTCCGACGGCAGCGGCCACTTTCGAACGCTGCACCTTTCCCGTTGGACCGAGCGGGATCTCGTTGGCAATGATGAGTCGTTTTGGCACCTTGTGGGGGGCCAGGCGAGCGCGCAGATGATCGCGAGCAGCACGTTCGTCGTAGGAATCGTCCGCCACGACCACGATGGCTCCAACATCTTCGCCGAGTCGGTCATCGGGAACCGCAAATACGACACATGACGCCACACCCGGAGCGGTGATGAGTGCCTCCTCGACTTCGATTGGACTCACCTTCTCCCCAGCGCGATTGATCATTTCTTTCAGTCGACCGGTCAGGGTCAGCCATCCGTCGTCGAAAAACCCCTCGTCGCCGGTGCGAAACCAACCGTCCACGAAGGCATCTGTGTTCGCAACATCGTTCAATCGATACCCGTGTGTCACCTGTGGACCACGAACCAGTACCTGCCCGCGGCCGTCAGCGTCGGGGTTTTCGATTCGCATCTCGACTCCGGTCGCCACACCAACTGTTCCCGGTCGGCGCGAATATCCGTCGATCGGGTTCGCTGCGATCTGATGTGATCCCTCGGTCATCCCATATGCCTCTGCCACAGGTACGCCATACATGGTCTCGAGACGCTCGAGAAGTGACGGCGCAAGCGCAGACGAACTGGTCCGGAGAAACCGGAGTCGCCCAACCGAAAGGTCACTCATGCGATTCGACCAGCGGTCAGCAAGAATTGCGTGCATTGTCGGCACCGCGCTGAACCAGGTTGGGTCGTGTTGCCGTGTGAGTGCTGCAAACCGAAGCGCATCGAACTGTTCGACCGCTGCGGTGCTGTGCGCTGACAACGGAGCTAGGAGACCGGCAACCAGCCCGTGAACATGGAATAGCGGCATCATGGTCAAACTGACATCGTCGGACGAGAGCCGCAGCCAGGACGCAATGTTTTTCGCTGACGCCAGAATCTGACCATGTGTCAGCGGCACCTGCTTCGGTAATCCGGTGGTCCCCGATGTCGGAAGGATGAGGGCGACATCGTCCGTTCCCGCCAACTCGATCGTGGCCTGACCGTCGACCCCTCGCACCCCGAAATGACCGTCTGCCGAGACGTCCCATGCAACGACCGTGACGTCGAGATGATCAGCGATTTCGTCGAAGCGATCTGCGCCGACGACAACCAGTGATGGCGCCAGTCGTTCGACGTATTGTGCGATCTCCACAACCGTGGCTTTGGGGTTGAGCGGTGCCGCCGAGGCCACCGAAGAAACAGCCAGGAAAGCAACTGCACCGAGCACCCCAGCTGGTGGGAGGTAACAAACCGGCTGGGCGCGGTGCGCGCCCGCAGCGCACAACTGTGCCGACACGCGTGCACACACCTCGGCAATCGCGTCGCCGGAGAGATCGATGTTCGACCCCGAGATACGGCCAGAACTGGAATCGAGCAGGCTCGGGATTGTCAGTGCGTCGTAGATATCGGTGGAAACCTCAGTCATTCACCCAATGGATACAGGTTGGACCGCGCACTGTAAACGATTCATTCGGCCATTGTTTTCATGCGGGTCAGACCAACTGTGGCTCACGCTCGTCGCCGCGTCCGAGTTGATCGAGAGCAGCGTCTGGGTCGTGAGCTCCGCCTTCACTGAGGCCAAATCGATCATGAAGCCGCCGCAGAGGGGCCGGAGCCCACCAGTTGCGGTCACCCATCAGCTTCATTGCCGCAGGTACGAACAACATGCGCACGATCGAGGCATCGATGATGATCGCCGCAGCCAGACCGACACCGAGCACCTTCATGTCGATCGACTCGCCCGTCGCGAATGCACCGAACACGATTGCGATGAGCAACGCTGCCGATGTGATCACCCGACCGGTCTTTTGGAGGCCTTGCGTGACGGCGAGATCGTTGTCGCCGGTCTCGTCATAGATCTCTTTGATCCGTGACAGCAAGAACACCTCGTAGTCCATGGAGAGCCCAAAGGCCAAGAAGAACACGAGGAACGGATTCCACAGGGCGATGAACCCGACTGATTCGAACCCGAGGAGACCCTCGAGGTGGCCATCCTGGAACCCCCAAACCAGCAGGCCGAAGGTCGCAGTGAGCGACAGCAGGTTCATCGCCATGGCCTTGAACGGCATGACCACCGAACCGGTCAGAAGGAAGAGCAGAACGAGTGTTGATCCAGCCACGAATGCGAGGGCCCAGGGCACTCGGCTGAACAGCGCGTCACGCTGATCGATCAGCTCGGCTGCGGGCCCGCCGACTGCGGTCTCGAAACCGGCGTCGAGCGCTCGCAACTCTGTCACAGCGTTCTCGGCCACTGCGCTCTGCGCGCTGCCATTGGGAAGGACGTCGATGACGGTGATGGTGTCGGTGGCGAACCGGATCTGCGTTCCGAGCACATCAGGTAACTGTTCGATTTGACCGAGGTAGACCTGGACATCATCGGCTGTCGACGCCACGATCGTAATGGGATCTTCGCCGCCGACGGCGAACCGTTCTTCGCGAAGGTCGAGAAGTTGGCGAGTCTCGAGCGACTCGGGTAGTGATTCCGCTCCAGGGATCTGTAACCGCACGCCAGTGAACGGCGTCGCCAACAGAATCAAACCTCCCGCAACGACGATTGCCACGACGCCTGCCCGACGCTGGACGAGTTGCGCGACACGTCCAAAGATCGCTCCCGATTCATCGGCACTCTTCGCTGGGCGAATCCGGTGGCCGACCAGCATCAGCAGGGACGGCAACAGCGAGGTGGCAGCCAGCATCGCCAGGACGACCACACCGATACTCCCCATGCCGATCGACGGGAAGACATTGCCGCTCATCATCAAGAAGCCGCCCAGGGCAAGCGCAACGGTGATTCCCGAGAACAACACGGTCGTACCCGCTGTCTGCACAGTGCGAGTGGTCGAGTCGGCGACCGACCGACCGATCGCCCGTTCCTCGCGGAAACGATTGACGATGAGCAACGCATAATCGATCGCCAAACCGAGGCCCAGCATCGTGGCAGCGTTGAGCGCGAAGAGTTGTACGTCGGTCACCAGTGTGAGCAACCACAAGATGAACAACGACCCGGGAATCGCCACGATTGCGATCGCCACCGGTAGTAGAGCAGCGACGATGCCGCCGAAAACCACGATCGCTGCAACCAGCGTGAACGGCAGGGTGATGAGCTCTGCCTTCTGTAGATCGCGTTCGGTCTGCTCGACCGACTCGCGATCGAGAATGGCTACCCCGCCGACGAGTGTCTCGGGCGCATCGATCGAGCGAAGCTCCACTTCGACCATCTCGACGAGGTCATCGAATTCTTCTGCCGGAAGCGAGCGGTCGAGAACCACCGAAACGATCGTGGCCTGACCGTCGATCGACGTGAACAGCGGGCCTTCATCAAAAGTGTGGAAGACGTTGGTGACGTGAGCATTGCGTGAAAGTCGTTCATCGAGTGATCGCACCTCCTGTGCGAGGGTTGGGTTGGTGGTATCGACGCCGTCGTACATCGCAACGACGTCGGCAGAACTTGCGCCGAGCTCAGCGAGGGTGTTCTCGACGAACTGGCTCTCGGTATTCGTGTCGCCCTCGGGAACCGTCTCCAGACGGTCGACGGCGCCAGTCCCGAGGACGACGAAGGCCACGAGTGCACCAAACCAGACAGCCAACGTTGTAACCGGTCGGCGGACGGGAAAGGATGTGAGTTCGGTGAGCTTGGAACGCATCTGGAGCCTCGGGGTGTGTGTGGTTCACGGCGAGACTTACGCAGTAAGCCTCTCCCGAAATTCCTACACACTTACACCGTAAGTGTCAAGATGTTTGTCACCACCGTGACCATCGAAGTCCGTTACTGGCGCTCCAGGTTGACCAACACTGCTCGACATGAACCCGTGGTTTTCACCACGCCGACAAGTTCGTCGAGGCGCTGTTCGAGGTCAGCACCCTGTTCGGGAGTGACGAAATATTGTTCGAGTTCGGGGAAGGCGTAGTTGTTGGCGAAGCTGACCTTCGCCCGGATACATGTTTCGCCGTCGCCAAGATCGGGTTTGTCGATCTGCGTGCGAACCACCGTCGCAGGCCGGCCGCCACCAAGAACGACGTAGAACACGTCGCCAGTGTCGAGTGCTGCGGGCACATCGACCGTCAGGTCGTAGGCGAGGTCGACGTAGTTTCCTCGGAACAACGACTGCGGATCGACAGGGCGAATTGCCAAGGCAATTTCTTCGCCCGTCCAGCGAATCCACAACGGCGGTGACAAGGCGACGAAGATCGAAGCCAGGCCGACGCCTACGGCGATCACGTGACGACGCGTCATGCCGGCACCTCGACGACCCCGGTGGTCAGTTCTCGCCGCTTTCGTTCGAGGACGACGGCTCCACCCACCATCGCGAGTCCGCCGAGTATCACCGCGAGCGATGTAGGCAACGCACCAGCAATTCGCCCGATGTAGAGGGCCGTGAGCAGCACACTGACCACCGCAAATCCCAGATTCACGAGGCTCCGAATGCCATATCGCTGTCCGGCGACAATTGTTGCGACGCCCAGCGCGAGAACCATCGCGTTGTACGAGAAGAACAAGAACTCCGAGTCGTCGAAGCTCTCGGCAAGCCATGACACCGTC
>RCMY010005640.1_pt1 | contig 10596 bp, 12 predicted proteins | sample 2041341 | NCBI WGS metagenome assembly RCMY01 (sample SAMN09708234, study PRJNA481090) | Marine sediment metagenome, whole genome shotgun sequencing project.
CCGAACCTGCCTGGATGAAACGGAAGATATTATCGATGAAGAGCAGTACGTCCTGTCCCTGCACATCACGGAAATATTCTGCCATCGTAAGACCTGTAAGCGCTACACGCATACGAGCTCCTGGCGGTTCATTCATCTGACCATAAACGAGAGCTGTCTTATCGATAACGCCCGATTCTGTCATTTCTGACCAAAGGTCATTACCTTCACGAGTACGTTCCCCAACACCGGCGAATACAGAGTAACCACCGTGCTGCGTTGCGATATTGTGGATAAGTTCCATGATCAATACGGTTTTACCAACACCGGCACCACCGAACAAACCGATTTTACCACCACGGGAGTATGGAGCGATAAGGTCAACGACCTTGATACCTGTTTCCAAAATCTGCGTGGAAGTTTCTTGTTCGTCAAACGATGGAGCTGGACGATGGATTGGCCAAAATTCCTTGTTGCCGACTGGAGTCGGATTATGATCTACGGTTTTACCGAGAACATTGAATACACGACCCAAGGTTTCGTTGCCGACTGGAACTTTGATTGGCGATCCTGTATCCGTAGCTTCCATACCCCGAGTCAATCCATCGGTGGAGCTCATAGCGATACAACGCGTGATGCTGTCGCCCAAATGCTGCATGACTTCAACTGTCAATGCAATGTCTACGTCACCTGCTTTGCCTTCGATGGTGATCGCATTTAATATTTCCGGCAGAGAGCCTGCGGGAAATTCAATATCTACGACAGGTCCAATGACCTGTACTACTTTACCATTAGCCACTTAATGAAAACCTCCTTACTTCAAGGCTTCAGCACCGCCCACGATCTCTGTGATCTCGCGGGTAATGTTTGCCTGACGCACTTTATTATAATGCAAGTCCAATTTCTGGATGAGTTCCTGCGCGTTGTCCGTCGCATTGCTCATCGCGGTCATACGGGAACTCAGCTCACTTGCAGAAGCCTGGAGTAACGCCGCATATATAGTTGTTACCAAGTACTGCGGTAATAAGAATCCTAACACTTCACCGGCGGATGGTTCATAAATGTACTCCGCTCCGGCTGAGTTTGACTCACCGTCTCCGAGACCGCCAAACGGCAATAACTTAATCGTCGTCGGTACGGAGTTTATTACTGAAACAAATCTGGTATATACCATGTGGATTTCTTTGTATTCACCTTCTGTGAAGCGTTGAACCAAATCCAAAGCAATCTTACGGGCATCATCATATTGAGGACGTTCGCTGATTCCGATGTAATCTTTAACGATGGTATAGTCACGGTTGCCGAAATGTTCACGGGTCTTTCGACCAACCGTTACCAGATCTACTGCCGATTTATCTTCGATATGGGCAGTAGTTTCTTTAAATACACTGCTGGCATAAGCTCCGGCTAAGCCTTTATCGGACGCAATGACCAGATAAAGACTTTTGCCTTCTTCGCGAGATTCGAGCAGCGGATGATTGAAATCGCCCGCCTTGCCGGCAATATCGGTGATAACCTGACGCATTTTAGCAGCATATGGCTGATTGGCCACAGCCGCTTCCTGTGCGCGGCGCAGTCGGGCAGCAGCTACCATTTTCATGGCTTTTGTGATTTGCTGGATACTTTTTACACTTTTTATCCTACGGCGTATATCTTGTAAATTAGCCAATTAAAATCACCTCACTGCCTTATGCTTTTTTGTACGAAACAGTTTCCTTGAATTCAGCGATTGCGTCATTGATCTGTTGTTCAAGCGCATCATCGAGTTTTTGCTGTTCGACAATTTTTGCACCGATTTCTGCATGGTTCGAATTCATGAATTTCAAGAAATCCTGTTGGAAACGAACGACATGTTCAACTGGTACATCAGAGAGGAATCCTCTGACTGCCGTATAAACTACCAAAACCTGATCTTGAACCAAGAGAGGTGCGTACTGCGCCTGTTTCAAGGTTTCGACCATACGAGCTCCGCGATCGAGCTGAGCTTTCGTAGCTGCATCCAAATCCGATGCAAACTGGGAGAACGCTGCAAGTTCACGATACTGCGCTAAATCCAGACGCATCTTTCCTGCAACCTGCTTCATCGCTTTGATCTGTGCGCTACCGCCTACACGCGATACCGACAAACCAACGTTGATAGCTGGTCTTACCCCGGAATAGAACATTTCTGTTTCAAGCATGATCTGACCATCGGTGATGGAAATAACGTTTGTCGGAATGTATCCAGAAACGTCGCCTGCCAAAGTTTCAATGATTGGCAAAGCTGTGATGGAACCAGCGCCAAGATCATCCGAAAGCTTCGCTGCACGTTCCAAAAGGCGGGAATGTAGATAAAATACGTCCCCTGGATATGCTTCACGTCCTGGTGGTCTGCGAAGAAGCAAACTCATTGCACGATAAGCAGCCGCATGTTTGGAAAGATCATCGTATACACAAAGTGCATGCTGGCCTTTATACATGAAGTATTCGGCAATAGCAACACCTGCATATGGTGCAAGGTACTGAAGCGGAGCGCTGTCAGCAGCCGTAGCTACAACAACGACCGTATAAGCCATAGCGCCATGATCTTCAAGTGTCTTAACAACGCGGGCAACCGTAGAAGCCTTCTGGCCGATTGCTACGTAAACGCAGATACAATTCTGGCCTTTCTGATTGATGATCGTATCGATTGCGATAGCTGTCTTACCAGTACCACGGTCACCGATGATCAATTCGCGCTGTCCACGACCGATTGGAACCAAAGCATCGATTGCTTTGATACCCGTTTGCAACGGTTCATGTACAGACTTTCTATCTGCAATACCCGGAGCCGGATATTCGATAGGACGATTTTCTGTCGTTTCGATTGGCCCTTTGCCATCGATTGGACGGCCAAGTGCATCAACTACACGACCAACCATGTTTTCGCCGACCGGAACCTGCATGATGCGGCCCGTACGTTTTACCGTTGCGCCTTCTTTGATATGCGTTTCACCGCCAAGAAGAACTGCACCGACGTTATCTTGCTCAAGGTTTAAAACTAAACCAAATATGTCATTACCAAAATCAAGTAATTCTCCCGCCATAGCTTTTTCTAAACCATGGATGTGAGCAATACCATCACCAATTTCGATAACAGTTCCAACATCATCAACATTCAAATCAACATTATAATTCTTGATTTGATCCTTGATAATGGCTGTTATTTCTTCTGGATTCATCTTCATACTACTCTGTCACCCCAATCTCATAACTTAATTTGCCATTAATTGTTTCTGCAAAGACTTCATCTGGCTGACTACACTGCCGTCGATAAGCTTATCGCCCATCTTGACAACAAGTCCTCCGATGATGCTTTTGTCTATATGCGTGCTGATCAGGACCGTTTTGCCGGTAACCTTTTCAAGCTTCGCAATCAAACTTTTCTTCTGAGCATCGCTTAGCTCAGAAGTCACTGTAACTTCTGCTTCGACGATATTGCGGGCAGCATTGGACAGAGCCTGATATCTCCCTGCAATTTCTTCCAATAAAGATTCGCGACGTTTATCAACCAAAAGCATGATAAAGTTGTAAACCGAAGAAGCCAAGTCTTCTTTAAACAGTTTACTCAAAAGTTCTTTTTTCGCCACCGGCTGAATCTGTGGGTTGTTGATAAAAGCCTTCAAATCAGCTTGTGCTGCAACGACCTGGCTGACCTGGGCCAGCTGCTCGCCATATGCTTCAAGCTCATTTTCTTCTTTTGCCAATTCAAAGATCGCCACGGCGTATTTGTTTGCCAGCTGAATGTTTAGCATGACAAACCACCGATTTTATCATTATCAAGCTTTTCGATGAATTCACTGACAAGCTTTTCGTTGCCAGCAGCATCGAGATTTGTGCTGATAATTTTGCTGGCTGCTGCCATGGACAAAGCGACAACTTCGCCTTTAAGCTGCGCAACCGCACGTTCACGTTCGCGAATAATATCTTCTTGAGCTGCTTTGCGCATCTGCTCAAGTTCTTTTTTCGTTTCTAAAACACTTGCATCGCGTTCTTCTTGCGCGCGCTTCATTGCTTTATCCACGATTTCCTGTGCCTTGATTCTAGCGCCGGCAAGCTGGTCTTGGTATTCGACTAAAGCCGATTTTGCCTTTGCTTCATCATCTTCAGCAGCTTTAATGCTTTGGGCAATTTTATCTTCACGCTCTTTTAACATCTTCACGATTGGCTTGTAAGCTACTGCTTTCAAAAGCACAACCAAAATGAGGAAGTTTATCACTTGCGCGACGAGCGTCATATTGATCTCAATCAATTTGCTACCTCCTTACATCGCGTATCGAACTAAAGGCGACTGCAGTACTGCTGTCGCCAAAAAAGCTAAATTATTTAATCAACGGATTTGCATATAACATGATGAGAGCCACAACTGTTGCGATGATAGCCATTGATTCGATCAAACCAACGGAAATCAAAGTGTTTGTGAAAAGAGCATCTTTTGCTTCTGGCTGACGAGTCAGACCTTCGATAAATTTAGATGTTACAAGACCATCACCGATACCAGCACCAATTGCTGCCAATCCCATTGTAAGACCTGCTCCGATTAATGCTGCTGCTACCATAATTGCATTTTCCATGAATAAAATCCCCCTTAATAATTGTTTAATTTTGTTTTGTCGTTAATGTTCGTCTTCTTTGACGCCATTGGACAGATAGGCCATAGACAACATCGTGAAGATGAAAGCTTGGACCCCGCCAACGAAGATACTGAAAGCCAGCCAGATAACGCTTGGTATTGGCATCCATACCGGCATCAAGAGCAAGAGAATCGTAATGAGTATTTCCCCTGCAAGGATGTTACCGAATAGACGAAAAGCGAGCGTGATTGGTTTGGCAACTTCTTCGATGGCATTGATGATGACGAATACAGGTACTGGCTGAAAGAAATGCTTGATATAATGCATTCCCTTGAAATAGACACCAAATACATGTACCATAGCGATGACCAGCAAAGCCAATCCGAGTGTCGTGTTCAAGTCATTGGTCGGTGAAGACAGGGTTGGAACGAGGCCCAGCCAGTTTCCCACGAGCAAAAACAAGAACAGCGCAATGATCAGCGGTGCGAGAAGCGATCTACCACGTGCGCCCATCGTCGCATCGATCTGCCCGTGCAGTGCGGTAACAACCATCTCGATGGCATTTTGCCAGCCTGTTGGCACGAGCTTCAAGCTGCGCGTCGCCAAAAAGCCGATGACGAGAATGATTGCCATGGTAAGCCATGTCATGTACAAGGTTTCCACGTTAAAGGTAAACCCCGCAACATGTGCGACTTCACGAACACCGATTTCATGCATACTTATCACTCCTAAATTATGGTTTATTTTTTACCAACACTACCACTGCAGGCAAAAGCAATGATATTGACCATTAAGAGTATCGTGAGCATAAAAAAGCCGCCAACTACAGACCAAAAGACTTCAAGCGAAATATGAATTGCCGTCCAAAGGACTACAAATACCGTAAAAAGGCGCAGAGCCAATCCTAACTGCATCTGCTGCTTCGCTTTTGCCACACTGTTTTGCCGCGAGCTTTTCCATGTTCGATAAATTAATACCCAAAAGCAGGTCGCTGCTAGTAAATAACCACCTATAAACGCGGGGAAAAGGTCTATTCTGCCGCCGATATACAACCACAATAAAACCATGGCCGTACATATAGCTAGTTGTACCATAGCGCGTCTGCCGCATGCTGATAAAAGTTTGTTCATATTCCCCCTCCGATGGCGTCGCCATCTTTGCAATGAATATTTGCCTAAATTCAAACCTGATTCAAAGCCAAATTATGAAGAGCATTCAATAATAGCTTTTACTGTCTGCTTCCACACAAAAACCATTTTTCCTCCTATGATCGAGCAGAAAGTTACATTTTCTCCATGTAAATATCAATTTCGACCTTACGATATCTGCATAGGTTATATTATATTGCTTTCGAATCCGTTTGTTGTGATAATTTCCCATAGCTTTGTCTAATGATTACATAACCATTATTTATTTTTATGATTCGCAATCATTTTATAAAGCAAGTTTATCATCGTTTTTTATTATACAGCTATTTTTCATAAATTTTCAAGCCCAAATCAAAAATTTCCCATTATTTTTTTATAAACGGAATAAAAACCAATAGGAAATCCAATAACTATGCCGAAAATCGTCCCATACGGACCGGTGTTCCAAATCCCGTCCGCTGACTTACCTAAAAATATGCAAATCCCTATTATTACCACAAAATGTATACCAATTCCACTGACAAACGCCATTGCCTCGAGTTGGCTTCTCTTTTTCACTTGTTTTTTATTGTTCGTAATCTTTTTATCCATGCGCATTTCTCCCATTCATTTATAGATTTTATCATGAAATAAATTCCATTTAAAATAGGATAGGCAAAAGGAGGCTGTCAAACAGCCCCCTGTAATTATGCTTTCGCTTTAAATATATCTGGTTTGTCCTCTGCCAAGCCGTAACGATACAAGATCGCCTCAATGATACGGCGTGCAGCTTGCCCATCGCCATAAGGGTTGCAGGCACCTGCCATGCGATTGTATTCTTCGGGTTCCGTCAACAAAAGCCGCGCTTCGTCATAAATGCGCTTGCGATCCGTTCCGATGAGTTTGACGGTTCCAGCATCTACTGCTTCCGGACGTTCCGTCGTGTCACGCAGAACAAGAACAGGTTTACCTAGTGCAGGCGCTTCTTCCTGGACTCCGCCAGAATCGGTCAAAATCAAATAAGACCGATGCATAAGATTGGCAAACGGTTCATAATCAAGTGGATCGATCAAATGCACTTTATCATGCCCGCCGAGTTCCTGATCAACGACTTCGCGGACCTTAGGATTTTTGTGGACAGGAAAAACAATCTCCACATCCGAAAACTCATCAACGAGCTGTTTAAGTGCTTTATAGACATGGCGCATAGGTTCGCCAAGATTTTCCCGGCGGTGCGTCGTAACAAGAATGATTCGTTTATTTTTGTAGTCAATCGAACGCAAAAGCTCATTTTCAAAGACATAATCATCACTGACCGTCTTATGCAAAGCATCGATTACTGTATTTCCCGTAACAAAAATATCATCAGCCGGAACATTTTCGCCCGACAAGTTAGCCGCAGCCGTATCGGTCGGGGCAAAATGCAAGTCTGTCAAAGAACCCGTAAGCTTGCGGTTCATCTCTTCCGGGAACGGCGAATACTTATTGCGCGTCCTAAGTCCAGCTTCCACATGTCCGACTGTCGTCTGATGATAAAAAGAAGCCAAAGCTCCGGCAAAAGTCGTCGTCGTATCGCCATGCACGAGTACAATATCCGGTTTTTCTTCCTGCAATACCTTGTCGAGTCCCATCATGGCTTTGCAGGTAATATCAAATAAGGTCTGACCAGCTGCCATGATGTCAAGATCATGGTCTGGCTTGATCCGAAACAGATTGAGCACCTGATCGAGCATATCGCGATGCTGCGCCGTGACCGTAACCACCGGTGTTATAAGTTCCGGATATTTGGCCAGTTCGAGCACTACCGGAGCCATTTTTATGGCCTCTGGACGCGTCCCGAATACTGTCATTACCTTAATTTTCTTCTTCATAAAAATCTCCTTTCACAGCCTTGCTATATCTAAGCTTCTTTATCGCTGCGTTTACTTTGCAAAAGAGGCAGGTTTGCGCCTGCCTTCATTCAATGTGTTTCTATGGATTTTTTCGGATCAAAGATCCCTAATTTTTTAGCACCAAAAAGTACAGCTGCAATCACTGCAATGATGATGAGTATCGCAATCGAACTGCTGACTTCTGTCAGAGCAATCGCACTTAAACCTAGGACACCGCTAATCACATACATCAATAACACTGCCTGTCGCTGCGTGAACCCAAGGTCAAGCAAACGATGATGCAGATGTCCACGGTCCGGTTTAAAAATCGGAACTCCGCCGCGATAGCGACGAACGATAGCAAAGGTCGTATCCAAAATAGGCAAACCAAGTGCTAAAATCGGAACAATCAGAGCGATTGTCGCTGCGCTTTTGACGGCACCGATGATCGAGATGCCCGCCAGCATGAATCCTAAGAACATGCTTCCGGTATCCCCCATAAAAATCTTGGCCGGATTGAAATTGTAATGCAAAAACCCCATAGCTGAACCCGCCAATGCTGCGGTAAGAACCGCCACCAAGACAAATCCCTGTTGCAGCGCCACGAGCAATATCGTAGCAGCCGCTATCATCGATACCCCGGCAGCCAAGCCGTCGAGCCCATCGATCAAATTGACCGTATTGGTCAGTCCGACAATCCAAAACACCGTTGCCGGTACCGCTAAATATTCCAAGTAATAAAAATCACCAAACGGATCGCTGATAAAATCAATTCTTATATCAAATGCCACCAAGATGCAAGCTGCAATGATCTGACCTAACAACTTTACCTTTGCTGGCAAATTTTTGAAATCGTCAACAATTCCCACTACGGCAATCACCGTGCCGCCAATAAGAAGCCCGAGCATTTCTTGTGTAATATCTACCGTAAACAAGACAGCTACCATAAATGCCAGATAAATCCCAATACCACCGAGCCTTGGAATAGGCTTTTTGTGGACTTTGCGCGGATCTGGCGCATCCATAGCTCCCATCTTAATTGCCAAAGAAATAACACCTGGCGTTATGATATACGCAACAATCAACGCAATTAAAAACGCCAAAATATAATTCGGCATGTAAGTAGCACCCCTTTTCTATACAACGAACTAATTGTACATCACTGCGAAATGACTGTCAATGAAATTCTCCCTAGCAATGGCTTTGCTGAGATTAAAAAACGAGAGACTTTCCTGCCATATTCAGCAGGAGCATCTCTCGTTTCAAACCACACAAACGAACAAGAAAACCGTTTTGTTTATGTGGTTTTACTGGATATCTTTTGGCTCACATTCCACTATAGACCCATCTGTTTCCAAGTAGACAGCCTTATCGAGCATGGCATTTCGCAGCATGCGGCGACAAAGAAGACAAGGTTTTCCCGAGGCGAGTGAGCCGTCGGTATTATAGCCAACGATATAAATCGCCGCCCCTTTCATCTTTGCCGGATCGGCGTTGACAATCGCATTTTGCTCAGCATGGACCGCCACACAAAGCTCATAACGCTCACCTTTTGGCACATTGCAGCGCTCTCTTTCACAAACGCCTGTATCGATGCAATTTGCTTCACCACGAGGAGCACCATTATAACCAGTGCTGATGATGATATTGTCTTTAACTATGATTGCCCCATATTGGCGGCGCAAACATGTCGACCGTCGACCAACCGCTTTAGCAATATCCAAAAAATAGTCGGTCCATTCGGGACGGGATTTTATTTCCATAATAGCGTCCTCTTATCTTTTATAGAGTACCGAAAATTCTATCGCCAGCATCGCCAAGGCCTGGCACGATATAGCCTTTTTCATTGAGGCATTCATCTACGCTTGCAACATAAAGCGGCACATCTGGATGCTCTTCATTGACGACTTTGATGCCTTCTGGCGCAGCCACGAGGCACATCAAAATAATCGATTTAGCGCCTTTTTCCTTTAAAAGAGTCAAAGCTGCAGCTGCACTGCCACCAGTAGCGAGCATTGGATCGACAACAATCAATGTGCGTTCACTGACATCGGTAGGAAGCTTGCAATAGTATTCAACCGGTTTGAGTGTCGATGGGTCGCGATACATACCGACATGGCCGACTCTTGCTGCCGGAATCATGTTCACGACGCCATTGAGCATGCCAAGGCCTGCTCTCAAGATTGGCACAACGCCAACTTTTTTACCCGCGAGAACTTTAGATTTGCAAGTTGCAACTGGAGTTTTGATTTCAATTTCTTTGAGCGAAAAATCACGCGTGATTTCATAGGCCATAAGCATGGCGATTTCTTCTAATAATTCGCGAAAATCCTTCGTCCCTGTAGTTTCCTCGCGCATAAGCGTAAGCTTATGCTGAATCAAAGGATGATCAATTACATTTACTTTTAAGTCTGACATTCATTTTTCCACCTTTTAATATAATGGATACTTAGCACACAGAGCCGCTACCATTGTTTTGGCTTTTTCATGTGCCGCCGTATCTTCGGGGTTATCTAAAACAAGCGCAATGATTTCAGCAACCTGTTTCATATCATTTTCTTTGAAACCACGTGTCGTAAGCGCAGGAGAACCTAATCGTACTCCACTTGTCACGAACGGGCTCAATGGTTCATACGGAATCGTATTTTTATTGGCAGTGATACCGATATCATCGAGCAATTTTTCAGCTGCTTTACCGGTAAGGTCTTTGCTGCGAAGGTCGACGAGCATCAAATGGTTGTCTGTACCGCCAGAAACGATGCGGAAGCCTTTTTCCGTCAAAGTATCTGCCAAAGCCGCAGCATTTTTTACAACCTGCTGTTGGTATTCCTTGAATTCTGGTGCCAAGGCTTCCTTAAAAGCCACTGCCTTTGCTGCAATCACATGCATCAGAGGCCCCCCCTGTATTCCAGGGAAAATAGCTTTATTGAACTGCTTGCCAAATTCCTCATCTTTGCACAAGATAAGCCCGCCGCGAGGGCCACGCAAAGTCTTATGCGTAGTCGATGTCACGACGTCAGCATAAGC
>RCMY010005641.1_pt1 | contig 10595 bp, 11 predicted proteins | sample 2041341 | NCBI WGS metagenome assembly RCMY01 (sample SAMN09708234, study PRJNA481090) | Marine sediment metagenome, whole genome shotgun sequencing project.
ACGGGCTCGCCGCCTTCGAGGACCGAGACGACTGAGTTGGTGGTACCGAGGTCGATACCGACTGCCTTGGGCATGTGTTGCTCCTTGTTCGTTTCTGAGTGTTCGAGGGGATTCGGGGGGATTTCGGGATGAAACCTGATTCGTTGTCACTCAAGATAGGGAGCATGTGCCCGCAACACAACCTCAGTACAACAAACTTGAGTGTCAATGACTCAAGTTTGGGAGTCTTGGGAAAGCCGTCAGCCGGTGAGGAACTCGGGGCCGAACGAATGCGGTAACAACTCGGCGATCGTGGTGCTCAGCACCGCACCCGAGTCGTTCATCGAGTGCACGACCACGTCGGGGCCGGCGAACTCGCGCAGGCGTTGGCGACATCCACCGCACGGCGTACCCGGCGTCGCTCCGCCCGTCACGACGACGACCTCGGCGATGTCGTGCTCACCCGCGAGGACCATCGCAGCGATCGCGCCGGCCTCCGCACAGGTGCCGGACGGATAGGCGGCGTTCTCGACGTTGCACCCGGCGAACACTGCTCCCGACACCGTCCGGATCGCGGCGCCGACCGGATAGTTCGAATACGGGCAGTGGGCGTTGGCCCGCGCCGCAGTCGCAGCGTCGATCAACGCCTCGAGACCGCTGCGGTCAGGAGCGCCGCTCACTGTGCGAACCTCGGCACGATCACGCGCCGCAAGGCCGCCGGGATCGCGTTGAGTACACCCGCACCGACCTTGCTCATCGCTCCCGGCACGACCGAGGCACGATTCTGGTCGACCCCTTTCAGGCCGGCGGCGGCGACCTCGTCCGCCGTCTGCCACAGCATGTCCGGGATGTCCGAGGCGTCGAATTCGGCACGGTCCTGGAACTCGGTGCGTGTGAACCCCGGACAGAGTGCGGTCACGTGGACATGGTGAGCGGCGAGTTCGGCGTGCAGCGCCTCGGAGAAGGAACTGACGAAGGCCTTCGTCGCGCCATTCACCAGCAGATCGATCGGTTCATCGTCATCGGCGAGACGCTCCGCGACCCGGGCCAGGGCATCGTCGTCGCCGAGATCGGCGACGAGTACCTCGACGTCGACGTCGAGGCTCGCCGCCAGTTCATCGAGACGGCCCTGATCGCGTGCCACGACGACGAGGCGCGTTCCGTCCGCAGCGAGTTGTTCGGCGATCGCCTTGCCGATGCCCGACGAGGCACCGGTGACGAGGGCTCGGTTCCATCGTGTCATCCCCCCATCGTGCCACGCCGGTCGAACCAGACCCCTGCAGCGAACACCGCGCGTCGTTGTCCGACCATCGCGCGTGAGTCCGAGAGCACATGCCACAATGTGTCTCGTGCAGTTGTACCTTCGCGACGCAATCGAAGCCGATGTCGACGACCTCATCGAGCTGTTGCTCGGCGACAAGGTCCGTGACCCGGGCTTCATGCAGGCGAACCGGGACAACCCCAGCTTTGTCAACGATTACCTGGACGCCATCCACGAGATCGACGCGACCGACGGCAACTATCTGCTCGTCGCGGACCTCGGCGGTCGCGCTGTGGCCATGGTGCAGCTCGTCACGTTCCGACATTTCCAGCACCGCGGTGGACGCTGCGCCGAAATCGAGTCGATGCACGTCGCACCGGCACAACGCAACACCGACATCGGCAGCCAGCTCCTCGAGTACGCCGCAAGCCGAGCTCGTGACCTCGGCTGCTACCGGATGCAGCTGACCGCCGGCGCCAAGCGCGAAGACTCCCACAAGTTCTTCCAGGACCACGGATTCATCCCGACCCACGTCGGCTACAAGCAGTACCTCGACCTCGACTGGACACCGCAACGCAGTGCGCAGGTCCGGCCGCAGCCCGAGTTCTTCGACGAACTCGCTGACCAGAGCTGATCAGGACGAGTTGGTGCCTGGCACCAAGTGGTCTCAGCAGGTGATCGTCACTGTCTTCGTACCTGCTCGCTGGTGGCTTGCGGTGATGGTCAGCTCGGCGCCGGGTGCGCAGCGGACGACCCAGGTTGCGAGGGCTCGTTCGGGCGAGCCGCCGTCGCCGCCGTTGAAGCGCGCAGCCATCGAACCGAGGAGCTGACCGAGCTCGATGCGGGCCGAGCCGCCGACGATCTCGATGTCGTTTCCGTTGCCGGTCAGCTCCACGACGATCGGCCGGACGATGTCGTCCTTCTTGGCCTTCTCGCTGACGTACGTCGGCAGCCAGCCGGTGTTGGCGACACCGACCGACACGCGCCACGTGTCGACACCGAGCGCCTCGACATCGGTGTGTTTGATCTCCAGGCACGGCGCTGCGAGCGCCTGCACCACAGCGAACGCTCCGTGGCCATCGACCTCGGACTTCAGCAGGTGCAGTGGCGGGTTGGTCCAGGAGTACAGGTCGTTCCAACCGCCCAGCTCCACGGGGCCGAGTTGCGGGTGGTCGAACGGGTACCAGTCGACGAATCCGGCGGTCTGTGCACCACCGGGCTGGCCGTCGAGCCAGTGCAGCACGGCGAGCGACTCGGCGTCGGTCGGGCCGGTGTACCACGCCTTGGTCGAGGTCTTCTCACCGGTCGCGGCGTGCACGATGTCCCAGAACTCGGTGGTCCATCCGTAGATTCCGAGGTGCTCGTACGCCCAGTCGTCGGACGCACCACTCATCGTCTCGGTCGTGTCCCACGTGAAGTCGTCGTAGACCGAGTGGGCGGGGTAGCCGGTCAGCTCGGTGCCGCGCTTCGCCAATTCCTTCCAGACCCACACGTCGTTCGGTGGCAGAGTCGCATCCGCCGCAGTCGAGGAGGGCCGAAGCAGGACGCCGCCACTGGTGTGGAAGGCGTTGAAACCGCAGATGTTCGGTCGAGCGACGATGGCCCGGAGCAGTGCATCGATCTCCGGTTCGGACATCGGGTGATCGCCCGAGCCCGGCACGGTCGTCCCCCAGCCGGCTGGGTAGTTGCGGTTCATGTCCAGGCCCTCCGGCGGTCGCGGCTTGGGCATCGTGAAGCCGTCGAAGTCCTGGATCGTTCCTTCACCGAACAGCCGGTACCGCTCGACGTCGGCGTCGGTCCCATCGAGCGGAATCGGGATCAGCAGCCGGTCGTCCTCGGGATGCGGCATCCACTGGCCATCCGGGTCAGTGACGCGCATCTGGAGGATGCGACCATCACCGTCGACGTCGCCGCTCTCGTGGCCGGGCCAGCGGCGGCCGTCGGCCAGCGGCCAATTGCGAACACTCGATCGCCGAAAGCGAGGTGAGTCGGCAAGCGCCCATTCGGCGCCATCGGGATTCACTCTCGGGACGACGTAGAACGTGCGAGTCCGCAGCGCGCGCACGACCTGTTCGTCGCCGGCCTCGAAGCCGTCGACGAGGTGACGGAGCAGACCGCAGGCCGCGACCGAGGCGGTGAGTTCGACGGAGTGGATGTTGGCGTCGACCCAGTGGGCCGGCTTCGTGTCGTGGGAACCGGTCGACGGATCGGTGACGGTCACGACCAGGAGGTCGCGCCCCTGATGCGACTGCCCGTAGGCCTCGACCGTCACCAGCTCCGGGTGCGTGTCGGCCAACTCGTCGAGCCAGGCGACCATCTCGTCGTAGCGCAGGAACCGGTCGAAGTCGTACGAGTCAGCCATGACGCGATCGTAGATCGCTGACGCAGTTTGATTGGCGGTGGATCGGGCACACCCCGAAGAGGTCGGTGTCTGCCGATCCTCGTCTCAGAGAACTGGAGAACACATTGGACACCTTGACCGTGATCTTGATCGCCGTGATCCTGATCGTCGTCGTGGCCATCGCCTTCATCCTGTTCAGGAAGAAGCAACGTGCTGGCAGCATTCTCGCCGCACCGAATGCCACCCCGACCTCGAACACCACAACCAATCAGAGCGCCACCATTCAGAGCGCCACCAATCAGAGCTCGAGCGATTCCGTCGCCGGCTCCGCACCCGCCGCTTCGGATCAGGGGGAGCAACAGTGACCGAACAACTCAATCTCGTTCGTGCCAGTGACGTCTCAGGACTTCCCGTTGTGACCATCGATGGAGGCGAAGACGCCGCCGAGATCAAAGATGTGGTCTACGACGGCACTCGCCACCATCTCATCGGCTTCACGTTGAACAAGCGCGGCTGGTTCAGAGGCTCGCTGAAGGCGACCTTGGAAACCGCAGACGTGGTCGGACTCGGTGCTGACGCCGTGATGGTGCGCAGCGCCACTGCTCTCACCACTCCGCCGGACATGTCCGACGCACTCGATTCCTCCCAGGACAACGTCGATGTCATCGGTATCGACGTGGTCAGCAGTTCGGGCAGTGTCCTCGGCACCGTCGTCGATGTCATTCTTCAGACGGGCGCCGATCCCCAGGCGGTGGGCTACGAAGTCGACACCGACAGTGGCTCGGTGTTCGTCCCCTCGTCCGCACAGATGTCACTGTCGTCCAAGAACCTCGTCGTGCCCGCCGAAGCCGAGGAATTCACCCGGAACGATCTGGTCGGCTTCGGCGCATCGGTCTCGTCATTTCGCCAACTCCTGGGAGGCTCGTCATGAGCATCCAATCGATCAAGTCCAAGTCGGGACAGACCGTGGTCGCCCTCGACACCGCCGAGGAGATCGGCGAAGTCAAACACTTCGTGGTCTCCTCCGACGTCAGTCGAATCGAGCGGCTGCACATCGACGGCCGCCGCAAGAAGGCAGTGTTCGCCGAGTGGGGCGACATCGAATCGTTCGGGCCCGACCGTGTGATGGTCAGGACCGAGGGATCGTCCTCTCAGTCCGAGGACGAGCGCGACATCGACGCCGCCAAGGGCAAGGTCGAGTTGCTCGGCTCCCGGGTGCTCGACACCGCAGGCTTCGAGCGCGGAACGGTCACCGACGCGACCTTCGACGGGGCCACTGGGCAGATCGCCGACATCACGCTGTCCGACGGCCGCACGACCGCTGCCGCCAACGTTCACAGCCTCGGCTCCTACGCTGTCGTGATCGACGTTCTCGACACCACCTGAGTCGACGTTCCGCAGCTGGTCGCATGTCATCGTCGTTGCTCTCGGCCATCGAGCGATCGTTCGATCCACGACTCGCTCGTGTCGAGCAGCCCCGTGGTGTCCGGCACTGCTACGTTGCGCGCCCATGAGCGACTGCATCGGAACGCCAGGCGTTCCGTGGAACGAGGCCGACAAGCGCCGCTGGTTCGAGCAACGCGTTGTCCAGCGCAGCTACCGCGACGAGGTGCTCTCCCCATTTCACGCTCTGGACACCAGCGACGGACACACCAGCATCGTCACCTACGGCGCGCTGCCAGTCGACCGCGACCGCTATCCGCTGCTGGCGGTGACGATGTGCAGCGACGACCCGTCTGCCCCGTGGGTGTTGATCACGGGCGGGGTGCACGGCTATGAGACGAGCGGCGTGCAGGGCGCACTCTCCTTTGCACTCCACCACGCCGACGACTACCGCTCGCGAGCCAACATCGTCATCGCCCCCTGTGTCAGCCCCTGGGGGTATGAGGTGATCCACCGATGGAACCCTGACGCAGTGGACCCGAACAGGTCGTTCGCGCCCGACAGCACCTCCGCCGAAGCCACCGGCTTGATGACCTTCGTCTCCGGACTCGACGTCGAGTTCCTTCTGCACATCGACCTCCACGAGACCACCGACACCGACGAGACCGAGTTCCGCCCCGCGCTCGCTGCTCGTGACGGCGTGCAGCTCGAGCCCGGGCTCATCCCCGACGGTTTCTACGGCGTCGGGGACAGCGACAATCCGCAACCGGACCTCCAAGCAGCGATCATCGAGGCAGTGGAACACGTGACCCACATCGCAGCGGCCGACGCGGCCGGCCAGATCATCGGGACCGACCTCGCCCAACACGGAGTCATCAATTACCCGGTCAAGCAGCTCGGGCTGTGTGCCGGCATGACGACGGCACGATTCACGAGCACCACCGAGGTGTATCCGGACAGCCCGAAGGCCTCTGCCGAGATCTGTATCGCCGCACAGGTCGCGGCCGTCCGCGGCGCACTCGACTTCGCGCTGAATTCGCTTCGCTCCTCGCGGTGATCGGCAGGAGCGACGTGGAAGCCGACGGCAGCTGACACGCTCCGACGCCCTCGAAGTCCCGTCCGTGCCCGGCCCCGATGGTCCGTTCCTAAGCTGACAGCCATGACGCTGTCGCTGCAGAAGCATCCATCCTTCGCCGGTCGCCCCGGACCCGTCCTGGTCGTCGTGGCCGACGGGGTCGGCGTCGCACCGCCCGGGCCGAGCAATGCCGTCACCGAGGCATCGACCCCGACGCTCGATCGACTGTGCGCCTCCGAGCTGTACACCGAGCTCGCTGCACATGGCCCCGCGGTCGGGCTGCCGACCGATGACGACATGGGCAACAGCGAGGTCGGCCACAACGCCCTCGGTGCCGGTCGGATCTTCGCGCAGGGCGCCAAGCTCGTGAACAGGGCGTTGCAGACCGGTGCGATCTTCGAGACCGACATCTGGAAGCAGGCCATCGAACACGGACGGTCCGGCACCCTGCACCTGCTCGGCCTGCACTCCGACGGCGGCGTCCACTCGACGAACGAGCACCTCTACCTCCTGCTCCGGCGGGCCGCCGAGGAAGGCGTGACGAGCTGCGCGGTCCACGTCCTGCACGACGGTCGCGACGTCGACGCCCGCAGCGCGCTGCGGTACATCGCGCAGACCGAATCGGTGCTCACCGACATCAACGCTGGCAGCTCGCCCGACGGGACGGCGCGGAACTTTCGCATCGCCTCCGGTGGCGGTCGGATGCAGATCACGATGGACCGATACGAAGCGGACTGGGACATGGTCGAGCGCGGCTACATGTGCCACGTCCACGGCGAGGGGCCGGTGTTCGCATCGGCGACCGACGCGGTCGAGACGATGTACACCGAGACCGACAAGGGCGACCAATACCTCGGTCGGTTCGTGGTCGGCGACGAGGCGGGGAACCCCGTCGGCCGCATCGTCGATGGCGACGCCGTCATCCTCTTCAACTACCGCGGTGACCGTGCGATCGAGATCTCGCGAGCGTTCGAAGAGGACGACTTCGACGCGTTCGACCGGACCAGCGCCAGCGGCGCACCGGCGCCGAAGGTCTTCTTCGCGGGCATGTTGCAGTACGACGGCGACGCACTCATCCCCAAGCAGTACCTCGTCGAGCCGCCGGCGATCGACCGGACGATGGGTGAGTTCCTGTGCGCGGAGGGCGTGAAGAGCTTCGCGATCAGTGAGACCCAGAAGTTCGGCCACGTCACCTACTTCTGGAACGGCAACAAGTCCGGCTACATCGACGAGGCGCTCGAGACCTACATCGAGATCCCGTCCGACAACGTCGAGTTCGACACGACACCGGCGATGAAGGTCCGCGAGATCACTGCCGAGACCATCGACCTGTTGCGCTCCGGCGAGTACCGGTTCGGCCGACTGAACTTCCCGAGCGGCGACATGGTCGGCCACACCGGCCACCTCCACGCCACCGTCGAAGCCATGGAAGTCATCGACGAGTGCATGGCACAGCTGATCGACGTGATCGACGACCTCGGAGGCGTCCTGATCTACACCGCCGACCACGGAAACGCCGACATCATGTTCACGGAGAAGAACGGCGAGCGCACCCCCAAGACGAGCCACACGCTGAGCCCCGTGCCGTTCGCTGTCCACGACCCGAACTACGACGGCGAGTACCACATGGTCGACGCCGCGCCCGGCGTGGCGCACGGACTGGCCAACGTGGCGTCGACCGTGTTCAACCTGCTCGGCTTCGCTGCACCCGACGACTATCTCGCCCCACTCGTCACCTTCTGACCCTGACCTTCGACGCTCCAGGTTCGCTACGCTCACATCGCTTTCTCAGAGAGTCAGCGCGGCACGCCTTGCTTGCTGGGCTCGGCGACCTGCGCGCCACTTCAGTACCCAGGGCACTGCGGGGCGCGTCTAGTCTCTCGGGATGGCCACAAAGAAAGCTCAACTCGAGAGTCTGAAGAACATGCCGCTGTTCAGCGGATGCAGCAAGAAAGAACTCGAGAAGGTCGCCAAAGCAGCAGACGAGATCGACATGAAAGAGGGCTCCCTCATCGTCGACCAGGGCCAGACCGGTCGTGAGGCATTCGTCATCCTGAGTGGTGACGTCAACATCAAGCGCAACGGCCGCAAGATCGCGTCGCTCGGTGCCGGCGACGTCGTCGGCGAGCTGTCGCTGCTCGATCACGGCCCGCGCACGGCGACGGCGGTGTGCGCCACCGACTGCACACTGCTCGTCATCGACCAGCGACGGTTCATCGGCGTGCTCGAAGACGTGCCGTCGATCGCCCACAAGCTCATGGGCGCACTCGCCTCGCGCATCCGCGAGATGGATCGAACGTACGTCGGGTGACCAGGACCACCCGCAGGCTCCACGCCTCCTGGTGACCTCGACAACAGCGGTGACGGACTTCTGAAAGACTGCGGGTGATGAACTTTCACCCCCTGCCGAACGGCTGGGAGCAGCAGCGACTGCTCGCTCAGCGCATTGCGACGCACGTGCTCGGACAGGCGCGGCACCGCCACGACGGTCTGTTCGACCTCGTCCCGCTGCCCGGCGGCTTCGGCACGCCGCCGGTCGGTCCAGCGCGTGAGCGTGTTCGACTCGTCGGTGGGTCACTGTTCATCGAGCGGGTGCGTGGTGACGACGTCCGCGTTCTCGACGCGACGACACAGGTCGAGATGGTGGTTGCCAACACGATCAACGGGCTGTGCAGCGCAATCGGATTCGAGCCCGACCCGGGCTTCTGGGTCGGTGACGACACGCCCCCACTCGGTGACCCGGACGAGATGATCATCTTGGACGCCAGCACCGCATCGGTCCTCGGCGAGTGGTATCTGCTCGGCCAACGGGCGATCGAGGAGGCGGTGGCGTCGATCCCCTCGGCCGCTGCATCGGTCGGCCGGCTGTGGCCGGAACACTTCGACTTCGGCATCGACATGGCCGCTGCGCCGGGCGTGCGCTGCAACCTCGGCGCGTCGGCGGGCGATTCGTACCTCTCCGAGCCGTACCTGTATGTCGGCCCGTGGGAGACGGCTCGCCCCGGACCGGCCGAGTACTGGAACGCACCCTTCGGGGCCACGCTCACGTTCGCCGAGCTGGACCTCGTCGAATCACCACTCGGGCAGGCCGTCGAGTTCTTCCTCCACGGCGTCGCCCACCTGAACGGATAGTTACGGATGGGGTCAGGCCCCGTTCGCAACTCTGTGAAATCATCACGAAAGGGGCCTGACCCCATCCGTAACTTCTCGGCAGAAATGAACCGCGCTGATACTCGCGGGTAGATTTGCGGGCGCATGAGTGCAGCTACTGAGACCCCCGCGCCGGACACCGAACCGAAGCGGTTCAAGCCGAACCAGCTCGCGCTGGTGCTGTTCACCGCCGTCGGCCTGTTCACCCTCGTTTCGGGCATCCTCCCGCAGGTCACGAAGTGGGAGAACGACAACGCGGTCCACCGGACCGTCTTCGTCAACATCCCGGGCCCGATTCAGATCGTGTTCTACACGGTGATCCCGGTCCTGCTCATCTGGGTCGGCATCATGTTCTCGTTCCGGATGAAGAACTGGGAGCGTGGCGCACCGTCGCAGCGCCGGACCACCACGAAGAACGCGGCCCAGCGCCTGAAGGACTTCCGAGCCGGTGTCTACATGCAGACCCTGCTGCGCGATGCCGGTGCCGGCCTCATGCACTCGATGATCTACTTCGGGTTCCTCGTGCTCCTCGGCGTCACGACGGTGCTCGAGATCGACCACCAGCTCCCCGAGCAGCTCAAGTTCCTCCACGGCACCACCTACAAGGCCTACGCCTTCGTCGGTGACGCAGCCGGCCTGGTCTTCCTCGGCGGCATCGTCTGGGCAATCGTGCGTCGCTACGTGCAGCGCCCGTACCGCATTCGCATCAAGTCCAAGCCCGAGCACGCCATCATCCTCGGTGTCTTCTTCGCCATCGGTGTCACCGGGTACGGCGCCGAGATGTTCCGGATCGCCCTCGAAGGCGGCCCGGAGTACGAGAAGTGGAGCTTCATCGGCTACCCGCTCTCGACGCTCGTCGACGGCATGTCGCAGTCCGCTCTCAGCACCTGGCACCAGTGGTGGTGGATCGGCCACGTCGCTGCGTTCGTCGCCTTCCTGGTGATCCTCCCGATCACGATGCTCCGCCACATCTTCACCTCGCCGATCAACATGTACCTCAAGGACAAGGACCGTCCGAAGGGCGCGATGCGTCCGATGGCCAACCTGATGGAGACCGAACTCGAGTCGTTCGGCGCATCGGTCATCGAAGACTTCACCTGGAAGCAACTGCTCGACCTCGACGCCTGCACGATGTGCGGTCGGTGTACGTCGGTCTGCCCGGCACACGCCACCGGCAAGTCGCTCGACCCGCGCGAAATCGTCCTCAAGGCCGGCGCCGTCATGGCCGCATCCGGCACCCCTGCGGTCAGCGCACCGCTCGGCGAGGACAAAGAGATCACGATCCCGGCCAACAACCTGTTCGACCGCATCACCGCCGAAGAGATCTGGGCCTGCACCACCTGCAAGGCGTGCGACGAGATCTGCCCGGTCAACATCGAGATCACCGACAAGATCTTCGACATGCG
>RCMY010005642.1_pt1 | contig 10594 bp, 6 predicted proteins | sample 2041341 | NCBI WGS metagenome assembly RCMY01 (sample SAMN09708234, study PRJNA481090) | Marine sediment metagenome, whole genome shotgun sequencing project.
TCAGATACCGGTAGTTTACCGCCAGTGCCGCCAGCGGTCTGGGCAGGCGGGTTTGCAGTCGGTTCAACCGGTCCGCTGCCGGAATCCTGTCAATATCTGCAATCAACTGGCAAGCGCGGCGCATATGCAAATCGCGAAAGGCATTGTGCAAAATGCGAAGCGGCACCCGACTTCCGACCAGATAAGCGAGCATCAATCCGGTCATGGTCGCCAGATAAACAAACGGTGCAATCTTGGCACCCTGCAACATCAGCAGCGCCACACCAACTTCGATTCCCGGCATGAAAGGGATCGCAATCAACAAGGCATACCCGACCAGCGCGAGAATCATCAGCGAGACGATCCCCGGTTGGGCTGTCATCGCATGGAGTGAGCCGATGCGGATCATCAACCACCCCATGCCGGCATGAAAGCCGACGATAAGGACAACCAACACTGCAATTCGCAGTACTGTGCGGTAAATGGCGCGGCGCAAGCGGGGCTGCGTGGTCGGCATCACCGCCCGTGAAGTAGCCTTGCCGTTTTGACGAATTGGCCGCGTCGGAGGTCCGGATGTGTCATGCATCCGGCGAAGATGGTGATAAAAACCGTAGGCCACAAGCTACATCAGATCAGTTTGCCCTTTAGGCCAACGGAAAATCGTGGGATATGCCGGTGCCAAACGACGCCACAACCACGGAGCAAGGTTTATGGAAATTCGCGAGGCGCTTACTTTTGATGATGTGTTGCTGGTGCCCGGCGCATCCAGTGTTTTGCCGTCTACCGCCGATACCCGCACGCGGGTTACACAAAGTATAGCGATGAATATCCCGCTTTTGTCCTCGGCGATGGATACAGTCACCGAAAGCCGCATGGCGATTGCGATGGCGCAGGCCGGTGGCATGGGTGTCGTTCACAAAAACCTGACGATCGAAGAGCAGGCAACCGAAATCCGCCGGGTAAAGCGCTTTGTTTCCGGCACGGTTTATAGTCCGGTAACGCTGACCCCTGATCAGACGCTGGCCGACGCCAAAGAACTGATGGAGCGCTACCGCATTACCGGCTTTCCTGTCGTCAGCAAGGACGGTCGGGTGCTCGGGATTGTGACCAACCGCGACATGCGTTTCGCGCAGGACGATAAAACGCCCGTCAGCGTCATGATGACTTCCGAAAATCTTGCGATGTTGCGGGAACCTGCCGATCTCGAAGACGCGCGGTCGTTGATGCAGGCGCGGCGGATTGAAAAGCTGCTGATAACGGACGGTGAGGGCAAACTGACCGGACTTCTGACGCTGAAAGACAGTGAGCAGGCGGTACTGAACCCTATTGCATGCAAAGACAGTCTGGGCCGGTTGCGCGTTGCCGCGGCTTCCGGTGTTGGCGATGCCGGATATGAACGCTCGCAAGCGCTGGTTGAGGCGGGTGTGGACATGATCGTGATCGATACAGCACACGGTCATTCCGACGGTGTGGCAAAGGCTGTGGAACGCGCCAAGTTGCTGTCGAATGATATTCAGATCGTGGCCGGAAACATCGCCACCGGCGAGGCCGCGAAGGCACTGATCGGATCGGGTGCCGATGCCGTCAAGGTTGGCATTGGTCCGGGGTCGATCTGCACGACGCGCATGGTTGCAGGCGTTGGCGTGCCCCAACTGACAGCTATTATGGACTGCGCGGTCGCTGCGGGTGACGTGCCGGTCATAGCGGATGGCGGGATCAAGTTCTCCGGTGACTTTGCCAAGGCGATTGCGGCAGGTGCATCTTGTGCAATGGTCGGGTCGATGATTGCGGGAACGGACGAAAGTCCCGGAGAGATCATTCTGTATCAGGGCCGGTCGTTCAAATCCTATCGTGGCATGGGATCGCTCGGCGCGATGGCGCGTGGCTCCGCAGACCGGTATTTTCAAAAAGACGCCGCCAGTGACAAGCTGGTTCCGGAGGGCATTGAGGGGCAGGTGCCGTATAAGGGCTCGGCCAGCGCGGTTGTGCATCAACTTGTCGGCGGTTTGCGGGCGGCAATGGGTTATACGGGCAACGCGACTGTGCCCGATATGCGCAAAAACTGTACGTTTGTGAAGATCACGGGTGCGGGCCTCAGGGAAAGCCATGTGCATGACGTTCAGATTACCCGCGAAAGCCCGAATTATCGTGTTGGAGGGGCGTAGGGTCATGACCGGTTACCCGCGACAGTTGCTCGGATGACACCGGGTGCGAGAGTTGCCGCCGCGATTGAGGTCCTTGACGCTGTTATTGCGGGGGGCGCTGCCGAACAGGCTCTGACCAGTTGGGCCCGTGGCAGTCGGTTTGCCGGATCCAAAGACCGTTCTGCAGTGCGCGACCACGTTTATGATGTGCTGCGGCGCAAAGCCTCTCTGTCTGTCGCCGGGGGGACTACGACCGGGCGGGGATTGATGATTGCGTTACTCAAGATGCAGGGTCTGGATTTGTCTGACCTGTTCTCTGGCCAAGGGTATGCGCCAGAATCACTAACGGTCGATGAACAGCGGTTCCTTATGGAGATCCCCAATATCTGGGATCAGGTTGATGTGCCGGAATGGCTTTGGCCGCACTGGACAGAAAGCCTTGGCGCTGCCGCCGGACCGTCTGCAATGGCCCAGCAGGATCGGGCAGATGTCTATTTACGCATTAACAAACGTGTAACGACGATAAGCGCAGCCATTGCCGCTCTGGAGAAAGACGGCGTAGCCGCCCAAGCGCATGCGACTGTCACGACCTGTCTGCGGGTCTGCACGAACCCGCGTCGGATCAAGTCCAGTCGCGCTTATCTTGATGGTCTGGTCGAAATTCAGGATGCTGCTTCACAAGCAGCGGTGTTGCGGCTTCAGCCCCCTTCAGGCGTGAAGGTCCTTGATTATTGTGCCGGTGGCGGCGGGAAATCTCTTGCAATTGCGGCGCTGCATGACTGCCACGTGACAGCACACGATATTGTATTTGACCGGATGAAAGATATCGGTCCGCGCGCTGAAAGGGCCGGCGTTGCAATCTCCAAGGTCAAAACAGATGCGCTACCTTCCAATGGACCCTTTGATCTGGTTCTTTGCGATGCGCCGTGTAGCGGCAGTGGGACATGGCGTCGAACCCCTGATGCAAAGTGGCGCTTGGATCGAAAAAAAATAAACGATTACAATTCACTACAAAGTGAAGTTCTATCTAAATCTGCGCAACTTACCGGGCGGAGCGGTCAGCTGGCGTATATGACATGCTCGGTTTTGAACTGCGAGAATGAAGATATCGTTAAACGGTTTCTAGCCGATCACGCCAATTGGAAATCCATAGAAGAATTGCGGCTTAATCCCGGGCCTGAAAGTGACGGTTTCTACTTAAATCTTTTGCAGCGCAGGGATTAACAACCTATGATTGCGACGCTGTGATTGGTTTAATTCTGTGAAGTTAAGCAAGATTTAACACCTGACGCGGTATTGATAGCTGCAAAGTCATGGGGTTAACCTTTGAAGTCCAATAGTAATAAAAATATGATGCTAGAAATTCCCGGCCAGTCAGTGGCGCGCATCCTTACACTGCTCGCGCCCGCATTGATGATTGTCGCGAGTGCTGCGTTTGTGTCGCGAATTGATATGGCACTCGGGCTGGTCTTGACCGGTGGCATACTGGCATTGGTTGCGGCTTTCCTGATTTATGCCCGCAGTCAGGCAGTACAGCGCAATCGGCTGATGGAAAAAGTGGTAACCCACCTGATCAGCAATGAAGCCAGCCCGGCCTTTCTGGCGGATGAAAACGGGACCATAAGATTTGCCAACAGCGCTGCGAACGACCGTTTCTCCAGACCGGTAACCGATACGGTTGCAGGACGACTGTCCGCCCTCATCGCCAATCCGGATCCTGTGCTTTACCGTCTCCAGACCCTGGTCGCGACACATGCCTCTGCCCGTGAAGATGTGGTCACCAGGAGCGGGCAATACCGCCTTTGTATTGTGCGTGTCGGGCAAAACCTTTTCCTGTGGCGGTTTGATGATCTCGGTTTGCCGGAAAAGCACCACGGCAGGGCGCCCGGTGGAATTGCTCTCCCGATGCTGACAGTTGGCGCAAGTGGTGCAGTTCTATTTGTAAACGACGCATTTCGCGCGCTTCTCGGCCGGCGGCCGCGTAGTCTTAAAGACGTCTTTGGTGTGGAGACCGTCACATCTGGCCAGACCTACCGGATTAAGGGTATGTCGCAAGCCCAAGATTATATAGTGGCCGAAATTGCGGGGCCGACAGGGCGGCGCGAAATCTATGCGTTGCGCGCGGCACCCGGTAGTGACAGTCCAAAATCGCTTGGTGGTAATTGGGACGCCATTGAAGACCTGCCGGTGCCGCTGTTACAAATTGCGCCAGACGGTGAAATCCTTGCATCAAACCGTGAGTCGCGGGCCTTGCTTGGAATCAAGACGACGGTCGGGAAACATATCAGCGATACGCTAGATGGGTTGGGGCGACCAATTCGTGACTGGCTTCGCGAAGCGCTGGATGGCTGTGATGGACAGGCATCGCAGTTCTTACGTGGACGTGGTGATTTTGAGGACACGTTCGTTCAAGTGACTCTCAACATCGCCGGTCGGGCAGATGACCGGTATCTGGTTGCCGTGCTGAACGATGTCACCGAGCTCAAAACGCTTGAAGCGCAATTTGTTCAAAGCCAGAAAATGCAGGCAATCGGCCAACTTGCAGGTGGGGTGGCGCATGATTTCAATAATCTTTTGACCGCGATATCGGGGCATTGCGACCTGCTGCTCTTGCGACATGACCAAGGTGACCAGAACTACGCCGACCTCATACAGATCCACCAGAATGCGAACCGCGCGGCCAGTCTGGTTGGGCAGTTATTGGCATTTTCACGAAAACAGAATCTCCAACCTGAAATTATCGATATGCGTGACGCGCTATCTGATCTGGCCCACCTTTTGAACCGGCTGGTCGGGGAAAAAGTTAAACTCTCTGTGCGGCATGACCCTGATCTGGCTTCAATCAAAGCGGACAGGCGGCAACTTGAGCAGGTGATGATGAACCTTGTCGTGAACGCGCGTGATGCCATGCCGGATGGGGGCGAAATCCGTGTCATCACGGAAAACCGAACACTTGTTACGCCACTGGAACGGGACCGTGCATTTGTGCCACCTGGAGATTATGTCGCCGTAAGGGTGTTGGATGAGGGTTATGGGATTACGCCCGAGAGCCTGACCAAGATTTTTGAACCGTTCTATACGACAAAACGACAGGGCGAAGGCACAGGGTTGGGATTGTCCACAGCCTATGGAATTGTCAAACAATCCGGCGGTTATATTTTCGCAGAAAGTGAAGTCAGTACTTCTACCGAATTCCTGATTCTGTTTCCTCAGTACAACTTGCCGGAAACTGTGCCCAAGCCAGTTGTGATCAGCAGGCCTGCTCCTTTGACGGGGACTGTTGATGGTGTGGTGTTGTTGGTTGAGGATGAAGCCCCGGTCAGGGCATTTGCATCGCGCGCACTGCGTTTGCGTGGTTACACAGTTCTTGAAGCTGATTGCGCTGAAATGGCATTGTCGATGCTGTCCGATCCTGAACTTGCAGTAGATATCTTCGTAACCGACGTGATCATGCCCGGTATGGACGGACCTACCTGGGTCCGCGAGGCGCTTGCGCAGCGGCCTGATACCAAGGTGGTGTTTGTGTCCGGTTATGCCGAAGACGCATTTCGGGACGGGAATGCGCAGATTCCGAACTCAGTGTTTTTGCCCAAACCTTTTTCCCTCAGCGAATTAACGACTACGGTGCATCAGCAACTTCATTAAATCAATCGAACGAGATCCCCCGCACTATCCGTCCATCAGTCCGACGAGATGGGCCGCCGATCCGGTTAGGGCGGCAAAATCGTCTTTGATGACACTGACGGGAAAGTTACTCATGAATCCTGCAAAACGGCCTTTGTCGCGAAATGCCTCGCTGAACCCGAAGGGCGCGAGGTAAGGGGCAAAAGCACGGGCGACGCCACCAACAAGATAGACACCACCGAAGGGCAGTTGGATCAGTGAAAGATTGCCACAAACTGTGCCAAGGATGCGGGTAAAAACCTTGGCTGCTTCAACGGCCCGTGGATCGTCACCGGATTCGCAGGATTTCATGATATCGGCAGCGGCGGCCTCGCGCGGATCTCCTGCCTCCTGACCCAGAAAGGCATAGACGCGTTCCAGCCCGCGCCCCGACAGTACGTCTTCAACAGCAGGAAACCCGTGGGCGGTTAAGACATACTGACACAACCGCAGCTCTTTTTCCGTACGGATCGGCAAATTGGCGTGCCCGGATTCCGAAGGCGTAACCAACCTGCCGTGATCCGTGTCAAACACCGGCGCCGCGTTAAAACCGGTGCCAATCCCCACCACCAGTTTGGCGGCATTGGCGGGGGCGGCTGCCCCTTTCAGAATTGCCTTGATGTTTTTTGGATCAAGATGGCCAAGCGCATGCCCCTGTGCCTGTAGATCGTTCAGGATGGCGACGGTTTCGGCACCTGTTGCGCGGCCCAGCGTTTCTTTGTCGATTGTCCAATCCAGATTGGTCATCGTCGCGCGGCCATCGCGGACCGGACCGGCAACGGCGACGCATGCCCCCTTGGGGTCAACGCCGTTCTCGTCCACGATATATTGGCGCAGAACTGTCTCAAGCCCCGGAAAATTGACATTCGCGTATTTCCGGATGGATTCGGGTAAGACGCGCCGCCCGTCAGCGAGCGCCACACGGGTGTTTGTGCCCCCGATATCTGCAACAAGAGAAAGCGTGTTCGGTGGGTATGTCATTAGTTTTCCATGCTTCAGCGGGCGAGCGCCGCTTTGAATGCGTGATAAGATGTTTTTGGCGTCCGCTTCAAGGTTTCGAAATCGACATGCACCATGCCGAACCGTTTTTCATAACCGAAGGCCCATTCGAAGTTATCCATGAGGGACCAGTAGAAAAACCCCTGCACGTTTGCACCGTCTTCGATTGCGCGTTTAGTAGCAAGAATGTGGTCGCTCGCAAATGCTGTGCGTTCGGGGTCACTGACCACACCATCAACGATGTGATCATCCCATGCCATCCCGTTTTCAGTCATGAAAACGGGCATCTGACCGACGTAGTCGCGCGCCATCCGGGTCAGAAAATGGTGCATTCCGTCCGGGTAGATTTCCCAACCCATCTGGGTTTTCGGCAGATCGCCGGGAACAACCGTGAGACCCGGCCAAGCGGCGTCGGGATCCTGTTTGATAAGGTTGCGCGTGTAATAATTGACGCCAAGAAAGTCGATGGGTTGACTGATTAGCGTCATGTCGTCTTGCCAGTTGGCGGGCATGTGGTCGCCAAACCCGTCCAGCACGATTTGCGGATAGGTGCCTTTGGCAATCGCTTCGATGAACCAGCGGTTATAGATCGCGTCCTGAAGGTCGGCGCCTGCTGCGGCTTCGGCCGTGTCGTCCATGGGCTGGGCATATTCGAAGTTGAGTACTATCCCGCAGTTCTTCATGCCTTTGCCGCGCAGTCTTTGCAGGGCCTCTCCATGGGCGAGGTTGACGTGATGCATGGCGCGGGCCGTGGCCCGTATATCGCGGTGGCCGGGTGCGTGATGGCCCAGAAAGTGCGAGAGGAATGAAATGCACCACGGTTCGTTCAGGGTTGCGATAGAGTGGACGCGGTCGCCGATCCGGTCCGTTATAATATCTGTAAAGTCGCCGAACCATTGCGCGATATCACGATTGGTCCAGCCGCCAAGGTCCGAAAGCGCCGACGGCATTTCCCAATGATAAAGCGTTTGAAACGGTTTCAGGCCCCGTTCTAGGCAGGCGTCGACAAGGCGGTCATAAAAATCCAGCCCCTCTTGGTTCACGGCGCCGCGTCCTTCGGGCATGACCCGCGCCCAGCTTGTTGAAAAGCGGTAGGCATCCATGCCGGCGTCTTTGAGCAGATCAAGATCTTCGCCAAAACGGTGGTAATGATCGCAGGCCAGCGCGCCGTCTTCGCCACGGATCACATTGCCCGGCGTTGCTGCGAATGTGTCCCAGTGGGTTGATCCCGCGCCGCCGAATTTATGGCCCTCGATTTGGTAGGCCGCTGTAGCCGCACCAAATACGAAGCCCTCCGGAAAATCGCTGCGATTGAATTTCATCTTGTGTCCTTTGAATAAGAGACGTTCAGGTGTCCGTCGGGGCAGGGCCGGTGGACTGGCCAAGTGTCAGTTCGGCTTCCAACAGAGTTTCGTGCGGTGTGTCGTCGGGGTCGGAAAGACGTGTGATCAGCATTTCAGCCAGCAACCGTCCTGCCTCGCGGACCGACGACCGGGTCGAGGTGAATACCGGCACGTCGCCTCCGTTTTGCAGATAGGACAGTACGTCGTCGTGCGTGACGACCGACACATCGCGGCCCATGACCAATCCGCGATCTTCAATCGCCCGGCGCGCACCAAGCGCCGAGATCATCGACGCGCAGACCACAGCCGTTGGTGGCTCGGGTGTATCCAACATGGTCCGGGTTGAAGTATAGCCATATCCTTCGGTCATTTCACCCGACGACATGATAACGGGGTCGACGGCTATTCCGCGCTCCTGAATTGCGGTCTCGTACCCCTGACGGCGGCGATGGGCGAAATCCATCGTCTCCAGCCCGTTGATCAGGCCGATACGCCGGTGCCCCAGATCACATAGAAATGCCGTGGCGCGGTGAAATGCACGCCGATTGTTCACGTCCAGCCACGAATAGGGCGTGGTTGATCCACTCGCGCGGCCGTGCACTACAAACGGCAGGCCCAATTCATGCAAGAGCGGAATGCGGCTGTCGTTCATCCGCGGCCCATGAACCACAACCCCGTCAACCGCCCGTCGCAGTTTCAGGCCGCGATAGATGTTTTCTTCCTGACTGTCGTCGACGATGGACAGAATCATCTCAAAGCCATGGCGGCTGTAAGTTTCACCGGCGCCCGCGATGAAATCGCCAAAAATCGGGTTAACCATTTCGTGCTTGGTCGACATCGGGATGACATGGCCGATCGCCAGCGCCCGTCCGGTGGCGAGACCCTTGGCCCGTGTCGATGGCCGGTAATTCGCCTGTTCCGCAGCGATTGTCACGCGCCTGCGGGTTGCTTCGGATACCTCGGGATAGCCGTTCAGCGCGCGGCTGACGGTTGTCTGGCTCAGGCCAAGGTTTTCAGAAAGTTGTTTCAGATTCATCATGGGTTCTAGGTTTTCAAAGCGCTTTAAATTGGTACTATGGGCGATTGCATTTGCGATTGGCAAGCTGGATGCGCCAATTGTTCTGGCAATTCGCACATTGCTTGTGTGCGGGTTGGCGATGTGAAGAATAAGTTGACAGGCGCAACGTCTTATCAGAAGTTAAGGCATCCAAAGCGCTTTGAGAATGATTCCAATGTGTGGGGATGCGAAACCGACGCGGAAACGCGTGTTACGGGAGGAAATTTAATGAAAACCAAACTATTTGCGTCAGTTGCGTCCTTGGCCTTGGTGGCCGGTGCAGCGCAGGCTGAACAAGTTACAGTCTTTGGCCCATGGCTTGGCCCTGACCAGGAAAATGTCGAAGCTGTGCTGGCCGCTTTTGCCGATCAGTCCGGCCATGATGTCCGCTATGTCGGTTCTGACAGTTTCGAGCAGCAAATCGTGATCGATGCCGAAGCAGGATCAGCGCCAAACGTTGCCGTGTTCCCGCAACCGGGGCTGGCCGCTGATATGGCGTCACGCGGATTTCTGACACCGCTGGAAGATGGCACCGCCGACTGGATTCGCGATAACTACGCCGCAGGTCAGTCCTGGGTCGATTTGGGCACCTATGCCGGTCCTGACGGCAATGACCACCTTTACGGGTTTTTCTACAAGGTCGATGTGAAGTCGCTGGTCTGGTATAGCCCTGAAAACTTCGAAGATGCCGGATACGAAGTGCCCACCACGATGGAAGAGCTCAAGGCATTGTCCGAACAGATCGTCGCAGACGGCGGCACCCCTTGGTGTATCGGTCTGGGGTCGGGTGGCGCGACAGGCTGGCCCGCGACCGACTGGGTTGAAGACATGATGCTGCGCACGCAGTCACCTGATGTGTATGACCAGTGGGTCAGCAACGAAATTCCGTTCGATGATCCACGCGTTGTCGCAGCAATTGAGGAATTTGGCGCATTTGCCCGCAATGATGCCTGGGTTGCCGGTGGTGCCGGTGCGGTCGCATCGACTGACTTCCGCGACAGCCCCAAAGGACTGTTTGACAGCCCGCCGCAGTGCTACATGCACCGTCAGGCATCATTCATTCCCGCCTTCTTCCCCGAAGGCAACGTGGTCGGTGAAGACAGTGATTTCTTCTACTTCCCGGCATATGAATCCAAGGATCTGGGCCAGCCGGTTCTGGGTGCGGGCACACTTTGGGCCATCACCAACGAGAATCAGGCCGCACATGATCTGATTGCGTTCCTCGAAACGCCAGAGGCGCATGAAATCTGGATGGGTCTGGGTGGTTTCCTGACGCCACATACCGGCGTTGATCTGAATGCGTTCGCTGACCCGACATTGGGCAAGATGAATGAAATCCTGCTGAATGCGACGACGTTACGCTTTGACGGGTCCGACCTGATGCCCGGTGGCGTTGGTGCCGGTTCCTT
>RCMY010005644.1_pt1 | contig 10592 bp, 12 predicted proteins | sample 2041341 | NCBI WGS metagenome assembly RCMY01 (sample SAMN09708234, study PRJNA481090) | Marine sediment metagenome, whole genome shotgun sequencing project.
TGACCGACGAGGAACTCGACCACCAGATCGACACGCTGCGCCAGGGCCGGGCCGTGGAACCCGTGGCCTACGCCTCCCCATCCGAGGGCTCATCCCAGGACGCCGTCCGCATCCGCGAACTCAACGACGCGATGGTGGCTGCCGTCGGCCAGAACCAGCACCTCACGGAACTCCAGGCCGAACGCGCCCGCCGCCAGGGCCTGTAGGCAGGCTCAGGGTCCGGGGACCGGCACCAGGCCCGCCGCACGCCCGGCGTCGATCTGGCGCTCGATCCTCCCGCGCCCCTGAGCCGACCCGATCAGCGGACCCAGCCGGACGGTCCCCGAACCGGTCACGGCGTGCAGGGCCAGTCCCGTCGTCACGTCCGGGTCCTGGTCCGCCTCGACGTCCACGTCCAGCGACTCAACGAAGGTCGCCTCGCCCCAGGCCAGCAAGGTGACCTGCGACCACGCCAGCAGCTCATCGGGCTGCCCATGGGCCCCGCGGATCCCGTCGACGGCAACCTCGAAGCCCATGTTCTTCGCGACCGCCCGCACCGCCAGGACCAGCAGCGCCACCAACGGCACGACCCACAGCAGGACAGGCGGTCGCAGCAGCGCCGACACCACGACGAGGCCAAGCGCCGCGGCGCGGACCACCGGGTACCAGGGCCAGCCCGGCGTCCGGATCGTCCGACGTCTGGGTTGCACCGGCCGGCTCAGTAGGCCCGGCTGAACGTCACTCGCTTGCCGTAGGCGCTGTCCTGGCCACACTTCACGCAGGCACCCGACGCGTCGTCACCCTCGATGAGGATGGCGCGCGGCGTCGACTTGGTCTCCGCCTTGATCTGGTCCTCGCACTCCGGACGACCGCAGTGCAGCACGTTGGCGAAGCCCTTTGCGACCTGCGCCGTGAAGGTGTCCCAGTCGTCGACAACCGCGGTGTTCTCGTCGCGGAAGGCGGTGGCCCGGGCCAGCAGGGCGTCGTGGTAATCGTCGAGGCGCTGTGGCATGGACGACACGAGCTCGTCCAGGGCGACGGCGTCCTTGACCGGCCAGCCCTTGGCGTCACGCTCGCCGATCCGGGAGGCAAGCAACGCCGTCCCGGCTTCGATGTCGCGAGGTCCGAGCTCGATGCGGAACGGGATGCCCTTGAGCTCGGCGTCGTTGAGCCGGAAGCCCGGCGACTGGTCGCGATCGTCGAGGTCGGCACGCACGCCGGCGGCCTTGAGGTCGTCGACCAGCTGAGCGGCGCGAGCCTTGGCCAGTTCACCGTCATCTCCGCGCCCCATGGGGACGACGATGACCTGGATCGGTGCGAGCCGAGGCGGCAGGACAAGCCCCTGGTCGTCACCGTGGGCCAGGATGATCGCTCCGACCATGCGGGTGGACATGCCCCAGGAGGTCGTGTGGGCGAACTTGCGCTCCCCGTCCTTGTCCTGGAAGTTGATGTCGAAGGCCTCGGAGAAGTTGGTCCCGAGGTAGTGCGAGGTGCCCGACTGCAGGGCCTTGCCGTCGCGCATCATGCCTTCGATGGTGAAGGTGCGGACGGCGCCGGCGAACCGCTCGCCCTCCGTCTTCTCGCCCTTGACCATGGGGATCGCGGCGACGTTCTGCGCGAACTCCGCGTAGACGTCCCACATCTTCTTGGTCTCCTCCATCGCCTCCGCCTCGTCGACGTGGGCGGTGTGGCCTTCCTGCCACAGGAACTCGGTGGTGCGCAGGAAGATCCGCGGGCGCATCTCCCAGCGGACGACGTTGGCCCACTGGTTGATGAGGATCGGCAGGTCCCGGTAGCTGTTGACCCAGCGGGAGTAGGCCTCACCGATGACGGTCTCCGAGGTCGGACGGACCACGAGGGCCTCGCCGAGCTCCTTGCCGCCGCCGTGCGTGACGACCGCGAGCTCCGGGGCGAACCCGTCGACGTGCTTGGCCTCACGTTCGAGGTAGCTCATCGGGATGAACAGCGGGAAGTACGCGTTGACGTGCCCCGTGTCCTTGAACCGCTGGTCGAGCTGCGACTGCAGCAGCTCCCAGATCCGCCAGCCGTAGGGCCGGATGATCATGGTGCCCTTGGCCGGACCGTTCTCCGCGAGCTCCGCCTTGTAGACGATCTCGTTGTACCAAGCGCTGACGTCCTCACTGAGGGGCGTCACGCCGAGGTTCTTCTGCTTGCCCACGGGGAAATTCCAACGGTCGGTCGAGCCCCGGAGGCTAGTGCCGCACACATGACGCCCCGACCGCCGAGGCATACCTTCGTCATCTCCGCACAGCCCGAGGAAGGCCACCACCCATGGGCGAGCCCTACGACCCCGACTTCAACGAAGAGGTCCCCGGCGTGAACCAACCCTGGGACGCCAACACGCCGCCGCCCCCACCGGCGAACCCGGTCCGCGCCGCGAGGTCACCGGAGGACGTCCGCATGTGGACGTTGATCGCCCACGCCTCCGCGATCCCGTCGGCCTTCTTCGCCCTCGCCTTCGTCGGCCCGCTGATCGTCTGGCTCATTCGCAAGGACATCGACCCGATCTCCGGGGCGCATGCCAAGGAAGCCCTGCACTTCAACATCAGCGTCATGATCTACGGGGCGATCTCGTTCGTGCTGGCCTTCGTGCTCATCGGGATCCCGATGCTGATCGCCCTGGGCATCTTCTGGCTGGTCAACGTGATCCGTGCCAGCGTCGCCGTCAGCGACGGCCGCACGTTCCGCTACCCGTTGACCATGCGGATGTTCTGAGCCAGCCGACTCAGGCGACCTCGACGCCCTTCCAGAAGGCGACGTGGTCCTTGATCTCGCTGGCCGCGTCCTTGGGTGCCGGGTAGTACCAGGCCGCCCCGGCGTTGACCTGGCCATCAACGACGACGTCGTAGTACGACGCCTTGCCCTTCCACGGGCAGCTCGAGGTCTTGTCCGTCTTGGCGAACAGGTCCTGGTTCAGCGACGATGGCGGGAAGTAGTGGTTGCCCTCGACGACGACGGTGTCGTCGGACTCGGCGAGCACGGTGCCGTTCCAGGTGGCCTTGGGCATGACGGTTCCTCGGTTGTTCGTTGCACGGGTCAACGGACAACGTGCCCGGCTTCTTCCCTCGTCAGTGGGCCGCGGTCTCGGCAGCGGCCCCGCGCCCTGACCACCACGCCAACGCGGCCACCGTCGGGGCGCCCACGAAGACACCCAGCACCGCCGACGCGAGGGTGTTGGCTGTCCAGGCAAGCAGGCCACCGACGCCTGCGACGGAGTCCTTGATCGACTCCTCGAGATCGTGGACGGGCGCGTACAGGAAGTCGATGCCGTACTCGTGCATGGCGACCAGCCAGATGTGCCCGCCGACCCACAACATCGCCGCGGTCCCAACGACGGTCAGCAGGACCAGCAGCTTGGGCATGAACGCCACCAGCGCCTTGCCGAAGTCCTCACGCAGGCCACCTTCCTGGGCCAGTCGCAGACCCACGTCGTCCATCTTCACGATCATCGCCACGACGCCGTAGACCATGATCGTGATCGCTATGGCGACAACGACAAGCGTTGCCGATCGAACGAACAGGGGCTCGTCGGCGATCGTGTCCAACGCGATGACCATGATCTCCGCGGACAGGATCAGGTCCGTCCGGATGGCGCCGGCAACCAGTTCGTCCTCGGACTTCGGGGCACCATCTCCGTGGTGGTCGTCGTGCCCCGCCAGCTTCCCGTAGATCTTGTGCACGGCCTCGTAGCAGAGGTAGGCGCCACCCATCATGAGGATCGGCGTGAGCAGTACCGGAAGGAACTCGCTGAGCAGGATCGCCACGGGGACGACGAAGAGCAGCTTGTTGCGGAAGGAGCCCTTCGCGATCCGGATGATGATCGGCAACTCACGCTTCGCCGCGACGTCGGCCACGTACTGCGGCGTCACCGCCGCATCGTCGATCAGGACGCCGGCGGCCTTCGTCGTCGCCTTGCCAGCGGCCACGCCGATGTCGTCGAGTGAGGCGGCCGCCAGCTTCGCGAGCGCGGCAACGTCATCGAGCAGCCCGACAAGACCACCAGCCATCAGGAAACTCCAGTGCAGGGAACAAGACCGCCACCGTAGTGGCTGATCAGTAGCCGAACTTGCCAAGCGCCTTGGGGTCCTTCTGCCAGTTCTTGCTCACCGTCACGTGGGTCTCGAGGTGAACCTTCGTGCCGAACAAGACCTCGAGCTCCTTGCGTGCCTCGGTGCCGGCGTCGCGCAGCACCTCGCCACCCTTGCCGATGACGATGCCCTTCTGGCTGTCGCGCTCGACGTGGACCTCAGCTCGCAGTCGAGTGAGACCGTCGCCGGTCTCGTGCTCCTCGAACTCGATCTCCTCGACCACGACCATGATGGAGTGCGGGACCTCACCCTCCATGCGGCGGATCAGCTTCTCGCGAAGCAGTTCGGCGGCCCGCTGGGTCATGGGCTGGTCCGAGACCTCGCCGGTGCGGAACAGCCGCGGGCCCTCGGGCAGGTGGCGGACGATGACGTCCAGCAGCACGTCGAGGTTGAAGCCGCTCTCCGCGGAGACGGGGACGATGTCGGGCCAGGTGCCGAGCTCCTGGACCGCGAGCAGCACCGGGATCGCCTGCTCCTTGTTCTTGAAGCGGTCCTCCTTGGTGACGATCACGACGACGGGTGTGCCGGTGGAGGCGAGTTCCTGCGCCAGGAGCTTGTCGCCACCCTGGACGCCCTTGATGCCGTCGACGAGGAAGCAGACGAGGTCGACACCCGACCACGTGTCGTGCAGGACCTTGTTGAGCCGCTGGGCCAGCAGCGTCTGGGGCTTGGCCATGCCGGGTGTGTCGAGGAAGACGACCTGCGCGTCCTCGCGTGTGACGACGCCACGGATCTGGTTGCGCGTGGTGCCGGGGACCTTGGTGACGATCGCCACCTTCTCCCCCACGAGCGCATTCATGAGCGTCGACTTGCCGACGTTCGGTCGGCCGACCAGCGCCACCATGCCGGCGCGGTGGCCGGCGGGGAGCTCGTCGGTGTTGCCGTGCAGGATCGAGGCGACGTCGAGCTCGACGCCTCCACTGGTGTCGAACTCGTTCACTTCTGTCCCTCGGAGAGCCGCTTCGGGCCGAATGCGTGTGGCAGCAGATCGGTGATGCTGTTGATCATGGGTCGCCCGCCGTCACCGGAGGACAGGATGGTGGCCGTGGGGCCGAACTCGAAGATGACCTGGCGGCAGGAGCCGCAGGGCGTCACGGCCGAGTCGCCGTCGCCGACGACGGCCACGGCGACGATCTCGGCCACGCGCCCCGAGCACGCCATCATTCGCACGGCGTTGGCCTCGGCGCACGACGTCATGGGATAGGCGGCGTTCTCCACGTTCGCGGCCTCGAAGACGCGGCCGTCGTCCGTCAGCACCGCCGAGCCGACCCGGAACCCGGAGTACGGGGCGTAGGCCCGGGCCCGCGCCGTGCGTGCGCGCGACAACAGTTCCGCGTCGTCGGGCATCGCGCCCTGGGGCGTCACGTCGGGCTTCATGCCGTGGCCACCTGTTCGACGATCTCGACGAGGACACGGCTGATGCGGCGTCCCTGCACGCGTTCCGCGGTGAAGCGCAGGCCTTCGAGCTCGACGGACTCGCCCGGCTCCGGGACGCGGCCCAGCACACCGAAGACCAGCCCGCCGACCGAGTCCCAGCCGTCCTGCGGCAGCGCCACGTCGATCATCTCCGACAGGTCAGCCACGGGATAGCGGGCATCGACGCGCAGCGAGCCGTCGGCCAACTCGGTCACCAGCGGTTCCTCGCGGTCATGCTCGTCGACGATCTCGCCCACGATCTCCTCGAGGATGTCCTCGATGGTGACCAGGCCCACGACGGCGCCGTACTCGTCCACGACGAGGGCGAGGTGGACGGCCTGCTCCTGCAACTCACGCAGGAGTTCGTCGATGCGCTTGGCCTCGGGGACGAAGGCCGCATCGCGGATGAGCGAGGACCAGTTCTCCACGCCCGGCTGCATCGCGAGGTGACGCAAGACGTCCTTGGCGTAGACGACGCCGGCGATCTCATCGCGCGAGCCTCGCTGGACCGGGATGCGCGACCGACCGTTCTTGATGACGGTGTTGACCAGGTCGCGCAGCGGCGCGTCCTGCTCCACGGTGACCATGTCGGGCCGCGGGACCATGATCTCGCGCACGAGCGTGTCGCCGAGGCTGAAGATCGAGCGGATCATCTCGCGCTCGTCGTCCTCGATCGGGTCGTCCGCGTCCTCGTCGGCGACGTCCAGCAGACGCCGCATCTCCTCGTCGGACGGGTACGGGCCGGAGACGTCCGGCTTGGTTCCGACGATGGCGCGCCCGAACGACACCAGCAAGGTCGCCACGGGCTCGGTCAGCCGGATCAGCAGCGCGGCGGGGCGCGCGATGCGCTGCGCCACGACCTCGAGGTCACGAGCGGTCAGGGTCCGCGGCGCGACCTCGCCCAGGACCATGGAGACCACAGAGAGGCCCAGGACGGCAACGACGCCGGCGACCCCGCCGGGCAGCAGGTCAAGCGCCAGGACCGTGGCCAGGACCGCCGCCGTGATGCGCACGCCGACGGTGTTGAGCAGCACGGCGTTCATGGCCTTGCCGCGATGTTCAAGGAGCCAGATGAGCGCCCCGGAGGCCTTGGGCGCCTCCTCCTCCATGCGCATGGCCCGCGCGATGTTCAGGCGCAGCAGCACCGTCTCCGTTGTCGCCAGGAAGGCGGACAGGAGCACGAGAAGGACAAGCGCGGCAGCAGCCACGGCGGTGGTCATCGTCAAGCCTCAAAGCTGGCGAGGATCTGGTCGGTGAGCCCGAACATCTCGCGTTCGCGATCCGGGCTGTCATGATCCATGCCCAGAAGGTGCAGGATCCCATGCACGGTCAGCATGCGCATTTCCTGCTGCGGCGTCCGCCCGAAACGGGGCGCCTGCTCCGCGGCCACGGAGGGGCACAAGACGACGTCGCCGAGCATGGACGGGACGTCCGGCGGTGACTCACCGGGTTCGTCGATCGGGAAGGCCAGGACGTCGGTCGGACCGTCCTTGCCCATGTGCTGGTTGTTGAGGGCGACCATGGTCTCGCGGTCCACGGCCAGGACCGCGATCTCCATGTCCGCGGGGATGCGCCGGTCGGCCACGACGTGTCGTGCGAGGGCCAGCAGGTCGTCGAGGTCGACGGGTTCGCTCTGCTCGTCCGATGCGTAGACAGCCATTCAGCGCGCCCCTTCCTGGGACTCGTCGAAGCGTTCGTACGCCTCCACGATGCGCTGCACGATGTGGTGACGCACGACGTCCTGCGCCTGCAGCGTGCAGAAGGAGACGCCTTCGAGGCCGTCGAGGATGCCCTGGACGACCCGTAGGCCGCTGGTACGGCCCGAGGGGAGGTCGACCTGTGACACGTCACCGGTGACGACGGCCTTGGAGCCGAAGCCGATGCGGGTCAGGAACATCTTCATCTGCTCGGCTGTGGTGTTCTGGGCCTCGTCAAGCACGATGAAGGCGTCGTTGAGGGTCCGGCCACGCATGTAGGCCAGCGGCGCCACCTCGATCGTGCCGGCGTCCATGTGCTTGACCAGGTCCTCGACGTCCATCATGTCGCGCAGTGCGTCCCACAGGGGCCGCAGGTACGGGTCGATCTTCTCCGACAGCGTCCCGGGCAGGAAGCCCAGGCGTTCGCCGGCCTCGACCGCGGGGCGGGTGAGGATCAGCCGGTTGACCTGCTTGGTCTGCAGGGCCGTGACGGCCATCGCCATCGCCAGGTAGGTCTTGCCCGTGCCGGCGGGCCCGATCCCGAAGGTCACCGTGTTCTTGGCGATCGCGTCGAGGTACTTCTTCTGGCCGATGGTCTTCGGGCGGATCGAGCGTCCGCGGTGCGTCAGCAGCGTCTTGCCGAAGATCTCGCTGGGCACCGCGGGGTCGTCCGACTTGACCATGCGCAGCACCTGCCGGGTCGAGGACTCGTCGACGACCTGGCCCTTCTGGAGCATGGCGACGAGTTCCCCGAAGAGTCGCTCGGCATGCTCGACCTCGGCTGGCTGGCCCGTGATCGTGATCTCGTTGCCGCGCACGACGATCACGCAGCCGAAGGCTTCCTCGACTTGCCGCAGGAGGCGATCACGCGGACCGAGCAGCTCCACCATCGAGGCGTCGGCCGGGACCCGGACATGAGCAGTCGCCACGTCGTGGCGGGAGGGCGTTGTGGACTTTGGCACGAGTTGCGTGCGCCTTCAGTTCGAGGACCCGAAAGTGTAGGACGCGCCGACCCGTACGGGCCGGCGCGTCCTGACGACGTTGTGCTTGGGGTCAGCGAGGCATCCAGGCCGCGGGACCGGCCATCGCGTCCGAGGGCGCGTTGACATTGACGACACCGACGTTCGACGTGTCGGCCATGGCGACCTCACCGTCGGCGGCAGCCGGCATGAGACGACGACGGAGCTCGTCGGTCGGGACGTCGAGGATCGCCGAGATGGTCTCGAGGTCCTCGTGGCGGATCGTGATGACCTTGCCGTTGTAGTCACCGCGACGGACCTGGATGGACGTCAGGAAGCGCTCGACGAGCTGCTTCTCCAACACCGGCATGGAGTCCAGGCGCGTGAGGTCCAGGCGCAGGCCGGGGCGACGCGGGCGCTGGCCCTGGGTCGCGGCCGGCTCGTTGCGGGGCAACAGCTGGGTGATCGGGACGCGGTAGAAGTCGGCGAGGATGCGCAGACGCGCGACCGAGACCGAACGCTCTCCGCGCTCGTAGGCGCCGACGACGCTGGCCTTCAGGGTGCCGTCGGAACGTGCCTCGACATCCTGCAGGGACAGGCCCTGCTGGGCGCGGACGTTGCGCAGCTGCTCACCGAGAGACTCGGCATAGCGAGAGGATTCCTGCTCGCTCATGTGGGGGGTCCTTCGTGGGGGCTGACTGTGGGGCGACGACCACGCTGGGAGGTCGCAGGCCCCGGCAGGGGCACTTCGCCTGATCATTTGGTGACCACAACGTACGCGATGAACGCCCAGCGTGACGGTCACTGTCCCCCAAGGATGCCCCATCGGGCCCGACTTGGCTCCTGTCCGGTCAGCCCATTCGCCCCAGATAGAAGGCCAGCACGGCACAGAGAGCATGCCCTGCGTGCTCGGTCCGCAGGACGAAGTCCCCCAGGCTCACGGCCTGCAGCCCAACCTCGCCGAGTCGCTTGACCTCGTCGTCGGTGAAGCCGCCTTCGGGCCCCACGGCGGCCACCAACTCACCCTCCGTGGGCAGCTCGACCGAGGCCAGAACGGCCTGCAAGGGGTCCTGTGCGCCCGGATGACCCACGACCCCCGTCAACGGCGTCGTCTGTCCCGCCACCCATGCGTCGAACGTCATGGGCCCCTCGAGGACCGGCAGCCACGGCCGGCGTGCCTGTTCCGCAGCGGCACGGGCAACAGACTCCCACCGCCCGAGGAGCCGATGGGCCTTGCTCGCGGGCGGCTTCAGGACGCTCCTGGCGCTCGTCAGGACCGTGATTCGGTCAACGCCCAGTTCGGTCGCAGAGCGCACAACCTCGTCCACCTTTCGCCCCTTGGCCATCGCCTGGACCAGGTGCAGGCGAGGCCCCGGCGGGTCGTGCTCGACAACCGGACCGGTCACGACGACCGTCCCGACGCCCAGGACCGCAGCGGTTTCGCGCCCGGCCCCGTCAGCGACGACGATCTCCGCACCGGCCTGCAGGCGCAACACGCGATGCAGATGGCCCCGCTGGTCGTCGTCCAGCGTCAGGGCGGCCCCGGCCGGGACGTCCTGCAGCGAGCCCAACGGCAGGTGCAGGTACGGGACGAGGCTCAACGGAAGGCGTCCCGCAGGCGCGACAGGAAGCCGGCCTGGAATCCGTCGGCGTCCTCGCCACGCAAGTTCGCAAGGTCGCGGACGAGATCACGCTGTTCCTCGTCGAGGTCCGTCGGCACCTCGACCTTGAGGCGCACGTGCAGGTCGCCCTTGGAGCCGCCGCCGGTGCGCGGCAGTCCGTGCTTGCGCAGGGTGATCACCTGGCCGGGCTGTGCTCCGGCCTCCACGTTGACCTCGACGTCATGACCCTCGACGGTCGTCAGCGTCAGGCGGGCACCGAGGATGGCCTGCGACACCGGCACGGCCACCTCTGCCCACAGGTCGCGACCGTCGCGTTCGAAGAAGTCGTGCGGCGCGACGCGGACCTCGACGTAGAGGTCGCCGGGGCGGGCCCCACGCTGACCGGCCTCGCCTTCGCCGACGACGCGCAGGCGATCGCCCTCGTCGACACCCGGCGGGATGTCAACGGTGATGTCCCGGCTGCCGCGGTGGCGGCCCTTGCCGGCGCACGTCGTGCACGGGTCGGTCACCAGCACGCCGTCGCCGTGACAGCTCGGACAGACGGCGGCCGAGGAGAGTTGGCCGAAGGCCGTGCGCACGATGCGTTGCACCTGCCCACGACCGTGACAATCCCGGCACGTGGTCGTGTTGCCGCCGGCGGAGCCCATGCCGTTGCAGTCCTCGCAGGCCAGGCGGAGCAGGTCTTCCGTAACACTCCGGACGATCTCCGAGGCGCCGACGGCGTCGCGGAGGCGGTTCGTGCCGAAAATGAACGACTGGGTGCCGCTGACGTCGAGCAGGAGAAGCGTGGTGTACAGCCAGAACGGCAGA
>RCMY010005645.1_pt1 | contig 10591 bp, 8 predicted proteins | sample 2041341 | NCBI WGS metagenome assembly RCMY01 (sample SAMN09708234, study PRJNA481090) | Marine sediment metagenome, whole genome shotgun sequencing project.
AATCATAAACACGGTCTTGCCCTGGTCGAGCAGGTATTTCACCATCGAGTTTTTCGGCGACAGATCAAGAATATAGTATTTCATAATCCACGCGGGCACGATCAGCACCGGCTCCGCCCCCACCTGTTCCGTGGTCGGTGTGTACTGAATCAACTCCATCAAGTTGTTCTGGTAGATTACCTTACCCGGAGTTATTGCAACGTCTTTACCCACCTGGAAATTTTCTGCTCCCGGCGGTGGCTCTGCCGACTTTTTTTGCTTACGGTCGTCGATAAAGTTCTTGATGCCACGCACAAAATTTCTGCCTCTCTCCTGGCGCGTCGTTTTTAGAACTTCCGGGTTGGTAGGGGGGAAGTTGGCCGGCGATATGGCTTCAAGAATCTGTTCGGCCATAAAAGCTACCAGCAGCTCATGCTCCTTGCCGACACCGGCCACATCGGTGGTTGCCTCTCTCCACCAATCACGTGTTACCAGCCAGGACTGGGCAAATGTATCGAATGGCCAGCGCTGCCACGCTTCGCCGCTGAAGCGGCTATGACTGGTCTTGGCGGGCGCGTTGTTGCGCGCGCCGAACAGGGAGCGCACATTGTAGACACCGAGCTGCGCCAACTTGCGTATAAGGCTTTCGGTAAGCTGCAGCCGCTTGCCCGGGGAGATCATGAGATGCGACAACCAGTCGAGATAGGCCAGTCCAAGCTCCGTTAACGACATGCCTCTCGTCATTTCGGCCAGGGTCGAACGGAATTGCTGATCAATATGATCTACGGTGCGAGTATTCAGCAGGGCGGGATCCGGCGGCGGGGTTGGCTCGAGTTCCGGTATTTCCAGGGCCGCCAGGTTGGCAGCGGTAAGATCGGTCATAGCTTGTTCTCCTTCGTTTTTTTGAGGAAAGCTGTATAACGCTCTCACGACATTTGTCGCGGAGAATTAGTGCTGTCGTTGTTTCAGCACCGCGAAGATCTTAGAGTTATTTTGCCGGCATGCTGTTCGCTGCGTGGAACAGTGGTGAGGCCACGCGACATTAGACTGTGTATCGTACAATGCCGCACGATAAAACCAATTAGACGAAGGTCCAATTCCAAAAAATTTACAGAAACGTAATAATGCTTTTGGTTTGCGTGGCAAGCATATTTTTCCTATCAAATAATCGGAAATTTTAGCGATGAATCTGGAAAATAAAGTCATTGTAGTGACCGGCGCAGCCCAGGGCCTCGGTTTTAGTATGACGAAAGCGCTGGCGCAGCGCGGCGCGCACATGGTGCTGGTCGATATGAACGGCGACCAGCTGGAGTCCGCTGTCGCAGAGTTGAAGTCACTCGGCCATAAGGCCAACTCTTATATTGCCAACGTTGCCAAAGAGGACGACGTGGTCTCGCTGTTTGATCAGGTCGCCGGCGATCTGGGCCGGGTGAATGGGCTTATCAACAATGCGGGCATTACCCGCGATGAATTATTGATCAAAGCCGACCACGGCCACGTACGCAAGAAGTTTTCTCTTGCCGACTGGCAGGCGGTGATCGATGTCAATCTGACAGGTGTATTCCTCTGCGGGCGAGAGGCAGCGGCGCACATGGTCGATCTTGGCTGCGAGGGCGTTATTATTAACATCTCGAGCATCTCCAGAGCTGGTAATATAGGTCAAACGAATTATACCGCTGCCAAAGCGGCAGTGGCTGCCATGGCGGTCACCTGGGCGAAGGAGCTGGCGCGTTACAATATTCGCTGCGCGGCGATAGCGCCCGGGTTTGTCGCCACGGAGTTGGTGACCAGTATGAACCAAACGGTATTGGATGCTATCACTACCAAGATTCCGCTGGGTCGTCTGGGCGAGCCGGAAGAGATTGCGCGCGCCGCAGTAGAAATATTTGAGAACGACTATCTGACAGGGCGGGTTGTGGAAATAGACGGCGGGTTGCGTCTATAGTCTGTTACCGGCATGTGTCACAATATACTTTTACAGGCTAAACCAGGCTTGACGTACAACTGCCCGCAGTTGGAAGCATCGGTTTTACCGTTTCGCTACGTAAGGGGGTTTTATGTCTGAGAAATACAATGCAATTTATCAACGTTCCATCAAGGATCCGCAGGGCTTCTGGGGCGAGGCCGCAGAAGACGTGCATTGGTATTCACCGCCAAGCGTGGTGCTGGACGACAGCGATGCGCCGTTACTCCGCTGGTTTGCCGACGGCGAGATAAACGCTTGCTACAACGCACTCGACCTGCACGTCGATCAGGGCCGCGGCGAGCAGGCGGCGCTAATCTATGACAGCCCGGTCACGAATACGGTCCGCTCCTACACTTACTCAGAGTTACGCGACCAGGTCGCCCTGCTAGCCGGTGTGTTGCAGGCACAGGGGGTAGGCAAAGGCGATCGGGTAATTATTTATATGCCGATGATTCCCGAGTCGGTGATGGCCATGCTGGCCTGTGCCCGCCTCGGCGCTATTCACTCGGTTGTGTTCGGCGGTTTTGCCGCCAACGAGTTGGCTGTGCGCATCGACGATGCCGAGCCAAAGATGATTATGAGCGCGTCCTGCGGTATTGAAGTTAACCGCGTAATTGAGTACAAGCCGTTGCTAGACGCGGCCGTCGACCTCGCCTCACACAAGCCCGACAAATTACTGGTTCTACAACGTGAGCAAGCGCCTGCAACCCTGAGCGGTGATCGTGATCTCGACTGGGCGAAAGAGGTTGCATCGGCTCAAGCTGCCGACTGCGTGCCGGTACCCTCTATCCATCCGCTTTACATACTCTATACCTCCGGCACCACCGGCCAGCCAAAAGGTGTGGTACACGACACCGGTGGCTATGTAGTAGCGCTGAAATGGACGATGCCAAATCTATATGATATCCACGCCGGCGACATCTTCTGGGCGGCGTCGGACGTAGGCTGGGTGGTCGGCCATTCCTACATCACGTATGGGCCGTTGTTAAACGGCAGCACTACCGTGATCTACGAAGGCAAACCGGTAGGCACGCCGGATGCCGGCGCGTTCTGGCGCGTCATCGAACAGCATAAGATTAAAGCGTTGTTCACGGCCCCTACCGCCATTCGGGCGATTAAGAAAGAAGATCCCGACGGTAAATTACTGAAGAACTACGACTTGTCGTGTCTGGAAACGCTGTTCCTCGCCGGCGAACGTTGCGACCCTGACACGCTGCAATGGTCCGAGCAGGTGTTGCAGGTGCCGGTTATCGATCATTGGTGGCAAACCGAGACCGGTTGGGCTATTTGCGCTAACTGCAAGGGTATTGAATTAGAAGAGGTGCGGCCAGGATCGCCTACCTTCGCAGTGCCGGGTTACGAGTTGCACACGCTCGGCCCCGACGGTCAGGAGCTGGCCAGAGGCCAGCTCGGTGCACTGGCAATAAAACAACCCTTGCCGCCGGGTGTGTTTACTACCTTGTGGAAGAATGACGATCGCTTCGTCGAATCTTACTTTAAGAGTTTTCCCGGCTACTATGAAACCGGCGACGCCGGTTACATCGACGAGGATGGCTATGCCTATGTGATGGCGCGTACCGACGATGTTATTAACGTGGCCGGCCATCGTCTCTCCACGGGCGGCATTGAAGAGGTGATAGCCTCGCACCCGGATGTTGCCGAATGCGCGGTTATTGGTATCGCCGATACCCTGAAAGGCCAGGTGCCATTAGGGTTCATGATCTTAAAAGACGGTGCGACCAAAACGGCGGCAGAGGTAGACGCTGAAGTGATTCAGCTCGTTCGCAATAAAATTGGCCCGGTGGCAGCGTTCAAATTATGCACTGTTGTCAAACGCTTGCCCAAGACCCGCTCGGGTAAAATACTGCGCGCCACCATGCGCAAAATAGCTGATGGTGAAGAATACAAGGTGCCGGCGACCATCGATGACCCGGCAATTATTGATGAAATCACCGAAGCGCTTGTGGAGCTGGGCTATCCGGGACGTTAGGAAGCTGGTGTAGTAGCGCAAGTTAAATCTAAAATCCATTGCGCAACCCGGCGTAGGAATGCTAACGCCGGGATTTGCTCAATCTTAGTAGTAAGCAGTCACGGTTGGAGCAATTCCCCGTGCATTTGAGTATGTCACTGCTGGCGACATATGCCAGCCATTAACTACGACGAGGATATTTACATGTCACACAGAGCTTTAGTCACAGGCGGTACCCGCGGTATTGGCGAGGCGATCTCAATTGCCTTGAAAGAGGCCGGCTGTAACGTCGCCGCGAATTACGCAGGTAATGACGAGCGGGCGGCCGCTTTTACCGAGCGCACCGGCATCCCTGCCTTCAAGTTTGATGTATCTGATTACGACGCAACCAGCGCCGGCATAGACAAAGTGCGCGAGGCGCTTGGCGGTCCCATCGACGTATTAGTCAACAATGCCGGCATCACCCGCGACGGCACGCTGGCAAAAATGACCCATCAACGCTGGCAAGAAGTGCTTGATACCAATCTGGGCGGCTGTTACAACACCGCCCACCAAGTATTCGAAGACATGCGCGCGCAAAAGTTTGGCCGTATAGTCAACATCGGTTCGCTGAACGGTCAGGCCGGTCAGTATGGCCAGGTGAACTATGCCGCGGCCAAGTCCGGCATCCACGGCTTTACCAAGGCGCTGGCGCTTGAGGGCGCGCGGTTTGGCATTACCGTTAACGCCGTGGCCCCGGGCTATGTCAATACCGACATGGTTGCCGACGTGCCGGAGAAGGTGTTGGAGAAAATTGTCGCTCAGGTGCCCATGGGCCGGCTAGGCGAGGCCAAGGACATAGCGCGTGCGGTGGTGTTTCTAGTTGACGAACACGCCGATTTTATCACTGGCTCGACGCTGTCGATTAACGGCGGCCATCATATGTACTAGTTTCCGGGAGGAAAAACAGCATGAGCAACAAACGTGAAGTAGTAGTATTGAGTGGCGTGCGCACCGCAATCGGTGATTACGCCGGTAGCCTAAAAGACATCCCGCCCTGCGACCTGGCGGCCCAGATGGTCGCCGAGTCGGTCAAGCGTGCTGGTGTTAAACCCGAAGACATTGGCCACGCTGCGTTCGGCAACGTGATCCACACCGAGGCGCGCGATATGTATTTATCGCGGGTAGCGGCGGTCAACGGTGGTTTGCCGCATGAAACGCCGGCCGTCACGCTTAACCGGTTGTGCGGCAGCGGTATGCAGGCCATCGTATCAGCGTCGCAGCTCATCCAGCTGGGTGATTGCGACGCGGCCGTAGCCGGTGGCGCCGAATGTATGAGCCGCAGCCAGTACTGGTTACCCAATGAGCGTTTTGGTAAGCGCATGGGAGATGGTAAAGTTCTTGATGCGATGGTTGGTGCGCTAAGCGACCCGTTCGAGGGCACGCATATGGGTGTGACGGCGGAAAACATCGCCAAGAAATGGGGTATCAGCCGTGAAGACCAGGACAAATTGGCGGTGGAAAGCCATCAGAGTGCTGCCAAAGCCATTGAGGCCGGCCACTTCAAAGAGCAGATATTGCCCATTGATGTAAGGGTCAAACGCGACACCGTCGCCTTCGATACTGACGAACACGTGCGCGGCGACGCTACTGTGGAGGGCATGGCCAAGCTGCGCCCGGCGTTCGATAAAGAGGGTTCGGTCACGGCTGGTAATGCGTCGGGCATTAACGACGCTGCCGCTGCGGTCGTATTAATGGCGAAAGATACCGCCGAGGCAAAAGGGCTGAAGCCGATGGCACGTCTGGTCGACTACGCCTTCGCCGGCGTCGACCCGAAGTATATGGGCATTGGCCCGGTTCCTGCGATACGCAACGTATTGGAGAAATCCGGCCTTGGCGTTGGTGACTTCGATGTTATCGAACTCAACGAAGCGTTCGCCGCACAGGCGTTGGCCGTCGTGCGCGATCTTGATTTACCGATGGACAAGGTCAACCCTAACGGCAGCGGTATCTCCCTCGGCCACCCGATTGGTGCCACCGGCGCTATCATCACGGTCAAAGCCTTGTACGAATTGCAAAGAACCGGCGGTCGTTATGCGTTGGTCAGCATGTGCATCGGCGGCGGCCAGGGTATTGCGGCTATATTCGAGAGAATGTAGGCGCGCGTCATCCCTTGCTCTAGCTAGCGTGGTGCCGCGAAACGGCGCCACGCTAGCCCTCTACTCCGCCTTTCTTTGTGAGGCTTGAACACTTCGCGCTAAGCTCCCGCATAGTGAGATTGTCCTGTCAGCCCCAACTCAATACCGGCATTAGCCTCAACCGGCTTCGATGACACTCCGTCGTTGAGAAATGCAGGCTAAGCTTTTATATTTGCAACGAGTTGAATAAGGGCATGGCAAACTTCAAAACGCATTTTTTCGTGGCTTCTGTCGCGAGCGCTGTTGCATCGGTAACGGTGCTGGCTGCCGGACTGGCAAGCCTCCGACAGGCATTAACGTATTTTGCAATCGGATTAATTGGTGGTGTCTTACCCGACATCGACGCCGATAATTCAGCGCCCGTTCGACTGCTTTTTAACGGGCTGGCGCTTGGTTTGGCATTTATATCAGTGTCCTATCTGGTCGACCAGCTCAGTATCGCCGAATTGGTGTTAGTGTGGGGTGCAACGTATCTCGCAATCCGTTACTTGGCGTTTGCAGTATTCACGCGCTTTACTGTGCATCGAGGCGTATTTCACTCCATACTGGCAGCCGTGTTTTTCGCGGGTTTGACAGCCAGCGTCGCGTCTCACGGTTTTGGCAGTCAGGCACAAATTGCCTGGCTCAGTGGTTGTTTTCTCTTTATGGGCTACTTAGTGCATCTCATCCTGGATGAAGTGTATAGCGTAGATCTGCTCAACAGGCGGGTAAAAAGATCCTTTGGCAGCGCATTAAAAATCGTGTCACTACAGCGCGTCTGGCCCTCGTTTGCTCTCGCTGCAGCAACTTGTGCCGTGCTGATGACCACGCCGAGTTTTTCTGCGTTTCTCGACACGACCTTCGACAATCGTCTGTATGAAAATATCAGCACGCGGTTGCTGCCACGCAGTGAATAGCTTGCCGAATTGAAACCGAAAAAACCTCAGCTGGAAGAGCAAAGCGGGACGGCTTTCAAACCTCATGAAAAATACATGAGAAAAGAGAATGGCACGCCACCAGCTCGGAGCTGCGCGAAACAAGATGCAGTACGTTTCTCGTATCTCCTGTTTCGATCATTCAAGTGTTTTGTGAGGCATGCGGCAATGTGCCAGTGTTAGTCCTGGCATCACGATGTAACAACAGAGCAATCGCCACTATCACCAACACGCTGCCCGGCAGCCAGTGCCAATCGATGCGCTGTGGTTCTGCTGCGAACAACACCAGCATGGAAACGAACGGCACAAGATAGCTGTACGCCGTCACAGCGCCCGGCGTTAGCACGCCGGTAGCGCGCTGTAACAGCCAAAACGTCACCCCGCTGGAAAATACGCCCAGATAGGCCAGCAGCAATAGGTCCAATAGCGTGATTTGCAGCAGACGCTGCGGTTGATCGCCAAAAGCGCCTGGCAAGCCCACCAGCGCCGCGCCAATCAGCAAGCTCCAGAATGTGTGCACCTCAGCCCGGGAAGAAAGCCATTGCCGGTTTATCCCCCACTTGCTCAAGACCGGATAAAGTGCGGAGGTAATGCAGCCCATAAAAAAGGCACCCGCGCCAATGCCGAACTGAACTTCACCGAATTGGCCGCTCGACTCTGCCCAAGCCAAGCGCACCAATAGCGCCCAACGCCAGAATGCCTAACAGCTTGCCGGCACGCTGTTCGACACCGATAGCTCGCCCCATAAAATAGGCCAGCAACGGCACGCTGACGTAGAGTGTGGCCATCGTTAACGCGCTGGTGTGGTGCGCAGCCCAGAACATGGCACCGAAAAAACCTGCCAGACTAAATCCCATAAGCGCGTATAGCGCCAACCCGGGTAGGCTCGGCAGCATATCCGGCTGACGCCAAACCAGTGGTGCCAGCGCCAGGGCAGCAATGCAAAAACGCAGTGCGGTTAACAGCAGCGGCGGCAAGCCTTGGCTCATCAGGCCGACTGCCGGGAATGACAGCCCGACAATCAGCGCCCATAGCAACATGCCTTGATGAGCGGACTTTTTATTGTGGGTGGTGATTGTCATCTATTGATCGCCTTGGCGTCGTTGTTATTGGGAAGAACCGCGAGTGTTGCAGAGGAATAGCAATAGGGCGCAGCGGATGGCCTGGCAAAGCATGCACTGTCGCGCAAAGGTCAACGTCGTTTGCAATCAACACTGCCGAATCACTTTGGACAGCTAGCCTTGTATATACAAGAGATCGAGTAATTGCGTGACGTGTCTTACCTTTGTTCCCTATCTTTGGTTAGAATTGCGATCACTGGCTCGAATAACACTTCCTTATTGGTCGAATAAATTCGATCCTACAGTGCGTCAGGAAGTGCCGTTCGGCATCGACTCTTGTGAATAACCGAGGCTACTCGATGAATAAATCCTGGAAATTCGAAGCGCTGATTTTAGGCGTATTGCTGTGCGCCGGCCTGCTTTCTATCGGCTATCTGCTGGGCAAATCGGCTATTGAGTTCAAGGAGTACGAACGCACAGTAACCGTTAAAGGCTTGGCCGAGCGTGAAGTCGCGGCGGACGTCGCAATCTGGCCGATAAAATTCATCGTTGCGAACAATAGAACCGAAACGCTGTACGCTAATCTGGAGTCTAAAGCTAAAGCGGTTAACCAGTTTCTTGCCAAACAGGGGTTCGCCGACGCCGAAATCACCACCAATGCGCCCGCTATCGAAGATAAGAAAGCGCAAAGCTATGGCGGCAACGGCGAGATCCCCTTTCGCTATTTGGCCAGCCAGGACATTACCGTTTATACGCAGCAGGTTGACGCCGTGCGCGAGGCGAAAAAGCAGCTCACGCAGTTAGGCAAAGCCGGCGTCATCATCGTAGGTAACGACTACGCTGCGCGCACCGAATACCTGTTTAACGGGCTGAACGGCCTTAAGCCGGCGATGGTGGAAGAGGCAACCCGCAAAGCACGCGAAGTGGCCGAAAAATTCGCGCAGGACTCCAACAGCCGCCTCGGCAAAATCAAACAAGCCAGGCAAGGCCAGTTCAGCATAATTGATCGCGACAGCAATACGCCGCATATAAAGAAAGTGCGAGTGGTTTCCACGGTGGAGTACTATTTGTCGGATTAAGGCAAGTGGTTTAGAAGGCTGTTAAAAGCGCCCGCTGGTGCGCAGCGCAACCGAATCGCTGCTCCCCCTGTTGCTACTACCACTGTTGCTGTCGAAGTCGAACACCTGTCTGCATTGCGTTCAATCCTTGTGTAGCCCAGGCTAAGAGTTGTTCTTGCGCCAACGTAGTAGCCCAGCCCAAGCGAATAGTTGTTACTGTCGGTGTCTGTTTGCGAGGAAGTTATTGGTTGTTGCAATGGCACAAAGCCGCCACCTACTGATGAGTCGTTAGGATTAAGCGGTGTGTCCAGTGATGCAAAAATGTCCTGCGGCCCCAGCCGTATAGCGGAATCTTGGCGTGACAGCCCGGCGCTGACAAACCAGCCTTGCGAACGGCTGTGGTAGCGACCCTGCAATTGCCAATTTTCGCTATCAGTTTCAACAGCGAAACGCTCCAACTCGTTAATCGCATAACTCAGCGCGACGGAGCTGGCGGGATGAATAAACGCCGTTTCCTGATAGGGCCCGTCGCTGTTTAAGACGGCCTGAAAATAGTACTGCGCAACCGCGCTGAATTGATGAAGGTGCTGGGGCTTAAAGACCGGATAACCTTCGCCAAAACCTACCTGGAGCCAGCACTTGCTGCGGGTTTAGTTGAGATGACGCCACCCGATTCACCGCGTAGCCTCAGTTAGAAATATCGCTTAACGGCGATAGGGCAGCGGCTGAACCATCTGCATAACAATTTACCGCAGGTAATGACCCATCAAGTAACCCATCAAGTATTGCTGGCAGTGACAGAACAAAAGCCAGTCACAAAGTGATCATAATTTTCGTCAGGCCACAAAAAATGAACGGCGAGAGGAAGCACTAAATATGATTGACGGTACTCGGTGGGTGATGTTTCGGGTCGCTGTTAAAAGTGATATCTATGCAGGCTTGCTGGAGAAGAGCGCCGAAGGATCTGCCGCCGTTTTGCTCCCGGTGATAACATATAGATACCGCCCCTGTATCAGCACGTCGAAACTACCATGCTCAAAGATGTTACCCAGGCCCTGCAAGACATTACCAACCCTGGCAGCTATTCCACCCGCTTTACCGGCAGTGACGAGCATCTTAAGCTGGAGGTGAAGGGGGTTGGTCCCATCAAGCTACCGGTAGCCCCTACACGCGTGCGAGCATTGATTAAACAGGCGCGGCAGGCGCCGTTTGGCTTGCGCGACAAAACCCTGGTCGACACGTCGGTGCGCAACGTTTGGCAGATAGCCAAAAGCAACCTCAAGATCGACAAGCGCGAGTGGAATAAAAGTCTGAATCCCGCGCTGGCAAAATTGCGTACCGAGCTTGGGCTGCCGGAGGGAAAGCTCACGGCCAGCCTCGACAAACTACTGATCTATGAAAAAGACCAGTTTTTTATACCCCATCAAGACAGTGAAAGAAGCGACTCTATGCTGGCAACGCTGCTAG
>RCMY010006115.1_pt1 | contig 10591 bp, 9 predicted proteins | sample 2041341 | NCBI WGS metagenome assembly RCMY01 (sample SAMN09708234, study PRJNA481090) | Marine sediment metagenome, whole genome shotgun sequencing project.
CTGTCTTCACGTGATAATAGTATCAATGCGATGGTTGCTGCGTGGCACTGGGGTGCATACCTTGGTGACGACGGTATCAAAAACGGTATTCGTGTGAAGACCTCATCGTTCACGCATCACATGACCAATGTGACCATGTGTAAGGCCAAAGCCTCGAGCAACTATCCAGTCTCTATCATGGCCAACCAAGAAGTCACCTGTAACGGTTATGATGAAGCCATTTTGATGGATCCACAAGGTTATGTCTGCCAAGGCGCTGGCGAGAACTTGTTTTTAGTGAAAGACGGCGTACTACATACACCAGATTTGGGCGGTGGTGCATTAGACGGCATCACCCGTCGTACGATCATTCAGTTTGCTGACGATTTAGGCATCAAAGTCGTTGAGCGCCGTATCACACGTGATGAGTTTTACTTAGCGGACGAGATCTTTATGACAGGCACGGCAGCAGAAGTCACACCGATTCGTGAATACGATGACCGTACTATCGGTAATGGTGGTCGTGGTCCATTGACTGAGCAGCTACAGACATTATATTTTGACGTGGTTCATGGCCGTAATGAGCAATATATGGATTGGTTAAGTTTTATTGATTAATCACAAGCTTAAATTAACTAAATGCTTCTATGTTGAAAAGCTAAGACTGTTTACTGTCTTAGCTTTTTTTGTAGCTACTTTCATAAACTATAGCTACTTAAACTTTTCTCGCCATTTTATTTTTTTATTTGTCTTATAAGGATTAGGATACTCACTATTAAGCCCGATACTATCTTCATAATAATGGTACATTTCTTTGATATTATCTAATTTATATTCAATCAAAGTCTCATAAAAAAAATGCCAAAAAAATTCATCTTTTTCAAATGGACGTGAAAGGGTAACTGCAAAGTAAGCAAGTTTATGATAAAGAGATTCTAAAGCTTGGTTGTCTATAAAAGTTGTTTTTTTATACAGCTCAATGTATTTATCCCAATTATCGATAGAAAGCTCATGTTTTAATTTTTGATAGATTTGTTGACTATTTTCAGGAGTATGACGTTCGAGCTGTTGGGATAACTCTTGATTGTCAATTGCTACAAGTCCTTTGCCAGTGAAATTGTAATTTTTAAGACGTGTAAAGTTATATGTAGTCACTAAGCCAATTAAACTACCTTCAGGAGAAATAATACACACTGGCTTTTGACATGCCAAGCCTTCTATAGCGACACGGCCCATTCCAGCAACACCTAAATACTCTGGTATCAGTTCCGCTATATCTCTAACTTCACCTAAAAACCTTACTTGAGTTTTGATATCAAGAGCATTGATGCGTTTGCGTAGTTCTAATGGATTACCGCCGCCTGCGATGTCAATATTAGCTATATTACAACTATTTGCTGCCTGCAAAAAACGTAAAATTGACTCGTACTTTTCAGAACTTATACGACTAATCAATAGCCAAGCTGGTGTTATTTCACTTGTTTGATGTCGATATTCATTTAAATTAATTAAGTTGGGAATTATTTTAATCAAAGGTGCTTGAGAGAAATATATACCTTCTAAATGTTTAGAGACGCTGACTGATAGACTGAAACTATTACCTGTTAGACTTTGAATAAACAAACGATTAAATGGCGCGCGGTATATATCTGGTGTTCCATGAACAGTAGAGATGACAGGGATACGACAAAGTTGAGCGGCCATTACAGCTGCACAGGCAAACAAATCAAGCATATGTATGCTCATTAATTCAATATCATGACTCTCGATAGTATCAACAACATGATCGACCAGTTTTATGAAGTCAGTCGCTAAAGACACGCTCTCTATATCAACTGTAGTAAAATGACAGCTATTGAATAGCTTAGCAATATTCGGATCAAAAGCTCTCTTGTTGGTTAGCAAGTAGACCTGATAATTGTGTTTATTTAAATATTGAAATTCATCTATCCAGCGTGTCTCAATACCACCGATGCCATCAAGGCGATGATAAATGAAAAGAATATTGGTGGGTTTATTAGAATCATTCACAGTCAGCTCAGATGCAGATGGCATAAATTATTTCCTGTCTATAGATTATGTCGTACAGATTATATATACCTAATGAGTATATCAACGTAGAATATGAATCAGAGAATTCAAAGACTGGCTATCTTACTGCTGACCAATTAATCAGCCTTACATTCTTACGTTGTATTAACTCTTCAAACTCATCACTCATCAACCACTTATATTCGCGTTCACGTGCCAGTTTAATCTCATCCTGCCAGCTATTATCAGGTACAGCAGGATGACACATAATCAAAGTAGTGGGTACATTAATCTGTAGTGGCAAAGGCTCTATAGTTGTATGCGTTGACGATAAGCCAGTGTTATATGGTACTTTACTCAACCATTTTTCCCACAAGGCAGCTAACTCCTGAGTATTAACATCAAAACCATATACGCCGCCAAATTTATCATTGGTAAAAATATGGTTATGCTCACATGATTTACGCCAAGCATAACCACCTAATGCATAGATTATCCAAGACTTCAAATCGTTAACAAGTGGCGTTGTCACACGTGCACTTAGAGTGTTTTTTAAGATTTCGTTGCTATAGCGGGTAATTAACTCATTGATTAAGCATTGACGAATAACTGGAAATTGATGAATATGCTGATGTCCGTCAATAAACACAGGTGCATGTCCAAAGCAATCTTCAAAAGCATCCAGTTGCTGTTTAATAATTTCTGTTACTTGTCTGGGATTAAAACGACGCAGATAACTGGCTGTAATCACGGATTTTAGAGAACCACGTAGAGCAGAGGGAAATATCCCCGTCAAATCCAAATGTAAACCCACATCGACATTGAGTTTTTTTAAATGATTTATATCACTATCTGTAATCGTGCCACCGACCATATAGCTACTGGCACCAACCCGTCCAAGTTCGGCAAGATGGATAACAGCATCATTTACCGCGTCAGATAATCCTAGATCATCAACGTTAATAATGAGAGGGCGTGCATTATTGGCTGACAGCGAATATTGGTTTTGATGTGTCGTATTACTCATTATTTAAATGCCCAAAACTTACCTAATGCAAAAGTCATGACGGTAATGACGCCAGTCACGATCAACCATATCAAGACATAATATCGCTCACCAAACCAATTTAAACCTAATACAAATAAGCTTTGATTGGCAATGAAACCTATTACTGAACTGCCAAACCATTTTACCAATGTTGATAGATGTTTGCTTCTATTGCTCTTAATATTATTATTGTGCCGATTATTCTCGTTTGAGCGATTTGATTGTTTAAAAGTTAGATAAAAGTGTCCAAAAAAACTTACCATAAACGCAATTAAAAAAGCACCGACGTTTGCCCAGGCTGGTGTGACAGTAGTGAAGTTGACGATACTAATAAGGACCAAAAAATGCACCAAAGCGGCGCTTGCACCGACTGCTAAAAACCAAAGTGCTTGAAAAGAGGTCGAGTTTCTTGCTGCTGCTTTATTCATCAGCTGGTTTGCCCGTATGCTGATCATCGTTAGCAGATTGGAACGTGGTAGTAGTATTAGACTGCTGACTACTAATAGTCTCATCAATTAAATAGAGCGGGCGCTGTTTGACCTCTTCGTATAGCCTACCTACATACTCACCAATCACGCCAATGCAGACCAGCTGAATACCAGTAGAAAACATAATACCTGCAGCCACCGTTGCCCATCCTGCAACATCTGTACCAAAGATTAAGGTATCTATTACTATATATAAGCCATATAAAAATGCTAATGCAGAAACAACGAAACCCATGCGCGATATCAGCCGTAAAGGTCGTTGGGAAAATGAGGTAATGCCTACTAAGGCTAATTCAAACAAGCTACCATAGTTAAATTTACTCGCACCAGTATCGCGATTATCAGCCGTAAATGGTAAATAGACTGTATTGAAACCGACCCAAGCATACAAGCCTTTCATAAATCGCTGACGCTCTGGTAATGAGCGTAAAGCAGTCAAGACTTTACGGTTCATCACACGAAAGTCGCCTGCATTGGGGCGAATCTCATAGCGTTGACTGTCTTGGATAAAGTGATAAAAGCTACCTTTTAAGGTCTTGGATAATCTATTTTCATGCGGACGATTGGCTTGGATACCAGCCACCATATCGATATCAGACTGCTCAATCATGCTCAGCATTTGTGCTAATACAGCAAGTGGATGCTGCCCATCGGCATCAATCATAGCCACCAAATCTCCTTTTGCGGCTGCAAGCCCCGCACTAAGCGCAGGCTCCTTCCCAAAGTTACGCGATAAGCGTATGATCTCTAATTCTGTATTCGATGGACGAGTTGCCATTAAGCCCGTAGCAACAGCGATTGAATGATCGCGACTACCATCATCAACAATAATAATTTCGCAGTTTGCTATGAGATTTGCACTATTATGTACTGTTGATGGTTTATTTACTGGGAGATATAAAGTCTTGGTAAATGCCAATACTTGTGGCAAAAACGCCTGCAAGGCTTCGGCGTCATTATAAACAGGTATGACAATAGACAAATAGGGACGAGATTGTAACGAATATTGTGACATAAAGAACTCAGCTATTTATGAGATATAAATGACTGATAGATAGTCACTTATAATTAGTACTTTACTAGCTTTATTGGACGTGCTTAAAGCAGCGGTTTGGTACATAAGCTACCCAATTGATGACTAACGGCTTCTCTAGTTGCGTATCACGCCAATCAATCTGCCATTGACCTTGTTGCTTAAGCAAAGCTGTCTCATTTTGATAGTTGCTGTCTGCTTCAGGAGAAGCGATAACATTTATATCATTAAGCAAAGGCAGCACGATATCATTTTCATCCTCTAGCCACATCACTAATGTCCCGTTCTGTTGTAGGCGATCCACATTCATCCAAGGTGAATGGCTAGCCGGCCCTGATATCATCTGCGATGGGAAACCGTTATTCATTGCTACCAAAGCCCCAAGCCAGCGATCGCCTGAGACGCTATCTAGAGTACAACTGCTCAGAGACTGCCAAGTGTCTTGCGCTTGAGTAGCTAAAGCTTGCTCTGGCCATTGCATACGAGAAGGTTTATGACGAATCTTATCGCCAAAGCCCACATATACTATCATTAGTACGGTCACAAGGGATAACCAAATAACGAGCGCTTTGCGTAGTGTGTTTGTTGTTAATAATTGAGTCGCATGGGCTATCAACGAAGCTGCGAGCAACCCTGATAATGCCCACATTGGCATGCCCCACATATCACGCAAGCCAACCCCAAACACTAAGCTTAAAACGATTAGTACCACTATTGGCGATAACCACATGTACCACAGCAATGATGCATTATGCGGTAAGCTATGTTTATAATCATGAATGCTGACTAAGCGTTTGCGATTCAAAGCAAGTATGATGAATAGCGGAATATGAGCGACAAGCTGAGCGATGATAAAGCCTATCCAACTAAAATGTCGCTTGATGTTATATGCCCCTGCAGCAACCTCTTGCGAGCGTCCACTTGCGTAACTGAGCGGCAGCCAATCATGGCTGATTAGCCAATACAAATGCGGTGCAAAAATAGCCAACATAACAAAAGCCGCTATCCACGGTTTTGGCTGTTTTAAGAGTAGCCACTGTCTTGGTAATACTAAATACAGCGCCATCGGTATTAATAAAAATATGACAGTGTACTTGGTCAGCATACCAAGTCCACCCATTACACCGAGCAATATCCAATCTCTTAGACGGTTTTTAGTCAGCGATTGATAAAACGCTAAATACAATCCTGCCCAGATAGGGAATTGAGCGACATTATGATTAAACTCAAGACTAGGGTAAGTGTAATAAACAATCATCAATGTTAACGCACTACCCAACAAAGCGGTGGTTGGTGACCAGATTTGTTTGCCTAATTGATAAATTAAAAATAAGGTAAGTACGACGTATAACTGGCTTAACAAATAAGGACCAATATGTCCAAATAACTGATAAAAACTGTATAATATCCATGATGATAGAGGGGGATGTTTATAGTAACCCCATTGCCATTCGCTACCCCAGTTAATACCTTCGCTCACATCGAAAGGCACGCTGCTAGCAATAAAAGCGGGTAGGATAGACCAAATTAGAAAGTAAGTGGTTAAAAACAAGACAAACCAGCGCCATTGCTTTCGCTGATTATATTGTTTAATCACAGTGGCATGTTCAATGCTACTATCTATAGCCTGAGTATAAGTAATTGGTTTATCAGCAGGTGTCATAGTGTGAGCTCTTTGCAATACTGTAGGCTTAAAAAAAACTAAGGTATGAATTGAACGGTATTATAGAGTTAATTAACAAGCAGGCATAGTTAGGCTTGCTTTTTTAGTCTCAATCGTTGATAAAGTAGATGCCAATTTGCAAACAGGTCATTATTTATGAATAAGCATAGTAAAGTAGCAGTACTGATTATCAACTGTTTACAGGGTGGCGGTGCCGAGCGCTCTGTATTAAGCTTGGGTCAAGGATTCTATGAACTTGGCTATGAAGTGCATGTTATAAGGTTCAAACCTCTAATAGAGTATGATTTAAACCCAAAATTAAACTATCATTTAATAAAATTCAAACCGTACAAGCTTATTCCTGGAGAACAGCTGCGGCATAAGTTATTTGCGCGTAAATTAGATAAATATATTTTAGATAAAATAGGACAACCTAATATTATTCTGTCTAACTTAGAACGTTCAGATAGTGTGGTTGCTTATAGCAGCCTTTCTAATGTTGCTCATATTGTTCATAATACAATATCATTAGAATATAAGTTCGATACGGTAAAGAATATAAATCATGTCAAAAATAAGCTGATAAATACTTATTCTAGGCATCCCTGTGTATGTGTGAGCGACGGTGTAAAACAAGACTTTATTAAAAATCTTGGTAATATTACGCCAATTACTACGATTCATAACCCTATAGATCAATCTGAAATTCAGCAATTGGCTACAGCATTTGTACCTAAATACAGTAATTATATTATTCATGTTGGTAGCTTTAAAAGAGTTAAGCGTCATGATGTTTTGTTAAAGGCATATGCTAAAACGGATCAGTCTCTGCCTTTGTTACTATTGGGTCAGGGTAAACTTAAAGGTGAAATAGAAGCATTGATTACTGAGCTTGGTTTGACGGAAAAAGTTTTTTTGTTAGGATTTCAAAAAAATGCTTATCCCTATGTGAAGCATGCTAAATTCAAAGTGCTAACATCAAGTCAGGAAGGACTACCTATGGTGATATTAGAAGCCCTAGCTATAGGAACGCCCGTTATTAGTACGGATTGCCAATCCGGTCCTAAAGAGATGTTACCAAAGTATAATTTGATGCCTGTAGGTGATATTGACGCCATTTCTAACAAAATGTCGCAAGCGATGCAAAATTCAGAGCAATTTGCTACCTCCTTTGATGCATCTTACCTACCCACAAAGATTGCCCAAAAACATATCGATTTTATCAAATCGGTTTCTTAAGCCATACCTATCAATTAAAAGTAGAGTGTTGTTTTTAGTTTTAAGTAAAAAGGTTGTTTAATATGAAGCATATAGCGGTGGTCAGTTTGGTTGATGAACATATACGTAGAGAGCATATTGACCATTTGTTTAATGAGCATCATCTCGATTTTAGTTATTTTGATGCTATCAATAAACAGCAAGTTGCTGATACGCTGGCAAAGTATCAGTTATCAGTGACGAGCGAAAGATTATCACAAGGAGAGGTCGCTTGTTTTCTGAGTCATTATTGCTTGTGGCAACAAGTTGTAGAACAACATCTACCTTATCTCATGGTATTTGAAGATGACATTTATTTTTCTAAAAGTGCTAATTTTTTATTAAGCAACCTAGATTGGTTACCCGATGATTTTGATGTAGTTAAGCTTGAGACGATGCATGAGAGAGTTATGATTAACAGAGGCATCAACTTAATATCAGGTTATAAGTTATGCCATATGAAAAGTAGTCATATGGGCATGGCAGGATATATTATTAGCCAAAAAGGTGCGAAAAAGCTAGTTGCAATGACGCAACAGTTAGGAGTAGATAGGCCTGTTGATCATATTATGTTTGATAGGCTGATTGAGCAGAAAACAAGTAAGGTATATCAAGTGTCGCCAGCTTTATGCATTCAAGATAAAATATATAATGAAGATACTACGCGGTTTGTAAGTTGTCTTGAAGAAGAAAGACAGTCACAACCTGTTGTTAAGCTAAAACTCTCTATACATCAAAAAATTAATAGAGAGTTAGCTAGACTTTGGACACAAATGAAAGTAGTAAATTTTTCGCGTTCATTGCTATTAACTATTAGTGGTTATAGAAAACAAAAGATCCAGTATAAAAACTAAGGTTTCATCCTCATGTAAGTTAGTCTATTACATATATGAAGTTTGAAAAATACACTAACTATAAGTTTTGTGGTTGAATGTTCAAGATACTCTGAATAAGTTTATTTTAATGACTACTAATAAGGGCTAAATATTGATTAGCAGCATATTCAGGATAGAACTTTTGGGCTAATGGTATTTTAAAGTCTTCAGGGTTAGATATCACTTGCTGCATTTTTTGTGCTAAAGCTTCAATATCACCGACAGGTACTAAATGGTGTGGGGGCAACACTTCTGGAGGCCCTGAAGGGCAGGCAGTGCTGATCACAGGTGTGCTTAGCGCTATTGCCTCAAGCATAGCAATGTTTAAGCCTTCGAAATCTGAAGAGATTACCATTGCTGCTGCATGTTTGATATAAGGGTAAGGATTGGCAGTCATTCCGACGAAGTGTACCCGATCTGATACTGCTAATTGTCGAGCTAAACTTTCACATGTCTCGCGTTCTATACCATCACCTACCAATACTAGTGGACAATCAAGTTGGCTTTCTGCATAAGCTTGAATCAGGATGTCATGACGCTTTGCCATCTTAAAGGTACTAACATTAACTATGTACTCTTGATAAGGTGGTATAAACTCAAAAGCTAAGTCTTCAGCTTTTTGAATATCAACTGGATCGTAAATGGTTGTAATGTTGATAGGACGTTCAAGTAAGATAGGCAGATCTAAAGTGACTCCATTACTTACACCAATACAAGGTTTTGCTAAGTATGTTTCTTTTAATTGCTTTAATGAACGCGGTGAAATACTATGTAATTTAGATAACGTATTATGAACCACCAAATAAACATGTTCTAATTGACTGTATGCCAAAAACTGATCCATAGATTTCAGATTGGAAAGTACTAAGTCAGGCTTTCCGATATTCTTTAGAATAAAGTTATCAATCGCCTTTGTGATGATTTTTTTGCGCATAAACCTTGGGATTTTGCGATATACATTATAAGGGAATATATGTAGTGGTATGTCTTCGGGTAAAGGTAGCTCAATCACATCGTGTAATATCAGTATATGGACATCATGCCCCAAGTGTTTCAAGCTTTTTGCCAAAGTAATCACGAATTGTTCAGCGCCGCCGATACGTAAACAAGATATAGCTATGACAATTTTTTTTTTAGAATCTATTGAAATCATATTTGGCATTATTCAAAAACATTTCTGTAATATATATGTAAGTTATTACGTAATATTAACACATCTAATACGTTAACATCTATATCTTATTATCACATAACTTTAAATAAGATGAATAAAGCTATGCAGGTAAATATAAGTTGAATTGGGTCACTGTTTGTTTATGGCAAACGTATGCTAGGATGCCCTAAAGGCGATATTAATTAAGATCTATGAATAGTTTTTTCGAAATAGGAGAGTGGTTATAAACAGTAGTACCTTGCTGTTTGTAAACTCTACCCAGTAAATTAAAAGAGGGCACAATACGATCACGGATGGCCTTATCAAGTTTAGATGGAGCATGGTTGTTATCATTTTCATAAAAACGTGGTTTATGACTGTTTAGTAAGTCTATACCATATAAATGGATAGCGCCTGCTTGCCGCGAAAATGCTAATTGAGCTGCAATATAGGCAACAGTTCCTGCTTCAACAAAGCCGTCAGTAACATCTATCGACACTCCAATAGCCTCTGGCTTGTGAGATTCATCTATCACAAAGCTAGAGTGATCGACAAAATCACTGAGCGCTATCTTTTTACTCACAAGTTTGTTTTTTAATGATAGGCAATGAAGTAAGCCAGTGATTATTGGTTTTTCTATTTAACGGTCTATCAACAGGGAATATTACCCTCATCTTATCGTGATATTGAGATACCAACTCAGGTAAACTTGAGCTCATCAATTCATAGACAGCAAGAGTGGCATATAGAGGTTGGCCTTTATAATATTGAGTCAAAACTTCTGGATTGTTTTTAATGAATCTGGCATCACTGATCACATAACCTACAATACTAGAGAAAGAATGCTCTCTAGTTAGGCTTAAGCTGCCATTGAGGAATATGCTAGGTGCGGAAATTAGAGATTCATCAAATACTAAGTCTGCAATAGAAGGCCCAGACGCAAATATATTGACCACTTGATTGTTTAGGTTTTGACTATCTGCACTTGCGTCAAAAGCTTTAATGAAAATATTACTTCCATCAACACTTAAATTTATGGTATTGGGAAAGCTTGAACTTTTTTT
>RCMY010005647.1_pt1 | contig 10589 bp, 10 predicted proteins | sample 2041341 | NCBI WGS metagenome assembly RCMY01 (sample SAMN09708234, study PRJNA481090) | Marine sediment metagenome, whole genome shotgun sequencing project.
CGTCAGGCGTTCTTGGGGAGTTCGGAGAACGGGAGCACCTTGTCGTTGTTGGGCTCCTTGGGGAGGCCAAGGGCCCGCTCGCCGATGATGTTGCGCTGAATCTGATCGGTTCCCCCATAGATCGGTGGGGCCTGCGCGTAGAGCGCCGTCCCAGTCACCATCGGGAGGAAAGGATTGCCGGTCGCCGCGTTGAGCGCCTCACTTTGCTCGTCGGTGTAGGCATGCAACATGCCCAGCGCACCAATGATCCTCAACCCGAGATCTCGTTGAAGCCGGACCACGTCACTCATCATCAACTTCGAGATGTTGGCCATGCCGGGAATGTCGCGCCCCTGTTGTTTCTCCGCCTTCACGCGTAGGGCGTTGTAGCCGCCGATGGTTTGCAGCGTGTGCAATCGCACCAACTCTTGGCGAATCAGCGGGTCGTTGATCGCGCCGTTGTTAACGGCGAAGTCGACGAGGTGGGATCGCTGAGTCCGGCTCTTCTTCTCGGGCTTTGCTCCGTCATCGCCACTCGGAGCGGGGGCAGCCGGCTTCTTCGGAGCCATATCGCCAGCCAACGTGCTCAAGTTGCCAGCAATCGTTCCGGGCGTCGGACCAGCGGCGGCACCGCCTCCCGCTCCGAGGCCAGCCCGTTCGGCCTGCAAGGTCGTGTTGGTCACAGCCCAACCTTGGCCAACGTCGCCAATCACCGCGTCGACGGGAACGCGAGCGTCGGTGAGGAACACCTCGTTGAACATGGCATGACCGGTCATCTCGATCAGCGGCCGGATCTCCACGCCTGGCTGGTGCATGTCGATTGCCATCCAGGTGATGCCCTGATGTTTGGGCACATCAGGATTGGTTCGAACGATCAGCATCCCCATGTCGGCCGACTGGCCGAGCGACGTCCACACCTTCTGTCCGTTGATGATCCACTCGTCACCGTCGAGCTCAGCTCTTGCGCTCAATCCGGCCAGATCCGAACCGGCTCCCGGCTCGCTGAACAGCTGACACCAGGCCTTCTGACCGGTGACGATCTCGCGCACGTAGAGATCGATCTGCTCCTGGGATCCGTGAGTCGCGATGGTTGGTGCAGCCAACAGGAGGCCAAGGCCACTTGGCGGACCGACCGCTCCGAACTTGGTGATCTCACGCGATACCGCAACAGCGTCCGACCGAGACAGACCTCGTCCGTAGGCATTGGTTGGCAGCAAGGCAGACGACCAACCAGCATTTCCGAGCAGTTCCCACCACTGTTCAACCGTCAACTCTGGGTCCCAGTTCTCCTCGAGCCAGGCTCGAACCTCGGCAATCGGATCCCCGTTGGGCGGCTGACCGCTCTCGGTATTTGTCATTTCGACCTTCCGGGTGAGCCCGGGAAAACCGGGAGCGAAGACGAGAATCTAGAGCGCTCCGGCTCGCCAGACCAACAAAGGTTTAACTCGACGAGCCCGACTGTCACCCAATCGACGAGGCAAGGGAGACCTACGGCGCGTCGTTCGACAGACGTCGGGGATCGCTCATTCTTCTCTCTTCGGCCCATGAAGACCACGAATCAGTGTGGGAGAATGGAGCGTTGACCGAGGACCGCCGCACGGTGAAAGCCCAGTACCTTTTGTCCATGGCCGATCTGTTGCGCCCCCGTCCCTCCGGTTCGTCGGTGCTACGAACGCTTCTGAACGAAGCGACGTCAACAATGAAGCCGCTGGTCCTTCCCGGTTGCTACGACGCATTGGGAGCGAGGCTGATCGAGCAAGCCGGTTTCGACGCGGCGTACATGACCGGCTTCGGTACAGCCGCCGGGCTGCTCGGGCGGCCTGACGTCGGGCTGCTCGGCCTGGCCGAGATGGTCGACAACGCTCGCAGGATCGCGAGTGCGGTCGACCTGCCCATCGTGGCTGACGCCGACACTGGCTACGGCAACCAGATCAATGTGATCCGAACCGTGCAGGAGTATGAGCGATCTGGTGTTGCCGGGATCCACATCGAGGACCAGGTGCTGCCCAAGAAGTGTGGCCACATGGACAACAAGCAAGTCGTGGACGCAGTGGAGTTCGTCGGCAAGATCAAGGCAGCGGCAGCGGCCAGGCAAGATCCCGACTTTGTCCTGATCGCACGGACTGATGCTCGTGCCCCGCATGGCCTCGACGAAGCCATCAGGCGGGCGCATGCCTGTGTCGAGGCTGGCGCTGACGTGCTTTTCGTCGAGGCACTTCTCGGGGTTGACGAGATCGAACGCGTGAGCACCGAGTTCGCTGGGATTCCGTTGCTCTTCAACTGGGTCGAGGGTGGCATGACGCCTCCGCTCACCTATGCCGAGATTGCGGAGCTCGGGTTTGCGATGATCATCATGCCGATCGGCACGATGCTGGCGGCGACCCGAGCGATGCAGAGCTTCCTGGCCAAGCTCAAGGTCGACGGGACGCCTGCTCGGTTCGTCGACGAGTTGATGGGCTTCGATGAGTTCACCGACACGATCGGCCTGCCCGAGATCGTCTCCCTCGAGCAACGCTTCTCCTGACACTCGCCAAAACGCCAACTGGTGCCGCCCACGAACCGTTGACGGTTCATGGGCAGCACCAGCTCGGCAGGGAGAGTCCTAGTTGTTCGAGTTGGTGGCTCGGGCTTGCCAGTTGATGGTGCCGGTGCCGTCGCTGGCACCAGTGCCAGTCGAGATCACGATGGCGCCACGCAGCTCACGGCCAGCGGCCAGCGTGATGGTTCCCGTTGTCGTTTCGGAGACGTTGCCTCCGGCGTCGACGACAATGGGTCGGGCATCCCAGCCGCTACCAGCGCCGACATCACCGGGCAGACCAGCAGGTGCGGTCTCGTTGGCGTCAGAAGCGCCGATCACGTCGGATGCTGTCGAGAGGTAGATGCGAGCAGAGCGGTCGGTCCAATCGCCCACACCATTGGCGGAGTCGGCGACCAGGGTGATTTGGAGCGGAACACCACAGCGGTTCTGGTAGCGGACGATGTCGGTGTAGACGACACGATCGCCGGTCATTCCGCGTACGGCGATGTTCTCCTGGATCAGGTTGGCGCCATCGACCTGGATGGTCTGGGACGCATCGAAGGCAACGAAAGGATCGTCGGCATCGCTGCCCACATAGGACAGCGTGTCATCACCCGCCGCCTTGAAGAAGCACGGATCGGCGGCGGTGATATCGGCTTGCATGAAGTTCTGGACCACGAGTGACGCCATGGCTGGGGTGGCGAACACGAGTGTTGCCACGATCAGAAGGGCGCCGCGGTTGGTCAACTTGCTGAGCATCAGAAACTCTCCGTTGCTTGGTCTTGGGGAAGGCGGGGGCGATAGGCGATGAAGATGACCGAAGCGGCGACCACATAGGCCAGCGCTTGGCTGAGGATCCAGAGATCGACGAGCGGCGGGTTGATCAGGTGACGCACCCAATGCATGCCGATGAGAACCAGTGACATGGCGAGCCCGCTGGCCCATCCGAGGACGAGCGATGGCGTGTCACGACGACGCCAGAGATTCCAAAGGGCTGCGGTCACGGTGACGCCGACGGCGAGAGTGATCGACCATGACATCAACGGGACGAAGTCGCTTGGTGTGGTCTGTATACCGAGGAAGGGGAGAACGCCGCCTGCGAAGCGGATATCAACGGCGGTGCCGCTGCCGTTGGCGAGCAGAATCGACGCTGCCATCTGGGCACCAAAGAGCGTCAGCGCCGCCTGAAGTGCTCCGAGCACCAGGTGATGGGGGCTGACCAAACGTTCCATACCGCTTCCATCGGCAAGTGCTCGAAAATCATGAGCCGATCATGGGCCTTTTGACTCGTTTTTCTTGCGGGATGTTGAGCGGGTCCGTGATTCTCTTGAGAGCGTGGGAGTTGGGAGCGAAGCGAGCAACTCGAGGAACGTCAAAGGCGCCAGCGCCGACTCGTTCACGTCAGCTCTTGCCGCCCAAGACGAACAGGGCGGCGAGGGCAGCGGCGGCCCTGCCGAAGCTGAGCGGGTCCGCCTTTTTCTCTTGTGGCCCTTTCACCATCGAAGCCAGCGGATCGATGTTGGCGTCTTCGGTCATGGCGTTGACCTCGGCTCCGATGACGATTGCGATCGCAGTGAGCTGCAGGAAGATGATGATCGCGGCGATCGCTCCGAGGATGCTGTAGCTCGCAGGCAGCGATCCTGCGGCGAAGCGGAAGTAGAGGCTGAAGACCACGGCGAACACGAGGAACATGCCAGCGCCAGCGAGAGCGCCGGGGTTCTTCCAAGGGGTCTTCGGCTCGCGGTCAGGGCCGTACCGGTAGAGCACGGTGAAGGCGAACATCATGAAGAAGAGCATCGCGACGTAGCTGCCGATGCTGACGAGCGCGTTGAGGCCACCGCCCATACCGGCCCAGTCGAGAACTGCAGGCAGGCCACCAAACACGAAGCCCATGAGGGCAACGGTGACGATGCCGCCTGCGGTGAGGCCATACGCCAGCGCTCGGACCTTCAATCCAGCTCGCCCTTCGATGGCGCCGTAGGCCAATGCAATGACGTTCATCAGCTTTTGGAGTGCACCGGATGACGCCCACAGCGCAACCAGAATGCCGATGACGAGTGCAATGGTTCCGCTGCTCTTGGCTTCCTCCACCGCAGTTGTCACCTGGGTGTTGATGAAGCTGGCCGACTCCTCCTCCATGTTCGCCGTGAGATCTTCGATCTGCGAGGCGAGTTCGGCCGGGTCAGTGGCAAGCGAGTAGATGGAGATGACGGCCACGATCGTTGGGATCAGAGCGAGCAAGCCGTAGAAGGCAATACCGGCGGCGATCACGACGACGTTGTGGGCTTTGATCCGGGCCATGACCTCCTTGGCCTTGGGGATGAAGCCGTCGGGGTTGACGGCGGCGGCGTCGGCAGTGGCAGTCATGGTGATGTCGTCCTGGCTGTGCGGGTCGGAGATGTGCAGATTGGAGCAGTGGGGTGGGAATGGAGAGGAGGGTGAGCGGAGCCCTGAGCGGCAGCCCTGAGCCGGTAGCTCAGTCGTCGCTGGAGTCGTCGACGTCGAGGATGTGGGCCCCGGTTCGATCGCGAGCGGCCCGTCCCTTGTGATCGACGGCCACGGCCTTTGGCCGGAACGGCTTTTGCGGGAAGTTCAGCCGGTCGATCAGCACCGCGATGAGGCCGAGCACCATCGCGGCGCCGATGAGGAGAAAGACGAAGTTCTGATCCATGAATTGCCGTTCGTCAGAGCACGGCGTCGCCGATGGCCCGCCACGCGTCGAGAGGTATTGCGGCGCGATCGGCTTCGAGCACCTGGATGCAGACGTGGTTGGCGCCAGCGTCCTGATGGGCCTTCACCCGATCGAGCACGTCGTCAAGTGTGCCCCACGCAACGATGGCATCCACGACGCGATCGTCGGCGTTCGTGATCTCTTCCTCGGTGTACCCGAGGCGCATCAAGTTGTTCGCGTAGTTGGGGAGGCCGAGGTAGACAGCCATGTGGGCTCGAGCGATTTCGCGAGCCTTCGACGGATCGGCTTCGAGCACGACCATCTGTTCGGTGGCGAGATAGGCATCGGGGCCAATGATCGTGCGGGCGATCTCGGTGTGCTCGACGGGAACGAAGTATGGGTGAGCGCCATCGGCCGCTGTTGCCGAGAGCTCGAGCATTTTTGGACCGAGCGCAGCCAGGAGCCGCATGGTGGGCTGCTCTGGCTTGACCCCGTGGAACATAGAGGCATCCATTTGCTCGAGGTACTCGCGCATCTTGGTGAGCGGCTTGGAATAGTCGTGCTTGCGGACCCACTCGGTCAGCGTGTGGTGGCTGACACCGAGCCCGAGAATGAACCGGCCGTCGTACGCCTCGTTCAACGTGAGCGACGCGTTTGATGTGGTCATGGGATCGCGGGCCCAGATCGAAGCGATGCCGGTGGCCACCTGCATGTTGGTCGTGGCCTCGAGCATGATCGATGCTGACACGAACGGGTCCCTGGAAACGGTCTCGGGGATCCACATTGTTGGCCAACCCGCTTCGTCGAGTTCAGCGACGACGTCGCGGACGACGCCAGTCGGATGTCCGTCGAGGACGCCCTGCCAGATGCCAACGGGACCGAGATCGTTCATGGCTCGAAAGCTAGCCGAAGCGGTCACGTCTTCTGGACTGCGACCGGTGAATGATCAGCGACATCGAGGGCTGTTCATGGGTCGCCCAACGCTGCTTGTACTCCATGTCCATACCCATGTCGTATGTCTGCACGCCTTCGTCGACGATCGCTCGGAGCGTGTGGTGTTGGAGGAGATGGCTGACCGAGAGTGACCTGGCTGTTTCGGCGAAGCTGAGTTGGAGTCCGCGGTAACGCTGGTTGCGGACGCCGCCGAAGATGTAGCCGACGTCCTGCCCGTCGATCATGGCGACGGTGGCTCGAAGCCGACCCTGCCGTTGCAGCCGCTCGGTCATGACCTCGTAGAACCGATGCATTCCTGGGCTGGTGATGCCGTCCGCGCTCATGCCTTTCCAGCTGGTTCCCTCGATGGCGACGCAACGCCGGTAGGCGGTGGGGTCGGCGGAGACGTCAACGAAGGTCACGCCGACTGCATGTGCGCGCTTCTCCGTCTGCCTGATGGCCTTTCTGAACCTCGCGCTGCGGGTCTCGAACCAGTTGTCGTGCCCGGTGCTGACATCGGCGACCTGGCGGACGATGCCATACACCGCCTGCACCTGTCCCAGTGAGGCGAACGGCTGGGCCATGGCGCGGGCCAGATCTTCGTCGAGCGGCAACCCGGCGATCATGCAGATGTCCCACCTGTCGACGTTGCGGAGCTGTTCGGTTGCGAATTCGGCCAGGTCAGGGAGGTTCGGGCCGATCAGCGGGGAAGCGAAACCCCACATCGGCTCGAGCCCGGCCACGACGACGGCGCCATCGTCCATGGACGTCTGCGAGAGCAGGATTGCACCGGTCCCGGATTCGGACCAGGTCAGCGGCACGGCTCCCTCGTTGAACGCTTCATGCGCGGGGAGGAACCAGTCTGGCCCCGAGCACCACGGGTCGATGAGCGGCGTGGCATCGACCAGCGACTCGATGACCGCAGCATCGGCGTCGACTTCGCCCACTGAGCTCCACGTCATGGAGGGAGTGTGCCAGTCGTAGCCGGAACCGTGCCGAGCGGATGGTTCAAATTTCTTCTTGAGTCTCCCGTTTTAGTGGCCGAGAAACACTGGTGTGACTGCTCGTCCCGTACGCCCGAGTCGAATAGCCGACAACTTGATCGAACGCCCCCAAGCGTCTTCCGGTCAATGGGTCGTGCCAAAGCCGCCTGGCAGTCCTGCGCCGCCAGTCGCGCCAGCACCACCCGTGCGTTCCTCCGCCGACCGAGCGAACGAAGTGTCGCCGTTGCCGCCGTACCGAACGAAACGGGCCGAATACGTCGGCCGTTTCTCCGCCAGTCAGACGCCAGCCGAGGCGGCGTCGCACCCTCGGCCGCCCCGCTCGATCGTCGAAGCTGGCATTCCCGAGGGATTGGTCGAAGACATCTTCATGCGGTCACTGCTCGGAGCGAAGCGGGCGTCGACCAGCGAGATCGGTGCAGCGCTGGCACTTGGTCCTTCAATCGTCCAACAAGTTGCCGACGATCTGAGGGACAAGGGCTACCTCGAGTATCTGGGACTCGAAGGGCGCGAGTACAGGTTCACTCTCACCGAGTCCGGTCACGCCGCCACGCTCGAGCGGATGAAGATCTCGCTGTATGCGAGTTACGCCCCTGTTTCAATCAAGGAGTACGACGAGATCGTTGACCAGCAGCGCGCGGTGTATGACGTCGACCAAGCCGGTGTTGCCGAGCTGTTCTCCGACCTGATTCTTCCGCCATCGCTCATCGACAAGATCGGATTTGCGCTGCTGAATGATGGAGCGATGTTCCTCTACGGTCCCCCGGGAACCGGAAAGACGAGCATCGCCGAGCGAATGCGGGGTGTGTTCAAGGAACCGATCCTGGTCCCGCATTGCATCGAAGCTGACGGTCAGATCGTGATGGTCTTCGACCCAGTCGTCCATCGGCCAGTCGAGCCACAGCCAGCTGCGCTCGATCCTCGATGGGTGCTCTGCGAACGACCGTTGGTAATCGTGGGTGGCGAGTTGAGTCTGGAGATGCTCGACCTCAGTTACGAGCCCGTGGCCGGTGTCTACACCGCCCCGATCCAGCTGCTGGCAAACAACGGGATCCTTGTGATCGATGATTTCGGTCGCCAGACGATCACGCCAGACGAGATTCTCAACCGGTGGATTGTGCCGCTCTCGCGCAACGTGGACTATCTGAAGCTCAACAACGGTGCCAAGTTCACTGTGCCATTCGCTGTCAAGCTCGTGGTGTCGAGCAACTTCGAACCGAGTCGTCTTGGCGATGATGCGTTTCTTCGGCGGCTCCGCAACAAGGTCTTCGTTGGCTCGTGTACCGCTGAGGCTTTCGACGGCATCTTGGTCAACGCAGGAGAGTCGATGGGCGTGGGAATCACCGCCGGGACCGCCGCTCATCTGCGCGACGTCGCGATGGCCAACATCGGCGAACTTCGACCATACGTTGCCGTCGACTTCTGTGATCTCCAACGAGGTATCGCCCGTTACCGAAGCATCGAGCCAATCCTCGACGTCGCTGCGGTGAACGAAGTCTCCGAGATCTACTTTGGCGACCCCGAAGCCCTCGCATCGAGCTGGTAGCGCGCCCTCCGAAACCCGGGGTTCGTGAAGACCACTAGCGATCGGGTGGATCGTCGAGTCTGGCGAGGAGTTGGGGCTGGGTGCCGAGAGCGAGACCGAGGACCACGATGGCGACCCCTGCGCTGGTGACGACGATGCGCGGGCTGAACGCATCGGACAGGCGTGTCTGGACGAGGACTCCGATCGGATAGCTCGCTGTGAAACTCATGATGCGTAGCGCCATGACCCGACCGCGTATGCGGTCGGCCACGATCGATTGCACCGCGGTGTTGCTGGTGGCGACGATGCTCATGAAACACATGCCGGCGGCGAGTAGACCGAGGGCCCCCTGCCATGGGCGGGTTGATGAACCGAACAACGCGATCGCTGCCCCGTAGAGAGGCAAGGCAATCCGGATGATCCGTGCTCGTTGGAGATCGCCAAACATGCCGCTGACCACCGGAACGCCGAGAATCGCTCCGAGTCCGAGGAGTGCACTGAGTACGCCGAGACCCGAGGGCCCGACGTCGTAGACCTGTTGAGCGAAGACCACCACGAACGTGACCACGGGGAAACCAAAGAACGCCACGATGGCGGCAACCCCGATGCCCATGAGAATCCCGGGTTGGCCCCGGACGTATCGAACCGCCTCAGCGAAACCGGCGATGATCGGGCGTGGCTCGAGTTTTTGCCCGATTGTCTCAGGCCGGATGATGAGCAGAGCGATCACGACGGCGCTGAAGCTCAATGCGTTGGCAAGAAAGGCCGAACTCGGGCCGGCAACGGCGATGAACGCTCCACCGGCTGCGGGCCCGATCGCCCTGGCAGCATTGAACTGCAGGCTGTTCATCGTGATCGCCGATGGAAGGTCTTCGACTGGTACCAGGAGCGGGATGAACGACTGCCAGGCTGGGATCGTGAATGCATTGATCAGCCCGCCGACCGCGGCCACTCCGACGATCACCGCCGGTTCTCGTTGGCCAGAGGCATAGGTCGCCCACAACGCCAGCGCAGCCAACGCGCCACAGCTCTGTCCGATGATCAGAACACGACGGCGATCGAACCGATCGGCGACGTTGCCAGCCAACGGGCCGAGCAGGACGGCCGGGAACAGCGAGGCGAACGCAGCAATACCTGCCCACGTCGCTTGATCGGTGATCAGCAGGAGGACGTAGGGGAGTGTGAGGTTCTGGAGCCACGTGCCCGAGTTCGACACCAGAGCACCGAGCCAGAAACGTCGAAAGTCTCGGTGCTGGAAGGCTCTCACCCCGTGCGAGAAGCCGCTCGGTCCTTCGATCGCCAAGAGTCAGCTCGGCATCGGGGAGATGGCCAGAACAATAAAGCCGTTCGTGGCTTGGGACTGCTCGTGCACGGTCCCAAGCTGGGCGGGGTACGCGTGGCCAGCCTCCGCGGCGTACGTGAATGTCCAGCCTTCTGGTGCGTCGGTCATCGCTGCAACCTATGCGTTGGGAGGCCGCACAGCGAACGGGCATGCCGTAGGCACGGGGTGCCACTAGTAAGAGTGTCTCACAAATCGTGACAGGCTCTTATTCGCCTGCTTGACTGTCGTGATGAGAGAACGCGCACGCGTCGTGATCATCGGGGGAGGCGTCCATGGTGCGTCACTTCTCTACCACCTGGCCAAGGAGGGGTGGACCGACACTCTTTTGGTCGAGAAGGCTGAACTGACCTCTGGCTCGACGTGGCACGCAGCTGGCCAGATCACCCGGTCAGTGTTCGACTACACCACCGCGGCGTTTCATCAGTACGCCATCGAGTTGTACGAAGGGCTCGAGCAAGAGACGGGTCAGGGCATCTCGTTTCACCAGCCGGGTGGCCTCCGACTCGCGTTCAACGAGCTCGAGCTCGATGCGCTCAAGACGCACTTCGGCGCCGGCCGCTATCTCGGCTATCCGATCGAGTTGGTCGACGCGGCCAGGGCGCAGGAGATCAACCCCTTCT
>RCMY010005648.1_pt1 | contig 10589 bp, 10 predicted proteins | sample 2041341 | NCBI WGS metagenome assembly RCMY01 (sample SAMN09708234, study PRJNA481090) | Marine sediment metagenome, whole genome shotgun sequencing project.
GATTCACCCATCTCCTCCGATACCGGTACGTCAAGGACTTCCCGGGCAAAAGGTTGCTTGTCAGCGGTCACGCTGTTGTTCTTCCCACCGGGCAATCTTCCCACGTCGCTGTGACAGAGTGATGCATAGCCCCGCGAAATCGGCGCTGTTTGGGCCTTTAGCGAGCTCGGAGGATTACCGGGGCCATCTCGTTGATCCGCAATTCGATTCGGGACCCGACGCCCAAGCTGACCGGGGCGCTCAATGGTCCCACCACGACGAACCAGTCATCTTCCAGTTTCCCGCCTTGGGCGCCAAGGTGGTTGGCCAGAGCGGCCACCGCAGCGGCCGGGGCGGTAATTGCATCGTTTGGCGGGCCGGCTACTTCGCCGTTCACCGTGAGTTGGACGGAGAGATTCTTCAGCGGCTCCATGCCGTGGCTGACATCAGCGCCGTGCTCACCGATCAGAATCTTGGCGATGTGGCCGTTGTCAGCAACGACGTCGACATGGTTGAGGGCATCGTTCGGAGCCATCCGGTAGTCGATCACTTCAATGCCGGCCACAACGGTCTCGGTGGCGTCCAGAACGTCTTCCTCGGTGGTGGCGGTCCCAGCCAACTCCTTGAAAAGCCGGAAAACCATCACGGCTTGGGCACGTGGATCGATCAGTCGAGACAGATCGGCGACCTCGAACGTACCCATCACCGCGGTCCGGGGGTACAGGCTGAAGACGGGGCGACGTTGGTGGACGGTCACCTTGGCACCGCTCATCGGGTCGTTGCGGTGGATGTGTTGCGCCAGGGAGCCAACCTGAACCACATAGGCCTCGTCGACGGTGACGGTGGGATGGTCGGTGGACAGCGGGTTCAGCGGAGTCCGGTAGTCAGCGGCACGGATGAGATCCGATGCGTAGATTGTGGGGCTGAACCGAGGTTGCGAGGCTGGTTGGTCGGTCATTGTTGAGCGAGGGCGGCCGCCACCTGGGACCCGATGATCGCATCGAAGGCGGCGGCGATGAGGCGAGAATCGCTTTCGGTGCCGTCGGCTCCCAAGCGCTCCGCATGTTTCGCGCCCTCAATACCCCGTCCACCAACCACGATCTTCAATGTACTATCGGCGAGGCGGATTGCGTTGATTGCCTCGCGAATCGACGTGTCGAGCGGGGTGGAGGCGGACAAGCCAACCGCCTTGCAGCGATCCATGGTTGCCACGGTCTCGGCAAATGATTGGGGCGGCGTATTTGCTCCCAGATCGAGCACGTCGTAGCCACTGCTGCGCAGCAGGTCGGCCACAATCGCCACGGCCAAACTGTGGTTGTCGCCGGCGACGGCTCCGATCACGATACTTGCACGGCTCCGGCCCTTGGTACGCATTAATGGGCCCAAGCGAGCCACGAGTCGCTGCATCACAGCCGTGACCGTGTGCTCGTTTGATATCCGAAGTGCACCCATGGCCCAACTACTACCAATCTCTTCAAGAACCGGGAGGATGAGTTCGTGATAAAGGTCGGCAGGGGCGGCACCTGCGGCAAGACAGTTTTCCAAAATCGACCACGCCCCCGGCTCGTCGGAGGCCAGGAGTCGATTCCTGAATGCCGGGCGCCGGGAACTGATGTCGGCACTTCCGGGCTTGCCTTGGCTTGGAGCCGATACAGAAGCAAGATCGGACTCGCGGACCTGCCACTCACCATTCAGCTTCGTGGCCGCCAATTTGCCGGTCCTGACATGGCGATACACCGTCATGTAGTGAACACCCTGCTTGGCTGCGACTTCGGCTAACGAAAACAGCTTCTCCCCGGGGAGAGGGGTATCCGAATTGTCAGGACTTTCCATTGGTCATCACGCTACCGCGCCGTGGGGCATGAGGCGAACACGGGCGACAGACGGCGATTTTCAGCGGCGGCGACGACGGCGTCGTGCGTCGATACGTCGAGCTTCGGTCACGACATCGAGGACGTTCAAGTAGTCGGCAGGTTCATCGTCGACGGTGAGTGTTGGGGCGAGGGCTTCGAGGATCGCACTTACGCTCACCCCTTGTTCTGCGGCAAACCCATGCCATTGATCATGGGCGCCATCGGTGACATAGGCGTGGAGAGCCTTGCGGCTTGATTCGTCGGACACGGGGTCCCCTTATTCTGTTGCGGCGGCGGACGCATCAGCAGTCCAAGTTTCTACAAAGCTGGCGTGATGATGCGCCAATGAGTGAATCATGGATTCACTAACGACGCAACCTTCTCCGAAAACCGCCGGACTTCTCACTGGGGGGATCCAAGAGACCGGGGAGTTCTGCGTTGGTGGCCGCCACCACCTGTTTGGCCGAGGGGTTCACCAAAGACGTAGAACCGACTCGTACCGTTGGAACGACCTCGTTTCCGTTGGCTACCGACCGCACGAACGCGGCGTCGGCGGGGTTCTCCCAGATGTTGCGCTTCTCATACGGCACGTTCAATTTGTTCAGTGACCGTTCCAACGTCATGCAGAACGGACAGCCGGGTCGCCAGTAAAACTCGATCTGCTGGTCGGTGGGGGTGGTCATGACCGCTGTAACCGTGCTGGCACCGGAAATGTTCCTGCCCGGGTCCGCAGCGGAGCGATCCGGCGAGGTTCGCCGCCCCAGAAGCCGGGCGGGAGTAGGAAGTGCCTGAACTGGTCTGGGGTGGCCGTGCCTACCACCAGACCGGACTTTGGATCGATTCCCAACAGCTGGCTTGGGGCAGTCCCATGGCGTTCGAGCGCATGGAGTAGCGGCTCGCTCGTCCAGGCGGTAGGAACCAGTTCGGGCGGTGTCATCAGCTGGCCAACCGTGGTCCATGTTCGATCGGCATCGGACATGGATTGAGCTACCGCGGTGGAGAGATACCCGATCGTCTGATGACTCCACCGCTGAACAGGGAGCGAGACGTTTGCGGTTGTGGAAGGACGCATGCGCAGCAACTGGTTCAGCGTCAAAGAGTCATGAATTGCGTCGGGGTATGGCGTAAGGACATCGCCCACCTGGACATTTGTGAGGCGGCCCCGGATGACGGCGGTGCTCAGATCCGCGCGGGCGGCGACTCCAAGAAATAGACCGATCGCAAAGGTGTAGATGCCGCTCAGCCGGTCGAGGCGAAAGACTTCGACGACCCCAAACGCTAGAACTGCGCCGCTGAGAACAATCCCGCAGCGGGCGCTCACAAGTCTAGCCCACTCGGGCCGGCCGGTGCGGCGCCAGATCGCCGCGGTCAAGATCCGCCCCCCGTCTAGAGGGGCGGCAGGGAAAAGATTGGTGATGGCCAGCATGGCGTTCAGTACGGCGAGGGCGGTGAGGAGGAATGTTGTCGGTGGAAACCCGATCCGGCTGCTCACTGCGGCAGATCCGCCAAAGATGCCCGCAAGAATGGCATTGGTGGCGGGCCCGGCGACAGCGATCTGGAACTCGGCGCGAGGGCTGCGAGCGGAGCTGGTTAGAGCCGCCACACCGCCGAAGATCCACAGCTTCACCGAGGTTGTACTGATCCCGTGACGGCGGGCGGTGAGAGCGTGACCGAACTCATGGGCCAGAATCGAGCCGAGGAACAAAGCGACCGCCAATACAGCCAGGGCCACCCGCATTTTGAGTGAAAGATCATCCGCCGTGGTGGGAAGGACATTTCGGGCCAGGAGGAACGCTCCGACACCGGCAGCGGCTACAACCGACCAACCCACCGACACAGGGATTCCCATGAAGCGCCCGAGAGGGAGCGATTTCAACCGATAGCCCACACCTAGAGCGTAAGGGCCCGTCTGGCAGGATGCGGCGTCGGGTCAGCCCATTCGCCTTGGGCGCGGCAGCGAGTGATCGCGGTTACGAGCCAATGCCCGACTCACCTCAGTGGACGACAAGCCGGGAACAACACGATCCTCCGGCTTCATGCCATTGCTGTCACGGGCCTGGAACCACGAAGTGGGGTCGATCACCTCGCCAGCAACGGGCTTGTTGAAGAGGTAGCCCTGCATGATGTGTACGCCGAACTCCAGGAGTTCCTTCACCTGGTGTTCGCTTTCGACACCTTCAGCGACAACCTCCATATCCAAGGCACGGGCCATCGCCACCACCGCTTCGATGATCGCTCTGTTCACGCCGCTGCTCATGTCGTCGACAAAGGTCTTGTCAACTTTGAGAGTTGAGACCATATCGAACTGCTTGATGTAGCTCAGAGAGCTTTGCCCTGTGCCGAAGTCGTCGATTGCCAAGTTCACACCCATATCCCGAATGTCGCGCAAACTGGAGAGGCCGGCCAAGTGGTCAACGATCACGTTTTCGGTGATCTCCAGCACGAGCTGGCTGGGAGGCAGACCCGACCATTCCAGGACGTCGGCCACCAGGTACGGGAAGTTCCCATCGAGCAGTTGCTGCTCGGCGATGTTCACGCCCATCTTGACACCCTGGGCATCCGGCGTCAGATGGTTCCATACCGCTGCCTGGGCGCACGCTTCCCGAAGCACCAACTCGCCGATCCGGGCCATCATGCCGGTCTCCTCGGCAACCCCGAGGAAGTCGCCGGGACCGATGATCCCGCGCACCGGGTGGTTCCAGCGGACAAGGGCTTCGAATCCGTAGAGGCGTTTGCCTTTCACGTCGATCAGAGGCTGATAGTAGACAACCAGCTGTTCCTGCTCGAGCGCCTGGACGAGATCTCGCTCGATATCCAGACGGTCGATCACCTGGAGCCGCTGCACCTCATCGAAGACGGCAAAGCCAGACTTCGAGCGCTTGGCTTTATACATCGCAGCGTCAGCGTCTCGGACCAGATCGTCGCTGCGCCGGGTGTCGTCGGGTCGGGCGATGGCGATGCCGATACTCGTGGAGACCACCTGCGCCCCGCCGTAGAGCGAGACGGGTTGGGTGAACGATTTTAGGATCTGGTTCGCAACGGCGAGGACGGACTGCTCCGAGAGCAGGTCGCGACATACGACCACGAACTCGTCACCGCCGAAGCGGGCTACGAGATCGCCGCCCCGTACGGTTCCCTCCAGCCTCTCGGCCACAATTCGGAGGAGTTCATCGCCAGCTTCGTGGCCCATTGAATCATTGATGACCTTGAAGCGGTCGAGGTCCAAGAATAGGACGCCGAGCACGGTGTCGGTGGCCTGGGCCCGGGCGATTGATTTCTCGAGTTCTGTGAAGAGGGCGTTTCGGTTGAACAGTCCGGTCAGAGGATCGTGATTGGCCTGGTGTTCCTGGAGGGCGATGTATTCCTGGGTGTGGCGAGTGGTGTAGTTGAGCCAGAGTGCGCCAATCATGCCGCCAAGTGCACCAATAGCTCCCGACGACCCGGCCAGGATCAAGGTTGTTTCGTCGGCGATTTTGAAGAACAAAAGCGCGACAAGCCAGGCTGTGACAGTTGCCAATCCGCCGACGAATACAAGGCCGGGGGAAAGAAGTAGACGGTTTCCCTGCACGATGTGCTAAACGGCATTTCCGGGCGATACTTGAGAACTACGGGGCTATCGCAACGCTTGCCATCGCTCGCTCCGCCCCTGGTAGGGAGAAATTGCTGACAGGGCCAGCGGTTGGGTTCAGAAATCGGGCCGGAGGTCCGAAGAGATAGGGAGGAGGACTTCAGCCCGTCGATGCCAGTTGCACCCCGTACCCCCGATATTGCCGTCGGCCGCCATGCGCTGCTTGCACGAGCGTTCGAAACCTTCGGTTCGGCGATGGCGCCCTTTGTCGAGGAGCGGATGGTCGAGCATTTCGGTGAGGATGAATCCACCCCGTGGAATCTGATAGCGGCGGACAAGCTGGGCCGAACCGAGGCCAGTGGCCGCACCGATCCTCTCTTCCAGCTCCTGGTGATTCGTCGATTCTGGGGACCGGTATTCGCCGACTTTTTCAAAAGCGATCTACGGCCAATGGTGGGACAGCTCGTGGAGGCCCGCAATCTGTGGGCCCACTTCAACCTTCCCTCCGAAACGGGCTACGCCGACCATCTGTTGTTGGCGATGGAACGGATGGTTGCGCCCGTGGCGCCAGAGGTTGCCACCGATCTACGAATTCTCCGGACCGAACTGCATGACCCAGCACGGGGTGACGGTGAGGTAACAGCTGCTGAGTCCATGGCGCCAGATTCGGTGAAGCTCTTGGCGCAACTGCGTAAAACCGAAGCGGCATTCGAGGATCTCCAACGTCGTTACGGCGAGCTGAGCGATCAGCTCACCGCAACCCGCCGTGCCGCCGCCGGGAAACAGCTCAAACTGTCCGCGGCCGAGAACAACGTGGCGGCAGCAAGGAACGAGACCGATCGGTTGCGCACCCAACTAGAAGCCGAGCTGCTGAGTCGCATGCGAATGGAGTGGTTGTTCGTGGCCTTCATCACCCTCATGGTTCTGGTGATGACGTTGATCAGTCTCTAACTCCCTCTGGGGGCAGCTGTCCGACCGAAACGTCGCTCTAGCGTGAACTGGCCGCCCGAAACGTCGTTCTAGCGTGAACCGGCCGCCTGAAGGTTCGAAATCCAAACTTTCCGGCGGTCAGTTCGGTCGAACGCGAACTTTGGGGCGGCCAGGTTCCGCTTTGCCGCTACCGCGGTTAGACGTGGGGGCGAACTAGTGTCGTGCGCCGTATGGGTGTTTTGTCAGAACCGCTGGATCTCAACGGCCCGCCGGCCCGCCGCCGACCCGAGTACAAGCAGCTGCCGGTGGAGCTGGGCATGGTGGTCCGTCACCGCAGCTCGTTCAAGGTGGGCGCGATTATCGGGTTCGATCCCAATTGGGTCACGCTCCGGGGTGAGGACGGGCGAGAATTCAAGGAGCGAAACGACAAAGGGGCCTTTTCTCACGAGGGCACCACCGTCACCCTCGTCCGGGCTCCCACCGCCAAGCAAGAAACTGGTCAGGTAAAGACGGCTTCGGGATCGGTGGCCATCCCGAACGCTCCGGCTCGGATGGCCCGGGCCAGTCGCATCTACGTGGAGGGAATCCATGATGCGGAGCTCATAGAAAAAGTATGGGGCGATGATCTCCGGCTCGAAGGCCTGGTGGTCGAACCGCTCCACGGAGCTGATGATTTGGCAACGATCGTTCGAACCTTCGGACCCCGACCGGGTCGGCGTCTTGGTGTTCTGCTGGACCATCTCGTCCGGGGAACCAAGGAGACGAGGATCGCTGCCGAGGTCACCCATCCCGACGTTCTGATCACCGGCCATCCCTTCGTGGACGTCTGGCAATGCATCAAACCGGCTGTGCTCGAAATCGATGCCTGGCCGACCATCGAGATCGGGACCGACTGGAAAACCGGCGTATGCGCCGCGCTGGGGATCGCCGACGAACCAGGTGTGGTGTGGAAGCAGATGCTCAGCCAGGTTTCGGGCTACAGGGACCTGGAGCCAGCCTTCGTGGGATCGGTTGAACAGCTGATCGATTGGACAACCGCCTGAGCGTCCTCAGGCGCGTTCGTTCAGTGCATCGAGAACAGCGTCGGCCATCAACTCATAACCCAGGTCGTTCGGGTGGAAGCGATCAAGCGCCATACGTTCGCGTATTCTTGGCCCTTCGGTATTCCAAATGTCGGCAACGAGCTGACCGTTCTCCTGGGCGGCGCTTCGCAGGGCCCGGTTGGAAAGCCGAGCCCGGCCCGATGCGCCGGCGACGGGACCGAAGACCGTGGTTGCCGGGAGGGCGGCGGAAAGCTCACGCAACCCGGCCCGAACGTTCGCGATCGCCGGCGTCCAGACGATGTCGTTGGTGCCGATACAGCAGATCACCAGGTCCGATGGCATGAGATCTAGTGCGATCGGGAGTTGGCGATTCAGGCCGTCGTCGATGCGAGCGCCGGCGATAGCGAGATTTACGATCCGCCACTCCACGCCGTCGCGATCCGAAAGCGCTCGACCGACGTTGCCGATGAAGGATTTCGATGGATGCGAGGCGCCGATTCCGATACTGACGCTGTCGCCGATAGCGATGAGGATTGGGCCCCGACGGTTCACGGCGCCCTGGTTCTGCGTGCTCCACCACTTGGTGTAGGGATCGATTTGGTCGGTGGTGTGGCGGGCCCCTGGAAAGACCCGGCCCAACGAGCGAAGGGCGATGTTCTTCCTTCGGGGGACCAGCGGGGGGACCGACTGCACTGCGCCAACTTTATCGGCGTCGGCCCACCGTCACCTCGGACTCACTTGTGGAAAGCCTCGGTACTCTCCTCTCATCGCAATTCTGATCGATGCTGACCGCATCTCCATGAGTCGGCCCGACCGGCCTCTCTTCGTCGATGTGAGTGTGACTGTGAACACCGGCGATCGCCTCGGGATCGTTGGGATCAACGGGACAGGCAAATCCACGTTGCTTCGCGTGTTGGCCGGCGCGGCCACGCCGGAGTCCGGTGAGGTGCGGCGAGGCCGGGACTTGAATGTTGCGGTGTTGGACCAAGTGGCACCGCTTCCCAAGGGAACCGTTCTCGATGCCGTCCTTGCCCATGGGAGCGAGCGGTGGGAATCCGAAGCAGCGCTCAGCCGTCTGGGGATGGGGGCGTTTTTCGGCGAATCAACCGAATCGTTGTCCGGAGGCGAGAAGAAGCGGGTGGCGTTGGCCGCCGCTCTGGTGCAGCCGAGCAATCTGTTGATCCTGGATGAGCCAACCAACCACCTGGATATCGAGGACATCACCTGGTTGGAGGAGCGCTTGGAGTCCTACCGGGGCGGGCTGATTCTGGTCACTCACGACCGCCATGTGCTCGACCGACTCACCACCCACATCCTCGAGTTGGACCGAGGCAGCAGCTTTCTCCACACCGGCGGATATGCCAGCTACCTCGAAGGCAAGGTCAACCGGGCGGTGGCAGCCGAAACCGCCGAGGCGGTCAGAAAGAACCTCGCCAAGACCGAACTCGCCTGGCTGCGCCGAGGTGCACCGGCACGGACATCCAAACCCAAGTACCGCATGGATGCAGCCAAAGCGCTCATCGCCGACAAGCCCGAGGGGGCCGCCAGACCGGCGGACCTCCACCTTGAATTCCCAACGCCGCGATTGGGTGACATCGTGGTCGAACTCGACCAAGTCGTTGGCAACGCTCCCGATGGTCGCCAGCTTTTCGGGCCGTTCGATCTCAAGCTGGATCCACGGGAACGCCTGGCGATCATGGGAGGAAACGGCGTTGGCAAGAGCACCCTGCTCAACATCATGGCGAAGTTGGCGGACCCCGCCGCCGGGTCGGTGCGGTGGGGCACCACAGCCGAGTTGGGCTACTACACCCAGCAGTCCGAGGATGTTCTCGATCTCGATGCCAGGGTGCGAGAGGTGATCGCCGGACCAAATAGGAAACCGGACTGGACCGATGCCCGCCTGCTCGAAGCGTTCTGGTTCGACAAGGATGCCCAGTGGGCCCAGGTCCGGACTCTGTCGGGTGGCGAACGTCGTCGTCTCCACCTCCTGACGATCCTCGCATCCAAGCCCAACGTCATGTTGCTCGATGAGCCCACCAACGATCTCGACCTGGAAACGCTGCGCTCGCTTGAGGACTTTCTGGAGGACTGGCCGGGGGCGTTGGTGGTGGTGAGCCATGATCGGGCATTCCTCGATCGCGTCGCCAACCGACACTTGACCATCAACGACGACGGGGTGGTACACAACCGTCCAAATGGCGAGCTGGTTCAACAGAGTGTTGCTCCACCGGAGGCCAAGAAGCCCAAGGCTGACACTCGGTCCAGAGAAAGCGCTGGTCCCAGCAAGTCAACGTTGGGGCACCACATCCGGGCCGCGGAGAAGGAATTGGCCAAGTTGGACAAGAAGAAGGATCGCCTGGCCGAGCAGATGGCGGCGCTGAGTGATTCCGGGAGCCCTGACTATGAAGAACTTGGCCGCCTCGGTGCTGAGCATACGGAGGTGATGAGTGCGCTCGACGAAGTTGAGCTGCGCTGGCTCGAACTGAGCGAGCAACGCGACAACTTGTGATCGTCGGCGTGGTGGCCAACGGCATAAGCACGTGACTTCACCCACTCGTCGCAGTAGCCAAAGCTTCGGTAGCCTGTAGGTATGGCTGTCACCGAAACTCCAACGACCCCCGTTGCTGATCCCACCAAGCCGCTTGCGGTCAGCGCCCCCGCCCTCGCCCAGGTTCTCGAGGTGCGCGCTCAGGAAGACGATCCGGCCGCGACGGCCCTCAAGATTGCGATCACCGGATCCAACATGACCGAGTTCCAGTACGCCCTGGAGTTGCTTCCCATCGCCGACGCCCAAGATGGCGATGCGGTCTACACCCAAGGCGAGCACGACGAACTCACCGTCGTCATCCCCGCCGATTCCATCGTGAACATGACCGGTGCCACGCTGGATGTTCCCGCCGCCAGCACGCCCGGCGGTCTGGTGATTCGAAATCCCAACACGCCTAATCCACTCGACGGGCTCAATCTCCAGCTCTCCGGTGAGTTGCCTGAACAGATTCAGCAGGTGCTCGACGGTGCGATCAACCCGGCCCTCGCCTCCCACGGTGGTTATGCAACGCTGGTCGGGGTGGACGGCACCAAAGCCATCGTCACCATGGGCGGCGGTTGCCAGGGTTGTGCCGCCAGCGCCATGACGCTGCGAGACGGCATCACCAAAATGCTCATGGACGCACTTCCGCAGTTGACCGAGGTCATCGACGCTACAGATCACACCGC
>RCMY010005649.1_pt1 | contig 10588 bp, 11 predicted proteins | sample 2041341 | NCBI WGS metagenome assembly RCMY01 (sample SAMN09708234, study PRJNA481090) | Marine sediment metagenome, whole genome shotgun sequencing project.
CCGGCTGTGACGCGGTCGCCGAGGACGTGCGCCGCGCCGGAGTCGGGACGGATCAGGCCCATCACCATGCGCAGGGTGGTGGTCTTGCCGGCGCCGTTCGGACCCAGCAGGCCGACGACCTGGCCGCGCTCGGCCCGCCACGCGACGTTGTCGACGGCGCGGTGCCCGTCGGAGTAGGTCTTGACCAGCGATTCGACCACGAGGGGTACGTCCGCCAGGGACGTGTCCTGCGGAGTGCGTCGGCGACGGCGGCGACGCAGTGCGGCAGCGATGAGGAGGCCGAGGGCCAGGGCGCCCATCGCCGTCAGCACCACGATGCTCTCGGTGTCGCGGTCACCGGCGCCCACTCCGGGGATCGGGGTGGACTCCACGGTGGGCATCCGCAGGTCCGTCACGGCGATCAGGTCGGCTCGGGCCTGGCGGGGTGCAGCGAAGGTCTGGTCGGTGCTGGTGACGAGGACCCGCAAGGACTCGCCGTTCGCGACGTCCCAGGTGCCTCCGGGCAGGGCGACCTCCACCTCGGTGGGCTTACCCGGGGTGGTGGGGACGGTAACCGGAGCGACCAGTCGGCGGGGGAAGTCGACCTGGTCCGAATCGGGGCCTCCCGCGAGCTGCCAGAGGCTGAAGAACAAGGTGGCCGTGGTGCTGGTCGAGGTGACCGACACGGTGACGCGCGGGGTGCCGACGAAGGTGCGGGACTCGTCGAAGGCGGGGGTGTCGAACGCCGCCGACTGGCCGGGCAGGGCGGCCAGGGCGTAGGTCGAGAGCAGGTCGGAGAAGTCGCCGAGCGAGCCGCCGACGCCCGGGACGGTGGTGACCGAGGAGGGCTGGCCGCCGGGTGGGTTCAGCACCGGCGCAGGTGTTGAGTCGATCTCAAGGGACTCCCAGGTCGCGCTGTCGTCGTAGTCAGCGGTGCGGGAGAGACCAGCGGTGTCCTGACGCGGGGCACGGGTCTCGGCGAAGACGAAGGGGGGCAGCGGCAGGTCGACCTCGTCGGCGGGCGCTTCGGTGTTCAGATACGCCGCCAACCAGGTCTCCAAGGAGACCTGGTCGTCGGCCGCGGTGCTGCTGAGTCCGTCGTGGCCACCGTCCATCCACCGCACGGCGACGGGAGTGCCTTGCGCGCTGAGGGTGCGGGCGGTGGCGTCGGACTGCTCGACCCCGAAGAGGGAGTCGGCCATGCCCTGGATCAGGTACGTCGGCGCGGTCAGCCCGTCGAGCAACGGTGCCGGGCTGTGGGAGGCGAGCAACTCGAGCAGTTTCGGGTTGGGGCGACCGGTGTTGGAGGACGTCAGGAACGGCTGGCAGACCTCGGGGGCGAAGCGCCCACACACGAGATCGGCTCCGGAGTCTGCGCCCTGTGCAGCGGTGCCGAGGAAGAAACGCGAGGCCCACAACTGCTTGAACGGGCCGAGCTCCTCGATGGCGTCGACCGCGGCCGGAGCCCCGGAAGCCCCAGGATCCTGGGCGAGGACGTTCTGCGGGAAGAACGCCTCGGACAGGTCGTTCCAGGTGATCGCGGCCGCGACGGTGTCGACCCTGTCGTCGGTGGCGCCGGTCATCAGCGCGATCGCCCCGCCGTACGACGCACCGACTAGGCCGACGCGCGGGTCGCCGTCGGCGTCGAGCACGACGTCGTCTCGCTCGGCGAGGACGTCGATCAGGGTGCGGGAGTCCGCGATCTCAAACGCGGGGTCCGCCACATGCACCAGCCCATCGGACTTGCCGAAGCCGCGGGCGGAGTAGGTCAGGACGACGTATCCCTCGTCCGCCAGGTCCTTCGCCTGATCGACGAGGTCGTCTTTGGATCCGCCGAAGCCGTGGGTCAGGAGCACCGCCGGGTGGGGGCCAGCCCCCGCGGGCAGGAAGGTGGTGGTGTCGAGTTCGACTTTGCTGCCGTCCGCCTCGGGGCCGACGGTCACCTGCTCGTCGACCGGAAGCGGGGCCTTCACCTCTGCGCTCGCCGGGGCTCCGGCGACTCCCACGATCAGGGGGAGGGTGAGGGCGGGGCCGACAAGGCTGAGGGTGACCAGGCTCCATCGGCGGGGGTGCATCGGTCCATTCAAGCCGACGCCCGGTGACGGGAGGTGGATGTGCGGGCGCTCCCTATAGTGGTCGGGCCTCCCAGGGCGTGTTCGCGGAGGCCGCAGATGTCGTCGACTCGGGCAGGGATCTCACGTGACCACAAAGGCTGGCTACCCCGAACCGGGAGAGATGTTCGGCACCTACCGGATCGTGCGGCGCCTCGGCGGCGGTGGGATGGGGGTCGTCTTCGAGGCCGTCGATACCACCCTGGATCGTTCGGTGGCGTTGAAGGTCATCTCTCCGGCTCTCGACGAGGACGAAACATTCCGGTCCCGCTTTCGAGCGGAGGCCCAGGGCCAGGCCTCGCTGGATTCACCGCATGTGGTGTCGGTCTTCGCTCACGGCGAGGTCGACGGACGGCTCTACATCGCCACCCAGCTCGTGCCTGACGGAGACCTGGGGGCCTGCCTCTCCGCCCACGGTCCGCCGTCGCTTGCGACGGGGGTGGACCTCATCGCGCAGATCGCCGCTGGTCTTGGTGAAGCTCACCGGGCGGGGGTGATCCATCGGGATCTCAAGCCAGCCAACGTCCTCTTGCGACGACGAGCTTCAGAGGTGCACGCCTACCTTGCGGACTTCGGAATCGCTCGGCAGGTGGGGCGCGATCAGGGATGGACTGCGGCCGGCACCGTCGGTACGCCGAGGTTCATGGCTCCCGAGTTGCACACCGGCGCGATCGCTGGGCCGTCGAGCGATCTCTACTCGCTGGGCTGTCTGTTGTGGGCGACGCTGACCGGAACTCCGCCGTACGCCGGGAACTCGGACTACGAACTGATCCGCGCCCACCTGGAGTCACCGATCCCGCAACTCGCTTCTGGAGGTCTCGCGGAGGAGCAGGTGAATCAGATCCTGCGTCGCTCGCTGGCGAAGCAGCCTGCGGAGCGCTACCAGAGCGCGGCGGCGATGCGAGCCGATCTGCTCGCCGCGGCGAAATTGCCGGACCAGGGGCCTTCGCGCATGCGGTCGCGGCGACTCTGGCGGATGGTCGCAGCGCTGACGGGCGCGGCGTTGCTGGTGACGGTGGGCTACGTGGGCGTGGTTCGCGGTGGGGCAACGGAGCAGCTGAGCCAGGCCGACCGGCAACGGGCCCGCAGCAATATGGCCTCCGTCATCGCGGCCACCCTGCCCCGCGATGCGGTGGACGCAGGCTGTGTGGCGGACGAGTGGATTGCCGACTCCGGTCTGGCCACGCTGATCGAGGAGGGGTTCTTCGACGAGGACCTGGACTTCATCGACCTCGAGGAAGAGCAGATGACCGACGCCACCCGGGCTGCAGCCCTGCGCGCTGTCTCGAACTGCACCCGGGAGTGAACCTATTGCTCCTGGCCGGAGCGGCGCTGGACCGCTGACGCGGACGTGAGGTCAGGGCGTTGGGCAGGGTTCTCCACGTAGTGCTCGATCACCGCGGTGAGTGCCTCGGGCCCCCATCCCTGGCCGAGCAACTTGACCATGCCGATCTCTGCCCGATCGTCCTTCGGAAGCACCACCAGCAGCGGTTGCCACCGAGGCACCGCCTGAGCGCCCTTGATCTCGCTCCAGGGCAATCGGCGTACGGTTCCCCACCCCGACGGGAGCATCAGTCCAGCGGGGGTGAGCCTGATGCGGAAGTGGTGCGCCCCGCTGAAAAACAGCCAGGCAGCCACAGCCAGCCCGACGGTGAGGGTGACCGAACCGACCACCACCATGAGTGCGTTGTCGTCTTGGAGGGCCACGGGTAGTAGTAGCGAGCCGAGCGTCACCGACAGAAGTGCCTGCCGAGCGGCGTAGCCGGGGCGTAGCGGAAGCGCCACTCCCTCGTCGACCTCCGCCACCGCTTCGGGGGAGCGTCGGCTGGGGAGCATGGAGGTCGCGCCCAGTAGGCCCAGAACGGTGAGTTGCAGGCCGAGCAGGGCGGGGAACCAACTCCCGTCGCGACCGTCGATGACGGCAACCAGTCCGGCCACGAAGAAGAGCACGCCCACCGCGGCCAACAGCCCGATGAGGCCAGCCACCAGGAGCCGCGTGGGGGCGGCGAAGGCCGCTTCCTTGCTCATCAGATCCATCCCGTCGCGGCGCCCCAACCGTCGGAGAGGACGCTCTTGGTGTCGTCCCAGCGGTCACCCACCCACTCATCGACCGGTTCGGTCCAGTCGTCGGGCAGGGCGTCCCAGCCCTCGGCGACCATCCAGGTCACGCCGGCTCCCACGGCCACCGCTCCAGCCACGACCACAATGGTCGGCACACTGACCGGTAGCGTAGCGATCACGAGAGCCGTGGCTCCAGCACCGGCTGCTACCGCGAGAAGCCCGCCGCCGGGGGAATCGCCCTCGAGCGCCTGATAGGTGTCCCACGCTGCTCCGACGGGGCCGAGGATGCGTCCGCCTCGGCCGGCCCAATCGGCGAACCTGTTGAGGTCCCTGACCCGACCGGGGGCGTCCGGCGCATTGCCCCTCGCGCGGCGAGCAGGGTTGCCCGATCGCCGGGCCGTGCGGAGTTCCTCTGCTTGGGCGCGTAGCGCCTTCGTCTTGTTCTGAAGGCTGCGTTCCCCGAGCGTCATGCCGAAGGACGTGGCGAGGCTGCGAGCGGCGTCGGCGAGTTCGTCGACGTCCGGCGCCTCGAGCGCGGTGGGGACCGGTTTGAGATTGGTGTCGACCCACGCCATGAAGTTCGACCACTCAAGCTCCACGTCGCTGAGGATGCGTTCGTAGAGCTCGATCATGTCGACGTGCGTCTGGAAGGTGCCCATGGCGTCGGTGAAGCGGGACCTGTCTGCCTCGGATGCGTCCGGGGCGAGCGGCGTCGGAGCCACGGCGTTGGGTGGGGTGTAAATGACGGTGCCGGCGACGCCGAGTCCACCGCCTTGGGCTTCGTTGCGCAGCGTGCCCATCCGGTCCTTCGCCTGCTTGAGCCGAACGCTGTAGGCGTCGAGCTCGTCGGCGGCGGTGCTGATCCGATCCACGTGCGCGTCCGAGACTCTGATGACGGCCCTGGTGTGCTCGACGTACGCCGCTCCTGAGAGACCCTCCCAGTGAAGCTCGGCTGTCCGCTTGGCGGAAAGCACATCTTCACTGGCCTGATCGACCTGGACCTTCAGCGAATCGCGCAACCACGTCGCGGCAGCGTCAATGCTCGTTGTGCTGCCCTGTATCTCGGTCTGGATCACTCGGTGGTCACCTCTTTCGTCTGAAAGTCGGAAGCAGCCTGTTGGTCTGTGGAGCCGAGCTCTTGGCCGGCGGCGCGCACCTGGGCGGCAGCAACTTCATTGATCAGGGCGATGTCATCGGCGGTGGAGACGACGGTGGCGATGATTGCGAGTACATCCGCGGTGCCGTAGCCGCCATCCACGGTGGTGGGCACGCTCTTGGCCAGGTCGGTGACACCCTTGGCGGAGTCCTCGTGCAGCCCGGCTAGCCGTGCTTCGGTCGCCTCGCTCAGCTGGATCGTCACGCCGGCGTCTCCTCGATACGCAGGGCCGTGGGCATCGGGATGTCGAGGTAGGCCACGTCGTAGTGCTTCAGGTCTCGAAGCGATTCGAGCTCCTCGGTCTTCCAGAGCACCCACGGGTGGGCCTGGCCGCAGGCCGCGACGAAGCGGTCCAGCGCGGTGTAACCCATCAGCGCCGTGCGGCCGTCCTGGAGTTGCGCCATCATCACTTCGGTGACCTGCCCCTCGGAGTCGAGGCGGCAGGGGAGGTACGCCACCGGCGGCTGCAGTGGGGCCGGGGTGGGCGGCGGGGGGCTTTCGGTCATGGGGGTTGTCCTACCCCTTGTCAGGTCGCCGGAAACCCACCGGGGTCGAATCAACCGCCGATCGGCTGGTTGAAGCCACCCGCTAGCGACCGTCTCGAAACCACCCAAGCAGGGTCACCTGGGCCAGGACAGCCCAATGCCCCCGATCAGGTAACCCTGATTGGGGTGCGGGGCGTGGTGGTCAGGGCTCTTGCTCGTCGGCAGGTGGTGGTCGTCGGGTGCCGCGGTGGTCTCGGATGAGGTCGAATCCGGTGGGCGTGGTCCAGAGGTAGAGCCCGGGGTCGAGGACGACGTAGGACCATTTCGAATGCGTTTTCGCTCGGTGATGTCGCCGGCATAAAGGAGCGAGATTGCACGAGCAGGTCGGGCCAGCCCTGTTGTGGGGGATGACGTGGTCGGTGTCGCACGTGATGGCGTTGCGGGTGCAGTAGGGGAAGACGCAGGTGCCAGCGGTGATCTCAGCCTGTTCCTCGAGGCGTCGGGGGATCTCGTAGGCCTCAACGTGGTGGTGCTGATCGACGTCGAGGATCGGCCGCACGACGACCTGGGTGTCGGGTTGGCCGCACCAGTTTCGGATCTGCTCGACGGTGATGGGGGTGCGGGTGTTCGCGCACCGCGCGACGTTGTCGTGGCCTTGGAGGGCGGCGTCGGTGAGGTGGACGTGGAGGACGACTGAGCGGGGCGCTGGTTTCGAGGCTCGCTGCGCTCGCACCTCAACCGGCGCAGAGTCCCCGCCGTCTTCGGTGGTTGAGGTGTGACGAGCGCCGCGAGGAGCCTCGAAACCCCCGGCCTCAGCGTCCAACTCCAGTGCCCCCTGAGCCCGGGATCTCACCGGCCGCAATCGAGCGACGGACGTCAAGGGACTCCTCGCACCCCAACTCCAACAACCGGTGGGCGACTGAGGCGATCGCGGCTTCGAGGTCCAGGGCATCGCCCAGGTCCAGGCGGGCGTCGATCTGGACGACCCCGTCGATCTCCACGCAACCCAAGCCGATATCGAAGCGACGGGTGTCGGCCTCTCGGCGGCGTTGCTCCTCGGCTTTCTCGGGGTCGAACCGGGCAGTGGCTTCTTGGACGAGTCGGTGGATCTGCGCCCACGTGCACGACGCCGCCACTGACGCGAGGTGGCGGTCTACGAACTCAGCCCCCGCCTCGGGCAAGGTCCACGTGTCCTCGGCGACCTTCAACGCCCGCCACACCGGCAAGATCCCCGCTTCAATCTGCTCCCACAGTCGGGGGAGTCGGTAGCGCAGTTCCGCAACCCGGCAGAGATAGGCCCGGCCTGAGGTGGTGTCCATCCCCAACACCGCGGCGAACTCCATCACCTCGAACTCCGTGACGTAGGGCGACCCGGCACCCGCGGTGAGCCAGGCCCGGTCACCTAGAGGGCCTTGCTCGAGGCTGCAGGGATCGACCTCGTTGACCACGATCCATCCGACGACCAGGCGAATCTTCTCCAACTCGGCCGCAGCGATGACCTGCTTGTTCTCCAGCAGTTTGCCGAGCACCTCCGCGGTGGCGTCGGGCGACTCACTTCCTGAGTCCAACGGCTGATCGATCATGTGTTCTAGTAAACATCCGACCACCGACAGTCCTCATCGCCTTGGACTCAGCAACGGGTGGAACGCAACAGTGCCCCTGGCGGAAACGATTCTGGGGTCCTTGGCCTGACTCAGTACAGCCGGATCCTGGCTATCAGTGGTGAGTGATCGGAGCCACCACGAGGAAGGGATCGGTGCTGGGCGAACTGTGCCTTCTCCGCCGAACCGTCGGCCAGGAAGACGTAGTCGATCCAGCGGGTGCGCAGTGTCGGGGGTACCCCGTCTAGGCCCAGCGCGGCGTACGACGATGTAGCGACGCCCTCAAAGCGGTCGCTGATGCCGCCGGCCGGGCGTGCGGTCGAGTCGTCGGCGTAGTCGAAGTTGTAGTCACCGGTGCCGATCACCGTGACCGCCGGGCTAGCCGCGGTCTCGGCGTACACCCCCGCGAGCTTGCGCAGATGGGTCCGGGCGCGGCGCGCGTTCAGGTTGTCCTCGAACCCACGGCCGCTCTCGATGTGGTGGTTCACGTGGGTGTTGAGCAGCACGACGGTTCGTCCGGTCTCGCGGTGACGCAGGGTGGCCTTCACCAACCAGCGAGCAGGGAACGGGTGGGTGGTCTCCCTCGGGTAGCCGCCCTTGTGCATCCGCTGGGTCTCGACGTCGAGGAGGTCGAAGGTCGAGGTGCGCAGCTGAAGGCCAAGGAGATCGGGCCGGTGTCGGGGTTGGACCAGAACCAGGTGTCCCAGCCCTTATCCAGATATCGCGGATAAAGCGCACGGAACTCCGAGGACTTCGACTCCTGCCAGCCGATCAGGTCGAGTCCGTCTCTGGCGGTGAGCCGGTCCCAGTCGGACTTCGCGTCCTTGAAGTCGAGGAACCGGTAGGCGTTGGCCGAGGCGACCCCGAAGGAGGCGAGCACCGGTCGCTTGCGGCCCGCACGTTGCAGGACCGGGGCGACCGTGACCCCCGGCCCGGAGACCGCTGCCTTCGCTGACGGCGTGCTCGGTGCCTGTGGTTCATCGAGGACGAGGGCCGTGCCCACTGCGCCTAGCGCGACCACCGCCGCGACCAGCAACAGCGATCGCACCCGTCGAGACATGCGGTGATCCTACGAGCGCGGTCGCTGGCGATGCTCCGGATGGGGCCAGACTTCACACGTAGCGCTTGGCCCGATCCTCGGGCCGTCCCGGACCTGAGGCCAGCAAGGTGGAGAGTTCGTACTCCAGCACCGACCCGACCCGGCGGCAGAACTCTTCGGCCTCGTCCGCGGCGTCCGGCTGCTCAGCCACGATCCGGTCAACGATTCCCAGCGCGTGCAGGTCCTGCGCCCGAACCTGTTGAGCCCGAGCCATCTCGGGGGCGTGGTCGAGGTCACGGTGCACGATCGCGCTGGCCCCTTCGGGAGGCAGCGGGGAGAGCCAGGCGTGCTGAGCGGCGATGACCCGGTCGGCGGGCAGGAAGGCCAAGGCTCCGCCGCCGTTCCCCTCACCGAGCATCAGGCACACCGTAGGAGCGGGCAGCGTCACCAGTTCGGCCAGACAGCGGGCGATCTCCCCGGCCAGTCCGCCGTTCTCCGCCTCGGGCGAGAGCGCCGCGCCCTGGGTGTCGATGACCGTCACCAAAGGCAGCCCCAGCTCCGAGGCGAGCCGGAAGCCGCGGCGCGCCTCGCGGAGGGCCTCAGGTCCCATCGCGTGGTCGGGGGTCTGGCCGCGACGGTCCTGCCCCAGGAAGACGCACGGAGCGTCGCCGAAGCGAACCAGGGCGATCAGCAGGCCGGGGTCCTGCTCGCCCTGCCCGGTGCCGTTGAGCGGCACGACGTCTGAGGCGGCGTACTTCAGTAGACGCCGTACGCCGGGACGGTCGGGGCGCCGGGAGCGGGTGATCGCGTCCCAGGTCTCGACCTCGACCGGCGGATCCTCCGGCGGGTTCGGCACTCGGGCGACACCGTCGCGAGGCCCCAACAGGATGGTGAGGGCCCGGTGGAGAATGTCTTGAATGTCCTCAGGAGCGACGACGGCGTCGATGATGCCGCGGGCATGGAGGTTCTCCGAGGTCTGGATGTCAGGTGGGAACTCCTTGCCGTAGAGCGCGGAGTAGACGCGAGGTCCGAGGAAGCCAACCAGGGCGCCGGGCTCGGCCACCGTGACGTGACCCAGCGACCCCCAAGACGCCATCACCCCGCCGGTCGTGGGGTGACGCAGGTAGACGAGGTAGGGCAGGCCCGCCGCCTTGTGTGCGGCGACGGCCTGAGAGATCCGAACCATCTGCACGAAGGCTGGAGTGCCCTCCTGCATCCGAGTCCCTCCGCTGACCGGGGCGGCCAGGAGGGGGAGGCCCTCGGCGGTGGCGCGCTGGATGGAAGCCACCAACCGGTCGGCCGACGCCCGCCCGATCGAGCCGGCGAGGAAGCGGAACTCACCAAGCAGAACGGCGACCCGTCGACCACGCATCAGACCTTCGCCGGTCAGCACCGACTCGTCGACGCCGCTCTTCTCCGCGGCCGCGGCCAACTCCGCGGCGTACTCCTCGCTGAGGGCGCCGCGCTCGGGCGGGCTGTCCCACGAGGTCCACGAATCGGGGTCGAGGACCAGGTCGATCAGGTCATGCGCGGTCGGTCGTTTGCTCACAACCCGAGGCTAGTGCGTCAGCCGAGTCGAGACGCGGCTACGCCTCGGATGCCTGCTTCACGCTGGCCGCAAAGGTCTCGAACGACTCCGTCATATCCGGAATCGCCTTGGTGATCATCGGCGCCATCGGCCCGGTGAACTCCTCCACCATGGTGAATCGCGACCCCGTCCCCTCGGACGCGACGGTGTAGGTCCGAGTCCCGGTGAAGAGGCCCAGCGGCATCCCGCCGGACCACACCATCATCGTGGGCGCATCGAGTTGGGTGACCTTGAGTTTGAAGGTGCGTTTGGGATCCAAGGTCGAGACCAGCCTCAGTTTCCCGCCCGGCTCGATCGTGCCGTCGAGTGAAACGACGGCGTCGTTCCACTGGGAGTACGCCGAGGCGTCGGTGATCAGCGCCCACACCCGGTCAACCGGGGCATCGATCGAGCGGGTGGCTTCGTAGCGCGTAGGCATCAGAGCGTCTCGGTGTGTGCGGTCATGACGATCAGTCAACCAGCACGCTCACGCTCAAGCAGCCGATGGACGCGCCGGAGTTTTCTTCCCCAACAGCCAAGCGTCGAAGAAGTCGGTGAGTTCCTTGCCGGTGCGTTCCTCGATGAAGCC
>RCMY010005650.1_pt1 | contig 10586 bp, 9 predicted proteins | sample 2041341 | NCBI WGS metagenome assembly RCMY01 (sample SAMN09708234, study PRJNA481090) | Marine sediment metagenome, whole genome shotgun sequencing project.
CCACTGATTTAATGGTAAGGTCACCGTTCTGGTTGTAGTTGAGTCCGGCTTTGATTCCGAATCCTGAATCGTTTTGTGAAAAGGCAGCGCTGCTGAACATAGCAAAAGCCGCCGCAAGCAGTGAATTTTTCATATAGTTCTCGTTTTTGTTACTTTCATGGTATCAAAAACGATACCATGGTCATTTTCTGTTCTTAACCTTAACAACTGCGGCTTCGATGGCTTTATTGTTCAGTCCGTATTTGTCCATCAGCTCGTCTGCGGTACCACTTTCGCCAAAAGTATCTTGGGTGGCAACGAATTCTTGGGGCGTAGGATACTGAACGGCAAGGGTTCTGGCGATACTTTCTCCGAGTCCGCCCAAAAAATTATGCTCTTCGGCGGTCACCACGCAGCCTGTTTTTTTAACGGACTTTAACACAGCCGCTTCATCAAGGGGCTTGATCGTGTGAATGTTCAAAACCTCTGCGGAAATACCCTTTTTTGAAAGGTTTTCGGCCGCAATCAGGGCTGGCCATACCAGATGGCCGGTAGCGATAATGGTAACATCGGTACCTTCTTGTAGTAATAGTGCTTTGCCGATCTCGAATTTCTGATCAACGGGTGTAAAATTGGCCACTTTGGGTCTACCGAAGCGAAGGTAGACGGGGCCTTCATAATCTGCTATCGCTAGTGTGGCCGCTTTGGTCTGATTAAAATCACAGGGATTGATGACGGTCATACCCGGTAGCATTTTCATCATGCCAATATCCTCTAAAATCTGGTGGGTCGCCCCATCTTCACCGAGGGTCAAACCTGCATGGGAAGCACAAATTTTTACATTCTTACCCGAATAGGCAATAGATTGCCGAATCTGGTCATAGACCCTGCCTGTCGCGAAATTCGCAAAGGTGCTCGCAAAGGGAATCTTGCCACCGATGGTGAGTCCGGCCGCTATGCCCATCATATTGGCCTCCGCGATACCCGTCTGAAAAAAGCGTTTGGGGTGCTGTTCGATAAAATCCTCAATTTTTAATGAGCCTACTAAATCCGCACAAAGTGCGACAACGTTAGGATGGCTGTTACCCAATTCGGTCATAGCCGCTCCGTATCCACTTCTAGTATCTTTTTTTCCTTGGTCTGTATATTGCATAATTACGTTTTTTGTTTGAAACCCTAATAATCCCCCAACGTCTCCGCATTCTGTGAAAGGGCATCCTCAAGCTGTTCGTCATTTGGTGCTTTCCCGTGCCATGCATGGGTGTGCATCATAAAATCGACGCCGTGCCCCATAACGGTATCCAAAATAATGGCAACTGGCTTTCCTTTTCCGGTTCTACTTTTAGCTTCGTTTAGACCTTTAATAACAGCCTCCAAATTGTTGCCATCCTGTACTTCGAGAACGTCCCAACCAAAGGCTTCGAATTTCACTTTTAGATTTCCTAAAGGAAGTACATCTTCTGTCGGGCCGTCAATTTGCTGTCCGTTGCGGTCCACCGTCGAGATAAGGTTATCGACCTTGTTGCCAGCTGCATACATGATGGCCTCCCAATTCTGGCCTTCCTGTAATTCCCCATCACCGTGAAGGCTAAACACCAAATTATCGTCACCGTTGAGTTTTTTGGCTAAGGCCGCACCGATGGCGACAGACATGCCCTGTCCTAAAGATCCCGAAGATACTCGTATACCGGGCAATCCCTCGTGCGTGGTCGGGTGACCTTGCAATCGGGAATTCAGTTTCCTGAAGGTTCCCAATTCCTTTATGGGAAAATAATCTTTCCGGGCCAGCGTGCTGTACCATACCGGAGAAATATGTCCGTTGGATAAAAAGAAAATATCCTCATCTTTTCCGTCCATATCAAAATCATCCTTGAGATTCATTATTTCGTAATAGAGTGCGATAAAAAACTCCGTACAGCCTAAAGAACCCCCGGGATGCCCAGAATTCACATCATGCACCATCCTTAGAATATCTCGTCGGGTCTGTATAACGATATCTTGTAATTTATCCAGTTCTGCCATGCTAATACCTTGATTTAAGATTTTCCCAAATGTAATGGCAATCTTTTGGGAATACAAGTGGTGCCGGAATTATTTTTAATCCTTTTAAAGAAGAACGAGGGGAAGATAGTGGTATGGAAAATAGAAAACTGGGAAGAAACCAATGATAAAATTGAAATCCGCAACCTTTAATCGAACACCAATGCCGAATGTCCAAAGCGCAAAGCTGAACGCCGACCATAGCGCACCGAGCTAGTAAGCCCGAACACTGAACACTGAGCATCCAATCCCTAATACCAATCCCTAAACACCTTCGTTTCAACTTTATTTTTTCGTTAAGTAAGTAATGCGGTGCAGTTGATTATCTTTGCCCCCATAAATCAAACTTTGAAATTTACCCTACACCAAACCGACGTTAACAGCAAGGCACGAGCCGGTACCATGACTACCGATCATGGCACGATTGAAACCCCGATTTTTATGCCAGTGGGTACCGTCGCTTCGGTAAAATGTGTGCATCAGCGGGAGTTGAAAGAGGATATTAATCCCGATGTCATCCTCGGGAATACCTATCATCTTTTCCTCCGTCCGAAAACGGATATCCTTAAAAAAGCCGGGGGACTGCATAAATTTATGGGATGGGATCGCAATATTCTTACGGATAGTGGTGGCTATCAAGTGTATTCCTTATCGAACAACCGTAAAATAAAGGAGGAAGGTGTCAAGTTCAAATCCCACATCGACGGCTCCACCCACATGTTTACGCCCGAACGGGTGATGGAAATTCAGCGTACCATCGGGGCCGATATTATCATGGCTTTCGACGAATGTACGCCGTATCCCTGTGATTATAAATATGCCCAACGTTCGATGCATATGACGCACCGTTGGTTGGAGCGCTGTATCACACATTTGGAAAAAACACCGGTTGAATATGGATATGCGCAGACCTTCTTTCCGATAGTACAAGGCTCGACCTATACAGATCTTCGGAAGCAATCTGCAGAGTATATCGCAGGGGTAGGCGCTGAAGGCAATGCCATAGGAGGATTATCCGTCGGGGAGCCTGCCGAAGAAATGTATGAAATGGCAGAGGTGGTGTGCAATATTTTACCCGAAGACAAACCGCGATATCTGATGGGCGTAGGTACACCGATAAATATTTTGGAGAATATAGCCTTGGGCGTTGATATGTTCGATTGTGTGATGCCGACGCGAAACGCCAGAAACGGAATGCTATTTACGGCCCACGGCACTATCAATATTAAGAACAAAAAGTGGGAAGACGATTTCTCGCCGGTCGATGAAATGGGTCTTACCTTTGTAGATACAGAATATTCGAAAGCCTATTTGCGACATCTGTTCGCGGCGAACGAGTATTTGGGAAAACAGATCGCTACCATTCATAACCTCGGTTTTTACCTTTGGTTGGTACGCGAGGCCAGAAAACATATTTTAGCGGGAGATTTTTCGCAATGGAAGGCCACCATGGTCAAACAAATGGATAAACGACTCTAGTGCTGACCATAATCGACAAATACATCTTAAAACGCTACTTGCTCACTTTTGGGGTAATGATATTGTTGTTCATTCCCATCGGTATCATGGCCCATTTGGCCGAGCAGATCGGTAAGATGCAAGCGAACGAGGCGCCTTTGGATGAAATATTGGTCTATTTCGGTAACTTTACCATATATATAGGTAGTCTGTTATTTCCTATATTTCTGTTCCTTTCCATTATCTTTTTCACCTCGAAACTCGCCAGTAATACCGAAATCGTTGCGATTTTAAGCTCTGGGGTTTCCTTTAATCGTTTTTTACGGCCCTATCTTATCGGGGCATCCATCATAGCTCTTATGATGTTTATTATGGGGATGTTCATTGTACCTAAGGCGAGTCTAGGTTTCAACGAATTCAAATTCAAGTACTTGAAAAAGGGAAAGCAAGACCGGGTGACCAGTAACGTGTTTACTCAGCTCAATAAAACGGATTTTATCTATGTGAGCAGCTTCGACCCCGCCAGACAAATCGGATATAATTTTACATACGAGCGTTTTAATGCCGATAATGAATTGGATTTTAAGATTTCTTCTTCGGATATCCGCTGGGTCGACAAAGATAGTTTGTACCGTTTGACTTCTTACACAAAGCGAAAAATGGTAAACGATACCGCCTTGATCGACACCAAACGCCGGCTTGATACTTTGTTCACGTTTGACATCGGTGACCTGACCCCGGTATCCTACGTTGCGGAAACCAAGAATATCTTCGAATTGAACAAATTCATTGCCGATCAGCGACAGAAAGGGGCTTCCAACATCAACACCTACGTACTTGTAAAATACAAGAGATGGGCTCTACCGATATCGGCTTTTATCTTGACCATCATTGCGGTCGCCGTAGCTTCGGTAAAGCGAAGGGGAGGTATGGGCGTAAATCTTGCCTTCGGAATCGTGGTGGCGTTTATTTTTATCTTTTTTGACAAGGTCTTCGGTACGCTGGCCGAACAAGCGGGTTTTTCGCCATTGTTGGCCGTAGTATTGCCAAACCTGCTTTTCGGTATTTTGGCATTTGTACTCTTGCAAAAGGCAAAAAGGTAGGAATGGAGTGGGCAGTAGCGATTTAGACCTTGAACTATGTAAAACAAGAACTCGCAACCTTTACTGGGTTAAATTCTTTAAATCAGGAACAAACGTTCAGAAAATTTTATATTTGCGCAATCAAGACCGGTACATCAAACTAAACCTATAAGAATATGGAATATCTCGATTTTGAACTCCCGATCAAGGAGCTTGAAGAACAACTCGACAAATGCATGGTCATCGGTGAAGAGAGCGATGTCGACGTAACCGAGACCTGCAAGCAGATTGAAAAGAAATTGGCCGAGACCCGAAAGGATATTTATAAAAACCTTACGGCCTGGCAACGGGTTCAATTATCGCGGCACCCCAACCGACCCTACACCTTAGATTATATCAATTCGATTTGCGGGGAGACATTTCTAGAGCTTCACGGCGATCGGAATGTAAAGGATGATAAGGCCATGATTACCGGCCTCGGTAAAATCGGCGACCAAAGCTACATGTTCATCGGCCAACAAAAAGGATATAACACCAAGACCAGACAGTATCGAAACTTTGGGATGGCCAACCCCGAAGGCTATCGAAAAGCCTTGCGCGCCATGAAATCCGCCGAGAAATTCGGTATTCCCGTAGTTTGTCTTATCGATACCCCGGGAGCCTATCCGGGTATCGAAGCCGAAGAACGGGGACAGGGTGAGGCTATTGCACGTAATATTTTGGAAATGACCCGTCTCAAAGTTCCTATAATCGTAATTATTATTGGCGAAGGCGCTTCGGGCGGTGCCCTGGGCATCGGGGTAGGGGACAAGGTATTGATGCTAGAAAATACTTGGTATTCGGTCATATCCCCCGAATCATGTTCCTCGATCCTATGGCGGAGTTGGGAATATAAGGAACGGGCTGCCGATGCCCTTAAGCTGACGGCGACCGACATGAAAAAATTAAAGCTTATCGACGAAATTGTACGCGAACCTGCAGGTGGGGCACATGCCAATCGCGAAAAAACATTTGAAATCGTAAAAGGTAAAATCACGGCCAATTATGAAGAACTCCAAAAGTTATCCCCAAAAGAATTGGTAAATCAACGCATGGATAAATATGCCAATATGGGTGTTTTTAACGGTTGACATACGGTTTTACCAAGCTCACAAAAATCCGAAGGAGTATTTCTTCGGATTTTTTTGGTTATCAACACAAAGTTGTAACTTATCAACAGGCAATTGTGAACGACCTGTGAATATCGCAGACCATATCGTTCACGTTAACTTAAGGTTAATTGCATAATTTTGCAGTCATGGAAAGAACCAACCCAGTTATCGGTCGTAAGATAGACAAGTCCACCATCATCAGCCTGGAGCGTGGGAAAATTCCACCGCAAGCTGTTGATTTAGAAGAAGTTGTTCTAGGGGCGATGATGATCGACAAAAAAGGGGTCGACGAAGTAATAGATATCCTACATCCTGATGCGTTTTATAAGGATGCACATCGCTTCATCTACGAGGCTATCTTCAAATTGTTCGAAACCTCCGAACCGGTGGATTTATTAACAGTTTCGTCCCAATTAAAGAAGGATGGGAAGCTGGAGTCCATCGGAGGGGATTTTTACCTTATAAAACTCACTCAAAAGGTGGCTTCTTCGGCGCATATCGAGTTCCATGCTCGTATTATCCTACAAAAATATATTCAGCGTAGTCTTATTAAAATATCCAACGAAATTATCGAGGAAGCTTACGATGACGGTACGGATGTATTCGATTTGTTGGATAATGCGGAGGCCAAGTTGTACGACGTTACACAAGGGAATCTTAAACGTTCTGCGGAAACGGCCCAGAACTTGGTGATCCAGGCCAAAAAGCGTATCGAAGAAATTGCGAATAAAGAGGGACTTAGCGGTGTTCCCTCGGGTTTTGATAAGGTCGATAAACTGACTTCTGGATGGCAACCCAGTGATTTGATCATTGTTGCCGCGCGCCCGGGTATGGGTAAAACGGCACTGACGCTTTCAATGGCCCGGAACATGGCCGTTAATAATAATATTCCCGTGGCATTCTTCTCCTGTGAAATGTCTTCGGTACAATTGATAACGCGTTTGATTTCTTCCGAGACGGGATTGTCCTCCGAGAAACTCCGAACCGGAAAATTAGAGAAGCATGAATGGGAACAATTGAACGTAAAGGTCAAGTCTTTAGAAAAAGCGCCTTTGTTTATTGATGATACCCCATCGCTGTCGATATTCGATTTGCGGGCCAAAGCGCGACGATTGGCTTCACAGCATGGTATTAAGTTGATTATCATCGACTACTTACAGTTGATGACCGCCGGTGGAAGTCAAAAGGGAGGTAACCGCGAACAGGAAATATCTACCATCTCACGAAACCTGAAGGCCTTGGCAAAGGAACTGAACGTACCGGTCATTGCCCTGTCACAGCTGTCACGTGCCGTGGAGACCCGGGGGGGAAGCAAAAGACCCTTACTTTCCGACCTTCGGGAATCAGGTGCGATTGAACAGGATGCCGATATCGTATCGTTCATCTACCGACCGGAATACTATAAAATCGACGAATGGGACGATGAAGAACGTTCCCCGACCCAGGGCCAAGCGGAATTCATTGTGTCCAAGCACCGTAATGGTGGCTTGGACAATATTCGCCTAAAGTTCATAGGTCAGCTCGGTAAATTCGATAATCTTGACGATTTCGATTCCCCGTTTGAATTCCAGTCCAAAATGAATGCCAACGAAGAGAATCCTTTTATCACCAAGAATCTCCCGAGTGCCGACCAAGCTTTTGGTAGTTCGTTGAACGATGGGGTAGGGCCTGATGATGACAGTGACGTGCCGTTTTAGAAACCTTTAACGGGCTATAACAATCCGTAGTGCCGTTTTACGTTATCTTTGAGAGTACCATCGTAAAATTCGGTCCATGCGTAAAAGTCTCTTCTCCTTTCTCTTTATTCTTTTTTCTTTTCCGGCCATAGCGAGTTCGATTCTGATTCCCATGGATGCCGAAGGGCAAAAGGATCATTTGAAAGCCTATGGCATCACCTATTGGGTATTGAACAAGCAACAGAAAGTACAATGGTTGTTGAACTATCGTGGCGGCTCTTTTCTGTTACCCGATGGTGAGGCGATACGAAAGGAATGCCAGATTAGGGGTGTTTCGTTCGAGATACTGTCCGATGGACAGGCGCAATCCATTCTTGACAAAATCAGTAGTCCCTCTCAAAACCAAGATGCGGTAATTCTTGAAAAAGCACCCAAAATAGCGGTCTATTCCCCAAAGGGCAACGCGCCATGGGACGATGCCGTGACCATGGTACTTACGTATGCCGAGATTCCCTATGTTACCGTATATGACGAAGACGTACTGGGGGATAAGCTAGCCCTCTACGACTGGCTGCACCTACATCATGAGGATTTTACCGGTCAGTATGGCAAGTTCTATGGAGCCTATCGCGCGGCGCCTTGGTATATCGAACAAAAGAACGAAGCCGAAGCCTTGGCGTCAGAACTGGGATATGACAAAGTTTCCGATGCAAAGAGTGCGGTAGCCCAAAAAATCAGGAGGTACGTAATCGGAGGAGGTTTTATGTTCGCCATGTGCTCGGCGACGGATAGCTTCGATATCGCCCTTGCCGCCGAAGGTGTCGATATCTGTGAGCCTATGTTCGATGGCGACCCCTCCGATGCCAACTATCAGGCAAAGCTGGATTTTACAAATACGTTTGCTTTCACTGACTTTACCTTGGAGCGGTCTCCCCTCAAGTATGAATTTTCGTCGATTGACATGACCACCAAACGCGGAAATGTCCCAAAAGAACAAGATTATTTTACCCTGATGGATTTTTCAGCCAAATGGGATGCCGTACCTACCATGCTCTGCCAAAATCACACGGCCTTAGTAAAAGGTTTTATGGGCCAGACCACTGCCTTTTCCAGAGATGAGGTAAAACCCACGGTACTGGTTTTAGGCGAAAATAAGATCAATGGCGAGGCGCGCTACATTCATGGAATCAAGGGGAAAGGATTTTTTACCTTTTACGGCGGCCATGATCCCGAAGATTATCAACATCGTGTAGGAGACCCAAAAACAGAACTGGAACTGCACCCTAATTCCCCGGGATATCGGCTGATATTAAACAACGTATTGTTTCCCGCAGCCAGGAAGAAGAAACAGAAAACATGATTCAGTATGCAGTGGCAGTGGATAGTAGCTTTTCCAAAATCCGCTCCACCCCAAAATCATCATTACTCGAAGTACTATATCTAGCCGCCTTTTTAACGTTCGGATGTGCATTTTCCATAGCAAAACTAAAATCCGCCATAGCCAACATTTCGAGATCGTTGTTATAATCTCCAAAAACTATGGTTTCTTCGGGTGTAATATTATATAACTCTTGAACTTTTTGAAGGGCAAAGCCTTTGTTCGCATCTGCACTCGAAATATCGACCCAGTTTTGGCCGGAAACCTTAACCTGTAAGTCATCTTCAAGTTGCTTGAGCGAAGGATAAATGAACTTTTCAGAGCTTTCAAAATGGTAAACGGCTATTTTCAGGATTTCGCCTTCGAAGGCCTTCAAATCCTCAATAACGGTATATTTGGAATAGTATTCTTGCAACTTCTCTTCGAATTTAGGTGAATTGTCCAAAATGTGGGCACCATTTTTTCCGCAGAGAACGGGGTGTATGTTTTTGATGCCATCTAGGGCACCGAGCACCCGATTCTTGGCATTGGGATGTAGCGGAGTCGAGACCAGTTCTGTTCCATTCTGCATGGCAACACCACCGTTTTCGGCGATAACGAGAATATCGTTCTTAATGGGTTCTAATTTATCGATAATGCTTTGATACTGCCTTCCGCTGGCCGCTACAAAAAGAATATCGCGTTGTTTCAGTTTTTCGAAGAGTTCAAGAAACCGTTCGCTGACTTTGTGATCGGAATTCAACAATGTGCCGTCCATATCGGTGACGACCAATTTTACTCGTGATAAATCCATTGGACTAAATTTTAAAGGGCAAAGGTATCCCTTCAAAATTAAATTAGGCAATGGATGTTAAAAGTTTTAGTTTTATTTGAAGTTCCATAGCTAATAATTCGGCACTGCTAACCAAGCTATGACCAAAGGTGGTAGCGGTAATTGCTCAAGTGCCTAAGTCAACAAAAGAATTCCTATGAAATTTCACCAAAAAGAGTTACGCTTGCCCGCACATAAGCGCGGCTTCCATTTGATTACGCCGATCGTAACAGCATCCTTTACAGAAATTAAACAGATACAAACGGGTATGCTTCAGGTTTTTATAAAACATACTTCGGCAAGTTTGACCATCAACGAAAATGCCGACCCCACAGTCCGTTCCGATTTTGAGAGTCATATTAATGTTATGGTCCCGGAGAACGCAGCCTATTACGTTCACAATTATGAAGGTCCCGATGACATGCCGGCACACATCAAAGCTTCATTGATGGGAGCATCCGTTCAGGTTCCGATTACTAATGGCAGACTGAATTTAGGCACGTGGCAGGGCATTTACCTATGTGAGCATCGCAATCGGGCATCCGGTCGAAATCTAGTACTTTCGGTTTTTGGAATCTGACTTTGGATGTATGATGTAGGGATATATTTTCGCTACACCTCACCTTCGTAATAAATGCTACATCCAAACAAAAAAAGTCCGATTCTATTGAACCGGACTTTCAAAAAGTGAGATAAGATTTTAATAAACTATTTTACTTTATCAACAAGAGCCTTAAAAGCCTCGGGATGGTTCATGGCCAAATCGGCCAAAACCTTTCGGTTCAGTTCGATACCGCCGGCTTTCATACCTCCCATAAATTGGGAGTATGACATGCCATGCTGGCGTGCCCCTGCATTAATACGGGTGATCCACAATGCGCGGAACGTCCGTTTTTTGTTTCTTCTGTCGCGGTAAGCGTATGACATCGCTTTTTCTACCGCATTTTTGGCAACCGTCCAAACGTTTTTACGTCGTCCGAAATACCCTTTGGCCTGCTTCATCACTTTTTT
>RCMY010005651.1_pt1 | contig 10583 bp, 11 predicted proteins | sample 2041341 | NCBI WGS metagenome assembly RCMY01 (sample SAMN09708234, study PRJNA481090) | Marine sediment metagenome, whole genome shotgun sequencing project.
TGGACGGAGACGTCCTGGGAGAGTAGGTCGCTGCCGGATTTCTTAGAGGGGACCCGCTGCCTTTGGTAGCGGGTCTTCCCGCGTTTTGGCGCGCTTTCGGGGCAGGTGCCCTAGCCTCAACACGTGGCTAAGAAGCGGGTTCCGCCCCCTCCGGTGGTTCGAGAACAGGTCGTCGTCGAGCGCGTCGAGGACGAAGATCAGAAGAGCTCCGGTGGCGGTAAGCGCCGGCGTCGTGGTTCGACCATCGATGTCTCGTCGGTCGAATTCAAAGGTGTCGCAAACGACACGGCGAAGAAGCTCGAGCGACGGCTCATCGAGGCAGCGAGTGCCTTCGAGGCCGAGCGCTTCGGCGACGCGCACAAGTTGCTGAGCTCGATTGAGAGCCTGGCCCCTGGTGTGCCCGAGGTGCTGGAACTGCGAGGCCTGTCGAGCTACCGGCTTGGTAAGTGGAAGCAGGCAATCAACGACTTGACAGCATTCGAGACGTCGACGGGCTCGGTCGAACAACACCATGTGTTGTGTGACTGCGCTCGGGCGATGGGGCATTGGAACGAGGTCGAGCGCTACTGGCGCGAGCTCGGTGATGCGTCCCCGAATGCCGAGCTCGTCGAGGAGGGCCGCATCGTGTATGCCGGCGCTCTGGCCGATCAGGGCAAGTTGCGGGAGGGTATTCGTATTCTCGAAAAGGCCCCGAGAGCTCCCAAGAAGCCAAAGGTGCAGCACCTGCGGCGCTGGTATGCCTTGGCCGATTTGTACGAACGCGCGGGCGAGTTGCCAAAGGCTCGGCGGCTGTTCATTGAAGTCAACACACTCGAGCCTGCGTTTGGCGATGCGGGAGAACGCGCCCGTTCGCTGCGCTGATTGTTCGCTGCGCTGATTGTTCGCTGCGCTGATTGTTCGCTGCGACCACGCAGCGAGATCTCATCTTCCCCCAACAAACCCAACTGCCGAACGAGGTGGCGCGATGAATATCGCGATTGTTCAGGGAAGAGTCAAGGGCGAGCCAGATCGCCGTTCATCACAGGACGGCACGCTGTTGCTGAGCTTCGACGTCGTCGTGGCCGTCATCGATGGACCAAACCAGCAGGTCCCGGTGACGTGGGCGGGCCCTGATGGGCGGGCGCCCGCAGTTGGCGACGGAATGGCGGTGACCGTCGTCGGGCACGTGCTTCGCCGCTTCTATCGAAGGGGTGGTCAGACGTTCAGCCGAACGGATGTGCGCGCCAGCAAGGTTGTTCGCGGTGTTGGCACTCGAGCTTCGACGGCCATCGAGACTGCGCTGAGCGAATTGGAGGAGTAGCGACACGACCGGCTCTGGCTCACGGTCGAGCCAGAGCAGGAAGTTCGTCACCGGTCTGCGGCGGTGCCTACGCCAGTGTGTTGATGTTCCCGAGTTCGGTGAACGCCTGCTCGAGGCGGACGACAAAGGCATCTTCGCCAGCCCGCAGCCATGCACGGGGGTCGTACTTCTTCTTGTTCGGGGCATCGGGACCATCGGGATTGCCGATTTGGCCCTGGAGGTAGTCGTGGTTGCTGGCCTCGTAGCCACGAACGCCGTCCCAGAACGCCCACTGGAGGTCGGTGTCGATGTTCATCTTGATCACGCCATAGGAGATCGCTTCTTCGATCTCCGCCGCTGAGGATCCGGAGCCTCCGTGGAAAACGAAGTTGACAGGCTTCGGTGCCGTGCCGTGCTTGTCTTCGATGAATTTCTGTGACGCATCGAGAATCGATGGTGTCAGCACGACGTTGCCGGGCTTGTAGACGCCGTGGACGTTGCCGAACGCAGCGGCGATCGTGAAACGGTCGCTCACCTCAGAGAGGCGCTCGTATGCGTACGAAACCTCCTCTGGCTTGGAGTAGAGATCCTCTGGCTTGACGTCAGAGTTGTCGACGCCGTCCTCTTCGCCCCCGGTGATTCCGAGTTCGATCTCGAGGGTCATGCCGATCTTCGACATGCGTTGGAGGTACGCGACGCAGATGTCGATGTTCTCTTCCATGGGCTCTTCTGAGAGGTCAAGCATGTGGGAGCTGAAGAGGGGCATGCCATTGGCTTCGAAGTACGCCTCGCCGGCGTCGAGCATGCCGTCGATCCATGGCAGCAGTTTCTTTGCCGCGTGGTCGGTATGGAGCACGATTCGGGCGCCATAGCGCTCGGCCATGTTGCGTACGTGGAGCGCTCCGGAGATCGAACCGGCAACTGAGGACTCGATGCCGCTCCCGTATCCCTTGCCGGCGACGAACGCGCCGCCGCCGTTGGAGAACTGAATGATCGCCGGAGCATTGAGCTTCGCTGCAGTCTCCATCACCCCGTTCATCGTGTTTGTACCGATGCAGTTCGCCGCAGGAAGGGCGTAGCTGTTGGCCTTTGCATGGGCAAAGAGGGCGGAAACGGCGTCACCTGTGAGGACACCCGGAGCGAATTCAGCGCTGGACATACGAGCAAGGTAGCAACCCATCCTCAGCTGTGGGGAGACCTCGCGGTGAGTCAACCCACACCGGTTAGTCTCCGCCCCCATGATCAGGCATATCTCGAGCCGAGAGCGGCGAGTTGAAAGCGTCAGCGAACCACTCCACGGGACCCGCAGGGTTCCCGTGGCAGGGAGTCACGCATGATCGAACGGGTAGCGCCAGCCACTTACACGTGGGGGCTCGATCTTGATGGTGTCATCTGGAACGGGACGGACCCGATCGTCGGATCCGCTGAAGCGGTTGCCGACCTTCGTGCTGCCGGGCACGAGGTGGTCTTCGTGACCAACAATTCGTTCTCGACCATCGCTCAGCAGGAAGCCAAGTTGTCATCGTTTGGAATCGACGCAACGGGCTCGGTCATCACGTCAGCCCAGGCTGCCGCGTCGCTGGTCGAGCCAGGGGAGCGGGCTCTCGTGCTCGGTGGGCCTGGAGTGATCGAGGCCTTGATCGGTCGCGACGTCGAACTCGTGACGGCGGAACAGGTCGCCTCGGGCGCTGCTGCAGTGAGCGCAGCCAAGATCGACGCTGTTGTCGTCGGACTCGATTGGGACCTGGACTATCACCGCCTTGGCGCCGCTGTTCAGGCTGTGCTCGCTGGTGCTCGCTTCATCGCGACGAATACCGATGCGACCTATCCGAGTGAGCGAGGCCTGCTCCCCGGGGCCGGCGCAATCGTGGCAGCGGTTGCGGCGGCGACCGGGGTGGCAGCGACTGTTGCTGGCAAGCCGGAGCGGCCGGCCGCCGACTTGGTGCGGGCTCGGTACGGAACGGTCGGCGTGATGGTTGGCGATCGGCCTGAAACCGACGGGGCGTTCGCCGTATCGCTCGGGTACGAGTTTGGCCTGGTGCTTTCTGGCGTGACGACCGAGCCGGCCGGGGTCGAGCCGGTGCCTCATGTGGTGGCAGCGGACTTGATGTCGTTGGTGACCGCTCGCCTCAGCACCTGATTGTGGCAGCGCGCTCCGTAGCGGTGTCGCATGGGTCACATTGCGGTCATTTCTTGGTGCTAACTATTGCAAGCACGTGCGAGCGGGAGTATTCTTTCCTCATGACCACCACCAGCACCACCCTCACCGAACGCATCCGCCAAATCGACCTGCGCAACCTCGAGACGCTTGACATCTTCGAGCTCCGTGCCGCCGTCGAGAAGGCTTTGAAGGGCATCGACGTTCCCGATGTCGACATCAACCGTCTTGACGTCTTCGGCCTTCGTGACCTCCTCAACAAGGTCGAGCTCCCCGAGATCGACCGCTCAGACCTCGAAGAAGCATTCGATCGCTTCGACATGCTCGGTCTCCGCAAGGCCATCGCCGGTGCCGACCGCGTCGAATTCTCGGTTCCGTCCAGCCCCGCTGACGTGATCAGCCAGCTCGACGATGTCCGCTCGCGCTTCGAGTCGATCGCCAAGAACGTGTTCGACAACGCACAGGACCTCGCTCCGGTCACCCGCAAGGATCTCGCTGATCTCGAAAAGCGTGTCGTTGCTGCCGAGAAGGCTGCGAAGAAGACCACGGCCAAGAAGGCTCCGGCCCGCAAGCGCCCCGCAGCCAAGAAGGCTGTCGCCAAGAAGGGCTGAGCCCAGTACCCGCCGGTCCGCTGAGGACCGGCTGACACCGTCTGGCGCGCTAGCGTCTGCCAGGTGGCTCGTCGACGGTTGGATGCCGAACTCGTCCGCAGGGGCCTCGTGTCCAGCCGTGACTCCGCAAAACGTGAGATAGAAGCCGGCCGGGTGGTCGTGGGAGGTGCTCCCGCCACCAAGCCGGCTCGTCTCGTTTTGCCAGGCGACGATGTGCGGATCCTTGGACCGCGGCCAAAGTACGTCAGTCGCGCTGGACAGAAGCTCGAAGGTGCTCTCGATCACTTTCCGGTCGATCCAACGGGCATGACGGTGCTGGACGCAGGCTCCTCGACTGGCGGTTTCACCGACTGCTTGTTGCAGCGAGGCGCTCATCGTGTGGTTGCCGTGGACGTCGGCACCCATCAGCTTCACGAACGGATTCGCGGCGACGGTCGAGTCGACGTGCACGAGAAGACTGATGTGCGTTCGATCACGACGGACCTGACCGGAGGACCGGTCGATCTCGTCGTTGGTGACCTCTCGTTCATCTCGCTGAAGCTGGTGCTGCCTGCGCTGGTTCGGGTGAGTCGAGCGGGTGGGCCAATGCTGCTGCTCATCAAGCCGCAGTTCGAGGCCGGTAGGGAAGAGGCTGCGAAGGGCCGAGGCATCATCACGGATCCAGCAATTCATGAGCGCGTCATCAACGAAGTGCGGTCCGCTGCGCTGTCACACGGTTCCGTGATGCTCGACGTCATGACCTCTCCGATCACCGGAAATGCCGGAAACGTCGAATTCGTGGGCTACTTTCGGACCTCCGCCGAGTCCGCCCAGGAGTCAGGAACCAACGAGTGACCAGACGTATCGGCATCGTTGTCCACCGACATCGGCCTGAGGTCATTGACTTTGCCAAGACTGCGGTGGCGTGGTGCGAGGCACACGACACCACCGTGGTGTTGCCGGCCGGTGACGCTTCATTGCTTCGGCTTCCAGATTTCGCTGTCGATGCCGAGGTGTTCGCCGTCGACCTGGATCTCATCTTGAGTCTCGGTGGGGACGGCACGATGTTGCGAGCGGTGCAGTTTGCTGCGCCCCACGACGTACCGATCATTGGTGTCAACGCCGGCCAACTGGGCTATCTCACGCAATTCGACCCTTCTGAGCTGACCGATGCGCTCGATGCCTGGGACCGGGGTGAGCTCATCGAGGAACACCGCATGCTGCTCGAGGTCACCGTGCGCGGCGATCGCCATCATCCATCGGCCCTCGCGCTCAACGAGACCGTGCTCGAACGGGCCGACAGCGGACACTCCGTCTCGGTCGATGCGTCGATAGGTGGCGTGCGATTCACGAGCTACCTCGCCGACGGCGTGATCGTGGCAACCCCAACGGGTTCGACGGCCTATTCGCTCTCGGCGGGTGGCCCGATCGTCGAGCCAGACTTCGAGGCCCTCGTGGTCACCCCGGTTGCTCCACACATGGTGTTCGACCGGTCGCTGATTCTCAAACCATCGACCGTGGTCGAGCTCACCGTCAGCGGCTACCGCAACGGCAAGGTCACGGTCGACGGTCGGGTCGTCACCGAACTCGAGCCGGGCGAGACACTCGTGTGCCGAGCATCTGATCGGCGCGTTCGCTTCCTCACCCGAAGCGAGCGGAACTTCCACGGCATTCTCAAAGAGAAGTTCAACTTGGAGGACCGCTGATGTTGGTCGAACTGGTTGTCTCTGATCTCGGCGTGATCGACGAAGTCTCGTTGACGCTCCCCGCCGGGATGATTGCTCTCACCGGTGAGACCGGAGCGGGGAAGACGCTGCTCGTCGACGCCATCAATCTGTTGGTGGGTGGCCGGGCTGATCCTGGTTTGGTGAGGGCCGGGGCCGACGAGGCTCGAGTCGACGGTCGGTTTCTCACCACTGACGCTGAAGGCAACGAAGTCGAGTACGTCCTGGCCCGGGTCGTGCCAGCCGATGGTCGGTCTCGCGGCTATATCGACGGGCGGCCAGCCACCGCAGGCGCGCTCGCAGAACTCGGCGAACGGCTCGTCGATCTGCATGGTCAACACGCTCACCAGTCGTTGCTCGGAGTCGACGCTCAGCGGGAGGCTCTCGATGCCTTTGGCTCGGTCGACCTGCGTCGACTCGATGCCGGCAAGGCCCGCATCGCCGAGCTCCAGCGACTTCTCGAACAACTCGGCGGAGACGAACGATCTCGCGCTCGCGAGATCGATCTCCTGAAGTATCAGGTCGATGAACTCGACGCGGCCGCCATCGATGACCCGCATGAGGAGGCGCAGCTTCGTCAGCGTGAGGATCTGTTGGGCAACGCTCTCGGCATCGAAGAGGCAGCGGGTAGCGCGATCACTGCACTCGTGGAAGACGACGGCGCTCGTGACCAGCTGGCGCTGGCATTGAGGCACCTCGGCGAGAGCCCGGCGTTCACTCCGGCGAGCTCGCGTCTCCGGGATGCTCTGGCCGAGGTCGACGACATCGCCGACGAGGTGCGATCGGTGGCTGGCGGTCTCGAACACGACCCCGAAGCGCTTGCGTCGGTGCAGGATCGGTTGCACGAGCTGCAGCAGATGCGCCGGAAATACGGCGACGATCTCGCTGCGGTCATGGCCGAGCATCGCTCGCTCGCTGAGCGGCTCGCCGAATTGATCGACCACGACGCGACTGCTGCTCGTCTCGATGTCGACCGCGCCGAGGCGGCCTCGGAGTTCGCCGCAGCTGCGGCCGAGGTGCTCGAGGCTCGTCAGGTGGCGGCTCCGGCGCTGGCCGGCGCGATCGAAGCCAGGCTGCCCGATCTGGCCATGCCGAAGGCTTCGGTGGGTATCGACGTCTCCGGCGTCGACGGCTCCCACGTCGTGTTTCAGCTCTCTGCAAATCCAGGGTCACCGCTACAGCCGTTGTCGAAGGTTGCATCAGGCGGCGAGCTGGCCCGAACGATGCTGGCCCTTCGCAGCGTTTTGTCTGAGGCACCGCCGATTCTGGTGTTCGACGAGGTCGACGCTGGCATTGGCGGCGAAGCCGGCTTCGCCGTCGGGCGATCGCTCAGCGATCTCGGCGACCGCCATCAGGTTCTGGTGGTCACCCATCTGCCGCAGGTGGCTTCGTTCGCCGATGCCCACCTCGCGGTCGAGAAGATACAGGACAGTGACACAACGATCTCGCAGATTCGTCTGTTGAAGGACAAAGAGCGAGTCTTTGAGCTCGCTCGAATGTTGTCAGGGCAGCCAGACTCGAAGACCGCTCGCAAACACGCGAGGGAGCTCATCGCCGAGGCCGAGTCACAGAAGCGGCCAGCCGGTCAGATCTGATGATCGAACAACTACTGGTGATCCGACACGGGCAGACCGAATGGTCGAAGACTGGCAGGCACACCGGCCGCACCGATATTCCGCTCACCGATGTGGGTCGAGACGACGCCAGAGCTGCCGCCCGAACTCTCGACGGCTGGGACATCGATGCCGTGTACAGCAGCCCCCTTGTCCGGGCCAGCGAGACCGCCGAACTCGTGGGCTTCAGCAACGCAGTGATCGACGATGACCTCGTCGAGTGGGATTACGGGGTCTACGAAGGCATCCGCACCGGAGAGACCAGGCTGGACGTCCCTGATTGGTCGGTCTGGACACATCCGATCGTCGACGGCGAATCGGTCGAAGCGGTCGGGAATCGTGTTGACGCGTTCTTCGAACGCCTCGATGCGGTGAGTGCGGAGACCGCTGTCGTGTTCGCCCACGGTCACCTGTTGGCGATCTTGATCGCTCGATGGTGTGGCCTCGCTCCGGTCGAAGGCAGGCGATTTGCTCTCGCGACCGCCACCGTCAGCTTGCTCGGTCACCATCGCGAGGACCGGGTGGTTCGGGCGCTCAATCATCGTTGCGGCGATGCGCTGCACCCGCCGTCTCGAGCCATCTGATCGCTGGTCGGCGGGAGCGAATGACGACTAGCGCAGCGAGTTTTCGAGGTCGTCGATGAGAGATGGAACGGCGAGGTCGAGTGCCGGTTGTTCTGCCGCCAGACGGTGGCCGATCGCGTCGAGGTGATTGGCCTCGAGCTGAAGCCGCGGTCGTTGCGCGAGGATCCGGTGAAGGCGGTGCGCCACGGCGTGCGGATCGGCGTAGTCGGTCGGTAACCCCCACGCAGGCACCTTGGAGAGGTGTCGTAGCCAGTCGTCGCTCGACGTCTCGACGAGTGGGGCAAGAGCAGGGCCGAGGGCTCCAATCTCAGCAAGGGCAGCCTCGATTGCATCGCTGAGCTGCTCGTCGTCCAGCAGGAAGCCGTCGATCAAGAGCTCGGGGCCGACGTGAGCAACGGCACGCGCTGGGCCTCGCCCGACACCATCGGCAGCGAGGTTCCTTCGCAGCCGAGCCATTGCCTCGGTGAAGGTCGGATGGCGATGGAACGCATCATCGGTTGCGTGGTGCAGCGCGATTCCTGCGGTGACGTGGGGATCAGCCGAATCGCCGATGAGGCGGAACCTCCCCATTGCCCCGAGGTCTGGCAGCGCAGCGCCGAGCCAGACTCGAGGGGCATCCGGCGCCAGCCGCATGGCGACCGCTATGTGGCCGGCGATGTTCACGTCGGGAGCGATCGGTCAGTCAACGATCGCGCCGTAGACCATGGGCTTGAGCTCGTCGCGAATCGGGTACGCCGACGACGGCATCAGCTGGGTCATCCCGATGACGACCAGTTGCTCGACCGGATCGATCCAGAAGAGCGTGCTGGCAGCGCCTCCCCAGGCGAATGCTCCTGGCGAACCGATGACGGCGGCCCGAGAGGAGTCGAGGACGACTGAGAAGCCGAGGCCGAAACCGATGCCTTCGTAGTTGGACTCGCTGAACATGGGCTGTCCCATCGACGCAAGATCACCGCCGGTCGAGAGGTGGTTCTGAGTCATGTAAGCGAGGGTCCGCGGTCCGATGATGCGTTGGCCGTCGAGCTCGCCGCCGTTGAGCAACGCCGAGCAGAACCGGTGATAGTCGTGCATGGTCGAGACCAGGCCACCGCCGCCGGACAAGAACGTGGGCTTGGAGCGGTAGCCGCTCTTGTCAGAGTTGCCGTCGACCAGGACCATGTCAGATCCCGAGGCGCCCTCGGGAATTCCAAAGGGGGAGAGCTCGGGGTGGGCGTAGCACTCGGTGAGGCGACCGGCTTTGTCTTCGTCGACCCAGAATCCGGTGTCCGTCATACCCATCGGCTCGAAGATGTTCTCGGCGAGGTATTGGTCGAACGACTGCCCGCTGATGATCTCGACCAGACGCCCGCAGACATCAGTGGCGACGCTGTACGCCCATTGCGTGCCAGGTGAGAACATGAGCGGCACGTCGGCGAGCTTGTCGCACATCTCCTCGAGTGTGTTGCCAGCGAGCCGATCGATGCCGTTGCGGCGGTAGAGGCCGTCGACCGGAGTTCGGCCCATCCAGCCATACGTGAGGCCAGAGGTATGGGTGAGGAGGTCTCGGATCTCCATCGGGCGATCTGCGGGCCTGGTGTGGAAGTTGGCGGCCGTGCCGTCGACCCAGACTCGGAGACCCTCCCACGCAGGTATGAAGCGATGAACGGGGTCGTTCAGTTGGAAGTGGCCCTTTTCGTAGAGCTGCATCAGGGCAATGGACGTGATTGGCTTCGACATCGAATAGATCCGAAAGATCGAGTCATCGGCGTAGCCCTGATCGGAACGGTGGGCGATCTCGCCGTTGCGGCTGACCAGCAACGAAAAGCCAGGAAACCGCTTGGTGTCGAGATAGTTCGCCGCGACGAAGTCGTCGATGCCTGCGAGTCGGCTGCTGTCCATACCTGCGTTGCTCATGGCCGACATCCTGCCTGACCGGGGACGATCAGGCCAGATGGGATCAGAAACAGGGAGACAGCATGAGCTGCTTGACTGTCGAGATGTCGAATCTGCGGTTCATCGATCATGCGCTGGTGAGCGAGTTGCTCACCCCCGAACGGCTCAGGCCAGCGCTCGAGCACGCATTGGTAGGCCTGGCCGAGGGTCGGGCCAACGTCCCGCCTCGCATCGCAGCGGTAGGGCCGAACGGTCTGTTGGCGACGATGCCCGGCTACCTCGGTGACGTCGGTATGGCGGCCAAGCTCGTGTCGGTCTTTCCCGGCCACGATCCGTCGCATCAGGGTGTGATTGTCGTGGTCGATCCCAACACCGGCGCGTTGCGGTCGATCATGGATGCTGAGGTGATCACCGAGCGACGAACGGCGATGACCGCAGCGATCGCGGCGGATGCCTTGGCCCGCGAGGATGCGCGGATTCTCACCATCGTCGGCGGCGGCGCACAAGGGCACGCGCACGTGCAGGCGTTCGGCGCTCTCAGGCCGTGGCAGGAGATCCGAGTGGTCTCCAGAACTCGCAACAGCGCCACGGTGCTGGCGGCCGAGGCGAGGTCTACCTTCGGGACCGAAGTGTCGATCAACGAGTTCGATCACTTCGACCAGGCGGTTCGTGGCGCCGACGTGGTCGCGCTCTGCACCCACGCCGACGCCCGGGTGATCGAGGCCGAGTGGGTCGGCCCTGGCACCCATGTGAGCTCGGTTGG
>RCMY010005652.1_pt1 | contig 10582 bp, 12 predicted proteins | sample 2041341 | NCBI WGS metagenome assembly RCMY01 (sample SAMN09708234, study PRJNA481090) | Marine sediment metagenome, whole genome shotgun sequencing project.
AAAGGGGCCCCTGCCTTTGATGCGGCTGGGTTTTGGACTTGGTGGGCAACTGGGACGGCTGGAGACGGATGACGATGAGCAACACGCAGACTATTGGACAAGCTGGCGAGGCGGGGTTTGGGGATTACATCGCCCTGCTGAAGCCGCGTGTCATGTCATTGGTGGTGTTCACCGCTTTGGTCGGCGTTTTGGTGGCGCCGGGGCCGGTGCATCCGTTTATCGCGATGAGTTCCATTTTGTTTATTGCGCTTGGGGCAGGGGCTTCGGGTGCGCTGAACATGTGGTGGGATGCCGATATTGACGCGATTATGAAGCGTACGGCCAAGCGGCCTGTGCCATCGGGCCGGGTGCAACCGGGTGAGGCCTTGGGCTTTGGCATGGCGCTGTCGGGGATTTCGGTGGTGATGCTGGCCTTGACCGCGAACTTGCTGGCGGCGGGATTGCTGGCGTTTACGATCTTTTTCTATGCGGTTGTGTATTCGATGTGGCTGAAACGCTCGACCCCGCAGAATATTGTGATCGGTGGGGCGGCGGGTGCGTTTCCGCCGATGATCGGTTGGGTCGCGATGACGGGCAGCATTTCCGTTGAAGCGGTGCTGATGTTCATGCTGATTTTCATGTGGACGCCGCCGCATTTCTGGGCCTTGGCCTTGTTTATGAATGAGGATTACAGCAAGGCGGGTGTGCCGATGCTGACGGTGACGCATGGCAAGAAATCCACGCGGACGCATATAATGGTCTATACGATCTTGCTGACACCGTTTGCGCTGGCGGCGGGGTTCACGTCAATCGGTGGGCCAGTGTATTTGGTTGTGTCTGCGGTGCTGAACGCGATGTTTTTGTGGGGAGCGTGGCGGATTTGGCGGCGCGATGAGGATATGGCCGCGGCAGATAAATATGCCGTGGAAAAACAGGTTTTCAAATTCTCGCTAATGTATCTGTTCTTGCATTTCGGGGCGTTTTTGGCCGAGGCTGCGCTAAAGCCTTTTGGGCTGGGGGGCTGGTAGAATGGCATTTCGCGCGGAACATGAATTGCACAAACGTCGGCTGGGCCGCAATGTTGGGCTTGGGTTTGTGCTGTTGGCCTTTGTCGCCTTGGTGTTCGGCTTGACCGTGGTCAAGGTGACGAATGTTGGCCAGGTGCAAGGCTTTGACCATGTAGTACGGCCTGAACTGGTGCCAGAGGGGCCGACTCCTGCACAGACTGCGCCTGCTGCGGGTACAACAACGGAGGCTGCTAAACCATGAATCCGATCAATAAGACCGCCCTGCAGTTGAGTCTTGTGGCTGTAATAATGGTATCTTTGTCCTTTGCGGCGGTGCCGTTTTACAACTGGTTTTGCCGGGTGACCGGGTTTGCGGGCACCACGCAGGTGGCGGCGGTCGCGCCCGACAAGATTTTGGACCGGACCATGAAAATCCGGTTCGATGCATCGCTGGAACGCGGGATGCCGTGGGAATTCAAGCCCATGCAAACCACGATGGACGTGCGGATCGGGGAAACCGGCCTTGCGTTTTATGAGGCGTATAACCCGACCGACATGCCGATTGCAGGCACCGCCAGCTATAACGTGACGCCTGACAGCGCGGGGGGCTATTTCACCAAAATCGCCTGTTTCTGCTTTACCATGCAGGTTTTGCAACCCGGTGAACGGATTCAGATGCCGGTGACGTTTTATGTGGACCCCGACATCATCAATGACCGCGAGGGCAAATATGTCCGCGAAATAACGCTGTCTTATACATTCCACGTCACAGATATACCGACCGAGGAGCAAGCAGCGCTTGCCCCGACCGACCCGAAGACCGTAAACTGAGAATAACCGCAAAGCGCAAAGCGCGGCATACCAAAATCGAGGGAACGACGACTATGGCCCACGCCAAGAACCACGACTACCACATTCTTCCGCCGTCCATCTGGCCCTTTATGGGTGCTGCGGGCGCATTTATTATGCTGTTCGGGGCGGTGCTTTGGATGCACGGTTCCGGCCCTTGGTTGGGTCTGATCGGCTTGGCCATGGTGTTGTATGTCATGTTCGCATGGTGGTCCGAGGTGGTGCATGAAAGCATGGTTGGCGACCATACGCCAGTTGTGCAAATCGGCCTGCGCTATGGCTTTATCATGTTCATCATGTCGGAAGTCATGTTCTTTGCCGCGTGGTTCTGGTCGTTTTTCAAACATGCGATGTACCCAATGGGCCCGCTGTCGCCCGCCATTGACGGCCCTTGGCCGCCTGTCGGGATTGAAACGTTTGACCCGTGGCATCTGCCGCTGATCAACACGCTGATCTTGCTGTGTTCGGGTGCTGCGGCAACTTGGGCGCACCACGCGCTGGTCCATGAAAACAACCGCAGAGACATGAAGTCCGGCCTGATTCTGGCTGTTATTCTGGGCGTGTTTTTCACGGTGTTGCAGGCCTATGAATATAGCCACGCGGCCTTTGGTTTTGCCGGAAACATCTATGGTGCCAACTTCTTTATGGCGACAGGGTTTCACGGGTTTCACGTGTTCATCGGTACGATCTTTTTGCTGATCTGTCTGATCCGGGTTTACAAAGGCCACTTTACCCCAGAGCAGCATGTGGGCTTTGAAGCGGCGTCTTGGTACTGGCACTTTGTGGATGTAGTGTGGCTGTTCTTGTTTGCCGCAGTCTATGTCTGGGGCCAATAATCCGGGCTGATTGCCGAAGTAATATGACAAAAAGGGCGCGGGTCGAAAGGGCCGCGCCTTTGGTATTGGACGGAATGGGTTAGGGTTGATGATGCGGCGGATGATTGTGCCTGTGCTATTTGGGCTGTGCGGAATGGCAGTGCTGATCGGTCTTGGTGGGTGGCAGATGCAGCGCCTGAGCTGGAAAGAGGCGGTGTTGGCCGAGATTGACGCGCGGATTGGCGCGGCCCCCGTCGCCTTGCCTGCCGTCCCCGACCCGGTGGCCGACAGGTTTTTACCGGTGCAGGCTGCTGGGCGTTTGACCGGGGATCAGTTGGATGTGCTGGTCAGCCGCAAGCAGATTGGACCGGGATTTCGGGTGATTGCCGTGTTGGAAACCGATACGGGCCGCCGGGTGATGGTGGACCGCGGGTTTGTGGTGGATGAGGCGCGGGGGCTGCCGCGTGATGTGACGGCGTTGGACGTGGTCGGCAATTTGGTCTGGCCTGAAGAGGTGGACGGGTTCACGCCTGCGCCCGATACCGCGCGCGGCATGTGGTTTGCGCGTGATGTGCCTGCCATGGCCGAAGCTTTGAAGGCGGAACCTGTGTTGATTGTGGCGCGGTCGCTGACAGGCGACGGGATTGAACCGATGCCGGTGGACAGTTCGGCGGTTCCAAACGATCACTTGAACTATGCGATCACGTGGTTTTTGCTTGCCTTTGTCTGGGCGGGGATGACAGGCCTGCTGCTGTGGCGTATGAGGCGGAAAGTTGAATAAAGGGGGCGTTTGATGCGCTATATCTCGACACGGGGTCAGGCCCCGGTTTTGAGTTTTTCTGAGGCGATGATGACCGGGCTGGCGCGCGACGGCGGGCTTTATGTGCCTGAACAGGTGCCGGTGATGACGCGTGAGGATATCGCGGCGTTGGCGGGCTTGCCCTATGAAGAGGTGGCGTTTCGGGTGATGTGGCCGTTCTTGGGCGACACGTTTGAGGCCGATGAGTTTCGCGGGTTGATCGCAAAGGCCTATGCCGGTTTTGGCCACGCGGCGCGGGCGCCTTTGGTGCAGCTCGGGTCCGGGCATTTCTTGCTGGAGCTGTTTCACGGCCCGACCTTGGCGTTCAAGGATTTCGCGATGCAGTTGATTGGCCAGATGATGCAGGCAGCGCTTGCCAAATCAGGTGAGCGGATCACGATTGTGGGCGCGACCAGCGGGGATACCGGGTCGGCCGCGATGGAGGCGTTTCGGGGGTTGTCGAATGTGGATGTGTTTATCCTTTATCCGCATGGTCGGGTGTCTGAGGTGCAGCGTCGCCAGATGACCACGCCGGTTGAGGCGAATGTGCATGCGATTGCGATGGACGGCGATTTTGACGATTGCCAAGCGCGCGTGAAGGATATGTTCAACGATCTGGAGTTCCGCGATGGCGTGCGGTTGGCCGGGGTGAACAGCATCAACTGGGCGAGGATTTTGTCGCAGGTGGTGTATTATTTCTCTGCCGCCGTTAGTGTGGGTGCGCCGGAGCGGGCGGTCAGTTTCACCGTGCCTACGGGCAATTTCGGCGATATATTTGCGGGCTATATTGCGCGGTCGATGGGGTTGCCGATTGCGCAGTTGGTGATTGCGACCAACCAGAATGACATTCTGGATCGTGCGTTGCGCTTGGGCGAATATCGGACGGATGGGGTAAAGCCGTCGATCAGCCCGTCGATGGACATTCAGGTGTCGTCGAATTTTGAACGGATCTTGTTTGACGCCTATGGCCGCGATGGGGTGGCGGTGTCAGCGTTGATGGCGGAATTGAAGGCTGGCGGATTCAAGATTTCGCAAGGCGCGCTTCAGATGCTGCGGGATACCTTTGCATCGGGGCGGTGTTCAGAAGAGGAGACGCAGGCCACGATTCGTGCCTGTTATGCTGGCACGGGCGAGGTGTTGTGCCCGCATTCTGCCGTGGGCGTGTGGGTGGCTGCGGATCATTTGGGCAGCATCCCGATGATTACGCTGGCAACTGCACACCCCGCCAAGTTCCCCGATGCGGTTGAGGCCGCGATGGGCACCCACCCGGCCTTGCCCGATCGGATGGCCGACCTGTTTGAGCGGCCCGAGCGCGTGACCCGGATGCCCAATGATCTTGCCGCGCTTCAGGCGCATATCCGTGAAGGGATTGCCAATTGACCAGCCGCCTGACGACGCTGCCAAACGGGTTTCGCATTGTGACCGAGGCGATGCCCGGCCTGAAATCTGCCAGCATTGGGATTTGGATTACCGCAGGCGGTCGGCATGAGCGGGCCGAGCAGAACGGCATTGCGCATTTTCTGGAGCATATGGCGTTCAAAGGCACAGAAAAGCGGTCTTCCTTGCGGATTGCCGAGGAAATTGAGGATGTTGGCGGTTATATCAATGCCTATACCAGCCGCGAGATGACGGCGTTCTATGCCCGCGTGTTGGAAGATGACGTGGCGCTGGCGTTGGATGTGATTGGCGATATCGTCTTGAACCCGGTGTTTGACCCAAAGGAAATTGAGACAGAGCGCCATGTGATTTTGCAAGAGATCGGGCAGGCGCTGGATACGCCCGATGATATCGTGTTCGATTGGCTGCAAGAGGCGTGCTATCCCGACCAACCCTTTGGCCGCACGATTTTAGGGCCAGCGGAACGGGTCAGCGCCTTTAGCCGTGATGATTTGACCGGGTTCGTGGCCGAGCATTACAGCCCGGACCGGATGATCCTTTCTGCGGCGGGTGCTGTGGACCATGACGTAATTGTCGCCCAAGCGCAGGCGCTGTTTGGTGACCGCAAGCCGGTGGGCGGTGGGCTGATCCAGCCTGCGCAGTTCAAAGGGGCCGAGCGGCGCGAGACGAAATCGCTGGAGCAGGTGCATTTCGCGCTGGCCTTTGACGCGCCGGGCTATCGGTCGCCCGATGTCTATATTGCCCAGATCTATGCGATGGCTTTGGGCGGCGGCATGTCGAGCCGGTTGTTCCAGAAAATTCGCGAAGAACGGGGTCTGTGCTATACGATTTTCGCGCAGTCGGGGGCCTATGAGGATGCAGGCCAGATCACGATCTATGCCGGCACATCCGAGGAAGAAATCGGTGATTTGACCGCGATCACGCTGGAAGAATTGAAGCGGGCCAGCGGTGATATGGCCGAGGCCGAAGTGGCGCGCGCGCGGGTGCAGTTGAAGGCAGGTTTGCTGATGGGGCTGGAAAGTCCGTCCAGCCGGGCCGAGCGTTTGGCGCGCCTGCTCGCGATCTGGGGCCGGGTGCCGACGCCCGAAGAAGCGGTGGCCAAGATTGACGCGGTGACGACGGCGGATGTGCGCCGCTATGCCGGGCAGATGATTGAGGCCGATGTAGCGCTGGCGCTGTACGGTCCTGTGTCACGCGCACCCACCCTAGAGGAGATCCGGCGCGGGCTTGCTGCATGATGCTGGGCTTTCGCCGCAAAATCCGGATTGAGACGGAGCGGATGACGCTGCGCCTGCCGATCCATGGCGATTGGAACGCGTGGTCGGAATTGCGCGCGACAAGTGCCGGTTTTTTAACCCCGTGGGAGCCTGTTTGGGCCGATGACCATTTGTCGCGCAGGTCCTTTACCAATCGGGTCTATTGGGCGGCGCGGGCGCAGGTCCAAGGCACGGCTTTGCCCATGCTGATGGTGCGGCGCGAGGATTCACAACTGCTGGGGGCAATCACGTTGGACAATGTGCGCCGTGGTCCGGCGCAAGCGGCCACCGTGGGCTATTGGATCGGCCAACCCTTTGCGCGCCAAGGGCTTATGCGTGAGGCGATTTTGGCGATGGTGCATCATGCCTTTACCCATATGGACCTAAGCCGGGTTGAGGCGGCCTGTTTGCCGGAAAACGCAGCCTCGCGCGGGGTGCTGGAAAAGACTGGCTTCAAATACGAAGGGGTGGCGCAAAGCTATCTGCAAATCTCGGGTCGGTGGCGCAACCATGTGCTTTATGCCAATTTGCGCAATGATCGGCGGGGGCGTACGTCGGTCGGGTAATAGCGTGACTTTTGTAGTCGTTGCGCTACCCTCTTCCCCTAGCGAACCTTTGGGGGCTGCCGATGATCCGTTTTGTCTTGCCATTGATGCTGCTTGCAGCACCCGCAACGGCGCAAGACCGCGTGCCCAGCCATTGTATTGCTTTGGCCGATGCTGGCGCGCCGGTGCAGCGCGTGTCATTCGCGGACCCCGTGGCGGAGGGCGAGGTGCGCATCCGCTATCTGGACCATGCCAGTTTTGCGCTGCGCACGCCGCAAGGCAAGGTTTTGGTGACTGATTATACCGGATTCATTGGCGGCGATGATACGGTGCCGGATGTGGTCACGATGAACAACGCGCATGGCTCGCATTGGACCGCGCGCCCCGATCCGCGCGTGCCGCATGTGTTGCCCGGTTGGGGCGATGGAGGGCCTGCCAACCATTATCTGGATCTGGGCGAGGTGTTGGTGCGCAATGTGCCGACGGATGTGATGAACCGGGGGGTGCTGCGCCAGAATGGCAATTCGATCTTTATCTTTGAGGTGGCAGGCCTGTGCATCGGGCATCTGGGCCATTTGCACCATATTCCAGATGCTGCGCAATTTGCAGCGATCGGGCGGTTGGATGTGCTGATGGTGCCCGTGGATGGCGGCTATACCCTTGATTTGCCATCCATGATGACGGTGGTGCGGCGGTTGCGGTCCTCGGTCGTGTTGCCGATGCATTGGTTTTCGGGCGCGTCCTTGACCCAGTTTTTGGCCGAGATGGGCGATCAGTTTGAGGTGGTCGAACCGGGGATCAGCCAGATTGACCTGTCTTTGTCACGGTTGCCGAAAACGCCCACGATCATTGTGCTGCAGCCTGAGTATTTGCCCTAGAAACTGGTGGTTCGGGCGGCCTATCATGGGGCTGACCTAAGGAGCCATTATGCTGAACCCCGCAGACCCCGCCTTTCTGACCCAGCTTGCCGCAGCCTTGCCCGATGGCACGATTGTCCCGACCGAGCCGCGCTATTTGGCCGATCCGCGCGGGCGGGTTGGGGGGCAAGCGGGGGCCGTGGCGCGGCCGCGTTCGGTGGATGAGGTGTCGCAGATTATCGCGGCCTGTAACGCTGCACGGGTGGGGGTGGTGCCTTTTGGTGGTGGAACGGGCTTGGTGCTGGGCCAAGTGATGGCGGATGGGCCTGCGCCTTTGGTGTTGTCGCTGGAACGGATGCGGGCGGTGCGCGCGGTCCATCCGACTGAGAACGTGATCGTGGTTGAGGCGGGGGCAACCTTGGCCGAAGTGCAGGCCGCCGCGACAGATGTGGGGCGGTTGTTCCCCTTGTCGCTGGCCAGTCAAGGCACGGCGCGGATTGGCGGCAATTTGTCGACCAATGCAGGCGGGGTGAATGTGCTGCGCTATGGCAATGCCCGCGATTTATGTTTGGGGCTAGAGGCGGTTATGCCAGATGGCAGCATTTGGCACGGGTTGAAGCGGCTGCGCAAAGACAACACCGGCTATGATCTGCGCAACCTTTTGGTTGGTGCCGAAGGAACGTTGGGGGTGATCACCGCCGCCAGCCTGAAACTGTCGCCCATTCCTGCGGGGATGGGTACGGCCTTGCTGGTGGTGCCATCGCCCGCGGCGGCGCTGGACCTGCTGGCGCTGGCCCAATCGCGGCTGGGCGGGCTGGTGTCAGCGTTTGAGCTGATCAGCCGGATGGGCCTTGATTTTTTGGCTGAAAAACTGCCCGAACAGCGCCAAGCCTTTGCCGAACATCCTGAATGGATGGTGCTGATCGACGTGGGCCTGCCAGATGGTTTGGACCCGGCCGAGGCTTTGACAGGCCTGTTTGAAGCCGGGCTTGAGGCTGATTTGGTGCTGGACGGCGTGATCGCGCAATCGCAGTCACAGCGCGCTGATTTCTGGGCCATCCGCGAAAACATCCCCGAGGCGAACCGCCGGATCGGGTCGATTTCCAGCCATGACATCTCGCTTCCTTTGGGCGAGATTGCTGGGTTTATTGCATCCGCAGGCCCGGCGCTGGCAACCTTGGGCGATTGGCGGATCAATTGCTTTGGCCATTTAGGCGACGGCAATCTGCATTACAACGTGTTTCCCGCGCCCGGCCAAACCCGCGACCAAGCTGAAAACAGCCGAGATGCGATAAAGACGATGGTACATGATATGGCCCATGCGCGCGGTGGATCGGTCAGTGCCGAACATGGGATCGGGCGACTAAAGGTTGATGATCTGGAAACCTACGGCGACCCGGTAAAATTGGCCGCGATGCGCGCGATCAAGGCCGCATTGGACCCGCATGGCATCATGAACCCCGGCGCGGTTTTACGCGCGGCCCCTTGATTTCATCTTGGCCTAAATACCTAAATCCTAGCCGTCCCACCAACCCGGCCCCACCAACCCATAAAAAATGCCCCGCCGGGGTGAACCGGCGGGGCTGGGGTTTTGGGGTTAAGTGGTCACATTTGCAAGCAGCGACCGGTCATCCCGGTTCCTTTGTTTTAGGGTGATTCCGTTACCAAATGGTTATCAAGACCCCTAAATCTTTATAGCCCTTCAAAGGCGCATAGGGCGTGAACCTCCATCCCCATCTTTTCCAACTTGCTACGCCCACCCAGATCAGGCAAATCGACGACAAAGGCGCAGCCCACGACTTCGGCGCCCAAACGCTCGATCAGCTTGATGCCGGCCTCGGCGGTGCCGCCGGTGGCAAGCAGATCATCGACCAACAACACCTTTTCACCCGGCAAAAACGCATCATCATGCACCTCTACCACCGCGTCGCCGTATTCCAACTTGTAGTCTTGCGCGATGGTGCGGCCCGGCAGTTTGCCCTTTTTGCGGATCGGGACAAAACCGGTCGACAGTTGGTGCGCCACCGCCCCGCCAAGGATGAAACCGCGCGCCTCTAGCCCCGTCACCTTGTCAATCCGCATGCCGGCATAGGGCGACAGCAACTGGTCAATCGCCATACGAAACCCGCGCGGATCGACGAACAGGGTTGTCACATCGCGAAACAAGATCCCTTCATGCGGGAAATCCACGATGGTGCGGATATAGTCTTTGACGGTTTTGGTCATAGTCTGCCCTTAGTTGTTTAGGGGGGGGTAATGCATCCACAAAATCGCGGCATCCTGGCCTTTGATTCGGATCGTGGTGTTGCTGTCTTGTGCCAAGATCGAACGGGTTTGGTAATAGCGGCCTTCGACGTCATAGCGAAAACCAAGCGATTGAAACACTTCCTCCAGCACCACTGACGCCACGTCGCGGGGCTGGATATAGGCGGAAATCAGAATCGTCGCCATGGTCAAATCGCGGTTGTTTTGCCACCAGACTGTACTATAGCCGACACCGATCGCCTCATTGTCGGGCACATTGGGGATGGCGTTGGTCAGATCGCCTTCGCGCAGGTTGACGCGGCGCAAGATGATGTTTGGATCGCGTGTGCGATCATTGCGCAGAAGCGTGACCCCGGCGCCCACCCCGTTGATCGCCGCGATGGCCGCGTCAAAGGCTTGGGACACGCGAGCCGAGAGGGCGGGGTCCATGCCGCCCGCATCCGGGTGCATGGCCAGCGTCAATTTTGCTTGCGGCCAGCGTACGCTGGGGCCTTGGCAGGATTTGCCTTTGGCTGCCCCGCAGGTGGCAAGCGTGTAGAAATCAGCATTAGACAGTTTTCCAATTGCCGCGACGCCGTCACTAGCGGCGGCGGGTGTGGCGAGCATGAACAGGATCAAAAACCATGCCTTCACAGCACGCGCCCCGCCACGACATCCAGTTTGGCCAGCAGGTCCGGATCACGGGCCGATGGGGCGGTCATAATTGCATGATCCAACGCGCGGTCGCAGCCATGCGGGCAAGGGCTGCGGGCCGCGTCGAGCAAGGAGGGTAAGCCTGCGATCATGGTTTTGGCATGGTCGGAATTGGCGGT
>RCMY010013022.1_pt1 | contig 10582 bp, 10 predicted proteins | sample 2041341 | NCBI WGS metagenome assembly RCMY01 (sample SAMN09708234, study PRJNA481090) | Marine sediment metagenome, whole genome shotgun sequencing project.
CCACCTGACGTGACGGCGATGTGATCGATGTTGCCTTCGGTGCCGCTGACCTTGCGGTCGTTGAGGACAACCGACGTGTTCGACAGTTCACGCTTGAGGTGGTTGGCCAGCCTGCGTTCACCGTCGGCGCGCTTGGCCCAGACCTGGTTGGTTGAAGGGAGCTCGCGCGCATCAGTAGCGCAGCTGTCAGCCTCCCGAACCTTCATTAGTTTCTCCGCCATCACGGTCCATCGTCAACGGGAGCGGCGAGCTTGACAGGGAATTGTTCCCGGTCTTGTCGCCGACTAGCCGGCTGGGAAAATGATGCCGAGTCTCACGGCCAAGCTGGCGACGTCGTCTTCATCAAACAGCGTTTCGTCGTTGGCGATCTCTACGAGCTCTGGGGCCCAGAGAATCCAGATGCCGTCGATCTTGACTGGCTTCCTGATGACCGGCCACTCGGCGTTGGATAGACACAACGCTTGGTACACGGGAACCTCGGGGCGACCGAGTGAGATGAGGGCCTGGGTGACGGCCTTGTGCTGCCACCCCGTTCCCCGCAGAGCTTTGGAACGATCACGCCCGTTGACGTACAGACGAATGTCGCTCTTGTACATCTGGCCGACGTCGCGCTGCTCGACTGTGCCCTTGTAGTTCTGGGTGTCGATGGTCCACACGCCGCCTGGTGTGATGGCGAGGTGGTCGATTTTGCTTCTTGTGCCTTTGGACTTGCGGTTACTGAGGAGTACCGACGACGCCGAGAGTTCACGCTGGAGGTGGTTGGCGAGTCGTGTCGGCGCCAATGTCTGGGTAGCAGATGTTGAGGTCGTGACCAGCGGAGTGCTACGAGGTCGGCCCGCCAGACCCTGCGCCTGTAGCTGATGGCACGCAACGCATGTCACCGTCTTCATCTTCGACTCCTTCCACACATGGGTGGACGCGCGAAGGCTGCATGCACATGTTGCGCACTCGCTCGCCCGTCGAAGTTGTTTCAGTTTTTCTGCCATAGCGGTGCATCGACAAGGAGCAAGAAGGGCTTGACCCCGGACCGCCGATTCCTGGCCAATTAGCAGAGGATTGGGACTTTAGTCTCGTGCTCGCAAGTGTTGCGCTGGTGCCAGGTACGAGCGTAACAGCGCAACACTTTGGTGGCCTCTGGTACGTTCGGCCGATGACGACGCGAGTGCTGACCTGGAACTTGGAACGCTCGAAGCCGGAGTCGCCTAGGGGAGCGGCGGCTACCGACTATCTCTTTAGCCAGGAGCCTGACGTGATGGTGATCACCGAGGCACGCACGACGTTCCCGGAGCGAGGCGGGCACACGCTCTGGTGTGAGCCATTGTTGGACGCTCACTTTGGTAAAGATGAGCGCAAGGTGCTGATCTGGTCGAAGGAGCCCTGGACCGACATCGACAGTGTCGGTGCTGAAGGTCTCGATCAGACGAGGTATATCGCGGCCTCGACGGAGACGCCCGATGGACCACTCACTGTGATGGGCGTGTGCATTCCGTGGCACATGGCTGAAGTGGTGTATCGCACGGGCGAAAAGCGCAAGCCGTGGGAGTTGCACCTTGAATATCTGGCGGTGCTCAGCCAGATGCTGCGTGACGCCGGTGGGCCACTGGTGGTTGCGGGCGACTTCAATCAGCAAGTGCCCCGCCAAAAGTATGGACATAGAGCAGCCGCCGAGGCGCTCGAGTCGACGTTTGAGCCGATGGACATTGCAACAGCCGGCCAGCTCGAAGGTTGCCAGAAGGTCGGTATCGACCACATCGCGATCAGCAACGATCTACGGGCCGAGAGGGTATCGGGTTGGCCGAATGTGATTGACGGCAAGCGGCTCAGCGATCATGACGGAGCCGGAGTCGACATCGGGCAGCGCTAGCTGCCAGCCACCATTACCAGTAGGTAGACATGAGCTCGCTGATCCAGTCGGGCTGCGTCACCGTGCCTCTGGCTTGAAACTCGATGACGTGGGGTTTGATGTCGAGCACCGGTGTGCCATCGAGGGCGTCGAGACCACGGACGGTGATGGTCAACCCGTCAACCGACACGAGCTGGCAAGTTGTCATGCCCAGCCGATTCGGACGAACCCTTGCCCGCTGCGCGAAGATGCCAACCCGAGGCCAGTCTTCTCGATTGCGAGGGTGACGAGACCCGAGGTTGACCTTGGACTCTTCGACCTGGTCGAAGAAGAAGATCACGTCGATGTGAGAGAAGTCGGTGAGCCCGTCAAGGACCTCACTGGTGAACTGGGTGCCATCAATCTCGATGGTCGACTCGACGTCGCCCCAGTCATCATCGAGCACGTCGACGCGAGGGCTGTGAACGATGCCGATCGGGGTTGCGGTGTAGGTCAGCGTCATTGTGGGCCTCTACGCGCCTTCGACGGCGGCGGGCGGGGCGGCGATGGTGCGGGAAACGGTGAGGTCTGGAGTCATGGGCCGACGCTAGTGGAGACCGCAGCACGAGGCGAGCCGGTCCCACGGCCCTGAGCTTCAGTTTCGCTTCAGGTCGCTGTCGTACGATCCCGGCGTGATCGACCAAGCCACCCAACAGCACGAGCCGTCAACGGTTTCGCACATGACCAGACGACGAGCCCTCACCGGCCTTCTGTCTGTGTTTGCCGCTGCGGGCACTGGCGTTGCCTTGGCGGGGTGTCTGCCTGGTGGCGAAAACCAAGCGGCTACCGGGGAACTAACTCCGGCCGCGGCCTCCGCTGGCCAATCGGGCCTGCAACTCTCGACCGAGGGGCGCGATGCCGATGTTCACCTCGTCCGACGGCTGACCTATGGCGCCACCGAGGCCGAAGTTGAGAAGGTCAGGAGCATGGGGGCCGCCGCTTGGCTCGACGAGCAGCTCGATCCGGATCAGATTGACACATCGGCCATCGACCAAGTGGTCGCTGACGCATTCCCCGAGCTCGCCCAGGGGTCGTCGACTCTGCTGGCGAACTATCGGTTAGAGATGAATGGTCCTGAACTGGGCGGCGTGCTCGCGGCAGCGGCGTTCGTGCGGCACACCCAAAGTCCGGCCCAGCTCTACGAGCGTATGGTCGAGTTCTGGGGCGACCACTTCAACGTGCCCCAGGTGAGCCCACCCACAACCATCACCCGAATTGTCATGGACCATGACACCTTGCGTCCACACGCCCTTGGGCGTTTCGACGAGCTCTTGGTCGCCACAGCCCAGAGTCCGGCGATGCTCATGTATCTGAACAACTTCCAGTCGTCAGTCGGCGCTATCAACGAGAACTACGCCAGGGAGCTGCTTGAGCTTCACACAGTCGGCGTCGACGGGGGATACGACGAAGACGACATAGTGGGCGTGGCGCGACTACTCACCGGCTGGATGTTCGACCGTGACCTCGAGTTCATGTTTGTCGCTCGCAACCACGACGAGGGTCCGCTTTCCATCCTCGGATGGGACCGTCCAACGACCGGCGATCCAATGGCTCACGGCGTCGACTTCCTCAACCATCTCGCCCGACTCCCACAAACGGCTCGCTTCATTTGCCACAAACTGGCGGTCCGGTTTGTAAGCGACGATCCGCCCGCTGAGCTCATCGACGTGATGGAAGCGGCGTGGCACGAGCACGACACGGCGATTGCGCCTGTCCTTGCGTCCATGATTTCGCACGCAAGCTTCGTTGAAGCGCCACCGAAGTTCAACCGCCCGTGGGACTACCTCATGCAGACGATTCGGTCGATCGACGGCACCGTCGACGTGACCAACCGGAACGACCTGCGCAATGCCTATGGCATGATGCGCGATCTAGGCCAGACACTCTTCCGGTGGCCAACACCTGACGGCTACCCAGACACCGAGGCGGCCTGGCTCAATGCGGGTGCGGTGCTCGCCCGCTGGGATTTCGCCACCAAAGTGACCTCGCCTGACAGTCCGGCATTCCAGACGAGTCTCGCCGACAAGCTGGCCGGTCTGCGGGGCGCTCCCGCTCACACAATCTTCGACGAACTGGCCCTTTCCCTCCGCCACGAACCACTCACCGAGTCGCTTCGCACTGTGGCTAGTGATCTGACTAACTGGGTCCCCGACGATGTCCCCAGCGACGACCAACTCGACCTCTTTGGGCCTCATCTTGCGTTCGTTTTTCTCGCCGGCCCCAACGCTCTCTACCGATAAATGCCCCCGACCGACAACAGCACCAGGAGCTGACCGTGACGACCAAACTGACCAGACGATCGCTGCTCCAGTCGACGGCCATACTCGGGGCTGGCAGTCTGCTCGGCCAGCCGTTGCTGCGTCCGCTCCCCGCAGCAGCGCAGGCAACGACCAAGAAGGGCAAGCTCGTTGTCGTGTTCTTGCGAGGCGCCGCCGACCATCTCTCGCTGACCATCCCGCTCGATGACGCGGACTACCACGACGCTCGGCCAACCATCGCCATCGCAGCCGACGACGCGTTGCCCCTTGACGATCGCTTCGGCTTCCACCCCGCGCTGCCCCGTCTCTATGAGCGATACAAGTCGGGGCAGCTCGCCCCTGTCGTTGCGGTGGGAAACCCGGCAGCCAATCGAAGTCACTTCATGGCCCAAGACCTGTTTGAGCGAGGCAGCGACGGCGAAGACAGCATTGGCGATGGCTGGCTGGCCCGATATCTGTCGGCAACCGCGACTGCAGACGACAGTGCTTTGCGCGCCGTCACCGTCGGCGCCAACGTTGATGACAGCCTGCTGGGATACAAGGCACTCGGCATGCTTTCGCTTCGCTCGTTTGGGCTCGCCGGTGCCGGCGATTTCGCCGATGATCTGGCGGCGGCAATGGGGCTGGCATATGGCGGCGACTCGGCGATCGACGGGTTTGCCCAACAAGCGCTCGACGCCGTCAGCGTGGTAGCCGAGCTGCCAGCATCTCGAGAGCGAAATCGCACGGTCGCCGCCTTCGAAGACATCGCGACTCTGCTCGATGCCGACCTCGGCACCGAGATTGTCACCGTGAGCGTTGATGGCTGGGATCTCCACGACCGGATGGGAACCGCAACCGAAGGCGACATGGCGACACAGCTTGGGATCCTCGACAACACGCTCGGTGGTCTCGCCGACTCGCTCGACGATCGTGGCATCGACGATGTGACCACCCTGGTTGTCACCGAATTTGGTCGTCGGGTGGCCGAGAATGGTTCGGGAGGTTGCGACCATGGTTGGGGATCGGCCGCGTTGGTGCTCGGCTCCTCGGTTGTCGGTAACCGGGTGCATGGAGAGTGGGCCGGCCTGTCGGCCGATGTGCTGAGTGATACCCGAGGCGACGTGCCAATGACCACCGACTATCGCGATCTTCTCGGCGATGCTGTGGGCGCCGCGCTTGGCGGTGACGGTACAGTCGTGTTTCCCGGGCTCGAGCGTCGCCCCGTCGGCGTCTTCGCCTAAGTCGACGTGAGCCCAACTTCAGCGGCCGCGAGCCACGTGGTGAGGCCACCCTCTCGTCAGATAGCTAGCCTTGGCGCCAACTGCACGATGAGGACCTAGCCGATGCGCCTGCTACTGGTAGAAGACGAACCGAGTGTGGCCGTTGGCGTTGTGCGCGCCCTTCGCGGCGAGGGCTACACCGTTGATGTTGAGGCCGACGGGGGCGAGGGGCTCACCCGAGCCCGAACTGGTCAGTACGACCTCCTCATCCTCGACATCATGCTGCCAACAATCAGCGGTCTTGAGATATGCCGTGAGCTGCGTAAAGAAGGAAACTGGACTGCCATTCTGATGCTCACCGCCAGATCGGGCGAGAACGACGAAGCCGAGGGACTGGGGCTCGGCGCCGACGACTACCTCACCAAACCGTTTGCGATGGTGGTTCTCTTGGCCCGGGTGGCAGCACTTCTGCGTAGGCCGCGGGCCCGCGACGACCACCCAGACACAGTCGGTGATCTGCGTCTCGACCCCGCACGGCACCGTTGTTGGCGGGGCGACGACGAGATCGAACTGACGGCTCGCGAGATGGAGGTGCTCACCTTTCTCTTCCGAAGGGCCGGTGACGTTGTCGGAAAGCTCGACCTTGTTGACCACGTCTGGGGTGAGGACTTCGAGGGCGACCCAAACATCGCCGAGGTCTATGTGCGAAATCTGCGACGCAAAATCGATGAGCCATACGGGCGGCAGACAATCAAGACTGTCCGTGGTGTCGGCTATCAGCTCGAAAAGTCGAGTTCCGCTTCATGACCGATCGGGCGAAGACTGGCGGCCGGTTTCGCTCCATCCAGTTCCGGGTGACATTGGTGGCGACTCTTGCCGTGCTCGTGCTGCTGGCCGGAGCGTCGTTGCTGTTGATTCGCAGTTTTGAGTTGCGCTTGCTGGCTGAGGTTGACGACCAGTTGGTGGCCAACGCCGAAGTGATGCGCAACATTGTCGCCAGCGGTAATACGGCGACTATTCGTCGTGATCTACACCGTTAGACCTCGTGGTGCAGCTCGTTGATCGGCGGGGAGTGGTGGTTGGCGGCACCGCAAGCGGTCGTGATTTGCCGGCAATGGTTACGCCCGATGTTGACGCAGAATCCGCAGTGTTTCAGTCGGTCACGCTTCCCGAGGTTGGCGCCCTGCGGGTTTTGGCCGAACCAAATGAGCGACGAGCCAGTGCCCTCCTTGTCGGTCGCCCGATCGGTCAGGTCAACGATGCTGTTGCCTCGCTGAAGCGTCTGATGCTGACCGCGATTCCTGTTATCGCCGCTCTGCTTGGCGGACTGATCTGGTGGGTGGTTGGCCGATCGCTCCGGCCGGTCGAGGACGTACGCCGCACGGTTGGCGCAATCAGCGAAAACGATCTGACCAGTCGGGTTCCGGTCCCAGATACCGGCGACGAGATCGCACGCCTGGTCGACACCATGAACGGAATGCTCGACCGAGTGGAGGGTGCGGTTCGGCGAGAGCGTCAGTTTGTTGCCGATGCGAGTCATGAACTGCGGAGCCCGCTCGCTGGCGCGAGGGCTTTGCTCGAGACCGAGGACGACGATCCTGCGGCTATAGCCGAAACCAGGGCCGAAACTTTGGCCACGCTTGCTCGCCTGGAAGCGGTCGCGGAGCAGATGCTGCAATTAGCGAGCGCCGACGGCGGAACGGGCGAACGCAGCCCGAGGCGCCCGGTCGACCTCGACGAGCTCGTGCTCGCGCAAGCAAGTCGGCTCCGCCGAACGACTGCGCTCACCATCGACACGAGTGGCGTCTCCGGCGGCCAGGTGCGGGGGTGGGAAAACGAGCTCGGTCGTCTGATCGAGAACCTGAGTGCCAACGCGGTCCGTCACGCGACGTCAGTCATCCGCTTTGCCGTGATTGAAGACGGCGATTGGGTCGAGCTTGTCGTCGCCGACGACGGGCCAGGTGTTCCGCCGGCTGAACGAGAGCGAATCTTCTTGCGGTTCGCTCGCCTCGACGACTCCCGGACGAGCGGAGCTGGAGGGGCCGGTCTTGGGCTTTCCATCGTTGCCGGAATCGTTGCCGACCATGGCGGCACAATCACGGTTGATAAGTCCGATCTAGGCGGCGCTCGCTTTGTCGCCCGGTTGCCTAAGGAGTCGTAGGAACGGCCCGGAGCGTTGTGCCCCGGGCCGTTCGTAGTAATGAGCGTTGTTCGTCGGCCTGGCGGCCGCCGCACTAGGAACTCTTCGTCAGCACCTTGAACTCATGTGATTCGGAGAACTGCAGGGTGACGCCGCCACGGGTGAGAGTGCCGTTGTCGAGCAAGCTCGTCCAGTACTCATGACCACTGGTTTCACCGGTACGGCCCATGACGTTCGTGTACAGCAGGGCGACAAAGTCACCGTTGTCGAGGTCGTCGTAGGTAGCTGCGAACTCTTCGCTCGAAGCGAAGTAATCGGCGATTTCCCACATGGTCAGGTCTTTGACTGAATGCTGGACCCAGAAGGCGTGGCCGCCGGCGTCTGGTTGACGATTGAACACTGCCATGTACATACGAGCGACCGATCCAGGTGCGCCCGACGAAGCGGCGTAGTCGCCCTTGAGTTCTCGCGGGTTGTCCTTCTCGACCACGGGGGCCGCGACGACCTTGATCGTGATCGTCTTGGTTGTCGTGTTGCCAGCGCCGTCGGTTGCGGTGACCTTGAGGGTTTTGACGCCAACAGCGGCGGTGCTGATTGATGCACCGTTTGTGATGGCGACACCGTTCAAGGTTGCGGTGCATGTGGCGATGTTGGAGCCGCCTTCGTCGCTGCAGGTAAATGCTGCGGTCAGGGATTTGCCAACCGCTACGTTGTCACCTGAGGTTGTAATGGTGACGACGGGTGCAGTCGTGTCGGGGAACGTGAAGCTCCACAACTCGTGGCCGATGACGCCGTCAGTGGCTTGAAACAGGACCCGGTTGCCAACTGCGGCGAGCTCGTACGGGTAGCCACCATTGGTGCCGGGGTAGATGTCTTTGACGAGGGTGGTTCCTTCGGCGGTGCCGTCGGTGATCCACAGCTCTTGGCCGTTGACGGCGTCGTTAGCCCTGAACAGGACCTTGCCGCCGAAAGCGAGTAGCTCTTCCGGGTAGCCACCATCGGTGCCTGGACGGATGTCTTTGACGAGGGTGGTTCCCTCGGCGGTGCCGTCACTGGCCCACAGCTCGTAGCCGTTCACGGCGTCGTTAGCCCTGAACATCGCCTTGTCGCCGACTGTGACGAAGTATGACGGGGAGCCATAATTCGAGCCGGAGTAGATGTCTTTGACGAGGGTGGTGCCCTCGTCGGTGCCGTCCGTGATCCACAATTCTTGGCCGTTCACGCCGTCGTTAGCCTGGAAAAGCGCCTTGTCGCCGACGACGGCCAACCGGGACATTCCTTCCATTTCGAATATCTCGTCGTAGTAGTAGCTGCTACCGGTGCCGGGGTAGATGTCTTTGACGAGGGTGGTTCCTTCGGCGGTGCCGTCGGTGATCCACAGCTCGGTGCCGCTGACATCATCGCGAGCGTTAAACAGGATCTTGTCGCCGAATGTCACCATCTGTGACACGTAGCTGCCACCGGCACCGGGGTAGATGTCTTTGACGAGGGTGGTGCCGCTGGTGGTGCCGTCGGTGGTCCACAACTCGTAGCCATTGACGGCGTCGTACGCCCGGAACAGGACCTTGTCGCCGGAGGCGACAAACTCGGACGGGTAGCTACTGCCGGTGCCAGGGATGATGTCTTTCAGAATGGTGGTTCCTTCGGCGGTGCCGTCGGTGGTCCACACCTCGTTGCCGTTGACGGCGTCGTTAGCACTGAAGATGACCTGGTCGCCGAAGACGGTCAGATGTTGCGGGTAGCCACTGTTATTGTTGGTACCTGGGTAGATGTCTTTGACAAGTGTGGTTCCTTCGGCGGTGCCGTCCGTGACCCACAGCTCTTGGCCGTTCACGCCGTCGTTGGCCCGGAACAGGACCTTGTCGCCGAATGCAACGAACTCGGACGCGTTGGCGCCGCTGGAACCCGGGTAGATGTCTTTGACCAGTTCGACAACGAAGGCGTCTTCGACCGGGGCTGTTATCGCTGACGCTGGGCTCATCAGCACAGCTGATGAAGCGCAGATTGCAGCAACAGATCCGACCAGTACTCGTCGGGGAGATGTGAACATTTGTGTCCTCACTCGGTAACAGGCCAGTGCGGCCTGACGAGCAAGGTTGCTCGCTGTTTCAGCTATCGGCTGGTCAGCGAAGCAGGCGAGCTGATGGGATCATGGTCCCCAAACGATGAGCGCAATGGCTCAGGATCGAGAACGGCCCGGGGCGTGTTGCCCCAGACTGTTCGTAGTGATGCGCGTCGTTCGTCGGCCTGGCGGCCGCCGCGTCGGTTGACGATGCCTTGGTCAAGCAGGCTGGTCCAGTAGGCGACGACCTCGGTGGTCCACAACTCAGAGTTGTTCGTGGCGTTCTTGGCTCGGAAGACGGTTTGGTCACCCAACACGGCGAACTCTTGCGGGGAGCCGTAGCCGGTGCCGAGGTTGATGTCTATGACAAGGTTGATGATTGGATTTCCCTCGACCGGAACCGTTGTTGCTGACACCGGACTCATCAAGACTGCAGACGAAGCGCAGACTGCAGCAACAGACCCGATGAGTAGCCGCTGGCAGGGCATTCTCGCCGCTGGTGTCGCGCTCGTTGGCATCTGGTGGTCACCCAATCGCCAGCTCACGCGGCCAGCGCGAACCCGGCCGACGAACTCGCATCGCTCGGCTTGCAGTCAGAGCACACTGCTAACTACGACCGGACCGAGTGGAACAACAGCCAATGGAACGGTGGACTCATCAGCGCCGACAACTGCGACAACCGCTGCGAGCTGCTGGCCGAAGCACGTCGAGCCGACGGAACCTGGCGCTCGCCCTACGACGGCTTCGTCTCATCAGACCCATCGGACTTCCAAATCGATCATGTCGTCTCGGTCAATGAGGCACACCGAAGTGGCGGTTATGGCTGGAGCCTTGAACGCAAGGCCGCGTTCTACAACTCTGGAGCGAACGGCGAACTCAGGGTTGTCTCGGCCACGAGTAACTTACGCAAGTCAAACAAGGGTCCAAGCGTCGACTCGAAGCGCTACTGGCTCCCCAGCGCCGGAGCCGAAGACACCAGCGTCACGTGCGACTTTATTGCCGACTGGATTCACATAAAGGCGGTGTGGCAGCTATCAG
>RCMY010005654.1_pt1 | contig 10577 bp, 6 predicted proteins | sample 2041341 | NCBI WGS metagenome assembly RCMY01 (sample SAMN09708234, study PRJNA481090) | Marine sediment metagenome, whole genome shotgun sequencing project.
ATCGCCGTCCTGGAAGGCGCCGGGCTCAGCGCTGACGGCCCGGAGTGGACGACCGGGACGCTCGCGTCGATGCCAATCGAGCCACTCCTCGACGACGCCCAACTACCGGCACCGGTGGGGCCGTTCGGCCTCACCGCGCCATGGCTCGATGGCGACCAGATCGAGGCAATCAACACGTGTGACGGGCAGGACCTCTCCCCCGCACTGAGCTGGACTGCCGTCCCCGATGGCACCGTCGAACTGGCGTTTGTCATGGTCGATGAGTCGACGGGCGACGGGACACCGTTCGTGCACTGGGTCGTGACCGGAATCAATCCGGATGCACTCGGCATCATCGAGGGCGACAGTCCTAACGGCTCCATTCGCGGCCTCAACTTCTTCGGCAATCTCGGATACAACGGCCCGTGCCCGCCTCCTGGTGATCCAGCCCACGTGTATCGCCTGACGATGTACGCGCTCAACCAGCAAGTGGAACTTGCCGATGGCACTGCATCAGGAGATCTTCTCGGTTTCATCCAAGATGTTGCGATCGCGTCAGCAGACGTGACGGGAACGTTCCAACGATGACAACGCAGCGAACGACAGAACGACGCACGACTTCGTCGGGATTCCACACAAGACAGTGACAGGGGCACCAGGTGCCGGGCAACCACGACAATCCAATGAAGCAGGCGGGACCGTCCGGACCACCGGCGCGCCTTCCCCCGCCATCGACCCCTCCGCATGAGGCCCCGGCCGCCTCGCGACCTGCAATGACGCTGACGGCCGACGACAAGCTGCCCGGCGAGATCGACGAACTGCTCGATGCCGACGGTTCGGTCGTGATTGTCCTCAATCGTGATGGCGCCATTCGGACGGTCAACCCCGTCGCGCTGCGCGTCCTCGGCGCCTCGTCGGCGGCGCAGCTGAGCGACGGGACTCCGGCTCACGCCATGCTCCGATCGCTGTTGGACCATGTTCCACAGCACCTCCTCCACAGCACTGAGCACGGCACGTGGCAGGGCGACTTCGACCACACCGACGAAACCGGACGAGCTCAGGTGTTTCGCGCCACCGTGGCGGTGCGCCCCGACGAACAAGGTGGCGGCCAACAAGGCGACGAAGATCAACGCACCGAGTTTCATGGCGATGGCCGGTTCGTGGGTGGCTACATCGCGATCATCGCTCACGAGGTCACTGCCGCTCGTGCCGAGACCGAGCGGCTCCGCCATCGATCGAGCCACGACCCACTGACTGGTCTGTCGAACCGACGCCAGGTGCTGTCCGTCCTCGAACAGGCTGTGTCGCAGCAGCGCGGCAATCGCGGGCATGTGGCGGCGTTGTTCATCGACCTCGATCGACTGAAGTACGTCAACGATGCCCTCGGCCATGCCGTCGGTGACCGCCTGCTCGTCTCGACAGCAGCTCGGCTGGCAGAAGCCGTGCGTCCAAATGACCACGTCGCGCGCATCGGCGGCGACGAGTTCCTCGTGGTCTGCACCGAGATGCCCGACACCGTCACCGCCATCGAACTCTCCGATCGCATCCGTCAGGCCCTCAGCGGACGTCTTCGAGTCCGTGAGCTCGACCTTGAGTTTTCGGTGAGCGTCGGTATCGCCCTCTCCGACGCCGACACTCTGGCGCTCAACGACCAGGCTGCTGCGTCGGCGCTCATCAGCAACGCCGACACGGCCATGTACGAAGCCAAGCGGACCGGCCGAGGCCGTTCCGTGCTGTTCACCTCACAGATGCGCGCAGCAGCGCGGGAACGCAGCGAACTGGCCGCCGCACTGGCCCAGGCCGTCGCGCGGGAAGAACTGACCATCGAGTATCAGCCCGTGTTCTCAGCAGTGACCCGGCGGGCGTCCGCAACCGAGGCCCTCGTCCGTTGGAACCATCCGATTCGTGGACGCATCGACACCGCGACGTTCGTCTCTGTTGCCGAGGAGTCCGGCTCGATCGGCCGACTCGGTGAATCGGTCTTGCGCATGTGCCTGACCGATCTCCGACAGTGGATCGACAGCGGGTGGGTCGGCGACGACTTCACCGTGCACGTCAACGTCTCCCAGGTCCAGCTCTCGAGCTCGTCGTTCGTCCACCAGGTCCAGACGATGCTCCATGAGCACGATGTCGGTCCATCTCGTCTCGTCCTCGAAGCCCGCGAGAGCGCATTGCTGAGCGGCGACACCGACGTGCAGCGATCGGTCCGCACGCTGCGCCGACTCGGAGTCGGCATTGCGGTTGACAACTTCGGCACCGGTGCGAGTGCCTTGTCGGTCCTCACCGACATCGGAGCCGATTACCTCAAGCTCGACGGATCGCTGGCATTGCCGTCGGGATCGTCGGAGGCAGACATCCGTCTGGTCAGGGCACTCGTGCTGCTCGCTCATGCGCTCGACATGCAAGTGGTCGCCGAACGCGTGAGTGGCCACGAACAACTCCGACATCTCCAAGCGGCAGGCTGCGACTTCGTGCAGGGCCACCTGCTCGGTACGCCGCGCCCGAACGATGGCCACCACCCGGCTCCACGCTGGCCTGAAGACTGAACGCAGCAGGCAGTCCGTGTTGAGCGTTCGTTTCGCTGCCCCGCGATCGGCCGGCGCAGCCCAATCGGTACGCTGACGTCGTGCCGCTGCCTCCTCCCCCACCCGGATCCGGCCAATCGGGCTCTCCGCACTCGGGCGGATCGCCCGGCTCGATCCCGATGGGCGCACCGTCGACGTCGACCACTTGTTACCGGCACCCTGATACTCCGACCGGGCGACGTTGCACCCGATGCGGCAAGCCGGCCTGCAACCGCTGCCTCACCAAAGCCGCCGTCGGCAGCCACTGCCTGGACTGCGCGAAGGCTGCGCAGCCTGACCTGAAGACCCGCGCACAATTCTGGTCGGCAGGCCAGCCCAACCTGGTCACGATGATCCTGATCGGCCTCAACGTCGCCGTTTTCCTCGGCGTGTTTTTCTGGACACGCGACACGAACGCATTGTCCGGCAGCGCGACCGAAGCCCACATCGATTTCGCCCTGAGCAAGGATGTACTCGCCGAGCCGATCCGCTGGGGAACGAACGGCGGCGACGTCATCACGCAGCCCGGAGGGTGGTATCGCCTCGTCACCTCGGGCTTCATGCATTACGGCGTCATCCACATCGCGCTGAACATGTACTTCCTCTACGTCCTCGGCCCGCTCCTCGAGCCGCCGCTCGGGCGCGTGCGATTCCTGCTGCTCTACGCAGCGTCGCTGCTTGGCGGTTCTCTGGGCGTGCTGCTCCTCGACTCGGGCGGACTCACCGCTGGAGCATCCGGAGCCGTGTTCGGGCTGATGTCGGCAGCGGCCGTGGGTCTGTGGCGCCGTGGGGTGAACCCATTTTCGACGAGCATCGGCAGCACGCTGTTGCTCAACCTGTTCCTCACGTTCTTCATCGGGGGCATTTCGATCGGCGGCCACCTCGGAGGTGCTGCTGCCGGCGCCATCTGCGCCACGGTGATGCTCGCTCCCGGCCACAAGCCGGCCCCGACATGGGCCACGTACGCCACCCCCATCGCTGTCGGCGTCTTCAGCGTTGTTGCCTCCGTGCTCATTGTCACTGCTGCCTGACTGAACTTTGCGAACACGGCGGGACGCCCGCCCTGTTCGGTCGTACGCTGATCTCATGTCTTTGCGCTCGACCCACATCGACCGAATTCGAAACGGCACGTTCGACACGCTGATCGTCGGGGGTGGCATCAACGGTGCCGTCACTGCAGCGTCGCTCGCGGGCCGGGGTGCCAATGTCGCGTTGATCGACCGGGGTGATTTCGCCAATTTCACCAGCCAGGCCTCATCGAACCTCGTGTGGGGTGGCTTCAAGTACCTGGAGAATTACGAGTTGTGGCTCGTGTTCAAGCTCTGCCTCTCACGCAACCGACTGATGAAGGCGTACCGCGACAACATCAAGGAGATCGGGTTCTACGCCGCGCTCGATGAGAACGGCCCCTACAAGCCCTGGTTCGCAGCCTTCGGCGCACTCGGCTACTGGATCATTGGGCTGTTCGGTACGAAGCATCCGCGTCTCTTGTCTCGCGATGACATCGAGGAGGAGGAGCCAGCAATCGACACCACCAATGTCGCTGGTGGCATCGACTACCGCGACGGCATCCTCGTCGACAACGACGCACGCTTCGTCTTCAACTTCGTCCGCTCCGCGATCGAAGCCGGCGCCGCTGCGGCCAACTACATCGAACTCGTCTCAGCCGAGCGGCAGGGTGACAAATGGTTGGCGACCCTGCGGTGCGTCGACTCCGGCGAGGAGTTCACCACCACGGCAAGCACCATCGTGAACGCCGCCGGTCCGTTCGTGGACGAGAACAATGCCCAGTGGGGCCTCACCACCGAACACCGCATCGTGTATTCGAAGGGCATCCACCTCGTGGTCCCCCGTCTCACGACCAACAACCATCACAAGGTGCTGGCGTTCTACGACGACACGGAGCGTCTCTTCTACGTGATCCCGATGGGTCGACGATCTGTCATCGGCACCACCGACACCCGAGTCGATACACCGTTTACGGAGGTGAACGACGACGACATCGACTTCCTGCTCGCACAGATCAACGCCCGCATGGACCTGGTCCCGCCGCTCAGCCGAGCGGACATCATCGCCGAACGGTGCGGTGTGCGGCCGCTGGTTGTCAACGCCGGCAAAGGCGACCAGAAAGACGTCGACTGGACCAAGCTCAGCCGCAAGCACGCCGTCGAGGTCGACCACGCCGAGCGTGTCGTCACGATCTTCGGCGGCAAACTCACCGACTGCCTGAACGTCGGCGAAGAAGTCGCTGCCGAGATCGAAGCGTTGGGCGTCCCGCTCGAGAAGGATCTCCACAACTGGTACGGCGAGCCCGCGAAGGCAACCCGCAAGGAGTTCTTCCGTCAAGCCCGGCTGATGCATCTCGACGACATGCGCGAGAAGCCCGATACCGAACCGCTCAGCGAACGGCTGTGGCGTCGGTACGGGCGGCGCGCCTTCAGCATGCTCGAAGAGATCCGCCAAGACCCGCGGATGGCCGAAGACATCATGGGCTCGGCCGACTACCTCCGCGCCGAGCTGTACTCGGCCGCTGAATCGGAGATGATCACCCGACTCGAAGACTTCATGCGCCGCCGTTCGAAGATTGAACTCGTCATTCGTGACGACGACATCGCCAACTCCGCCGGGTTGCGGGAAGTGGCCGAGATTCTGTTCGGTGACGAAGCTGATGGGCGCCTTGCCGAGTACTTCGGTGGCGCCGACAAGGTTCCCGAAGCTGTCCGCAACGGCCCGACACCCGCCGACGTCCTGTCCTGAGCCGGAGCCGTTGATCGAGATGCCATCATGAGCCGGCTGAGCGGCTGGTTGCGCCAACGCTTCGGTGCTGCGCCGGTGGAGTTCGACGAGACGTGGCGGGCCGTCCTCGTCGACGGGTTCCAGCATTGGTCACTGCTCACTCCGGTCGAATTGGAGCGGATGGAGATGCTGGTTGCCCGCTTCATGTCAACGATCGACTGGGAGGCTGCCAACCGGTTCGAGCTGACCGAACAGATCAAGGTGCTGATTGCGGCGCAGGCGTCCATGCTGCTGCTCGGGCTCGACCTCGACGGCTACGACGATGTGACGTCGGTGATCGTCCACCCGTCGAATGTTCGCCTCCCCGGCACACATGCCACCGGTGGCGGAACGTTCTCGTCTCAGCCGCGCATGATCTCGGGACTCGCTCAAGCTGGCGGCCCAGTCGTGTTGTCGTGGGCTGCGGCCCGCCGTGGTGCGAAGTTTCCTGATCACGGCCAGAACGTCGTCTACCACGAGTTCGCGCATCGGCTGGACATGCTGGACGGCGTCACGGATGGCACGCCGCCGCTCCACGACGATGCAGCCGTCGTTCGGTGGCGCGAGGTGTGCACCGCGGCCTACGACACCGTGCGCGCCGAAGGTTCACCCGTGCTGCGCCCGTATGCGGGAACCAATCCTGCAGAGTTCTTCGCTGTCGCCACCGAGGTCTTCTTCAACCAGCCATGCGAGCTGTATGAGCACGAGCCGGCGCTCTATGCCGAGTTGCAGTCCTTCTACGGGCAGGACCCATCCCGAAGGATCCACAGGCGATCGTCGGCAGCCGAGGTCGGCTGAAGCGACCCCGGGCCCGCCCGGGTTGTGGGATTCGTCAAGAAGGGATCGAGCGCATCAAGTGAGCTCTTGTCACTGCCGATGACCGAACCATGACCAAGGAGGCGAAGATCGGCGGTGGCTCGTTCGCGCTGCGACTGAGCCTGATTGCGCTGGTCCCGATGATTGCTCTCGGCGGGACTTCGTATCGGCAGATCGAGCGCGACGAAGTCGCAGCCACCGCCAGTCGCGAGTTCGCCGACACTGTCACGCTCCAGCGGCGAGCATCATCCGTCATCGCCCCGGCCAACCTCGAACGCATCGCCCTCGAAGGGCTCGGCCAAATCGACCAACTGGGCATCGACCGAGAGTTGGTCACGTCGTTCACCGGGGTTGATTTCGAAGTCGTGTATGAAGAAAACCGCACCCGTCTGGACTCCGCGATCAAGGACCTCTGCGACGTTGCAGAAGGCGTCGTGCTCGCCGACGGATCGTCGCTCGTCGCAACGCTCAACGGGTACCAAGACCAGATCGATCAGCTCCGCGAGATGGGCGAAACGCACAGTTCCGACCCCTCCGTCGTCGCAGCGGTCTTCGACGACGTGGCAGCGACGCTCACCCTCCTCCTCAGCGGCAACAAGACCAACAACGACGTTGCCGTCGTCGGCCTGCAAGATGCTGCCAAATTGCAGGCCATCGCACGCGCTGAATCGAGTGCAGGAGCAGAGACCCAGGCCATCGTGCAGGGGCTGCTGTACGCCGACGTCAGTGCAGGCAATGCCCTCCTCCAGGCGTCAGCGATCCACAACGCCCAACTCGACACGTTCGGGGCCCTCCTCGATCCAGCGGACCAGGCGGAGTTCAATGCGCTTCGTTCTACACAACCCGTGGTTTCCCTCGACCTGTTCGGAGCAAGGAGCGGTGAGCAAGGTCTGATCATCGCCGATCCAGCGGTCATTGCGCAGATCGCCGCCGTCCTCGTCGAGCAACTCGACTACCTCGATGCATTCGACGCGTACGCCTCGGGCGTCCAGCTGCAGATTTCCGACGACGCAACCGGCCGGGCCGAAGCAGCATCGCAATCTGTGGCGAACTCGAAGCTGCTCGTCGCTGTGGTGGCCGCTGCCCTCATCATCCTGACGTTGTGGGTGCTGATCACGACCGGTCGACCAATGCTCCGACTCAGCCGCCGCGCGGCTCGGGTCGGCCACGGAGACCTGACGGTCGACCCGCTCCCGCTGCAAGGCCCGAACGTCGTTCGGCGCCTCACGGCATCGGTCAACGACATGCTCGTCACTCTGGCCGGGGTCGACCAGCAGATTGAACGAATGTCGACCGGAAACCTGTCAACCGCCACCGACATCGAACTCCCCGGCGCGATCGGAGTGTCGATGCGCCAGTCCGTCGCCCGGCTGTCCAGCGTCACCGAGCAGCTGGCACACCAGGCTCATCACGACCTCCTCACCGGCCTCCCGAACCGATTCGCCGCAATGGAACGCCTTGACGACCTGCTCGGCCGCGGCCAACGGTTCGCGCTGCTGTTCGTGGACATCGATGGGTTCAAGGGTGTCAACGACTCCCATGGCCACGAAACCGGCGACGAAGTGCTCCGCGAGGTCGCCCGTCGCCTGTCGACCACCACGCGTCCCGGTGAATTCGTCGCCCGACTCGGCGGTGACGAATTCGTCGTCATCGTGTCGGTGTTCGACCATGTCGATGACACCGTCAAGCTCGGGTACCGCCTCATCCAGGAAGTCGAGCAGCCCTACGGTGCGCAAGAGGGGATCTTTGCCCTGAGCGCCAGCATCGGGATTGCGCTGCCCGAGGTCACCGTCACGTCAGTCGAGGCGCTGCACCAAGCCGACAGCGCGCTCTACCTCGCCAAACATCGCGGCCGCGGTCGTGTCGAACTCTTCGATGCAGCCCTGCAGGAACGAATCGAGCACGAGGCTGAAATCGCCCTCGCGCTGCGCCACGGAGTCCGCAACGGCGAACTCGCGCTCCACTTCCAGCCGGTGATGTCGTTGGACACCGGGCGGATGGACCACGCCGAGGCACTCGTCCGCTGGGACCGTCCGAACATCGGATTGGTGAGCCCAGGCGAGTTCATTCCGATTGCCGAGCGATCCGCACTGATCTTCGAGATCGAACGCTGGGTTCTGCAGCGATCTTGTGAAGCGCTCGCCGACTGGCAGCGAGACTTTCCCGACACCCCGATCCGACTTGCGGTCAACGTCTCCGGTCGGCACTTGATCGAAGGCGACCTGCTCGGCGACCTCGACCAGGCCCTTGCCTCGACGGGCGCAGATCCGACCTTGCTCGAGTTCGAACTCACGGAAACTCATCTGCTGGAGGATCTCGCCCTCGCAACATCGATTCTCAACACGATTCGCGCCCGCGGCGTTTCCATCGCCGTCGACGACTTCGGTACCGGCTACTCGTCGATGAACTACCTCCGCGACCTCCCGATCGACACCATCAAGATCGATCGCAGCTTTGTGGCGCGTTCGACCGAGAAAGGGTACGACTCGACGGTCATCGAAGCTGTACTCACGATCGCTCGATCCCTCGACCTGGCGGTGGTTGCAGAAGGCATCGAGACACACGAGCAACTCGAGTATGTGCGCTCAGTGGGGTGCCATCGTGCCCAGGGCTACCTGCTGGCACGCCCGAACCCGCGCGCTGAGGCCGAACGAAAGATGTTCGGCTCTCCTGGTCGCTCATCTCGTGCCGAAATCACTCCTGTGTTGCATGCCGCCGACGTGTAACAGAATCGTGTTTTCGATTCGTCCGAGGGACGAATATTACAGAATCACGGCATATTGAGGCAGTGGGTAACGTCCTGCAAGCATCCGTCGAACTGCCGACACTGGTCTTCACGGCACTCCTGTGCATCGTCGCCGGTCTCTGGGTTCTCTCGCTCATCGGCGTTCTCGACATCGAGGCCGATGCTGCGGACGGACTACTGGACGACGTACTCGAGCCGCTGAACCTTTCGGAGGTTCCGACGACCGTGTTGCTCACGGTGTTTGCTCTCGCTGGCTGGTTCGTCTCTGTCCTTGCGAGCATCTTCCTGCTGGACGGCCGGTCCGGCACGGCATTGCTCGTGCTCGCCCTCGCCGTCGGCGTTGTCGCCGCGGGCGCTGGGCTCGCAGTCACGGTCTGGCTTGCCCCGACCCTGGGCCGCGTCTTCGTGACCGCGGTCGCGCCGAGCAAGCGCGACCTCATCGGCCGCATCGCCGAGGTCCGGTCGGGAACCGTCACCATGACCACTGGCCGCGGGGAAACTGCATGGCCCGATGGAACGGTCTCCACCGTGGACATTCGAGTCAACGAACACGTCGGGCTCGCGCCCGGTGAACTCCAGCGCGGTGATCGAGCCTTCATCATCGACTGGAACGAAGCGACCGATGACTTCATCGTCGACCGGGTCCCGGCCGAGCTCGCCGAGTAGATCCCGTCGTTCTTCCGCCGAATCGCCCGTCCCGTTTCCCGAGCGAGGGGCGTCGCTCTCCAACATGAAAGTATCCCCAACATGAGCAGTGTTCTTTCCGCAGTCGCCGTTGTCGTCGTGGTCGTCCTCGCCGTCATCGTGCTTGTCGCCCTTCTGGTCTCGCGGTTGTTCCGCAAGGTGCCCCAAGGCACGGCGCTCGTCGTCTCCAAGTGGCGATCCGTCGTGGTCACGTTCACGGGCCAGGTCGTCATCCCCGTGATCCACAAGGCCGAGACCATGGACATCTCCGTGAAGAACATCCAGATCGAACGTCGCGGTAAGGGCAACGGCCTGATCTGCAAGGACAACATCCGCGCCGACATCTCTGTCGAATTCTTCGTCAAGGTCGACCCGAGCGAGCAAGCGGTCAAGAAGGTCGCCCAGGCCATCGGCTGCGAGCGAGCGTCTGACATCAACACGCTCAACACACTGTTCGCCGCCAAGTTCTCCGAGGCGCTGAAGACCGTCGGCAAGAAGTTCGAGTTCGAATCGCTGTACACCGACCGCGACTCGTTCCGTGACGAGATCGTCGAGATCATCGGCAAGGACCTGAACGGGTACGTCCTCGAAGACGTGGCCATCGACTATCTCGAGCAGACCCCGCTCAGCGACTTCGACCCGGACAACATCCTCGACGCTGACGGCATCCGCAAGATCACCGAGCGAACCGCCATCCAGCACATCGAGACGAACAAGGCAGAGCAGCTCGAACGTGAGGAGACCACTCGCCGCACCGTCGACGCCGACAAGGCCGTCTTCGAGATGGAGCGCGATCGCGCCGAGGCAGAAGCGCGGCAGCAGCAGGAGATCCGTACGGTCGCCGCCCAGGCCGAAGCCGCAGCCGCAGAGGTCGAAGCCGGCGAACATCAGAAGGCCGAATCGGCGCGCATCACTGCGGACCAGGGCATCGGCGTCGCCAACGAGAACAAGGACCGCGAGGTCGCCATCGCTGGCTTGAACCGCGAGCGTGTCATCAAGGTCGAGTCCGAGAA
>RCMY010012694.1_pt1 | contig 10576 bp, 8 predicted proteins | sample 2041341 | NCBI WGS metagenome assembly RCMY01 (sample SAMN09708234, study PRJNA481090) | Marine sediment metagenome, whole genome shotgun sequencing project.
AGCAATACCAATAGCTATAACAATAGCCGTCCTTTGATTCCAGCCTCTGCTGATCGTATGGGACAGCTGATTCAACAGCAGACTATTACGCCTGCTGCGAATACTTACCCTTCATCTGCTCAACCTTCTAGCAATATCCGTTATCGCCGTGTCCCCACTAGTGATGGTAGTATTCGTTTAGAGCGTATCAATTAAGGTCTATGATTAAACGCAAATATGGTTAACCATAAAAAAGCCTCGCTATTACTCATAGTTAATTTTGAGTAGTAGCGAGGCTTTTTTAGTTTTAGACTTTTAATTTTGGACTTAGTAGATACAGTTCACTAAAATCAATTAGACGATCGGTGGCGGATTTGGTTTACCATTGTCGCCATCCCAATTCTCACGTGCTTTTTCATCAAGATCGGCTGGCGTCTTTGGCTCCCACTTACCATTCTCTTTCCATGTCGCATCGCCCCAATCGGCATCTTCTTCTTTTCTATCTAAATCCTTATAGGCTTGACTAGGATCTATACCACGGCGTTTCATATCAGCAACTTGCTCTTCTAGAGTATGAAATTGATCCGCATCATGCATGGTTTTCTCTAGACCATCGATCTCTTTTCTTAAGTCATCATGTTTAGGGTTAGTCATTGGATTCTCCTCAATAGAATTTAAATTATCATAACTTATTATCGGTAATCTACTTTGTTTTAACAACCTTAGACGCGTACGATTTGTATTACAGAACGTAGCAGATAAAGAAAGCTCAAGACAAAGATTGTTTTTGAGTCTCTAAAAGATTTTTTGCATAAAAGGTAAGTTTCCATAACTGCTGAGTAGTACGCGAAGTAGAGGTAACTATTTGAATCCAGTTAGCAGCTACTAATAATTGTTGTAATCGATGAAAATCCTGCTCAGATATCTTATAGCGAGAGACCGCATGTACATTGGGCATCAAACTCTTTATCTCAGACTCAGCTTTGTCCGCAATTAGATGGTTGAAACAGCTTTGTAAACCATAATTTGAGAAAGCCAAAGGTATGTTTGCTAGTGCGACTAAGATTTGTTGCCAAGTCAGCGCTGTTGACAACTCTACATCGCTTAGATTACCACCTTCATAGGCTTGAGCAGTATATTTAATAGTGATAGTTTCAGATAAGGAAATTGGCATGGTTAGATTATCTGTATCTGTATCTTGCGTGCCATTATGACTATTAACATTGCGATTAACGTCATTATTATTAGCACTATGATTATTAGCACCATAATTATTAGTATCATGGTCATAAGTATCGTAACCATAAGCATAATTATCTGTCTTGTTTGATGCTTGAGCATTCCCAGAAGCAGATTTATCAGTCGATTTAGAATGAGATGAAGTATTTTTAGAAGGATGTTTAAATGGCTTGCTACTCTCATTTACTATATTTTGTGAATGATTAGAGTAGCCTGTGTCTATATCGCTTTTCATCGCCCAAGAAGCTGCTATCTTGTGGCTTGCTAACATCTCATTATTAGCATAGCTCAATAGCTGGCCAATATCAGTGCTGCTATTATAATAATATATATGGTTGGATTGGCGTTCAACCAAACGAGTAAAATCCTGTAATTGCCAGCTTACTTTTGTCTCTTCATCACGAGTTTTAATCAGGGTAATCATCGGCTTATTCTTAGCCTTAGCACCCAAATAGCTCAAATGCATTTGACTGACCATTACATTACGAGACGCGCCATAGTCATCACCTACTACTACTATAATATAATCGCAAACCTCGATACTTTGTCGGCTATAAAAAGAGGCTTGCGATATTTGGTTGCCAACATCATAGGTCAGAAAAGCAACTTTTTGAAAAAAAATTGCTAAGCTGTCTAATACCAGCGATTGATCATGCGCTGCGCATATGACGTGAATATGATAGCGACTATTCGACAAAGTAACCCCTATGTTGACAAAACTCTTATTGAATAATATAACAATATTCAATTATAACCTGATTAATAGGTCTTTTGCTCTTATTATCGACTTTAGCTCATTAGTTTATTGTATTTTTAGACTATAGCTGATCATTGTTAAAAAAATAATGTTTTTACTTAATAATTAAAACTCATAATGAATAGTAGTCTTTGCACCAAGCAAACGCGGTAGCATGTCCATTAACTGGCTATCATATTTACTGGCATAAAAAGTTAAAGGCTGTATAAAGTCATCTCTTCTATTTAAAGCCAATATTTTATTGACAACCAATAGATGTTGTACGCGAGCGGCAATAGCTTGCCCTGAATCGACCACTTGCATTGGAAAATGATTATCAGTGATTTGTTTCAATAAAAACTCGCGAAAAAAAGGATAGTGCGTACAGCCTAATACCAAATAATCTATTCCTTCAGCACAAAAATCTTTTAGCATCTGCTTTAGGCGTTCGGCAGTTTCAGAGTTCTCAGGCATGCCAGCTTCTACCCATGGCACTAAATAGGGATCGAAGTATTTAGTGACTGTATAGCCTCTGGGATTTGCAACCTCAGCAATGACTTGATTCAACAGATCGCCCTGTAAAGTAGCCTTAGTTGCTAATACTGCAATTTTACCACTTTTACTATTGAGTACTGCAGGCTTTAGGGCAGGCACTAAGCCTACAATAGGCAACTGCGGGTAACGATAGCGCGCAATCTCCAACGCATAAGCTGAGGCGCTATTGCAAGCGATGACAATAAGCTTACAGCCCTGATGATAAAGCCAATCTATAGCATTAAGAGTCAAGTTTTCAATATCCCTGCTTTCTCTATTGCCATAAGGGACGTGCTTGGTATCTGCATAATAAATATAACGCTCGCTTGGTAATTGTTGTGCTAAATGCTTATATACAGACAGACCTCCAACGCCTGAGTCAAATAATCCTATTGGCGCATCGCTGTTATTACTATAATTGATTATTTCACTATTAAGACGAGTAGCTTGAAAAATAGGCGTATCATAACTTTTATCATGCTGACGATCTGCTTCATAAACTTTAAGCTTATTGACTACCCTTGCACTATATATAGAGGTATTACCATCCAAATCAGCCATTTTCTGTCTGCCAGCAATTATAAGTAAAAATCATAGTTAACCGATATTATACCTCTAACTTTTTGGCATCGATAAACAATAAGCTTGACCGCCACTATGTAGCGTCAATACCGTTTCTCCCTGCTGCTCAGATAAATCACCGATTTCTGTAAGATGATAAAAAGTATTGCGGCCAATCAGTGCCGTCAAGCCATTACGTACAGGCATATAAGGTCTAACTTGTAACTCATCGGTGCTAGGTGCAAGCTTTGACTCATAAGCGCGTAAAGTAATAGGATGGGTCTCATCCAAACGCACGATATCGCCAGTAGTGGTAGTAAATTCTAGCCAGCTTACTTGATGACCATCAATGACCTCTTCCACGATACCGACATCATTAATCAATAAAGGCACATCTTCGACAGTAATACGTAGCTTTTGTACTGGGGTCTTTAGATAGTATTCAGTTTCACCATTATTTTGCTCTGCCCATAATACGGTAGAAAACAAAGCTACCAAGGACTGACGAGTCATAAGAACGCCCTCATGCCACCATTCGCCATTGGCTTTTATGACTAACTCCATATCGGCAGTTTGTGTAGGGTGCCACTTATCTAAAGGCGGAATAGAGCGCCCTTGTCGAGTTCCAGCATCCACTTTTAGGTACTGACTAAGGGCTTCAGCTGTGGTGAGATCATGCTCTTGTGTCTCAAGACCATCTCGTTGATTATTGTCCTTTATTTTAGTATTTTCTACTTTAGTATTGGGTGTTTCGGCATTAAGGTTTTTATCATTAGTAGCATTACTCATACTTAACTCTCCTAATTTACGGCTATCTAGTCATTAAAGTTTGCCCTATCTTCTATTACTATTCATTTTAGTTTCAGGTATTATAGGACAAATATATTTTGTAGATTTAGCCCTACCTTAACATCGATACTTATCATTGCGTATCACGTTTGTAGAGCATTTCTATTATAATAAGTAATTGTTACCGTAAAATAGACGCATGAGTATGCTTTTAATAGTCTTTTTTACGCTCAAAGCTACTAGGCTTTTTCCCAAAAGCCCCCACATAACAATACTCGATAGCACTTTTGTAGTAATTTTTACTGTGACAGATCTTATATTAGTATAAGTCTATTAGTATAAGTCTACCATTAAAGTATTATTTCACTTGTCTCATCACGTTAACAAAACGTTGTCGATTGATTCCGTAAAAGCCGTTTTTCGGGCAGCTATATATCTAGAGGTAATTAGCGCTGCAAGCTTGGTTATTTAATTGCTAGGTTAATGAATCCTTAGATAAGCCACTATAAGTTTAGGAGTAGGTATGCAAGAGCAAGACCGTAAGACATCAGTGGTTGATACTGATATTGATACCATCAACACTGATGCGCCACTAGCAGTAGATACTGCTAAGACAGATATGACTAAAGCTGACGATATTCGCGATAACGATGCTGAAGCCGTTGTCACTGAAAAGTCTGTAGTAGAAGTCACTGAGCAACCTACTGTTGATACTTTGCCAGCAGCGACAGTGGTCGTTGAAGAATCAGTAGCTAATGAAGCTGTCGCCGAAAAGCCAGTAGCCAAAGAAGCTATTGTTGAAGAGCCAGCAGTCGAACAAGTCGTTGTTGAAGAGCCGATTATCGAAGAGCCTGAGATTGAGCGCGAATCAATGGAGTTCGATGTCATCGTTGTCGGTGGTGGTCCTGCTGGTCTATCTGCTGCTATTCGTTTGCGTCAGCAAGCCATTGCCGCAGGTAATGACGAATTCATGGTCTGTGTGGTCGAAAAGGGCTCTGAATTTGGCGCTCATATTTTATCAGGTGCCGTCATTGAGCCGCGTGCTTTGGATGAGCTCATTCCTGATTGGAAAGAAAAAGGCGCGCCCCTCAATGTGCCAGCGACTGAAGATCGCGTTTATATGCTCAATTCAGCCAAACGTTCTATTAAGCTGATTGACTCCGTTATACCAGAGAGCATGCATAATAAAGACAATTATATTGTCTCTTTAGCCAACGTAGTACGATGGCTCGCTGAGCAAGCTGAAGAACTAGAAGTCATGATGTTCCCAGGCTTCCCAGCAGCGGATATCTTGTATAACGATGATGGCTCAGTTAGAGGTATTTTGACGGGCGATATGGGCGTGGCTGCTGATGGCGATGCCAAACCAAGCTTTGAGCCAGGTTATGAGCTATTAGCCAAATACACTATCTTTACTGAAGGTAGCCGTGGACACCTAGGCAAGCGCCTAATCAGTCGCTTCAGCTTAGATAAAGACGCTGATCCACAGCATTACGGTATTGGCCTAAAAGAGCTATGGGATATCGATCCTGCTAAGCACGAAGAAGGCGTGGTAATGCATGGTTCAGGCTGGCCTTTGACTGATACAGGCTCAACAGGTGGCTGGTGGTTATATTTTGCTGAAAATAACCAAGTCAGCTTTGGTATCGTGATTGATTTGTCCTACTCTAACCCTTATATGTCACCGTTTGATGAATTACAGCGATTAAAGACGCACCCCTTGATTAGCAATATTTTAGGGGGTGGTAAGCGCATCTCTTATGGCGCGCGCTCTTTGACTAAAGGTGGCTTAAATTCATTACCTAAGCTTACCTTCCCTGGTGGCGTATTGGCTGGCGATGATGCTGGCTTCTTAAATCCTGCCAAAATCAAAGGTACGCATACCGCTATGAAGTCAGGTATGCTAGCTGCAGAAGCTGTCTTTGAAGCGTTGCAAGCAGGTCGTCAGCATGATGAAGTCACTGAATATACCACTATGTTCGAAGAGTCGTGGTTATATCAAGATAATCACCATGCCCGTAACTTCTCACCATCAATGCACCGTATGGGTCAGTGGATGGGCGGTGCCTATAACTTTGTTGAGCAAAACTTGCTCGGTGGTCAGTCGTTCCTTACTATTCATGATAATCTAAAGGATTACGATCAGCTTGAGCGTGCCGCGCATGCTTATAAGCCTGAGTATCCAAAGCCTGATGGCAAATTGACCTTTGATAAGCTATCGTCAGTCTTTATCTCTAATACCAATCATGCAGAAAATCAGCCTGTGCATTTAAAGCTGACAGATGCAACCGTTCCTATTTCTATCAACTTGCCTTTATATGCCGAGCCTGCACGTTTGTATTGTCCAGCTGGCGTTTATGAAGTGGTAGAAGATGCTAAAGGTGCGCATTTTGTCATTAATGCGCAAAACTGTGTACATTGTAAGACCTGCGATATAAAAGACCCTTCGCAGAATATCACTTGGGTCACGCCAGAAGGCGGCGGCGGTCCTAACTATCCCAATATGTAAGCTAATTATTGCTTATTTCAATATTACTGCTTATTTTAATAAAAAACTCCGTTCACTATGAACGGGGTTTTTTGCTTTTCTATTTGTAGTCATCATAACTTACCAGCGCTACGGTACTGCTAGTATAGGTTTTTTGCAGCCACTGTCTGCTAGCACGTAACAAAAAAATCTTGTGGACATACCGACTATCGAGGTCATCCGTATCCAAAACACCGCATCAGAACCACCCAAATAAACTGCGTAGCGATTGTAAAGCAAATACCAAACCAATAAGCACAAACATCAGTAGTCCATACCAAGGGTTATCAACGATTAATCACTCATTGCTGCCTCAGCTCTTTGTTATTAATCCTTGAGATTGTGTACTAGTGCTCTATAACATAAAATTATTATCAAGTATAGTCACTCATATCAACTATAATAGATAAAAGTTGGCTATAATAATAAGTAAGAGACCTACCTTTTACATAGATATTCACCAAATAAATAACAAACATTTATTTTAGAGATTTCGTTGATATAATCTCGGTTATCATGATAACTCTGTTACTGATGGTACAGTATATATGCCTTTGACTGGTTATTTGACAAATCTAGACTGCTCAATTTAGCAATCAAGTACTTAGTTACTGAAAAGTAATTTTAAATTACTTATTGTTAACTGACGCAATTTTGTATATATTCCTAATAGATTTATGACTGTTCCGTCTAGTCATAAACAAACGAGCAAATAAACTGATATTAAAAGTATTTGAATTTAAACGGTTGTTTTATAAATAATATCAGTAAGTGTTAAGCATGAATCTTAAGATAAATATTATCTCTTTAATTTAGGAGTTTAATCTTATTGAGTAGTCACCAAACTTGCTCAGTTGGTTAACAAAATAGATTGGATGATTATTTGGTCATTCTGCTTTAGCAGCCTATGTAAAGTTTTAGAATATTGATATTCTTAATCTTTAGCATAGACAACGATTAAATCGTATTAGGCGATAGATGCTAAATCACAGTGACTTGTTCGTCCTTGATCAAATATCTTGTTTTTATATCAGGCAAAGGAGTTGTCCTATGGAAAGTCACAACGACCCATCTGGTTATTGGAGTGCCAATATCCGTCTCATTATAGGTAGCTTAATCATTTGGGCAGTATGCTCTTATGGTTTTGGTATTTTATTACGCCCACTAATAGCAGGTATAAAAATTGGTGGTACTGACTTAGGTTTTTGGTTTGCACAGCAGGGATCTATCGGGATCTTTATTATCCTAATTTTCTTCTATGCTTGGCGTATGAATAAGCTAGATAAACAATATGGTGTAGACGAGGAATAGCCCCATGAGTCAATTTGTTATTAATATTATTTTTGTGGGACTGTCTTTTGCGCTATATTTTGGTATCGCGATTTGGGCACGTGCCGGTTCTACTAGTGAGTTTTATGTTGCAGGCGGTGGCGTCCATCCCGTAGTAAACGGTATGGCAACGGCTGCTGACTGGATGAGTGCCGCGTCATTCATCTCCATGGCAGGTCTAATTGCCGCCAGTGGTTATGGTGCATCGACTTATCTAATGGGCTGGACAGGCGGCTATGTTCTACTAGCCATGTTGTTAGCACCTTACTTACGTAAGTTCGGTAAGTTTACGGTTCCTGACTTTATTGGTGATCGTTTTTACTCTAAGACTGCAGCTATGATTGCTGTGGTTTGTTTGATTATTGCTTCGACTACTTATGTTATCGGTCAGATGACCGGTGCTGGTGTTGCCTTTTCACGCTTCTTAGAAGTTGAAAATACAACAGGTCTTATTATCGCCGCTGTTGTTGTCTTCTTCTACGCGGTACTTGGTGGTATGAAAGGGATTACTTATACGCAGGTTGCGCAGTATGTGGTTCTGATGATTGCTTATACTATTCCTGCGGTATTTATCTCACTTGAATTAACAGGTAATCCGATTCCAGGCCTAGGCTTGTTCTCAAACCATGTTGAATCAGGCGTACCTATTTTGACTAAGCTAAACCAAGTCGTTACTGATCTAGGTTTTGCTTCTTACACTGCTGATGTACCTAACAAGCTAAACATGGTGCTATTTACTTTATCATTAATGATTGGTACAGCAGGTCTACCCCACGTTATTATTCGCTTCTTCACGGTTCCTAAAGTTGCTGACGCACGTTGGACAGCGGGTTGGACACTAGTATTTATCTCGCTATTATACTTTACTGCTCCAGCAGTAGGGGCTATGGCGCGTTTAAACTTGGTCGACACTATCTATCCACAAGGTGTTGATGCAGAGCCTATTAACTATGATCAACGTCCAGACTGGATGAGAACATGGGAAGACACAGGTCTTATCAAGTATAACGATTTAAATAACGATGGTCGTGTTCAGTTCTATAGCGATGGTGGTCTTGGTGCTGCTGAAGCGGCTTTAGCTACTGCAACTACTGATGGTGGCGATGTTGCCGCAGCAACTGCAGCGGTTGATGCTGCTCGTATTGCAAATGATTCTGTACTTGACGGTGCACTTGCTGCTCGTGGTTGGGCAGGTAACGAGCTGGATGTGAATGCTGATATTATGGTATTGGCGAATCCAGAAATTGCTAATCTACCGCCTTGGGTTATTGGTCTTATTGCCGCTGGTGGTTTGGCTGCAGCACTATCAACAGCCGCAGGTCTACTACTCGCAATTTCATCAGCGATCAGTCATGATTTGATCAAACGTAACCTCAACCCTAACATTACTGATGCGCAAGAGTTGAAATATGCTCGTATCACTATGGGTGTAGCGATTGTGATTGCGACTTACTTAGGTATTAACCCACCAGGGTTTGCCGCACAGGTCGTAGCATTAGCCTTTGGTATTGCGGGTGCATCCTTGTTCCCTGTACTGATGATGGGTATCTTCTCAAAACGCATTAATAACCTTGGCGCTATCGCTGGTATGTTAACCGGTTTGATTACTATCCTAGTCTACATCTTTGTATTCAAAGGCTGGTTCTTTATCAGTGGTACGGCTAGCTTCCCTGATACTGAAGAGTACTGGCTATTTGGTATCTCACCATTATCATTTGGTGCAGTAGGTGCCTTGCTTAACTTCATCGTAGCATTTGCGGTATCTTATGCAACTGCTCCACCACCTGCTCATATCCAAGACTTGGTTGAGAGCGTACGTTCTCCACGTGGTGCTGGCGGTGCTGTTGATCACTAAGCTATCGATTAATAAGCTTAGATATTGAACGTATCGTTTGTTACTCTATCACTCACAGGCAGCTACTTGCTTGTGAGTGATTTTTTTATCCTATTATTGTTATAATTCAGATCTCTTAGAATAGGTTTTATGACAAGTCATTGTTGTGTTAAATGCGCCAAGTGCGTTAAGGACAGAAGTTATGCTTTTTGAGTTTATCGCAACTATAGCAGCTGGATTTGGTTTGGCTGGAATAGCACTAGTTATTACTCACCTTAGTAAAATGGCTGGCAAACGGGCGCCAAAATGGTTGATTCCACTATTCGCTGCTATAGGTATTTTTGGTTTTCAGATCAATCAAGAGTATAAATGGTATGGACAACAAGTCGCTCAACTACCAGAAGGCGTGGAAGTTGTTAAGACTGCTAAAGAGAGCACTTGGTTTCGTCCTTGGTCTTATATCAAACCACAGATTTTTCGCTTTATAGCTGCAGACAGTGGCAACGCTCGCGCTAATGCCAATAATGAAAATATGTATTTAGTTAATTTATATTTATTTGAGCGTCGTAGAAGTGTGCAACAGATTACACAAGTTATCGACTGTACAACCCCGGCTCGGGCAGATTATGTGTTACAAGAGGAAGAGAGCAAAATGACCATTGATGAGCATGTGAAACAAACGACTGCTTGGCGCTCTTTAGCAAAAGACGATCCTTTATATACTACTATATGTTTGGATGACGCTTAAAAAGCATTGAGTAATCATGTTTAGAGTTGGCTCCTAACAGCAGACCGGCGCATAGACCACCAAAGTGCGCTGCAAAGGATATGCCTTGCTGCGGCATCAAGCCTTGCTTAATAGTAAACCAAAATCCAGCTCCCATAACAATACAGGCTAATAAATAGCCCCAGCGCCGCGCAAAAATGGCCCCACCTATCATATAGCCTAGCATCGCGAAACATAGCCCTGAGGCGCCAATATGTATCGATAGTGGCGAGCCTAGTAGCCAAGTCATAACCCCTGAAGCAATAATCAACTTAAGAATAG
>RCMY010005657.1_pt1 | contig 10575 bp, 7 predicted proteins | sample 2041341 | NCBI WGS metagenome assembly RCMY01 (sample SAMN09708234, study PRJNA481090) | Marine sediment metagenome, whole genome shotgun sequencing project.
GTCCGCGCCGCCCCGCGAGCGCGGAATCACATGGTCGATGGTGCTGGCGGTGATGCGTTTATGATGGCACTGCACGATACCGAAGTATTGGGAAACCAGGTGCAGCCGCCAAGTGGTGACCTTGCCTCGGGATCCGCGGCCACCAGCGGTCTGGGCGATCGCACAAAGTCGCACGACTGATCCGAGCCGGGCGTGGCGGCACGACCACTATTGCGCAACTGCAACGCCGGGCCGGGCCGGTCAATTCCAGCTCTCGCAGCACCACGCCAGCGCTGGAATCAAGATCCATTTGCTGCGCAGCGATCACCGTGTACAGCCAGGCAAGGCCGCACACGGCAAACAACGCAGTCAGCATAATCGTTCGGTCGCGCTTGTAGGCAGCCTGCGTTGACAGTTCAGGAGCGACGGGGTCAGGCGGATGCATAGGTGAATGGAGAATAGAAACCATTTTTGCCAGATAGTTCCCAGTCAAAACCTTGATCTTTGAGCGTGAAGTGAGTAGACCGAGCCGCGACAGCCGGATTGCCAGGCGCAATACACAGTGGATGGTTGGTCACTGTAATTTCGGCTCCTCCCTGGCCATCTATCGCTTGAATCTCGGCGGCTGCGATATCTCCAATGGTGATACTGCGGTGCCTGCCGCTGGCTTTGTAATCTATTGCGGCGTCGGTAATGCCGAGAATGTTGCCTACGTGGGCAGCCAAAACAGACGGGTGCCCACCTGCCTGGCCAGAGAAAATCCTGATCAGCGCTTCTTTTTGAGACGCGTCGGCCGAACTATCCAGATACACCGCCACCTCCCACTTGACCTGTGCCATGTGACCGGGTGAATGCAGGGCAAAAGCTGCGCTCATTCCATCTAGTTTTACGCTCTCGAACTGCCCGTTATCTATGTGCCAGGCGATTAAGACCGTACAGTCATCTTCAGTGGGTGGGCTTAAAAACACGCACGGGCAAGCCGCTTCGCAATTACAGGTTTCGAAATAGGTCCCTGAGACGTTCCACGTCATGATGCTGATCTCCATGTCGACTCGATGGCCCGTTGATGAGCCACCGACACCACGATCATGAATGCAGGGTCCTGCAGGTCACTTGCGGCTCGTTTGCAAGGCGTGGGTGCGAGTCTGCAAGCGCCGTGCAAGGAGGATGAGCGAGACTGACCAGATGACGTCGTCGACGGTGGTGCAGGTACTCGGCGCGGTCGAAGTGACTCGTGACGGGAAGCCTCTTTCGATTGGCGGACCGCAGGCGAAGTTGTTGCTGTCCGTTCTCGTCGCCCAGCGCAACGTTCGGCTCTCGGTCGATCGCCTGGTGGAAGCGCTGTGGAGGGATGATCCACCAGCGACGGCGAGGGCGACCGTCCAGAGCCAAATCTCTCGTTTGCGGGGCGTACTCGCCCCCGACTTCCGGATCACCAACGAGTCGGGCGGCTATCGGTTAGAGATCGAGAGTGGCGAACTCGACGCTGACGTGTTCGACCGCCTGGTCGCAGGTCCCCGCTCGACTGACGCAAACGAGCGTGTCGCTGTGCTCGGCGCAGCGCTCGAGTTGTGGCACGGCGCGGCCTACGACGACGTCGCGCACCGAGACGAGGTGCGCAGCGAGGCGGTACGCCTCAACGAACTGCGGCTGGTGGCGACCGACGAGTGGGCCGAAGCCAAGATGGCAACGGGGAACCCTGCGGCGATGATCGGCGAGCTCGAAGCGTTGGTCGGCCTTCACCCGTTGCGAGAGTCGTACTGGCGGCTGTTGATCTTGGCGCTGTACCGAACGGGTCGACAGGCGGAGGCCCTACGGCGGTCCAGCGAACTGCGTTCGATGCTCCGCCGCGAGGTCGGTCTGGAGCCGTCGTCGGTGATGCGCGACCTCGAGGCACAGATCCTCGCCAGCGACCCCGATCTCATGGACGCCAGCTCGTCGCCTGGTTCGGCAACGGCCCGGCGAAAAACTGTCGGGTTGTTCGAGGCGACATCGTTCGTCGGCCGTGATCCCGACCTGGCGGCACTTGCTCGGGTCGTTCACGTCCATGCCCTCGTCACGGTCACCGGCCCCGGCGGTGTCGGGAAGACTCGCCTCGCACTGCGCCTCGCAGCGCAGATCTCCGACCAGTTTGCCGACGGTCTGGCCGTTGTCGAGTTTGCAGCACTACGAGATCCGGCCGGAGTGGCTCAGGTCGTCGCTCAGGCGCTGGACATCCAACAGCGACAACACCGAACGATCGAAGCGACGATCGAAGAGTTCCTCGCGCCAACCCAGTCGCTGCTGTTGCTCGACAACTGTGAACACGTCACCGACGTCCTGGCACCGCTGGTCGATCGTCTCCGGTCGACGTGTCCCCGCCTGACGATCCTCGCAACGAGCCGACAGCCGCTCGGCCTCGCCGGAGAATACATCGAGGCGCTCGCACCGCTGTCGGTGCCGGCGATCGGATCGGAACGCGCCGACGATGTCGGCCGTTCAGCGGCCGTCGAACTGTTCCTCAACAGGGCATCGGCTGCCGCTCCCGGATTCGAACTGACCGACGACAACGCCGAGTCGGTCGCGAACATCTGTCGACGACTGGAGGGACTTCCGCTCGCACTGGAATTGGCGGCTGCCCGAATGAGGACGATGGGGGTCGACGCGCTCGCTGCTCGGCTGGAGCAGCGGACCGAGATGTTCGGCCAGACCCAACGCGGCGCCGACGGCAGAGAACGGTCCATCTACGATCTCGTCAAATGGTCCTATGACCTGCTCTCCCCCGACGAGCAGCAGGTGTTCCAGCAGTTGGCGGTCTTCGCAGGCGGGTTCGAACTCGCCGCCGCCGAGTCGGTATGCACGAACGACGAAGGACCAGCATCGGTCGTCGGCCAGATCTCGAGCCTCGTCGACAAGTCGATGATTGCTCTCGTCGACTCGGCCACGTCGCGCTATCGCCTCCTCGAACCGCTACGCGAGTTCGGCCTCGACCATCTCCGGGCGAGCGGCGTGCTCGAAGCGACTGAAACCCAACACCTCCAATGGTTTCGCAATCTCGCCGACCGCAGTGAAGCCGGCTTGGACAGCGCCGACGAGGCTGCCTGGTCGGTTGCGCTGGAGCGTGACTTCGCCAATTTTCGCGCCGCACACCGAACGGCCATCGAGCGAGGTGATGCCACGAACGCACTTGGGCTCGTCGCCTCTCTCCGCGAATTTGCGTTTCGGCGCATCAACTACGAGATCACGTCGTGGGCCGACGCATCAGTTGAACTTCCCGAAGCGTGCGACAGCCCCGATCTACCGACGGCTCTCGCTGTTTCGGCCTACGGGCGGTTCGTACGCGGCGATATGCAGACCGCCATCGAATTGGCCCATCGAGCGCTCGATGTCCACGGTGCCTCGGAGCCATCAGCCAGTGGACTGCCCGAACGGGTGCTCGGAAACGCACACTTCTACCTGGAGCAAACCGACGAGGCGTTCCGCTGGATGGAGCGCATGCAACAGTCCGCACGACGCGCCGGCAACAACGGTCGGATTGCCCACGCGCTGTACATGGAGTCGGTGGCGAGGACCAGTGTCGGCGACGAGATTCGGGGCGCGGTGCTGGCAGGAGAAGCGAACGCCGCTGCTGCAGCGGCAGGCTCGCCGACCGCGCTCGCCCAAGCCGACTACGCCAGCGGACTTGCCCTCGAAACCACCCACCGTGTGGAGGCCCTCGACCTCCTCCAGCGCTCTGCGGTCGGAGCCGCCGCCGCGGGAAATCGATGGATCGAGGCGTTCGCTCTCACCGAGGTGCACTCGCTGCGTGACAAACACGGCGAACACATCACCGCTCTGACCGGCTTCGCCGAGGTCGTCGACATCTGGTACCGGGGAGGAGACTGGGCGAACCAATGGCTGTCGGTTCGACGCGTCCAGCGCATACTGGTCGAACTCGAAGCCTTTCAAGCAGCAGCGGTGTTGCACGGAGCCCTGACCGCCGTCGGTGCCGCCCAGGCCATGCCGAGCGCTCCGCTGGAAGTGGAGCATGTGTCTGCCGGCATGACACGGGCAAGAGCGCAGTTGGGTCCGACTGATTTCGCCGAGGCCGTGCGTCGGGGAGCAACGCTGCGGGACTGGGAGATCGTGGCTTTCGTTTCCGCCCGGATCGCCGAACTGGCGGCTGGCGAATGACCCTCGATCCATTCGGCTCAGCGGCGAATGGAACACCGAAAGCGGGTGACGGCGAGCACCCGCAAGTGGGTCCGCCGGTCGCTCAGAGTGGTGAGATCACAGTGGCGAGATCACAGTGGTGAGATCACGTGGCTTCCACTCGTGCCGCCAACGCTCGCGCCACGCCATAGGCGATCTTGGCGTCGCCGAGCAGAACCGACTTGAACGCCCACTGGGTGAGGGTGAACAGTTCGACATCGGTGACGGCCAGCCCGCTGGCGTTGCGGGGTAGGTCCGAGAGCAGAGCCGACTCGCCGAAGAAGTCTCCCGGCATGAGCCGGGCAAGCGACCGCTCGCCGCGACTGATGTCGACGGTCCCGTCGAGAATCAGGAAGAAGGCGATCCCCTTCGCGCCCTCTTCGAGGATCTTCGACCCCGCCTCCCTGGAGATGATCTTGCCCTGACGAGCAACCGCCACCACCTCTTGGCGTGAGCACGACGCAAAGAGCGGGACACGAACGAGCGCGTCGACAAGATCAGCGGGAGGGTCAGATGCCATTGGCCCATGCAAGCACGAAACCGATCAATGGGACAACAGCATGGCAAAGTGCTCGGGGCCGGTACCGCCGAGAGCGGCCGTCATGACACATATCCCTGCAACCGATCGTTGGCGACGGCCGCAGGGTCACGCTCGGCCGGATCGCCGTGACCGCCGCCGCCGGGAAGCTCGAGAACGAGGCGTCGGCCGTTCGGCACCACCTGGCGGCCCATACCTGCGAACGGCGTGCCGTCGTCGAGGTACACCTTCCCCGGCGCACCATCCGCACCGCCCTCGCGGCCACGAGCAGGATGATCGATGCGGTCGAACATCGCTGACAGGTCGAATCGATAGCCCTCTGCCGGACCGAGCTCGATGATCTGGCCGAGGCCGCCCCGGTATTTGCCTGCGCCTCCACTGTCGGGCCGGATCTCCTTGCGCCAGATCACGATCGGCCCAACCTGTTCCGTTGCTTCGACCGACATCGTTCGAACCCCTGAGGGAAAAGCCGTTGCGGTGAGCCCGTCGAGCGTCGGACGGGCACCCGTCCCGCCACTGTTGAACATGAGCATCTCGACCGGCGGGCGGGGATCACTCACCTCGGCCGATCGAGCGCTCGCCTGGAAGTTCCACAGTGCTCCCGCACCTTCGGCTGGAATCCGGTCCGGGAGGGCTCTCGCCATGGCCCCGAGGCACAGGTCGGTCACGAAATGGCCGAGCACATGGCGCACCGACACCGGGTCGGGGTGCGTCGCGTTGAGAATCACACCATCGGGTGCACTTACGGTGAACGCTGACAGCGAGGCGTAGTTGTTCGGCAGTTCTGGCGCGAGCGCAACAAGCATCCCGTAGGTGAAATAGGCATGGGCGTAGCCGAGCGGCACATTGATCCCGAGACCGCACACCGGAGAGGTTCCAGTGAAGTCGGCGTGCATACCGTCGTCGGACACCGTGAGCGACACCCCGAGGGTGACAGGTTCGCCGTATCCGTCGACGATCATGTTGTTGGCGTACGTACCGTTGTCGACACGCTCGATCGCCTGCAGCGTGGCGGAGAGTGTCCGATCGAAGACGAACGTCGCCAACTCATCGAGACCATCGACGCAAAACTCGTCGAGCATCGAGAGCAGTCGGCGGCGACCAGTTTCGTTCGACGCAGCGAGGCCGTGGATGTCGCCGATCACCTGGTCGGATTCACGCACATTGATCCGCACGATGTTGACCAGGTCGCGATTGAGCTGCCCCCGATCGACCCACTTCATGATCGGGATGTTGATGCCCTCTTCGTAGACCTCCTTCGCATCCGGGCCGTAGCCACGCCCACCGATGTCGACGACATGGGCAGTCGATGCGAAAAAGCCGATCAACGTCTCGTCACCGTTGACCTCTCGAAAGACCGGCGTGCATACCGTGATGTCGTGCAGGTGCCCCGTTCCCTTCCACGGGTCGTTCGTGATGTAGATGTCGCCGGGGCAGATGCGATGGGGGCCGATGTCGTTGATGAAGTGAGGAACAGCCGCTGCCATCGTGTTGACGTGACCGGGGGTGCCGGTCACTGCCTGGGCAATCATCCGGCCATGCGAGTCGAACACGCCGGCCGACAGGTCGCCCGCCTCGCGAACCGAGGTGCTGAACGCCGTGCGGACCAGGGCGATCGCCTGCTCTTCGACCACCGAGATCAGGCGATTCCACATCACCTGGGATGCGATGCTCGTTGCACTCATGGCCGACCTCCGAATCGGGTGGAGACCCGGGTGATGAACAGCGATCCGTCGGCCTGCACGGTGCAGCGATGGTGTGTTCCGAGGATCGTGGTGGTCTGTGACTCGGAGATCACTGCGGGACCTTGCAGAGCCAACCCAGGTTCGATGTGGTTGCGATCGAACAGTCCGGCCATCACGAACTCGCCGACGACGGGGTCATACAGCCGACGATCGGCGCCTGCCTTCACGTCGCCATCAGCGGCGCGCACCTCGACTCGTTCGCGTGGTGGAACGATCGATGACGCGCGGACCGACCAGCTCACCGTCTCGATGGCGAGGTCATCGATGGCACGACCGAAGAACTCTTCGTAGGCCTTGGTGAACTTCGCCGTCAGGAGGTCGGCCGCGAACTCGTCGAACACCGAATGCTCGTCGAGCGTGACAGGGATCTCCCAGCCCTGGCCCGCGTACCGCATCGACACCTGACGCTCGATGATCACGTCGGCGTCGGTGCCTTGCCGAACGAACGACATCGCCTCGTCGGCGAGCGCGGCGACCACGGCGTTCGACCCGGCGACGTCGAAGTCGAGGGTCGATGTGTAGAAGCTACGCACCGCTTCGTACGAGAACGGCGCGACGAGAAATCCAATCGCCGAGCCGACGCCGGCTCCGGGGGGCACGATCGTCTCGCTGAGTCCCAGCTTGTCCATGAGTCGGGCGGCATGCAGCGGTGCACCGCCGCCGAAGGCGATCATCGTGTAGCCGGCCAGATCCTTACCGCTTTCGACCGCGTGAGCTCGGGCCGCGTTTGCCATGTTCTCGTCGACCACTTCGGCGACACCAACGGCTGCTGTGTCGGCGTCGAGACCGAGCCGTTTGCCAACACTTGCGATGAGCGCATCATGCGCAAGTTCGGGCACGAGGTCGATGTCGTTCGCGCCGAATGTGTCGGGGTGTAACCGACCGAGTTGCAGGTTCGCATCGGTGACCGTTGCGTCGAGTCCGCCGAGTGAGTACGCAGCCGGCCCGGGCTCGCTCCCGGCACTTTGCGGGCCGATGCGAATTTGGTCGAGAGCGTCAACGGTCGCGATCGAACCGCCACCGGCGCCGATCTCGATCATGTCGATGACCGGAACCGAGATCGGCATGCCGCTCCCCTTCTTGAAGCGTGCCGTCCGGTCGACCTCGAACGTCTTGGCGGTTGCCGGCCGAAAGTCGTCGATGAGGCTGATCTTCGCTGTCGTGCCTCCCATGTCGAACGACAGCACGCGATCGCGCCCGTACCGTGCAGCAATGTCGGCGGCGAAGATTGCGCCGCCGGCCGGGCCCGACTCGACGAGCCGCACCGGGAACTCGGCCGCCGTCTCGACGCTCAGCAAGCCGCCGCCGGAGTGGACGAGGTAGAGCGGGCAGGTGATGCTCCGATCGCGCAACTGGTCACGAAGGCGAACGAGGTAAGAGGCCATCAGGGGCTGCACGTAGGCGTTGGCGCACACGGTGTTGAACCGCTCGTACTCGCGCATCTGCGGCGACACCTCACAGCTGATCGACACCGCAATGTCGGGCAATCGCTCGAGGAGCAGTTCGCGAAAGCGGCGCTCATTGCTGCCGTCGACGTAGCTGTGGATGAACCCGACGGCAATCGACTCGTAGCCGCCTTCGGCCAGCCGATCGATCAGTTCCTGCGCCTGTTGTTCGTCGAGCGCGATCAGTTCGTTACCGCGGGCATCGCGCCGCTCGGCAACGGTGAAACGGTCCTTGCGTTCGATGAGCGGCGTCGGGAGCACGATGTTGAGGTCGTACTGCTCGAACCGGCTCTCGGTGCGCGTCTCGATGACATCACGGAACCCTTCGGTGGTCACCAGCGCCGTTCGCGCACCACGGCGCTCGATCAAGGCATTGGTCGCCAGGGTGGTGCCGTGGATGAACTGGTCGACGTTGGCGAGATCGATTCCTTCGGCATCGGCGATCTGCTCGACGCCGGCAAGAATCGCCCGTTCGGGGCCGTCGTAGGTGGTGAGCACCTTGATCGACGCAAACGTTGCGTCGGCGCGCTGCACAACGACGTCGGTGAACGTGCCGCCGACGTCGGCGCCGATTCGGACTCCGGCCGGGGTGCTCACAGGTCTTCGACCTTCGGGAAGTCCGAGGGCGGCATGATGTCGACGGTGCCAGACCGCTGTTGAGCGTGCATCCCCGCGGCGGCCCCGGTCACGAGAACAACCTTGTCGTTGAGTGATTCGTACATGGGGTGGTTTCTCGTTTCGAAGCGTTTGGGTTTCGAATTTATGCGTTGGAGGGTCCAGCGATCCAGCGCTCGACCGGTATCGCGGCCTTTGACTCGGGGCTGTCGATGATCCGCAGCTCGACCATTCGCTGAATGGTCTGTTTGGCGAACCGGTCGGCGAGCATCGCCGCGCTTGGCCGCTGCATGGCGACCGGTCGAGAGTCATCGAGCGCCAGCAGCGCTTTGACGACGTAGTCGAGCTTTCGTCGTGACAGTGACATCCCGGCTCCCCGAGCGAGATCCCGGGCCGATCGTGTGAGCCGGTTGACCGTGCCGGCGGTCGCATCGACCGGCTTGACTCGTCGCCACGACTCGGCGAGATGCTCGAACACGACCGGCCAGTCCGATTCCGCCAGCAACGGGAACTCCGGGTCGATTCTGCGTAGTTGACGAGCGGGGCCGGGGGCCAGCTCGCCGTTTGCCTCGTCGGGGGCTTCTTGACCAGTGACCGGATGTGAGCGCGCCGCATCGGCGTCGCCGCCATCGATCGGCAGCAGGTAGGCCTGGCGTCCGGTGCTGATCTCTCCCTCGGGAACGGCGTGGCGCAGGAACTGCTTGAAGCTGCGGTGGCCGAACCAGTCATCACTGATCTCGGCGCCGAACTCTCGTTGGAGTTGCCAGGCGAGTCCCGCCAGGTCGGTCGGACGAGTGATCGACATCCAACGGCCACGAAGGAGCGCCGCAGCGTCGGCTGCCTGACCGGCGTGGACGTCGGCGGCAACGGAAACGGCGTCAGCGGGCTCGGCGACGACCTCTTGATCGATGCGGTCGAGTTCGGTGCGAAGATCCTCCGCGATGTCGTCGAGGATCGCCAGAAGATCCGACATCCTGGTGCTGAGTACGTCGACGAGTGGCGGCAACGCGCCGTCTTTGCTGTAGGTCTCTTCGTGGGTGAGCTCGCCCCAACTGTCCTGCAACAGGGTGCGTACTTGAAGCTCGCATACCACCGGTGTCTCGCCGACTTCGACGCCCAGATTCACGTGCCAACCCCGGTAGCCCGACTCCTTGGGGTCGGCGACGTAGTCGCGCTCTGACGCCGGATCGAGCCAGAGACCGCTGCCTGCCGCTCGCGGCAACGTGTCGAGCGCCGTTCGGATCATGTCGATATCGCGCAGGTTGATGCAGGTCACCCGTAACCCCACCAGATCGTCGATCGTGCCCGTGATGTCGTCCAGGTTCACGACCTGGTCCTCGTAGCGAGGGTGATGAATCTTTCGCCACGTGCGGCGTTTCGATTTCACACGGCCACTCGTGCTGCGGATCCGAGCGAGGTCGCGATCACTGAGGAGCTCGGTCAGGGCACGGTCGAGTGATGCCTCGGCCACCGCCAATGCCGGCTCCAAGACCTCGGACCGGAGGACGCCGTACCATTCGCCGAACTCGGCGTAACCAATGTGGGTGTCGGAGAGACGTGAAGTCATCGTTGGCTGGTGGGTTCTTTCGGGTCGGGTCGTGAGCGAACCTAGACCGCATTGTGCCCGAAAGTCTCGCCACACACAGCCAGCGGCGGCCAGCCCGAGGCCGGCGACCACATCACGTGGATGAGTCGGTAACGGTTGGTGCTCCGAGCGAGTGGCCGCTCGACGGGAGGATCCCTACGATCATGTACGTCCACGAACAGGGGATCCTGCAGCTATGAGCCAGATTCGACCGGTCGAGATTTCCCATCCCGAGCGAGTCCTCTTCCCCGCAACCGGCACCTCTTCCGACGCCATCACCAAGGGTGAGGTCGTCGACTACTACCGACGTATCGCCCCGGTGATGGCTCCACTGATCGCCGACCGGCCGCTGGTGGTGCAGCGGTTCCCCAACGGCATCGCGGCCGGCGGCTTCTACCAGAAGAACGCCCCCGAGCACACGCCCGACTGGATCCGTCGGGTCGAGTTCGACACCGCCGACGGCGGCACGACCCACTACGCCGTGGTCAACGAAGCCGC
>RCMY010005658.1_pt1 | contig 10575 bp, 8 predicted proteins | sample 2041341 | NCBI WGS metagenome assembly RCMY01 (sample SAMN09708234, study PRJNA481090) | Marine sediment metagenome, whole genome shotgun sequencing project.
ACCTATTGACCTTATCGTGCGCGACACCTGTCGGCTGCGGCCGGGTATTGCAGGCCTGACAGACAGCGTGCGCGTGATCAGCGTTGTTGGGCGTTTCCTTGAGCATGCGCGCATCTACTATTTCAAAAACAACGGCGATGAAGAATACTACATCGGCTCGGCCGATCTGATGAGCCGCAACCTTGAAAGCCGGGTGGAAGTCGTCACCCCGGTGGAGCCTATCAAGCTACAGCAAGAGCTGCGCCTGATACTCGACGTACAACTTTCCAGCCAAACTAACGTTTGGGAAATGCAGCCCGATGGCAGCTACGTTGAACGCCACGCAGCGGAAGGCAAAAAATCGCTCAGCCCGCAGGAAACTTTCATCGAGCTGGCGCAGAAGCGCATGACGGCGGCTAGCAAGCACCGGCAGTCGAAACTGCGCAAGAAATTGCTTAGCCATTTTCACAACCGCCTGAAAAGCAGCAGCTAACCGCTGCTGTTAGAAATCAAAGCCAGGCGATAGCCTGGCAAACGTTCGACCCCTGGCCGCGTTAAATATGCTGTGGCGAGCATATCTGTGCGCGTTTAATTGACTCAACAAACTGCAGGATTAAGGAGTGTTGTATGGCCGCTAGCAAAGATACCCGCCCGATATTGGTTCCTGTCGATTTCTCAGCGCATTCGGATGCGGCATTAGTTGCCGCAATGGAGCTGGCTAAAACAATGGGAGCGCCGCTCACCGTGCTGCACGTAGTGCATGACCTGGCCGAAGCCCCGGGTTACTACGACGTAAAAGGCGGCAAGAAGCAAATACGCCGGCTGGAAGATGTCGCCGCCGAAATGCTGGATGCATCCATGCAAGAGATGCAGAAAAAATATCCCAAAAGCGCTGTTCTGAAAAAGGCAACTACCATGTTGGTGACTGGCTTGCCAGTTAACCGGATACTCGAAATAGCGGAAAAAATCAGTGCCCGCATGATTGTTATTGGTAGCCAGGGGCGCACTGGAATACCGCGCTTGATGCTGGGGGCCAAGGCCGAACAGGTAGTGCGTCTGGCACCGATCTCCGTGCTAGTCGTCAAAGCACCGAAAGACCAAAAACAGAATGATGGAGAAAAATAATGCTGATAAAACACCCTACTGAGCAGGCTAGGACATGCTTCACGCCGGCAGTAATATTGTCGCTGTGTGCCGCGTTGATGATCACCCCTGCCCTGGCGGCCGTGCCCGATGCAGCCGCTGGCAGCACGGAAATGCACTGGTGGACCATGGGCATGGAGTTGCTGGGCGGCCTGGCCCTGTTTTTGTTCGGCCTGGAGCAAATGGCCGACGCACTCAAAGCGGTCGCTGGCGAACGCATGCGTACCATTCTCTCCAAGCTAACCACTAACCGCTTTACCGGCGCGGCGGCCGGCGCCTTCATTACTGCCATCATCCAGTCTTCGTCAGTAACGACCGTGCTGGTGGTTAGCTTTATTACTGCCGGCCTGATGTCGATGTCGCAGTCCGTCGGCATCATTATGGGCGCCAATATCGGCAGCACCTTCACCGCGCAGATCATCGCCTTTAAAGTGACTAAGGCAGCGCTACCGGCAATTGCGATCGGTTTCAGCATGCTGTTCTTCGCCAAACGGGAGAAGATCAAGCACCTTGGCGCCATGATCATGGGCCTGGGTATGATTTTCTACGGCATGGGTGTGATGAGTGACGCCATGTCGCCGCTGCGCGATTACCCGCCATTTCTCGACATGATGGCGCACATGGAAAACCCGTTTATCGGCATTCTGATTGCGGCGGTTTTTACCGGGCTGGTGCAGTCTTCCGCGGTCACCACCGGCATCGTGATCGTGATGGCATCGCAAGGATTTATCACCTTACCGGCCGGTATAGCACTGGCGTTCGGCGCTAATATTGGCACCTGCATTACCGCCGTCCTTGCGTCTATCGGCAAACCCCGAGAGGCGGTGCGCGCGGCCACGGTACATGTGTTGTTTAACGTCTTCGGGGTATTGCTGTGGGTTGCCTTTATTCCTTACCTGGCACAGTTCGTCACCTGGTTTTCGCCGGCCCATGCCGACCTTTCCGGCATCCAAAAACTCTCTGCCGAGGTACCGCGTCAGGTAGCCAATGCACACACGGTCTTCAATGTTGCCAACACCCTTATTTTTATCGGCTTCGCCGGGCAATTTGCGCGGCTGGTGGAAAAGCTGGTGCCAGACAAACCCATCGAAGAGGTCGTTATTACCAAGCCCAGATACTTGAGCGAGGAGCTGCTCGATACGCCCTCGCTTGCGCTGCAGCAGGTACGCCTCGAACTGCGTCATATGGGTGAACACGTGCAGGAAATGCTGCAAAAAATTATGCCGGCCATACTCGCCGGTGACCGCGAAGTATTGCATGAAATTCGCCAAATTGACGACAAGGTCGACGTATTGCACGGCCACATCTTGACCTATTTGGGCCGCATTAGTGGCAAGGCACTGACCGAAAAGCAGGCTGGCGTGCTAGCCGATTTAATGGCCGCCGCCAACGATCTGGAAAATATCGGTGACCTTATCGAGACCGACCTGACCGCGTTAGGCTTGAAACGCATTGAAGAGAGCGTAGCAATCAGTCCGGCAACCCAGGCTGTGCTGAAAAATCTGCACAGCGTTATCGCAAGCGCAGCCGACCAGGCGCTGCTTGCCTTAATGCGCGGTGACCAGCAATCGGCACAGAGCATTATCGACATGAAAGAAGAAATCAACCAACTGATGGAATCGGCCGCCATGCATCAGAGCAAGCGGCTGGTAGCTAAAGAGCCGAACAGGTTGGCTGCGTACACAATTGAGATGGATATTATTGAGAAATTGAAACGCATATTTTATTTCTCGAAACGTATTGCCAAAGTGGTACAGCCCGACGAAGCAATAACCGATCTGGCGTAACTCGCCCACTAGTCGCGACTTTAGTCGCGAAGGAGCTAGTAACAATGACTACGGAACATATCATGACGTCGCGGGTGGTAACCTTGCGGCCCGAAGACAACGTTACTAATGCGCTGCGACTGATGCACCAACACCATGTACGCAACATGCCCGTGGTGGATGATGAGGGCTGTTTTGTTGGCCTGTTCGGCGTACGCCGCCTGGCGCGATTGCTGTTGCCGCATGCGGGACGTGACTTAAACCGGCATAGTCTTGCCGACCTTGCTTTCATGCCGGAGGATACGAGCCGGATGGCGAAACATTGGAAGAAGATTGCGGCCCAGCCTGTTTCAAACTTTATGGAGAAAGAGAAACATTTGCAGTTTTGCAAGCCTGAGACAACATTCACCCACATGCTAAACATGTTTGATCGCAGTAAGGACTCGAGCCTGCCGCTTATCGTCATACAGGGAGAAAATCGCAAACTAATGGGGCTTGTATCGGCGTGGGACATTCTGGAGGGGCTGATCATGCCATTGATGGCTGAAAGCGACGCAGTGAACGAGCCGACAACCGCGGAAAAAAGTAAACCGATTAGCGACAATTCCTCCAAAAAATAGGATTTCTTAAAGATGCACGGTAGCAGCGAAGCAGTCGCACACATGATATTCGGTTGGGATCCTCTTTGGGTATCCTCAACACTATTCGTGTTGGTGTATGTAGCCATTATTTCAGAGCGGGTTAATCGCGCTGTCGTAGCGCTGTTAGGCGCCGGGCTGATGATCACGCTGGGCGTGCTGAGCCAGGAAGCGGCCATTGCCGGTATCGATTTCAACACCCTCGGCTTATTGACCGGCATGATGGTCATCGTGGCGATTACTCGGCGCAGCGGCGTATTTCAGTTTGTTGCGATTTGGTCGGCAAAACTGGTTAAGGCCAGTCCCTGGGGCATACTATTGATGCTGTCAATCGTGACGGCCGTGTTCTCAGCGCTGCTGGACAACGTCACCACCGTGCTGTTGATTGTGCCGGTCACACTGCTTATTACCCAGGAGCTGGACGTTAACCCTTACCCCTATCTGTTTGCGGAAATATTCGCCTCTAATATAGGCGGTACCGCTACCCTGATCGGCGATCCGCCCAATATTATGATTGGTTCGGCGGTCGGTCTAGATTTTAACGACTTTCTTTTTAACCTGGCACCCATTGTGCCGCTGATCCTGCTGGTAACCATGACGGCTATTTACTTTATCTGGGGCCGTGGACTGACCGCAACCGATGCTGATCGCGAGCGTATTATGGCCTTCAAAGAACGTGAAGCCATTACTGATGCATCTTTGCTGAGGCGCTCTTTATTCGTGCTTGCACTGGTGATGTTCGGCTTCATCATGTCTCACCCGCTTGGGCTTGAGCCGGCCACCATCGCCATGTTAGGTGCCGCGCTGTTATTGCTGCTTTCAAACCTTGGCAATAGCGCGGAAGAGCAGTCCGAAGATGTACACGGCACGTTCGGCGAAGTTGAGTGGGTGACGATTTTTTTCTTCATTGGCCTATTTATCGCCGTTAAAGGCATCGAAGAGGCCGGCGTGCTAACAATACTCGCCGATAAGGCCATTGCACTTACCGGTGGCGATCTGAGATTGACCACGATGGCTATCCTCTGGGTGTCGGCTATTGCATCGGCGATTGTCGATAACATACCTTTCGTTGCAACCATGATACCGACCATCAAGTCGATGGCACCCACCTTCGGCGGCGCGGAGAATCTTATGCCACTGTGGTGGTCGTTGGCGCTCGGTGCCTGCCTCGGCGGCAACGGTTCGCTCATAGGTGCCAGCGCCAACGTGATTGTCGCCGGTTTTGCCGAACGCTCGGGGCACCGCATCAGTTTTCTGCCGTTTATGCTGATGGCGTTTCCACTGATGCTGGTAAGCATCGTCATCGCCAGTGCGTATCTTTATCTGCGTTACCTGTAAAATACCGTAACCACAGTTCTAGTCGACCGCTGCCGCTAAACGGCGGATGTTAACCCGTTTGATTCTGCGTTTTGATGCTTTCATGACAGTTACCTCAAGTGCGTCGATATTGAACGTTTCATTCTCTTGCGGTATATACTCTGTGTGGCTCAAGACCCACAGGCTGACCGTGTCGGTGGGTTTGCCCGGTAAATCGAAACCAAAGAATTCTTCAACCAGCCGTAGCTCGGTGGTGCCCTCAACGCTGACCGTGTCGTCCGCCAGCCGATCCAGCGCCATCGGTGTGGCATCGCTTTCATCGTAAATCTCGCCCAGCAGTTCCTCTACCAGATCTTCCATAGTTACTACGCCGCGCACAGTGCCGTATTCGTCAACAACAATAGCCATATGCGTATTCAGCGTTCGTAACAGGTTAAATAACTCGTCAATTGACTGTTGCTGCGGCACAAATAAGGGCTCGTTGGCGATCTCGTCGAGTCGCTGCTCCATACGGCCGTCGGCTACTGCTTTAAGCGCATCGCGGAGAAACAGCACTTTGTGCAGGTTGCCGGGTTCGTCTTTAAACAGCGGCATGCGGGAGAAGACGCCGCGCGCAATAGCGGGCAGCGCTTCTGCTACCGTCAGACTGCCATCAAGGCTAAAAATTTCTCGCCGCGGCGTCATCACGTCGCGTAAATTAAGGTCATTAAACGCAAACACTCGCTCGATAATCTTGCGCTCATTGGCTTCGATGGTGCCCTCAATCTCACCGTAGCCAAGCATATGAATAACTTCTGACTCGGTGACCGTGGGGTCGCCTTTGCCGCCGGTGACCCGGTGCACATAAGTCGTTAAATGGCCAAATAACCACACCAGCGGATAGATTAGACGCATAAAGCCCAGCATAGGCGTCGCAATAAACAGCGAGATTCTCTCTGAGTAGCGAGTCGCCAGGCTCTTTGGCGTAATTTCGCCAAATATCAAAATGACGATGGTAAGAACGCCCACCGCAATACCTGGTCCGGCGCTACCAAACATGCGGGTTGCGAGTACGGTTGCTATCGCTGAGGCGGCAATATTAACCAGATTATTGCCGATGAGAATCGTGGTTAGCATTCGGGAGGGATCTTTTTTAAGACGATAGAGCGCGATGGCACCCGCTCGCCCCTCCGTGACCAGCCCCTGCACACGGGCAATCGACAGATTCACTAATGCGGTTTCGGAACCGGAGAACAGGCCCGAAAGAAACAGCAGAACTAGCAGGATTACAAACTCGGTCACATGGCTACCTGTGGTAATTACTTAGAGTCGCTTGGTCGAATGCATTGTACGATGCGGTTATAATAATTACATACTGCAGTTGCCTGAATTTTCTATTGCGGCTGCAACGCGCTGTATGCAATAGCTTGCTTCTTGCAACGGTGTGCCTTAACCAATCATTACTTAAGCAATGATGAAACCGACAACAATGGCAACAGTTTCTCCGCGACAACGGGCAAATCAAATAGCCCAAAAAGAATATTTTTTTCCCAGCCAGCTCAGTGCCGACCAGGTGCTGGCCCAGCTGGAGCAAAGTGTACGCCTGATTGCCGAACCAGCCCGTAACGTGCGCCGCACTTTTTACGATACGTTCGATTGGCGCCTATATGCTAACGATGCCATTATTGAAGAACGCCAGGACGGCAAACAGCGCACGCTGCTGTGGCACAGTTTCGATAATGACAATTACACAAAGAGCGGCGGACAAACTATCTCGTCTGCCTCTCCCCAGTTTGCAAAGGACCTACCAGCCGGTCAGTTTCGGAGTCGCCTTGAGCCGATAATCGAAATGCGCGAATTGATGCCGCTGCTACACATCAACGCGCAAGTGCGTTCACTGAGAGTGCTCGACAAAATCGACAAAACCGTGGTGCGCCTGGTTGTTGAAACAAGTACTGTTCGCCGGCGTCAGGGTGGTAAAACCCACCCGCTGCCCGATCGCATCGCTGTAATGCCGGTAAAGGGCTTCCAGAAACCGTACACCAAAATCGTCTCTATGCTGGAAGCCATAGGTCTCGCAGCCGCTAACGAAAACACCGTACTAACAGCACTCGCCCTGGTTGGCCATACTCCTGGCGATTACTCCTCCAAGCTTGATCTGCAGCTGGACCCGGAGCTGCGCTCTGATCGGGCAACCCGCATCATCTTGCAGCGCCTGCTGGACGTTATACTGGCCAATGAAGACGGCACGCGGGAGGGAACCGACACGGAATTCCTGCACGATTTTCGGGTGGCGATACGGCGCACGCGCTCCGCACTGAGTCAGATAAAGGGCGTGTTGCCGGAACGCACGCTCAACCGTTACAAAAAAGAATTCGCCTGGATGGGCCAGGTCACCAGCCCGCTGCGTGACCTCGACGTGTATCTACTCAGTTTTGACGACTACCGCGACAACCTTCCAAAAGCAGAACGCGCCAATATCGAACCGCTGCGCGATTTTCTATTGCGCCAGCAGCAGCACGAGCACAGCGCACTGAAGAAATCACTGGAGTCGGCTCGCTATCGCCGCCTGATGCAGGATTGGCGCAAGTTTCTCGAGCAACCGGTAAACGAAAACTCCACCCTGAAAAACGGCGGTCGACCGATTCTTGACCTTGCCCGTGAACGGATCTGGAAAACCTACCGGCGTATCATCAAGGAAGGTGAAGCAATCGACGCCGGCAGCCCCGCAGCGGCGTTGCACGACTTGCGAAAAAGCTGCAAAAAGTTGCGCTACTTGATGGAGTTTTTTCAAAGCCTGTTTCCAGAAAAGAAAATAAAGGAATTGATAAAAACTCTGAAATCTCTACAGGAAAATCTGGGCGATTTTCAGGATTACGAGGTGCAGGTGACGACATTAAAACAGTTCAGCCAGCGTATGGTTGCGGAAGCCGCCGCACCGACCGCAACACTGTTGGCGATGGGTATGTTGATCGAGGGCCTGGAACGGCGCCAACAGCAGTCTCGCGATGAATTCAGCGATCGTTTTAAACAGTTTGCACTGGCAGAAAACCGCACGCGGTTTCATAAACTGTTTGCACCGCCGACTAGTGCGAATCAGGCAGGCAACGCGTGAAGGTCATCGCCGCGTATAACATCAAAGGTGGGGTAGGCAAGACGGCTACCGCAGTGAACCTGGCCTATCAAGCGGCGCGCGAGGGTGCTGCAACGCTGGTATGGGATCTTGACCCACAGGGTGCTGCCAGTTATTACTTTCGCATCAAGCCCAAAATCAAGGGTGGCGGTAAACGGCTGGTGCGCGGCAAGCGCGACCTGGATGACTTTATCCTCGGTACTGACTTCGAATGCCTCGACCTGCTGCCGGCAGACTTCTCCTATCGCAATATGGATATCTTCCTCGAGCACAGCGACAAGCCGGCGCGGCAGCTGCGCAAGCTATTGCGGCCTTTTGCAGATGAGTACGATTATGTCTTTCTCGACTGCCCACCGAGTATCTCTCTGACCTCGGAAAACGTGTTCGTCGCCGCCGATGCGCTATTGTTGCCGACCATACCGACCACCCTGTCGCTGCGCACCTTTAAGCAGGTGGATAAGTTCTTCAAACAAGAACAGCTCGATACCGTCAAACTACTGCCTTTCTTCAATATGGTCGATAGGCGCAAGCAGCTGCACCGCTCGATTATTGACGCGCCGCCAGACGAGTTGACCGGTCTGCTGCAAACTCACATTCCTTACAGCAGCGAGGTCGAGCGTATGGGCATACACAGAGCGCCGGTCGGCGAGTTTGCGCCGCGCAGCCGCCCCGAGTTGTGCTACCAAGCGCTATGGCAAGAGCTCAAGGCGAGGCTAATAAAGTAAGCTGACACTAAGCTTTTACAATCTAACGCCAAACTGGTATTTTGCTGAATGCGTCTAATTGTAACCAGACATTATAAAACCATTCAAAACGCCGCCGACGAAATCATGGGTTGGGGCGACGCGCCGCGCCACAGTGGTTGGCGCGGCGACGTTGATTTCGTTGAATCGCGCTTTCAGCGGCGCGCGTGGGTATTCGATGCTGTGTATTCCAGCGATCTCGAACGGGCAAAGCAAACGGCGCTGTTTTATGCCCAGCGCCGCGATATAGACGTTATTCACAGCTCTGCCGCGCTCAACGAAGTCAATTACGGCAAGTTATACAAAAAGAAAAAGAAATGGGTCGCCGACCACTACCCGAAACACAAAAAAGACCCCGATCTGGTTTACCCGGAAGGTGAGAGTTTTCGCCAGATGCAGGCCCGCAGCGTGCAGTTTATTACCTCCATGGCGAAGATGCACCCGCATGATACCGTGCTAATTGTCGTGCATGCCGGTGTAATACGCGGGCTGATTAGCCACTTTCTAAAGCTGGACTACGCCGACCATCTGCAGCACAAAATATCGCACCGCTATATAGGCAAGTTCATTTTTGATGGCGGCGAGTGCGCGCGCTACAACGAAAAAGGCGAGCGCTCTGGTTTCGTGACCGACAAGGTAATCAAGTTACCGGTTGACATAGCTGCCACGAAATCCGGTAAGTAGAATCATCCTAAGTCCGACAGCCTCCTAGCTATTTCTTCGCCAGCGCCGCTTCCAGCCCGTCACAAAGCGCTTTCAGTACTTTAATTCTGGCATACGGCTTGTCGTTGCCTTCAACCAGTATCCACGGTGCCGTGCGGGTACTGGTGTGTTCGACAATATCATTCACCGCCTGTTCGTACTCATCCCAACTTTCCCGGTTACGCCAGTCTTCTTCGGTAATTTTCCAACGCTTGTGCGGAATTTGCTCACGCGCCTGGAAACGCTCCAGCTGTTCGTCCTTGCTGACATGGATCCAGTATTTGACCAACAGCAGGCCGTGGTCGGTAAGCTGCTGTTCGAAATCGTTAATCTCTGCATAAGCGCGACGCCACTCACGCTCAGAGGCGAAGCCTTCGATCCGCTCGACAAGAACGCGTCCGTACCAACTGCGATCGAAGATATGAAATCTGCCGTCTTTGGACAGTTGGCGCCAGAATCGCCATAGATAGTGCTGCGCCAGTTCTTCGTCGGTGGGCGCTGCAAAGGGGATGACCCGAAACTGACGCGCATCAAGTGCCGCCGTGATACGCCGAACAGCGCCACCCTTGCCAGCCGCGTCTGGCCCCTCGAACACTATGACGGCCCCTTTCTTCTGTTCCAGCGCAGTGCGCGACAGCAGGTTGAGCTTTGCCTGATACTCTTGCAGTTTCTTTTTATATTCTTTTTTCGGTAGCTTACGCGTCATATCCATCGCCGACAGTACCGTAGTGCCCAACGCCGCGACATCAGTTGAGGCAGCGTCAGCAGCGCTGGTCCCGTCTTCTGCAGCGGTGTCTTCTGCCGGTGTCTGCGGCGGGCTGGAAAGTTGCGTGCTGGCCTTCAATTCGGCGGCGACTTTTTCCTTTTCGCACATCACGTCAATATGCTTGCGTATCGCATCGCGAATGGTCGTGCCAACCGTCAAACTACGATAGTGCGGGTCCACCCCCTCGACGGTAATCCAGGGCGCGTTACCGGTGCTGGTGCGCATAATGATGCGCTCCGCAGCCTCTTCGAAACGATCATAGTTTTCCCAGTTGTTCCAGTCCTGCTTGGTGACGCGCCAGCTCGTCAGCGGATTTTTTGCGAGTTTTGTCAGGCGGCGCTTTTGCGCATCGTTGCTCAGATGCATCCAGAATTTCAGAATGAGCGTGCCGTCATCGGCCAACAGCTTT
>RCMY010005659.1_pt1 | contig 10575 bp, 11 predicted proteins | sample 2041341 | NCBI WGS metagenome assembly RCMY01 (sample SAMN09708234, study PRJNA481090) | Marine sediment metagenome, whole genome shotgun sequencing project.
GCCTTCTGAGTTCTTGCTCCACATTCAGAATATATTCAAACGCCGCTCCCTGACAAGTGGATTTCGCATGGCCCGTACCTATTACTATTTTAGCCTTTTTGCCCTGTTTCATTTGCTGAATCAAATCATTAAGGGCATTCCAAGCGTGTTCGGCGTGGGTGTAGGTGCAAACAGAGTATGCCTTGTTTGTGCCTGGATGGAGACCTTCGGTCATATCAAACGCCAATTTTGGTCCTGTTGCATTAATCAAATAGTCATAGGTAACTTTTTCGGTGTGTCCCTTTTGTTCGCCAACGACATATTCCACCTTTACGAAAGGTTTTTCAGTCTCTTGATCCCCTTCGGGATGAAAGGTGGTTACCTTTGCCTGTTTGTACCCGATTCCCTTTTTTTTATACAGCGGGGCAAGCGGAAACAAAATTTCCTTGGACTTCATCCGACCGATACCGACCCAGATATTCGATGGTATCCATTGGTAATTGCCATTGGGCGACACTACCACGACCTCGTGGCCCCTATTCAGTTTTCTACGGAGGTGCGCTGCGGCCACGTGACCTGAAATGCCTGCTCCTAATATGACTATTTTTGCCATTTTTCTCTATTTAATACCGAAATTTAATTCATTTTCTATTGACGAACTATGACTATGATCAGTAGTATGGATATAATTTCAATCGTTTGTATTATTTTCGCGCTATTGTGTTTCTTCAGCGAAGTTCGCACTAGTTTTTAAACCGCACTGCAACTTTTGTTACATATAAACCGAGTAGATGAAAAATATATTTCTGAAGGTACTTAACAAAGAAAAAGCAACTACTCCTGTCAGCAGTGAATAGACGATCTTATGGATTTTCTCCGAAGATATGCCATCGTAAAATTATGGTTCTAAGTCTTTTAGTAAGCCATCGATTTCATTTATTGATAACGACCCCTGCGATATATAAAGCGGCATCGGTCAAATAGGGAGAAGGCTCCCGAACATTTCGGGTATTGGTAAAATCGATAATGCCATAAAGGTAAAGTTGCAAAAGTGTTTATTGCAAGACCAAATGAATTTTGGCTTCCCTGCCCAAAATACCATAACCAACCAATCCGCTATGTGTTGGATTTAATCAAACCATATTACGCATGACAATGGCACCGGATATCTCGCAAACCTGTTTAAGGTATTATAAATGGTGCCGAACTTTGCGATATTCTTTTTTAAAAGAGTGCTATTCAATTGTTCGTCTTGTGTAGATATGGTCAGCTTATAGTCAAGACGGTCCATTCGGGGCGGGTTTTCAAGAGGATAGGCATTTACTGTCAGTTCGGCCTTTTCATAACTGAATCGCATAAGGCCCGAAAAGCGTTCTACGTTTTTCAGAATGCAGGCGGGGAAGGATCCCTAAAATAACTCGGCCGGATTTGGCAACATTTCCGATGCTCTTTCAATCGTGCCAAAAGCGATATCCGATTGCTTCACATGGGTCATGGCATGATCGGCCGCTTCGGATACAGCCTTAACTGAGTAGTTCATTAGGTTTCGTTATTTGTTCAAAAGTTCCAATACCTCTTTTTAGCAAGTATTTGCCCTTTTTTTGTTATTATTTAAGGCTAATATGTGTACCCATTCCTATTTTTTCGATTTATTGATTCTTTTGATGACGCCCAACTACCACGCACAACGCAGTTCCGTTATTCTAATGAAAATATTGCGAAATCGAATACATATGAAATTGACAGATTTACACAATAGAAGGTGGGTTTTTGGAAATTCCTTAGACAAGGGGATATTTTTTCCTTCCAATAGTTTTATTGTTATCCAACGTTCACATTGAATAAATACCCAACTAATGCAGTCAACCCCATAGCTATAGTTCCCCAAAATGTAATCCTAACAATTGCCTTACCAATACTTGAACCTCCTGTTTTAGCGGCCAATGTTCCTAATAATATCAAGAAGAAAAGAGCAAAGCCATAAAGAGAATATTCCATACTATTTAACGGCAAAAAGAGGGTGACTAAAAGAGGTAATATCCCTCCTAAAGTAAATGCCGCACCTGAGGCAAGTGCAGCTTGTATTGGTTTAGCTTGACTAATCTCGTTTATGCCCAATTCGTCCCGAACATGTGCACCCAGCACATCATGTTCTGTTAATTCTTTTGCAACCGTTAGCGCGGTTTCCTTTTTTAACCCTCGTTTTTCGTAAATCTGCGCTAGAATTTGAAGCTCAATTTCAGGCGTTTCTTCCAATTCTTGTTTTTCACGTTCAATATCCGCTTTTTCAACATCTGTTTGAGAACTCACGGAAACATATTCTCCGGCAGCCATTGATAATGCACCGGCGACCAAGCCTGCTAGTGTCGCTAAGATAATGGGATCCCTAATATCACTTGCCGCCGCAACACCTATTGCGAGGCTTGCGGTCGATAAAATACCATCATTTGCACCTAATACCGCCGCTCTCAACCAATTGCTGCGATGTATGTAGTGATTATCTAAATAATTATCTATATTTTTTGTATTCTCATTCATTTTTTAAGCGATTAATTTTCAATTTTTCCGACCTTGAATAATGATCCAAAAACTCCTTGAGAAACCCCAAAAAGTTGCAGCATTCAATTCAACTCTACTTGTCACATCGTTTATAAGAATCATATTCAAGCTATTCGGTAAAACTAAAACATTTGCAAGATTTCAGAAATGATATTAGTCATGACTATTAGGTGCTAAAATCAAATCCCATAGTATGGTCGCTAGAGCTACTATTGCAAAATGATAACAAAGTTCTTAAAAGGTTTCTTTCAAATTATTTCCATATTTCCTTTAAGGAATACGCATTGAATGGCAAAACTTCGGATTGAAATACAATAAAAATGAGATTTGTTTTTAATCTAAAATCAAACTAGTGAAAATTGGATTATCAAAAATACTTCCTATTTAAGGTAAACATGATTTATATCATTTCCTGAAACCAAACATCTAAATAGTTTTGTTGCATAAATTCAAAGAAGGTGGATAAAGTTTGCCAAAGCGTGTCCCTTCAAAGGCGAAATGGTGGATGGGGAAAGGAAGGAGCATTAATCAATCATGGAATTGATAAAAATTACTAATCCTTTAATATAAAAATTATGAATGATGCACATTTTCATTTAGTCTTGAATCATTTACCTATCATTGTGCCTTTAGTCGGCTTACTTGTAATGATCGGGGGTTATATAGTACGTTCGGAAATCATAAAAAGAACGGCATTTGTAATTTTTGCCTTTGGGGCATTGGCCACTATTCCTGTTTTTTTGACAGGCGAAGGTGCCGAAGAAGTAATAGAGCAAATTCAAGGTATCGATGAGAAGTTTATAGAACCGCATGAGGAGATTGCCGAAACTTTTGCCATTTTATCATACATTTTAGGAGTGATTTCACTTTTGGGCCTATGGGCCAGCTATAAACAAAAATCATTCGCTGGCCTTGTATCGGTACTTACAACACTATTTGCGATTGTTGTCCTCTTTTTTGCCCAACAAACGGGAACTACCGGCGGAGAAATCAGGCATACAGAGATAAGGAACGATAATGTATTGAATGCGAGCGATTCGGAAACTATGGAAAAGGAGCATAGCACTGATTAGCACTTTATGAAAAAAATGAGGTGGCATTTTCTGTAAATAGATAATTCGGACAGCAATCCCTTCAACCCCTATAAAACTTCCAAGAATACCTTTCTGAGATATATGAACGTACTGTATACCTATACGTATGATTGGGAAGGTGATCGCCTTCCACGCCATTCCTTTGCCAAAACAATAATAAATAGGGGAAAGAACTATTCGGTAAAGGTAAATTCCATGTTGCTTTTGGTTCCGAACTGAGGTATTTGGAATGAGAAATGGTAGATTTACTTAAGGTACGTTATAAAATAGCTACTGGCCCATTGATTTACACCTTCGGATGAACTAAGGGTTTTTGCGTCTTTCCTTTATTCGCTCACGATTACGAATTAGGATGACAAATAAAGAAGCATCGGTAGTACTGCATTTGCTATCTAAGATATAGGTTCATTATCATTAATCACCTGCATCCTGAGAATGGAAACAACTTCGCCCTTCCCTGCAGTTTGCGGGGGATACCAAACCATTGTCAGGCCCCATAGCACCTGAGGAAGAAATACACCAGCAAATGGTATTGGCGTCATCCAATAAAAGCCAAGGATGATCCCCTCCTTCCATCATCCCATAGGGATTTCTAGCGCGAAGGAATTTACAGATGCTTAATTTGTTGGGTTTATTTTCTTCCATATCTATGAAATTTCTAAAATTGCTTTCTTAATGGTAGCTACAAATAGAGGCACCTTATACCCATTTTTAGTAAGTGGGCGTGCTATTTTCATAGCTGCTTCTGCCGCAGCCAATGCGTTTTCATTAGTAATAGTTTTATTTTCAATAGCCTGTTGGGCTTCTATAGAGCGATAAGGTACCGGTGCGGCCGCCCCTAAAACGATGCTCGCCGAACGACATGTATTACCCGAAACCTCAAAAACCACCGCTACATCGCCAAGAGACCAGTCATAAGATTCACGGGCCACCTGTTTAATATAAGCGCTCTTGGTGTTTTTTGTAGGAGCCGGAAGAATGATTTCTGTAATAATCTCCTTTGCTTGGAGGATGTTTTCCATAGCGATATCCTTCCCTGGAGCTACAAAAAAATCATCCATGGACACTTTTTTCTTTTCTCCTTCACTATTAACAATAACAACACTAGCATTGAAGGCCATAAGTGCCGTAGCTATAGAGGATGCGTGGACACTTACACAGGAACCATTGTCGATAATGGCGTGATTTTCATTTTCACCTGTTTCAGATTGGCGGGCAAAACAGCGATCTCCTCCTTTGCGGAAGCAATCGTGATCGGCAGAACGAAAATACCAGCATCGGTTACGCTGAGTTATATTACCTCCCAAAGTGGACATATTACGCAATTGAGGAGTAGCCGCATGGTTTACCGCTTGATGGAGTGCCAAATAATGACTTTTGATTTCAGGATTTGACGCAATTTCGGCCAAAGTAACATTACATCCGATGCTCAATCCCTTTTTAGGGTCATAGGTGACTTTATCAAGACCTGGAATGTTTCGAATATTGATGATCTTTTGTGGTTTAAGCAGTCCTTCCTTTACCCAATCAAACATATCGATACCACCCGACTTAAATACAGATGCCTTATTTGTAGGCTGATATAGCTCTTCGGATACTGTTGAATTTACTTGTTGAAGGGCGTCTTCAATGGATGTGGCTTCGTACCAACTAAATTTGTTCATGTCTTTGTATTTAAGATACTTTATTCAATGCTTTGAGAATACTGGATGGGGTAATGGGTATTTCATACAACCTTGCCCCAATGGCGTTATACACTGCATTGGCAACCGCGGCCGCCGTTGCAATGTTTGCAGGCTCCCCTATTCCGTAGGCATCCGTTGAGGAAAGTGCTGAATATTCTTCCACAATTAGGGTTTCAATTTCAGGGATTTCCATGGAAAATGGCACCTTGTACTGATCTACATTGGCGTTCATCATATGTCCCGTTCCTTTGTCCATCACCCTATTTTCATACAATGCATAGGATATCCCTTGAATGATGCCACCATTGATCTGACTTTCCAATTGACCAATATTGAGCGGACGGCCACAACTGTGGGCGGCGACGATTCTATCGACCTTTACAAATCCTGTGTCGGTATTTACACTTACTTCCGCAAATTGCACTGAGCCCAATTCACCATAGGCCAGACCCCAGGGTTGTTGAAAGCCACCATAATCATCCGAGCGGCTTGCAATTTTACTTATTTGGCTGGTCCGCATTAATTTGGTCGCCTCTTTAAAGGGCATTTTCAGATCAGTATTCGTTTTACTACGTACCTGGCCGTCTTCGATAAACAATTCCGATGAATCCGTTTCCCATTCTTTTGCGACCAATTTCAATAAGGCCTTTTTCGCCTCAAAGGCTGCATTACGGGTGGGAGGGGTAATAGAACCTGTGACCACACTTCCCCCGGAACCTGGTCCCACCGGAAAAAAAGTATCCCCTATATTGACAGTAATATCTTTTACCTGCAGTCCTAATTCCTCTGCAACGACTTGGGCAAGAATGGTTTTAGTCCCCGTTCCAATGTCCTGGACGCTAGATCGTATTTCAACACCCCCATCGTTATGGATCTTAACTTCTACCGAAGAATCGAGCGTTACGAATCTCGGCCAAGTAGATTGGCCTACTCCAAGCCCTTTCTTTACAACGCCTTTACCACTGCCAGCGGGTTGACGTCGCGACCAATCGAAAAGTTTCGCCCCACGTTGGCGTTCCACCTTTCTTATCTCACTTTTATCAATAAGATCACGATAGATCAAGGGATCTATCTGTAGTTTTTCCGCTATTTCGTCAATAGCCTGTTCCAATCCGAAAGCGCCCTGAACATTTCCGGGTGCACGCCAAGCTGCCCCAGGCCCTGCATTGGTCAACACATCATATTGTTCGGTTGCAAAATTCGGACAGGGATAAAGGACTTGGGCGATACGACCCACACCTGCACCTAGTCCAACTCCTGCGGTTCCGTGGGAACGTTGTTGAACCGCTGTCAAGGTACCATCTTTCTTGGCCCCTATTTTTAGGTACTGGATGGAATTGGGACGGTTTCCTTCGGCAAGATGTTCTTCTTGTCGATCCATCATTAACCAAACAGGTCTGCCGGATTTTTTGGCTAGATTAGCCGCCATAGGACCAAAACTGCCTGCGCTATGTTTGGCGCCAAATCCGCCGCCCATAAAATCACAGATTACACGTACTTTACTTTTTGGCAACCCGAAAATACTGGCCATCTCATTTCTGACCCCATTGGTATTTTGGGTAGAGGCATACACCCTCATAACGTCAGAATTCCAATCGACCACGACGCCGTGTGTCTCTAAAGGCATATGCGTTTGCACTTGGGTGCGGTAGGTTCTTTCGACTATAATATCCGCCTCATTAAAACCTGCTTCCAAATTACCTCTGGGACCACCGAAAAAACTACTGGTAGACGGCCCCCTAACATTACCTTCCCCTTCACTGCCATCATGCACTTCGCCTACATCGCCGCCGTCTTCTTGTTGCGTAATGGGCTCGTCAAATACAATAGGTGCATTGATTTCCATGGCCGCTTCAAGGTCTATGACGAAAGGCTTCTTTTCGTAGGTCACTTTGATCAAGGAAATGGCATCTTTGGCAATTTCCAAACTTTCTGCGGCAACACCTCCCAAAGGCTGGCCGACATATTTTACCATTGGGTATTTACCGTTCTTATTTTCTTCTCCCTCTTTCTGGGTATTTTCTATTAGGTGAATGGCATGAATTCCCGGAAGACTTTTTGCTTCACTTATATCTATTGACTTGACTACTGCATGGGGCACATTCGATCGCAGCATCTTGGCATATAGCATGCCCGGCAATTTCATGTCGGAGGTGTACTTTGCCTTTCCTGTTACTTTATCGAGGGCATCGATTCTATTGACCCTTTTTCCGATAATTTTCAGTTTATCGTTAACAGGCCATGCCTGTGGCTCTTCAATAGGGATTTCCCTTTCTATTTCGCTGAGGTTATGTCCAGGAATACCGTATGGGAATTTTTCTTTTCTAGTATCCATATTATATCGTTTTTTTTGCTGCTGCCAAAGTCGCTTTAAATACATGGGGATGAGTGCCACAACGACAGAGGTTGCCTCGGGTGGCATCCTTCACATCATCCAAATTGGGGTCGGGGTTATTATCAAGAAGGTGCACACATGACATCACCATTCCTGGGGTGCAATAACCACACTGGGAAGCATCGTGTTCAATAAAAGCCTCTTGCACAGGATGCAATTCCCCATTTTTTGCAATACCTTCAATGGTCGTAATTTCCTTGTCACCGACATCAAAAACGGACATCATACACGAATTGACCGGCTTTCCATCTACATATACCGTACAGGCAGAACAGGAACCCCGATCACAGACTACCTTAGTGCCCGTAAGTTCCAAATGGTCTCGTAAGGCGGCGGCCAATGTCGTTCTCGGTTCCACACTAAGTGATTTCATTAAACCATTGACCTTCATCTTGATGGTCTTGGCATCGGGACCGAATTCTTCCCCGGTACTGCCCTGTTCCTTATAGTCTAATGCAAAAGCATTTGTCGCTAACAGTACACTACCAGCGGTAGATAATCCGGCACCTCTAATGAAACTTCGTCTACTCAAACCTTTTGTGGGTTTGGATTTCGAATCTTGGTTTTTATCTTCCATACAATTATACAATGGGTTTGTAAAATATTCAGTCTAACTAAACACTAGTAAGTTACGATAATTCTCAAAAGAAAATGACGATTCTATGCAATACTTAAAAATGTACATATCCCGAATTCAAATCAAATAAAACATAAAAAATAGTTTTATGCCATGATATAGATCAGTTACTCCAAATAATACAGGGCATTTCTCGACTTGTGAAATATCGAGAGATTTGCTGAGGAAGGCTTAAGAGGCCCTTTTTCGAATCGATAAAATTTTCCATTTGGAGGACCACAGTCAGTACTTATAGATTGTTTTGAAATTAAAAGTTATGGATAATTCTTTAGAATCGCAACAATTCTGTCATAATCCCAAACCGGATGATATCCAATCGATGCTGAAAGTTGATGTTGTAATAGTCCGTTCCATGATAGAACTGTACAAAAAAACCGATGTCCTCCAAAAACTTGGGATGGTAGTAAAACGTAACCCCGATATTGAACCTTTTAAGATTAAAGGTGTCCCAATCATTGATATTGTCGATCAGCCATGTGGTTTGGGCCTTTAGTGAGAAATCGGCCTTTACCGATCCGCGATGCCCCATTTTCACAGGAAGCTTGTAGGCGAAAAAGGCATTGTGCCAACGAAAACCACTGTACTTGCCATGCAGTTCATCCAACATCCAGCTTCGCGGATGCACTTCAAAGGAGCTCTTGAAGAATTTGGTGGCGTTCAACGTTTTACTAAACGATGTTTTGATAAACCCCAGTTCAAAAAAATTGGTGGCGAAGTTGCCGTCCTGTAGATTGATATTGCTATCGGTATCGTAAAAATCGCCATCCTGCCCGTTGGAATGATGGGCAAACTTCCCGAACAATGTATAATGGTCCGTAGGATTTTTTTCTCCTGTCAAATAGTAAAAGGTTACCTGTGGAATATAGCTGGGCGTTTTTACGGGATATGAATCTTCATTGTACATTCTGATCGTAATCTGCGAAGTGAGCACCGCCATCAAATTCGATTCCTTGCGCTCACGGATAATAAAACTGGGGTTAACGTTGGCCTCGAACATCAGGGGCGCGATATTGCCAATATCCGTGGGGAAGGTAATGTAACTATCGCTCTGGTTGACCTGGGCAATTTTCGCTAGATCAATGTCGGGCAAGCTATCGTTAGATTGCTGTGTGTAGGCGGGTTGCAGTAAAAAAAGAATAAGTATCCATATGTAGCCATACCCTTTCATTTGTAGATTATTTTCCGTACTGATTTTTCCATTGTATTGTTATTAAATAGGCTAAAAAAGCAAAAATAAGCGTCAGAGCGGCCCTAAAGAACAGTGCCCCGACGGTCTTGGTTTCGTAGAGGCCGCCCGCATCTATATGCACGTATAGGCCGACCAGTGACCCGATCAGTATAAAAACGGATGCCAGCAAGGGTATGACCGTCCATTTTCTAAGTTTTAGCAATCCGAACGTGGCAATAAGATAAAGCACACTGCTTATAAAATTGGCCCAGACTACAAAAGGTACGTAGTTGCCTTCCATGGCCCGTATGCCGAACCAATCAAAAAGTACCGAGCTGCTTAAAAACAAGGTCAACAGCGCGAAGGCCGCTAACATAAATAGGGTGACGAATCTCAATATTTTGTATTTTTTCATCTTGTTCAATGTATAGGGGTTACTTTCTAAAAAAATGTTAAAAACCTTGCTCTAATTACTTTCCCCGAACCACCATTTTGGTTTTTGTGGTTTTGGTGTCAGTTTGAATTTTTCGATGGCGTGGGTCCTGATATGTTCCGCCATGTCTTCTACGGAATCGGTTACGAAAATTAACTCCATGTCTTCGGGACTTATACTTTCGTTCTCTGCCATGATCTGAATGTGCTCGCAGAGTTCTTTATGATATTCAGAACCAAAGATTACGACCGGGAAATCTTGGATCATCTTGGTCTGGATTAACGTTATCGATTCAAAAAGCTCATCCAACGTACCCATTCCACCGGGCATGACTACAAAGGCATACGAATATTTCATCAATAGAAATTTCCGTACAAAAAAATAGCGAATGTCGATCCATTTATGCAGATACCGATTCGGTTTTTGTTCAAAAGGAAGAATAATGTTGCACCCAACGGAATACCCACCGGCCTCATAGGCTCCTTTATTCGCTGCTTCCATAATACCGGGGCCGCCGCCGGTCATGACAGTAAATCCCAATTTGGATAGCTCGGCACCCACTTTTTCCGCTTGTTGGTAAAAGGGATTGTCAGGTTCGAAACGCGCTGATCCGAAAACGGTTACA
>RCMY010005660.1_pt1 | contig 10575 bp, 10 predicted proteins | sample 2041341 | NCBI WGS metagenome assembly RCMY01 (sample SAMN09708234, study PRJNA481090) | Marine sediment metagenome, whole genome shotgun sequencing project.
GGGTAACACGAACCGCATCGGCCATGAAATATGTGGCATCGCCTTGAGCAGGGTTTCGCGTTCCTCAAGCGCATGCCGCACCAAATTGATCTCGAAATACTCAAGATAGCGCAGACCGCCGTGAAACAGCTTGGTTGAGGCAGAGGAAGTGGCCGAGGCCAGGTCGTTCATTTCGGCAAGACCCACGGACAATCCCCGCCCCGCAGCATCGCGCGCAATGCCGCAGCCGTTGATGCCGCCACCGATTATGAACAGGTCAAAGGGGGTCTGCTTTGTCACACGCCGCAATCCTGATTGGTCAAGGTTAGCGCTGACATAAAGCAAGCAGCCCTCAGGTTCAAACCGGACCTGAGGGATGCCTGTATTTGCTAAGTCTTAGAGGCTGGCGTCGAGGGCCGCGAGGATCACATCACCCATCTGCGACGTACTGATCGGCGTTCCGCCTTCGGGACCCATCAGGTCGGCAGTGCGGGCGCCGTCGGCCAGCACTTTCTCAACGGCGTTCTCCAGACGTGTCGCTTCATCGCCTTGATCAAAGGAATAGCGCAGCGCCATGGCAAAGCTGAGGATACAGGCAATCGGGTTCGCCTTGCCTTGCCCCGTGATATCGGGCGCGGAACCATGTACCGGTTCATACATCGCCTTTGGACGGCCATCCGCATTGGGGGCACCAAGGGAAGCAGACGGCAGCATGCCGAGCGAGCCGGTCAGCATTGCAGCACAATCAGACAGGATATCGCCAAACAGGTTGTCGGTGACGATCACGTCAAACTGCTTGGGTGCGCGGACCAACTGCATCGCGCCATTGTCGGCGTACATGTGGCTGAGTTCGACGTCAGGGTAATCCGCGTCATGCACCCGCTGAACAACTTCGCGCCACAGGATGCCGGATTCCATCACGTTGGCTTTTTCCATCGAGCAGACTTTGTTACTGCGACGGCGGGCCAGCTCGAACGCAGAACGCGCCACGCGGTCAATCTCGGATTCGGTATAACGCTGGGTGTTGATGCCCACACGTTCGTTGCCTTCTTTGAAGATGCCGCGCGGCTCTCCGAAATAGACGCCAGAAGTCAGTTCGCGCACGATCATGATATCCAGACCGGCAACCAGTTCTTTCTTCAGCGATGAGAAGTCGGCAAGCGCGTCAAAGCACTGCGCTGGACGCAAGTTGGAAAACAGGTCCATCTCTTTGCGCAGGCGCAGCAATCCACGCTCTGGCTTTACCGAGAAATCAAGATCGTCGTATTTCGGACCACCAACAGCACCAAGCAGCACAGCGTCTACTTCCAATGCGCGTGCCATTGTGTCGTCATGCAGGGGCGTGCCGTGTTTGTCATAAGCGGCACCGCCGACAAGGTCATGCTCCACGTCAAACGCCAGATCACGCTTGGCACCGAACCAGTCGATGATGCGGGTGACTTGCCCCATGACTTCGGGCCCGATGCCATCACCGGCAAGGATAAGAAGGGTTGGGTTGGCCATGGGTCGCTCCTTGAGTTCAGATGTTTGACGCGGGCGTAGCGTGATGGGGTCGACGGGTCAAGAACGCCTAGCGTGTAAGGTCTACCCAGACGAGGGAATGACGGCTGGCGGCGGGGACTTGGGGCGTGATTTTCGCGTCTGTCACCGTCCAGTCGGCGGAGGGCAGAACATAGTCCACGCGCATCGGTCCGGTCTGGGAAAAAGTGACGGTTGGTTGATCCGGAAACGGGTCCTGAAGCCGATGGTCCTTCAGGAGGTTCCGGATGGCACTGCCAATGCCGTCCCCCCGATTGGGATCAAGGTTGGCATCGCCCATTATAGCAAAACGGCCCTTCGGCGCGGGAGCAAATGCGCCGTTCAGGTAATGCGTCCAAAACGCTGTCTCGTCATGGTTGCGCTTGCCGTTACGGTCCTCGGGTCCATCAAAGACAGGGGGCGTGGCGTGATAGGTCAGGACGGTGATGCGGCCCAACGTCGGGTGTTTGATTGGTACGGCCCAATGCCCGTGGGAGGACAGGCGTTGGATGGCTTGGGCCTGCGCGCTTGGGAAAGGTTGGCCATCTTGTTGCGGCAACTTGGCTTTCGGCAGGTTGCGCCAGAGAAGGGTGGAATAGTCCTGCACCTCATCTTCGATAACAGGATGCTGCGATAACATTGCCATGCTGCCTTGCCCAAAGAAACGGCCATAGCCTTGGGCGTCCCCCGCCTCGCCGGTCTTGCCGTCGCCGTCCAGATCAAGCGGTGTCATATCGCCAGCATTGGGAGGGGCGGCAAAGAAATAAGGATAGTTTAGGGCCTTTGCGAGGGCAGCAAGGGCGAGGTTCTGCAAATCGTAATCAATGCCCTGCAAGACGATCACGTCAGGTTTGGTTGCGATGATCTGCGCGATCACTGCGGCTATCTGGGGGTCTTTGCCTGCAAGGATATCGCGCAGCAACAGGCCGGGGCCTTTGCGGGACAGCTCGGTGTTGAAGGTGGCAAGCCGTATGGTGTCGGCGGCACCATACGTGGCGGCCATGAACGTCAGGCAGGCGGCGATTATGCCAGTTGTAAGCCATCCTCGGCTTCTGCGCTGGCGTAAGCACGGCGGCGTTTGTCTCCGATCATCTCTGCCACGCGGCCCATCGCAATGCCGCGCATGATCATGCTTGCGGGAAGAAAGGCCCATGCGCTGAGAGTCCAGATGATGGTTTGCGGGTTCTGTAATGAGATCGGGTCTATCAGATCAGCCGCTGCTTTGACCACCGCGGGGATGATGAAAGGCAACAGAAACCCAAGGGTAATGTTGACCCGCGCGTCGCGCCGCAGCCGGTCAAGCACGTCGCCGCCCGCTGTTGGATCGAACAGTGGCAGGTTCACCCAGACGTTGAACGCACCCTGACGGGCCGGCCAGCCCAGCACCCGCACCAGCAACAGAAAGGCGGTCATAGTGATGAGCGAAACAAGATAGGCGATGCCCGCGGCAGTACGGACCAGAGAAACCAGAGTGGCATCCGCATCTGTGGGCAACATCAAGACGACAAGGCGTACAGGGGAAAACGGCAGGTCAATTGCGTTGCCGATAATCGTGCCCATCGAGGTGAGGCCCGATGTCAGCAGGGTCGGATCGGTCTGGCCTTTGAAAATCGAGCTGAGCGTCACAACTGTTGAAAAAAGTGCGATGTATCTCAACCGGTTGAACGGTGGGGCATCGCGGAATTCGACAATGCTGGGGAAATTCGAGTTGTATTCGACGAAGGTCAGAAAGCCTGCAAGCAAGGCTGCAAGGACGGTGATCTGTGTGGAATCGCTCGCAATACCGGGCAGCATAAGCGCCGGTATCGTGATCAATAAAGCCACCAAAAGGCCACGCGCTGCTGCGCCTGTCATCCGTCCAATCACTACTTTTCCCTTCCAAACTGGCCAGACGCGATACAGTGCCGCGAACTTGTTCCAACTTGTTTGCCCCCAGGGAGTGCGGGAGCCTGCCTCATTTATGCCCAATTTGTGCCTTGTTTCGCCTTACTGCTCAAGTGACTGGATAACATCGTTAATAGGTAAGGCGATTTGAGGGCGCGGGTGGTGCGTTCTTGCATCTATTTCAGGGCAGAAAAGAGGCGGCACTCTAGATGTTGTGGGCACCGGTCGGATGCCCACAAGGTTCGCGTTAAGCGTGTGTTTTTCTAACGCTGATTGGTTAACGTAGGGTCACACCCACGGACGGCTTTGGCTGGCGGCAGCTTCGAACGTGTCGATGGAAGCGACCTTTTCCATGGTCAGGCCAATGTCGTCGAGGCCGTTCATCAGGCAGTGCTTCTTGAAGGCGTCCACTTCGAAGGAGAAGACCTCGCCATCCGACGTGGTGACGGTCTGTGCCTCAAGATCAATGCTCATACGGGCGTTGGCACCTTTTTCAGCGTCCTTCATCAGAACGTCGATCTGTTCCTGAGGAAGGGCGATGGGTAAGATGCCGTTCTTAAAGCAATTATTATAGAAAATATCCGCATAGCTGGGCGCGATGACGCAGGTGATGCCGAAATCCGCAATCGCCCATGGGGCGTGTTCGCGCGACGAGCCACAGCCAAAGTTGTCGCCCGCGACGATGATCTGGGCTTCGCGGTATTGCGGTTTGTTCAGCACGAAATCGGGGATCTCGTTGCGGTCATCATCATAGCGCATCTCGTCAAACAGGTTCACGCCAAGGCCGGACCGCTTGATGGTTTTGAGGAACTGCTTGGGGATGATCATATCAGTGTCGATATTGATCAGCGGCATGGGGGCTGCGATTCCGGTAAGTTGGTCGAATTTGTTCATTGGATTGCTCCTTGGGTCGGGGCACCAGATGTTGTGGTGCTAAGATTTGGTAAATTGTCACACGATGTACACGGGGCGTACACCGCACGTGCAGACGTGATGTCGCTCCTCCAGCTTTTGGCTGTCTTCGCCTTTGCAAAGATGGAGAGGCGGTTAATCACATCATGTCTCGCACGTCCGTGAGTTTACCGGTGATCGCTGCTGCCGCTGCCATCGCGGGGGACATCAGGTGAGTGCGTCCGCCACGGCCCTGACGGCCCTCGAAGTTGCGGTTGGACGTTGCCGCGCAGCGTTCGCCCGGCGCCAGTTGATCAGGGTTCATCGCAAGGCACATTGAACAGCCCGCAAGACGCCATTCAAAGCCGGCTTCGATGAAAATCTCAGCTAGCCCCTCTTCTTCGGCTTGCGCGCGCACCAGACCGGAACCGGGAACAACCATCGCGCGGATGCCGTCCTTTTTCTTTTTGCCCTTCAGGATCGCAGCAGCGGCGCGCAGGTCTTCGATACGCCCGTTGGTGCAGGAGCCGATAAAGACAGTGTCGATCTCTACGTCGGTGAGAAGCATGCCAGCGGTCAGGCCCATGTAATCAAGCGAGCGCTGGGCAGCGCCAACTTTGCCGCCATTGAAGTCGGTGGCTGAAGGCACTTTTGCAGTGATCGGCAACACGTCTTCGGGCGAGGTGCCCCATGTGACAACCGGCGCGATGTCTTCGCCCTTGAGGATGATCACTTGATCCCAAGCCGCGTCATCATCGGAATAGAGGGTTTTCCACCACTCCATCGCCGCTTCCCATTGTGCGCCTTTTGGCGCGTGGGGCCGGCCCATGCAGTATTCATAGGTTTTCTCATCTGGTGCGATCAGGCCTGCGCGCGCGCCGCCCTCAATCGCCATGTTACAAACGGTCATGCGGCCTTCCATGGACAGATCGCGGATCGCTTCGCCGCAATATTCGATGACATAGCCGGTGCCGCCAGCCGTGCCGGTGACGCCGATCACCGACATGGTGATGTCCTTGGCCGTGACACCGGCGCGCAGTTTGCCGGTAATCTCGACCTTCATGTTTTTGGATTTCTTCTGGATCAGCGTTTGCGTGGCCAGAACGTGTTCGACCTCGGAGGTGCCGATTCCATGGGCCAATGCGCCGAAAGCGCCGTGGGTCGCGGTATGGCTGTCGCCGCAAACCACTGTCATGCCGGGCAGTGTCCAACCCTGTTCGGGGCCAACGATGTGCACGATACCCTGGCGCACGTCGGATACAGGGTAATAGTGGATGCCGAATTCCTTGGCATTCTTGTCGAGCGCGTCGACCTGAATGCGGCTGTCTTCGGTCATGGTGGCGGCATTGGCGCGGTCCAGCGTGGTCGGCACGTTGTGATCCGGCACGGCGATGGTTTTGTCCGGTGCGCGCACGGTGCGACCCGTCATGCGCAGACCTTCAAACGCCTGTGGCGAGGTCACTTCGTGAACGAGGTGACGGTCGATATAGAGCAGGCAGGTGCCATCGTCGGCTTCATGCGCGAGATGTGCATCCCAGATTTTATCATAGAGTGTTTTGGGGGACATGTGGTCCACTCCCGTATTGAAAGGTTGGTAAACTTTGTTTCGCGGCGCGGGCACCGCAGGGCCCTGATCAGGCCCGAGCAAGCACTGTAAAGGTCGCCCCGAAGAAGCGTTCGCGCAGGCGGGCGCGGTCAGTTGAATCGAAAAACGGTTTCATCAGGTTCAGATACCTGCCAAAGGCGCTTGCCGCAAGAGCCGGAGGGTTGCAGGCCGGTATGGGTTCATGCGACGATTCACTCAAAAAGGTGCGCACATGGACGAAACCACAGACCCATTTGCCGAATTTCTGGCCTCGCTGGAAACGCTTTGGGTGAACGCGCTGTCTTTTTTGACGGGAGTGATCACGCCCGGATGGAAGCAAAACCAGGTGCTGATCCTGATCGGGCTGGCGCTGGTTGCTTGGCTGCTCCACAATCGAAGCGGCATTGTTTTGGAAAACTACGTGCGTGCGCACGAAGGTTGGGCGAAATGGCAGCTGCGTTTTGTTGTTCAGATCAAGCGGCGGCTGGGGTTGATCTGGTTCGCGCTTCTGGCGTGGATTGTCTATCTGGTGATGAAAAACATCACCTGGCCGTCACGTTCCTATCTGGTCGGGCTGGCGGCGACGCTGGCGGCCGTTTGGGTTGGCACGGCCTTTGCAGCGCGGTTGGTGCGCAACAGGCCAATGCGGCGCATCGTGACGTGGTTTTTGTGGATCTATGCCACGCTCTTTATGCTGAATGTCTCGGACGATGTGGCAACGTTTCTGGACAAGATCGCGCTGGAGATTGGTGATTTCCATCTGTCTGTCCTGACACTTATTACAGCGATGGTGGTGATTGGGGTGCTGTTGACGGTGGCGCGGATCGCCAGCCAAGCGTCTTCCAGTTCGATCCGCAAAAACAAGGACATCAGCCCGTCCATGCAAGTGCTGGCGGTCAAGGGTGTACAGCTTTCGCTTTATGGCGTTGCGTTTTTTATGGGGATCAAGGCGGTTGGTATTGATCTGACCGGCCTTGCGGTGCTGTCGGGTGCGATTGGTGTGGGCCTTGGTTTTGGCCTGCAAAAAGTGGTGTCGAACCTTGTGTCGGGGATCATCATCCTGATTGATAAATCGATCAAGCCGGGGGATGTGATTTCACTGGGCGAGACCTTTGGCTGGATTCAGACGTTGGGTGCCCGATATGCGTCGGTGCTGACCCGCGATGGGCGGGAGTATCTGATCCCGAATGAAGATTTGATCACCGGGCAGGTGGTGAACTGGTCACATTCCAATGAATTTGTGCGGCTCGATATCTACTTTGGCACAGCGTATGGCGACGATCCGCATCAGGTGCGCAAGCTGGCTGTGGCGGCGGCGCAGGGGGTGGAGCGGGTGCTCAGCTTTAAACCCGCAGTGTGTCATATTGTGGGGTTTGGCGACAGCAGTGTGGATTACATCCTGCGGTTCTGGATCAGGGACCCCACAGGCGGGCTGACCAACATTCGCGGCAATGTGTATCTTGCGCTTTGGGATACATTCAAGGAGCATGATATTTCCATACCGTTCCCGCAGCGCGAAGTGTTGATGGTCGAGAACAGCAAGCTTTTGGTGTCCAAGGACGTTTTGCCGGGCTGAAATGTTTGGCGTTTAAAGTATAAGGAATGGCAGATGGGTATTCCCTCGACGGGCGGCTGCTTGTGTGGCGCATCGACCTATCATTTTGACGCGGAGGTGAAATTCGCCATCCGGTGTTATTGTCGCGACTGTCAGCAGGCCTCGGGCGGCGGGCATATGCCGCAAGTGGCGATTCCCTTGGCGACATTTACGTCTTCGGGACCGATCAAAGGCTATGCCAAGACCTCGGAGGCGGGCAGCGCTTTGAGATTTTCATTTTGCGGGGAGTGCGGATCGCCGCTGTTCAAATCGACATCCAAGATGCCAGATATGCTTGTTATAAATGCGGGATCGCTGGGGCAAATACCGCAAATTCCCGTGTTCCAGAAGGTGTTTGAGGGCAGTCGGCAGTCTTGGGACATTGATTGATTTGCGACCTGCATGACCGCGCGGCATTCACGAAATCTACATCCCTCACAGGCAACATTGTCACAGGGGATAGGCGGTATCCCCCATTCTGCTTGACCTGACATTGAAAATCCCGGCATGGCTTGCTAAATCACAGCTATATCCCCAGCGCCGGGGGCTTGTCGGCGCGCCTCTAGGAGGACAATGTTCTGTCAATCCAATCTCACGCAGCCGTGCCTGCGACCACAGGAGCGGCGCTGATGGCGACGGTTTCCAGCATGTCCACAAGCGACGCGATTCTGGCCTGCATTCTTCAATCCCTTGAAGAAGACAAAGCCGAAGACATCGTGCAGATCAATCTGCGCGGCAAGTCCGAGATCGGCGACTATATGGTTGTCTGTTCGGGCCGCTCGACCCGTCAGGTTTCCGCGATTTCCGAAAAACTGGCGCAGAAGGTCAAGGATGAGTTCGGCTATACATCCAAGACCGAGGGCAAAGACACCGGTGACTGGGTCCTGATCGACACCGGCGATGTGATTGTGCATGTGTTCCGTCCTGAAGTGCGCGAGTTCTATCAGTTGGAAAAGATGTGGATGGACGGCGGCGAAGTCGCAGCGCCGCAAAACTGATCCAGAGGCGGACCAGACCCCGTGCGTATTCATATCTGCGCGGTTGGCCGCCTTCGCAAAAGCCCTGAAAAAGACCTGATGGTTGACTATCTGAACCGCTTTGGGCGGACCGGCAGGGCATTGAGCCTTGGCCCTGCGCAGGTGTTGGAAGTCGAAGACAAGAAGGGCGGCGGCATGGCAGCCGAGGCCGCGTTGCTTGAAAAAGCCATCCCTGCCGGTGCGTTAATCTGTGTGTTGGATGAACGCGGCAAGGTCGAGAGCTCCCCAAATTTCGCCGTGCGTTTGGGCGATTGGCGCGACACAGGGCGCAGCGATGTGGCGTTTGTCATTGGCGGCGCGGATGGCATCGACCCCGAATTGCGCGCCCGTGCGGATCATGCGCTGTCCTTTGGCAAGATGGTCTGGCCGCATATGATGGTGCGGGTGATGCTGTCAGAACAGCTGTACCGCGCCGCGTCGATTTTGGCGGGTGGGCCGTATCATCGGGTTTAGGGGGTTGTGGTCAAGATGACCGTCGAACTCGGTAGGACTAATGATTTTTTGTAGAGGAAGGGGTGCTTGACCGCTGAAACTTTTTACGTTCAAAAACGGTGGTTTTTGAACGGTGTGCGGATGGGAGAAATCGCGGCGGTGAACCTAAGTTGACGTCCAGCACTTCGATCATATACCGAAGGGAACACCGCCTGTTACGGGAAGATTCATACCGGTGACGTAGTTTGCTTGTGGTCCAGCGAGATAGGCCACTGCGTTGGCTACATCTTCTGGTAGCCCTGCATCTCTCAACGCAACATTGGCGTATCGCTCTTTTTTCATCTCGGCGACTGATATTCCCCGCTCATTTGCTAAGCGCTTGTTTGCAGCGGTGTGCATGTCTGTAGCAATGTAGCCGGGGCAGACCGTGTTGCACAAAATACCGTCAGGACCAAATTCTGCGGCAAGGGTTTTGGAAAACCCTACCAGTCCATGTTTCATCGTTGTGTAGGCTCCAAAACCCGGCTCGGCTCCAAGGCTGCCGGTCGATCCGATGTTGATAATCCGCCCACCCCCAATCTCACGCATCTGCGGTATGACCGCCTGCGAGAGCATCATGGGGCCTAACAGGTTCACATCGAAGCTCGCACTCCACTGTTCGGGTGTTGTTGATAAAAAGCTGTCCGAACCAGCCAACGAACCCGCATTGTTAACGAGAATATCCACCCGCCCAAATTGCGAGAGAGTCTGTTCTATCGCGGCCTCGATACTTTTGGCGTTCGTTACATCCAAAATCAAAGATTTCGCCGTCCCGCCTGCGCCTTCAATCTCAGCAACGATGCCTTGCAGCAGATCGAAGCGCGGCACTGATTTATCCTCGACATCCATGTGACCGTTGATGTCTGTAACAACGACCGCTGCACCATCTTGCGCAAGCCGCCGAGCAATTGCGCGTCCAATCCCATGTGGAGCAGATGCGCCAGTGACCAACGCGACTTTACCTTCAAGCGGATACATAGCCGAGCCTCACATTAGAAAACTTATTCAAGCAAGAGCTACATGAATGACTACGAGTATCAAGGTGGCTAGGCTCTCATTCCGCAATGGCAACAAAGTCCGCAGACAAAATGTTATAGCCGCTCAACAAACCCTCCTTTTTGGAGCATGCGCAAACCACCTCGTTTGAGGCTGCCAAAAACGCCGTTCTAAACCGGAGTGGTTGTTGAAGGTTTTTGCCTCTCCCGTGATAGCTGATGTGGTGGATGGCTCCTGCTTCAACCGGCGTCGCAGAATTTCAGCAAGATAGGCTCACAGCGCAAATAGCCAGACGCGTCCTACTTCAATTGAACTTTCACGATCACAGAGCTCCAGCCGCTGACATTGTCGCGCGCCTGAATGCCGACTTCGGTGATGCCTTGGGGGATTTCCAAGCCGGAGAGGGATCGGGTGAAGGGTTGTTCATTGCCATGCGGGTGCGCGAGGTTGCGCAGGCCCAGTTCATTTCCATCCTTGTCCACCACGCGCCACGCATCGGCGTAATGCTCCCAACCGGTGTCGGTGTGCAACAGGGTCACGTCAAAACGCCACAGACCGCCGGACTGCTTGGCGACGACATCCTGAATGGTCGGGGCGTCTGCGAAAGCGGGGGCAGTCAT
>RCMY010005661.1_pt1 | contig 10574 bp, 7 predicted proteins | sample 2041341 | NCBI WGS metagenome assembly RCMY01 (sample SAMN09708234, study PRJNA481090) | Marine sediment metagenome, whole genome shotgun sequencing project.
CCCGTTCTGTTCGAGCATTTGTTTTGGTTCTTGGGACACCCCGAGGTGTATATCGTTATCCTGCCGGCCATGGGTATTGTTTCGGAGGTTTTGGCGACCAATGCCCGTAAACCGATTTTTGGGTACCGCGCCATGATTGCTTCTCTTTTGGCGATTGCATTTCTATCGACCATTGTATGGGGCCACCATATGTTCATATCGGGGATGAACCCATTCTTGGGATCGGTATTTACCTTTACAACCTTGTTGATCGCTATTCCGTCCGCCGTAAAATCGTTTAACTGGATCACTACCATTTGGAAAGGAAATTTACAGATGAACCCAGCAATGCTATTTTCTATAGGAATGGTGTCTACTTTCATCACTGGTGGCCTTACAGGGATTATCATGGGAGATAGTACGTTGGATATCAACATTCACGATACGTATTTCATAATAGCCCACTTCCACTTGGTCATGGGTATTTCTGCTGCTTACGGGGCACTGGCCGGGGTATATCATTGGTTCCCGAAAATGTTCGGACGTATGATGAACAAGAACCTGGGCTACGTACATTTCTGGATAACCGCCGTCTGTTCCTATGGGGTATTCTACCCGATGCATTTTGTAGGGCTGGCCGGGGTGCCAAGACGCTATTATGAAAACACCGCTTTTCCTATGTTCGATGACCTGACCAATCTACAGATTTTGATCACCGTGTTTGCACTCGTAGCCGGAGCAGCGCAACTGGTTTGGCTCTATAATTTCATCCATAGTATCTTTTATGGCAAGAAGGCCGAACAAAACCCATGGAATGCCAATACGTTGGAATGGACAACCCCAATAGAGCATATCCACGGCAACTGGCCGGGTGCCATTCCCGAAGTTTACCGGTGGCCCTATGATTACAGTAAGGTAGACGAAAATGACGAGTACATCATTCCCGGTCAGGATTTTGTGCCGCAGATTGTTCCCTTGCAAAAAGATGAGGAAGAACTTCAACATTAAGTCCAATTAGAGTACCCTCGAAAAAATGCCCGACCATAAAAGTCGGGCATTTTTTTATCGGTTAAGCGATATTGGCTATATTTAAGGAAACGAATCCATCTTCGCCCGCAGACGCCCGAAGATGGTGTAACAAAAGTGGTATTAATCGTTGCGTGGTCATGCCTAACCAAATCGCCATATTGATAGTTATATTTTTAACGGGAACGGCGTTCGGTCAAACAGACTATCGACTCTTGAGAGAGCACATGGTTGAAAAGCAATTAAAAACTAGGGACATTACCGACCAAGGCACCTTAAACGCCATGTTGGAAGTGCCCCGTCACGAATTTGTACCCGATGATCTAAAGAATAGGGCGTATGACGACGGACCGCTTCCCATTGGCGAAGAACAGACCATTTCACAACCGTATATCGTGGCCTATATGACACAATCGCTGAATTTGAAACCCAGTGACAAAGTGCTTGAAATTGGTACAGGGTCAGGGTATCAAGCAGCCGTACTGGCAAAAATTGTAAACTCCGTCCATACTATCGAAATCGTCGAAAAATTGGGTCTCAGGGCCGAAAAGAAATTACAGGAATTGGGATATACTAATGTGGACGTCAAAATCGGTGACGGCTACCACGGTTGGCCTGAAAAAAGTCCGTTCGACGCCATAATCATTACAGCAGGGGCGCAAACCATTCCCCCGGCATTGATAGAACAGCTGAACGATGGAGGCAGACTGATCATGCCACAAGGAAGAACATCATCCGTACAACACTTAGTCCTGGTCACTAAGTCAAAAGGCCTACTAAAAACAAAAACACTACTGCCGGTTCGCTTTGTTCCCTTTACCCGAAACCGAAATAGATAAAATCAAAAGGATAACTGCGGGCACCAGGCTCCTTTACGATTTCAGCCAAGCCTCACGTAACTGCGCTTCTTTCGGAGCGATATTCTCAACAGGAGTAATGGTTCCGACCTGTAGCATCGGGGTACCGACTTTCCCCTCGAGCTTGATTTCGTCCTCGCCCCGTTGAACCGTCATGGTAATTTCGGTGTCTGGGGTCCAACCAAAACTCTGACCGATTATAGGTCGAATAGCCTCTAAAGTAATCGGGGTATCATTAATGCTTTTTATCACATCGCCTGCTTCAGCTCCCAAATCGATAAAAAAGCTGCTGAGCGGAATACCTTTCCTTATAAATACGGCATTGTCTTTCGACGGATCAATATCTATAAAAGGTTCTTCGCCATCAAGAAAATATCCGGTCTGTTTTTCGGAACTTTCCATCTTCAGGCCCACCTTGGTCAAATAGGCGCTGTAATCAATAGGAATGTCGCCAATAACGTGATCATCAAAAAATGTCCTGATTTCTGGATAGGTCATTGCCACGATTTCATCGACCAGTTGATCATCCTCAAAGGGAGTGTCCTTTCCGTATTTTTTTGAGAGTTCCTTCATCAGCCATAAAACTCCCTTTTCACCATGGCTCAATTGTCGCAGCTCGATATCCAAAGCCATGTTGATCAAGGCACCTTTCTCGTAAACGTTGGCATAGTTTTTCTCGTACGGTTTCGCAAGAATATTTTGGCTCATCGTCGTAAACGACATGGCATCGTCGTAGGATTTAGAATTGGTAATCTTATCCATCATCCGTTGATAGAATTCCGTCTCGTCTATTAAACCTTGTTGCACCTGGAACAGATTCGCAAAATACTCGGTCGTACCTTCGTACATCCAGAGGTGTTGCGACATTTTGGGGTCGTTGAAATCGAAGTTATGCACCTCTTTTGAATGCACGTTCAAGGGTGTTACGGTATGGAAAAACTCATGAGAAACCACATCGATCATGGTCTGTTCCAAACGCTCCTTGTCCAAAGCCTCGGGCAATACGACCGTAGTCGAAGTATGGTGTTCCAAGGCACCGAAACCGCCGGCATCCGTAGAATCCCATTTAGAAAGGTACAGCAGAATAACATAGTTCTTTGTACTGTTGATATCCCCTAAAAATGCTTTCTGGGCGGTCATCATCTTCTCCATTTTTTCCTTTAGGTCGGCTGCCTTGTAGACATCATTCGGTGAATAAATACTCAATCTTACCGTTATATCATTGAGATTGAAGCTTACCGTGTTGGGTTCGGCGTATAAAATGGGATTATCGATGACCATAAAATAACGATCGGTTAAAAAGGTATCCGTTTCCTGTTTCCCGTCAGCCGGGCCTTTCAGGGGCAAGGTAGTCGTCGGCTTCAAGTTATCCGGCACACTGATCTCGATTTCGTAAGGCACTTCTTGAAATCCTTTAAAATAGCCTACAAAGCCATGAAGGTTGAGCATAAAATTTTTATCCTTAAGGATATTCGTCCCTGCCGGAGAAAATACGGCTTCCTCGGCACTTGATTCCGTGTCGTAGGTATCGTTCACGTAGTAGGTAACCTTATCAAGGTTTTTACCTTTAATTATGTTCCAAGTATTGTCATCGCCTTTGGTAACGACCAATTCCTTTCCGTCGTAATCCAATGCTTTAAAATCTTCGATATACTTGCCGTAATTATCGGTGCTATAGGTACCCGGAACCGTTTTGGGAATTAAGAACGAAACGTCATCCGTGGTAAAAGCTCCTGGATCTAACGTGACCATCACTTTGTCGTCTATCACGTTCTTCAAGTCCATAGTAGTATGAATTGGGGTTTTATCGGCCGTTACCAAGGCTTTGGTCGAAACACAACTATAAAAGGTAAAGCCGATTGCGGTCAGTAGCAACCATTTTTTCATCCTGTTCATTTTCAATAGCATTTATACGGAAACCCGTAGGTATATTTTGACGCAAGATTATAAATTTTAACAGAATTGGAATCATGATTGGCAAATTATTAAGGATATCGAACCTTCGAACCTTACTCCAATTTTTCTTCCATCCCGCTAACAATTTTTGATTATTTTTGCCACAAAGAAATAGTAGCGGATGCAATACAAAAGGATACTTTTAAAACTCAGCGGCGAGGCTTTGATGGGCGAAAAGCAATATGGAATAGACCCCATACGCCTTGCGGAGTATGCCGAAGATATCAAGGAAGTAGCTGATAGCGGCGTTGAAATCGCCATCGTGATCGGGGGTGGAAATATCTTTAGGGGCCTATCGGGTGCAGCTATGGGGATGGATCGCGTACAGGGCGACCACATGGGTATGCTGGCTACCGTAATCAATGGCCTGGCATTACAAAGTGCTTTGGAAATTACCGGTGTTCAGACCCGTTTGCAGTCGGCTATACAAATTAACGAAGTAGCCGAGCCCTTTATCCGGAGACGAGCCTTGCGCCATCTCGAAAAAGGCCGTGTGGTCATTTTTGGCGGGGGGACAGGAAATCCTTATTTTACAACGGATTCAGCAGCAGTGTTGCGCGCCATAGAAATCAAGGCCGATGTCATACTGAAGGGTACCCGGGTAGACGGTATTTACACTTCCGATCCGGAAAAGGATAAAGACGCCACCAAATTCGATTCCATTTCCTTTGCCGATGTACTGTTAAAAGGCCTAAAAGTTATGGATACTACCGCCTTTACCTTAAGCCAAGAAAACGAATTGCCTATAGTAGTATTCGACATGAACAAACGAGGCAATCTCATGAAATTGGTGAAAGGGGAGAATATTGGTACTGTTGTGAATCTGTAAGTATCTGATTTTAAAAAAATTTTGGATTGTTATTTTATATGTGAATTATGAACGAAGACGTACAGTTTATATTAGATTCCGCAAAGGAAGGAATGGTAGGCGCCATCAAACATTTGGAAAAAGAATTTATGAAAATCCGTGCCGGTAAGGCCAGTCCCGTGATGCTATCTTCCGTTATGGTGGATTATTACGGTTCGGATACGCCACTCTCACAGGTAGCCAACATCAACACGCCCGACGGCCGTACGATTTCGGTGCAACCTTGGGAAAAAAACATGCTACAGCCGATACAAACCGCTATCACCAACGCCAATCTGGGCTTTAACCCTATGAACAACGGCGATTTCGTGATCATTAACGTACCACCGTTAACGGAAGAACGCCGCATCCAATTGACCAAACAGGCCAAGGCAGAGGCCGAAGAGGCCAAAATAGGCGTGAGAAACGCCCGCCAAGATGCCAACAAAGAAATTCGTGAGCTAGATATTTCCGAAGATCTACAAAAAAATGCCGAAGTTGACGTGCAGGAGCTTACCAATACCTATAGCAAAAAGATAGATATCTTTTTGGAAGCCAAGGAGGCGGAGATTATGAAAGTTTAAAGTTTAATAGGATTTATAATTTTCAAAAAGCAGCCCATAGGCTGTTTTTTTGATTGGTGTATCATTTTATTTAGTAATGCACCGTAACACATACAATCGTTCCCTACCTTTGCTCTCGGCAAAAAACTGCAAAATTAAGGTGGCAAAATTTACGAAAGGTTTTTGGGAAAAGACGGCGAATATCATTCTCCGTAACCGGATTTTGATATTGGTCCTCATTGCCGCCTTTACGATATTTTTGGGCATGCAGTGGAAGAATATGCGGTTTAGCAATTCAACCGCCAACCTCTTACCTGATGATCATCCCGTCAATGTCGAATATCAAGATTTTTTGAAAACCTTCGGCGAAGAAGGCAATGCCATTGTTTTTGGTGTTAGGGATTCTTCATTGTTCACCCCATCAAAATTGAATCGCTGGAACAAGTTTAGCAAACAGTTGGCCGCTTTTCCCGAAATCGATTTTGTGCTTTCCCTTGATAATCTTAAAGAACTTGAAAGGGATACGACGGATCAAAAATTTGTACTGAAACCGCTAATTAGCTCGGAGGTCAGAACGCAATCCCAAATCGACTCCCTCACCGAACATCTTTTTAACGACCTTCCTTTTTACGATAATCTGCTGTTCAACAAAGAAAGCAGAACCATACGAACCGTCGCCAACCTCGATAAGGAAATCGTAAATACCTCGGTCAGAAAAGATTTTATACTGCAGGAGATTAATGATTTGGTCGCTGATTTTGAAGCGGAGACCGGTATCGACGTACATATTTCCGGCATGCCGTACATCCGTACGATGAACTCCCAAAGTATTATCGACGAAATCGGAAAGTTCATCGGTGCGGCATTACTGGTCACCTCATTGATTTTCTTTTTCTTTTTCAGAAGTTTTCGGGCTACCCTAATATCCATGTGCGTGGTTATTATAGGGGTGATGTGGGCTTTTGGTATTTTAGGATTATTGCAATACGAAATCACGGTACTGACCGCATTGATACCACCGCTTATTATCGTTATTGGGATTCCTAACTGTATTTTTTTGATCAACAAATACCAACAGGAGGTCAAAAAACATGGCAATCAGGCACTTTCATTGCAGCGGGTCATTTCAAAGATCGGCAATGCGACCCTCATGACCAATATGACTACCGCTTCCGGTTTTGCGACCTTTATAATAACCGATAGCAAGCTGTTGACGGAGTTTGGGGTAGTCGCGTCATTGAACATTATCGGAATTTTCATTCTATCGCTACTGATTATCCCTATCATATATAGTTATTTATCCCTTCCGAAGACCCGGCATCTAAAACATTTGAACAAGAAATGGATTGATGCCTTCGTGAACCGGATGGAACATATTGTTCGAAACAAAAGAATCGCTGTCTATATCGTATCGGTTGGTCTTCTCGTCGCCAGTATTATCGGCATTTATCAAATCAATATTTCGGGAAGCCCTATCGAAGACATGCCCAAAAATGCACAGTTCTTCAAAGATATCCGGTTTTTTGAGGCGGAATTCGATGGTATTATGCCCATCGAAATAGTCGTTGACACCAAACGGCCCAAAGGGGTGATGAACGCAAACACCCTGAAGAAGCTGGACCAGATGGACGAGATGATCACGGAAATTCCCGAACTATCACAACCGCTTTCCGTTGTAAACCTTGTAAAATATTCGAAACAGGCCTTCTATAATGGCCTCCCAAAATATTATCAGTTACCGACCAAACAGGAAACGAATTTTATCTTAAGCGTTGCCCAAAAATCGACAGGCGATGGTGATCTGCTCAAAAATTTTGTGGATAGCACAGGTCAAACCGCCCGCATGACAACTTTCATTCAAGACGTTAAGACCGACCGAATGGAAGAAATAATCGACAGGCTCTCGGAAAACCTGAACAAGCTTTTTCCGGCCGACAATTATGACACGTACATGACCGGTAGTGCCCTATTATTTTTACAAGGCACCAAATATTTGGTGAAAAATCTAGTACTCTCGCTGACATTCGCCATATTTTTAATCGCTCTTTTTATGGCGTACCTGTTCCGTTCGTTTCGCATGATCATCATATCGTTAATACCCAACCTACTTCCCTTACTCATCACTGCGGGCATCATGGGCTATATCGGAGTACCTATAAAGCCTTCGACCATCTTGGTATTCAGTATCGCTTTCGGTATTTCGGTAGATGATACCATACATTTTCTGGCGAAATACCGTCAGGAGTTGATAGCCAACAAGTGGCAAATAAAAAAATCGGTCTATGCGGCCCTACGGGAAACCGGGGTCAGCATGTTCTACACCTCCATTGTGCTCTTCTTCGGATTTTCGGTCTTTATCATTTCGGACTTCGGTGGTACGGTAGCACTCGGCTCCTTAGTATCCGCTACTCTACTGTTCGCCATGTTGTCTAACCTAATTCTACTACCTTCGCTATTGTTGTCATTGGAACGTAACATTGCCAGCAAAGAATTTCTGAAAGAACCGCAAATAGATATTTTACCTAAGGAGGGGGACTTGGATACTTAATTATGAATTCAAAATTTAGAATTCATAATTTCATCCCCAAAATCCTATCTTTGCGCCTCAAAATTCCAGTATGAAATCGAATAACGTAAAAGAACTGCTTTCCAAAAAACTTTTGTTACAGGAAGTTACCGTGAACGGATGGGTCAAAGCTTTCCGCAGTAATCGCTTTATAGCCCTGAACGACGGATCGACCCTGGCCAACATTCAGTGTGTGGTTGACTTTGAAAAGCTGGATGAGACGGTCTTAAAACAAATCAGTACCGGAGCGGCCTTACGAATAACAGGCACATTGGTCGAAAGCCAGGGTCAAGGCCAGAGCGTAGAAATACAGGTGTCCGATATCTTTGTACATGGCGAGGCCGATCCCGAAACCTATCCCATACAGCCCAAAAAGCATTCTTTGGAGTTTTTGCGCGAAAAAGCCCATTTGCGGATCCGCACCAACACATTTGCCGCCATTATGCGCGTGCGATCCGCTTTGTCGTTTGCGATACACCAGTATTTCATCGAAAACGGATTTTACTACTTCCACTCCCCTATCGTCACCGGATCCGATGCGGAAGGTGCGGGCGAAATGTTCAGGGTGACCACCTTAGATAGTAAAAAACCACCCTTAAACGATGATGGATCGATAAATTACAAGGAAGATTTCTTTGGAAAGGAAACCAATTTGACCGTATCGGGACAATTAGAAGCGGAAGCCTATGCCATGGCGTTGGGCAAAGTGTACACGTTCGGACCTACCTTCAGGGCAGAGAATTCCAACACTTCGAGGCACCTTGCCGAATTTTGGATGATAGAACCCGAAGTCGCCTTCAACGACCTCGACGATAACATGGACCTAGCGGAGGATTTTATTAAAAAAGTAGTACAGTATATTCTACAACACTGTGAGGAAGACCTACAGTTTTTGGAAAAGCGTTTGTTGGACGAGGAGAAATCCAAACCCCAGGCCGAACGCAGTGAATTGCCCTTGATCGAAAAACTGAAATTCGTTTCGGAAAATACCTTTCAAAGGGTTACCTATACCGAGGCCATCGATATTTTACGAAATAGCAAGCCCAACAAAAAGAAAAAATTCCAATATCCCATCGACGAATGGGGGGCTGATCTACAAAGCGAACACGAGCGGTATTTGGTGGAAAAACATTTCAAATGCCCCGTTATCCTTTTTGACTATCCCGCAAAAATAAAAGCATTTTATATGCGTTTAAACGAGGATGGAAAAACGGTACGCGCCATGGATATCCTTTTTCCCGGTATTGGGGAAATCGTCGGTGGATCCCAGCGTGAAGAACGATTGGATGTCCTTAAAGAAAAAATGGCCGCTCTGAACATTCCCGAAGAAGAACTCTGGTGGTATCTCGACCTGCGCAGATTCGGTACCGCGGTGCATAGCGGTTTCGGACTTGGTTTTGAGCGTCTTGTATTATTTGCAACGGGAATGGGCAATATCAGGGATGTAATTCCGTTCCCTAGAACACCCCAGAATGCGGAGTTCTGATCGGAAATCATTAACTTTATAAAGTAAGATTTGCCCTGATGCTAAAACAACACCTACAGTTCAAACTATCTCAAAAGTTATCGCCGCAACAGATACAGCTGATGAAACTGATCCAGTTGCCGACGCAGGCCTTTGAACAACGCCTGAAACAGGAGCTAGGTGAAAATCCGGCCCTAGAGACCGGGAAAGAAGAAAGCGATTCTGAAGATGATCCTTACGACGAACTGTACGAGAATGATGAATCGGGGGATAATGAAACCATAGACACCGAAGATATTAATATCGATGAATATCTGAGTGACGATGAGATTCCCGATTACCGTACTAAAGCGAACAATTACAGTGCGGACGACGAAGAAAAAAACGTGCCGTATGCGGCAGGTATATCTTTCACCCAATATTTGCTCAACCAACTCAATACGGTATATCTCAACGAGGAGGAATGGAGCATCGCCGAATTTTTAGTTGGCAGCGTTGACGAAAGTGGATACATACGCAGACCTTTATCCGATATTCTCGACGATCTTGCTTTTACCCAAAACATCTATACCGAAGAAAAGACGATTGAAAAAGTGCTTAAAATCGTTCAAAATTTGGATCCTCCGGGAGTTGCCGCCCGTTCGCTAAAAGAATGCTTGGTCATTCAACTGGAAAGAAAAGAACCAACACCCAAAATCGAACTGGCTATTGCCATTTTAGATAAATCCTTCGATCAGTTCACAAAGAAGCACTACAAAAAACTACTCCAAAAACATAACATTACCGAAGACCAGCTCAAAGACGCCATTTCGGAAATCGAAAGACTGAACCCAAAACCTGGCGGATCGTATTCAGGCAACAACAGAATGGTGGAACACGTGGTACCTGATTTTTCAATACGTATAGTTGACGGGGAACTCGAACTTTCGCTCAATGGCAGAAATGCCCCTGAACTTCACGTGTCCCGTGAATACAGCAACATGCTTAAAGGCTATAAAGAAGCTAAAAGTAAAACCAAATCACAGAAAGATACTGTACAATTCATCAAGCAAAAGCTCGATGCTGCCAAATGGTTCATCGATGCCATCCGCCAGCGTCAGCAGACCCTGTTCGTTACGATGAGTTCGATAATGAATTACCAAAAAGAATACTTTTTGAGCGGTGACGAGCGAAATCTACGCCCCATGATTCTAAAAGATATCGCGGATGAAATTGGTATGGACGTCTCAACGGTTTCCCGGGTGGCCAACAGCAAATATGTCGATACCCCTTACGGCACCAAATTGATCAAGGAATATTTTTCCGAATCCATGAA
>RCMY010007826.1_pt1 | contig 10573 bp, 8 predicted proteins | sample 2041341 | NCBI WGS metagenome assembly RCMY01 (sample SAMN09708234, study PRJNA481090) | Marine sediment metagenome, whole genome shotgun sequencing project.
GAGGATCTGATGGAGGAACTGATCGGCGACATCACCGATGAGTACGACGTGGTGGGGGAGAACACCACCGATCACGTGAACCGTGTCGATGGGTTGACGACGATCGAGGAATTCGCCGAGTCCACGGGCTATGTTCTGCCTGATGGACCCTACGACACCGTCGCGGGCTACGTCATGGCACAACTCGGGGAGTTGCCCCAACTGGGCAGCTCCGTCACGGTGCATCTCCTTCCCGTTGATCAGACGGGCGAGGGCGACGAACATGTCGGTTTCACCTTGACGGTGGCCGAGCTCGACGCGAGACGTGCTGCATGGTTCTCACTGCGGCGGGAGCTGCCCGACGGTGCGACCGCGGCCGAGGACGCCCATGGATGACGGATCGCGCCTACTGACGAGCCCACGGGTGGGCCCCCTGCTCAATGCGGCAGTGGAGCACGCCGGTGGGGAACTGGGCGAGTGGAAACTCGACCATGTGGACACCAACCCCGAACAGTCCACCACCGCCACCTACCTCGCGCAGGTCACGTGGCCCTGGGGGCAGCGCGCTGAACTGCTCGGTGTCAGCGCACGGTCAGGGGCGCTGTTGCCCACGGATCGGGGCGCCGAGGTCTTCGCTGATGGCACCAGGGAAGTGGCGGTGTGGCTCTACCCCCACGACCCAGACCTGCCGGGGCTGCCGAGGGCAGCATTCCCTGACCAGTTGGCGGAACTCCTCAACGCGGAAAACATTCTGGGACGCCCCGTGACAGCCGAGTCGCTGGTTGTGACGATGATTGGGTATCGCCCGCGACGACGGGCAGTGGTGAGAGTTGCAGTCCGGGACAGCGCGGAAGTGTTCTACATCAAGGTGTTGCGTTCCAAGGTCTTCGCTGATGTCTTTGAGAGGCATCGGCTGCTGCTGGAAGCCGGCGTACCGGCTCCACGCGTGGCACTGGTGACCCCGGACCACCTCATGGTGGCCCGCGAGTTGCCCGGCGCGTCACTGGCCGTGGCGATCTTCGATCCCGAGGCTCCCTGCACTGCAGAGCAGCTCATCGGAGCGCTCGACGCCATGCCGTCCGCGGTGGCGCAACTTGAGCGTCGCCCCCCATGGACCGACGCAGTGGCCCATTACGCGGCGATGGTGACCTCTGCGGTGCCGGAACTCGGCCCGGATCTGGCATGGGCGGCTCAACAGATCACCGAGGGCCTGGCGGGGCTGCCGCTCGGACAGGAAGCGACGCACGGGGACTACCACGAGGGGCAATTGAGGGTGGACAGCGGCCGCATTGTGGGGATTCTCGACGTCGACACGATCGGACCAGGACGCAGGGCCGACGACCTTGCCTGCCTGATGGCACATCTGTCCACCATCCAGCGCATGAATCCTGCTCAGGAGGCACGCGTGCGCGATCTCCTTGCCCGATGGGTGCCAGTTTTCGACGAACGTGTGGACCCGGTGGAACTTCGTCTGCGCACGGCCGCTGTGGTGATCAGCCTTGCAACCGGGCCCTACCGGGGTCAGGAAGTGGCATGGAGGGAGACCACCGCAAGCATGGTGCGCACCGCCCTGGCCCTCATCAAACAGGTGGCCTGACAAGCTGCTGGTCCCTTCGAGGGACTGTGAGATGTTTCGGGGAGATAACGATTGCGCCCGGGGGAGGCACAAAAATCGCGCAGGCAGTATGGTCAGCTATCCGCAAGACCTTTACATTTTCCACAGCTCTTCCAGGAGGAACACGCATCGTGAAGAAGTCACTGCTGAAGCTCGCGTCTGTGATCGGAGCCAGCGCACTCGTGCTGTCCGGTTGTGCGACGGCGCCCGAAACCACAACGCCAGGTGAACCCACCGAGGCCGTGTCCCCGATGGACGGTTCGTCTGTGGAGGCCTCCGCGCCCACAGGTGATTTCAAGGCCTGCATGGTCTCGGATGCCGGTGGTTTCGATGACAAGTCGTTCAACGAGACGGCCTACAACGGCCTCAAGTCCGAACTCGGTATCGAGAAGAACGAGATCGAGTCCAACTCCGAGGGAGATTTCGCCCAGAACATCCAGGCCATGATCGCCGCTGATTGCGACATCGTGGTCACCGTTGGGTTCCTGCTGGCCAACGCCACGGAAGCTGCTGCCAAGCAGAACCCCGAGGTGGATTTCGCCATCGTCGACAACAGCTCCTTCGAGGGCGTCGACAACGCCAAGGGCCTCATCTTCAACACGGCCGAGTCCTCCTTCCTGGGCGGCTACCTGGCCGCCTCGATGAGCCAGACGGGCAAGGTGGGCACATTCGGTGGGCTGAAGATCCCCACCGTCACCATCTTCATGGACGGCTTCGCCCAGGGCGTGCAGTACTTCAATGAGCAGAAGGGCAAGGATGTCCAGGTCATTGGCTGGGACGCCGACACCCAGGACGGGCAGTTCGTGCCCGGCAACGACCCGTTCGGCAACATTGCCGGCGGCAAGGAAACCGCCAACACCCTGATTGCACAGGGTGCCGACATCCTCTTCCCAGTTGCCGGCCCCGCCGGACTGGGTGGTCTGCAGGCCGCACAGGCTTCCGGAGGCAAGGTCAACGCCATCTGGGTTGACACCGATGGCTGCGTCTCGGCCCCCGAGTTCTGCCCCCAGATCATCTCCTCGGTCTACAAGGGCATGGATGTGGCGGTCTTCGATGCCATCAAGGCGAGCATGGACGACGAGTTCAGCGGCGAAGAGTTCGTGGGCACCCTCGAGAACGAGGGCACGGGCCTGTCCCCGTTCAACGAGTTCGACGGCAAGGTCTCTGACGAGATCAAGGCCGAACTGGACAAGATCAAGGAAGACATCATCAGCGGTGCCATCGAGATCACCTCGGAAGCACAGCCCAACTGATCATGTGATGTGAAGACAGTGCCGGCTGGCCGGGATCACCCCGGCCAGCCGTCACTGTCAGCCAAGGCCGAAAGAGGTTGCGTGGAGACCCGGGTCGGTCACACCCCCCTGTGGCCGATTGAAACGTGCACCTACACTTCTGGGACAACTGTTCAGACGCGGCAACACCGTGAATCCACTTGAGACAAATCCACTTGACAACAATGCAGTTCGAGAACGGCCAGCGTCGGCCGAGGGGGTACAACAAGTCGTGAGCACCGAGCGCCAAGAGTCCGTCGAGCACGAAGCCGAGGTCCTTCACCTGAAGGGAATCACCAAGCGTTTCGGATCGTTGACGGCGAATGATTCGATCACCCTGGATCTCGTCCCCGGACGGATCCATTGTCTGCTCGGTGAGAATGGTGCGGGGAAGTCAACGCTGATGAACGTCCTGTTCGGTCTGCTGCCGGCCGACGAGGGAACGATCAGTGTGGGAGACAAGGTCCTGCATCTGGAAAATCCGAAGCAGGCGATGGCCGCCGGCATCGGCATGGTGCACCAGCACTTCATGTTGATCCCCGTGTTCACCGTTGCCGAAAACATGGTGTTGGGACGTGAGCCCGGGCGCTTCGGCACCCTTAACCTGAACAGCGCACGGAAGCTGGTGCGTGAACTCTCGGATCGTTATCGTCTGGACGTGGATCCCGACGCCCTCGTCGAGGACCTGCCCGTGGGCATCCAGCAGCGGGTTGAAATCCTCAAAGCCCTTGCCAATGACGCCAGCTACCTGATCTTTGACGAGCCCACCGCAGTGCTCACCCCCCAGGAGATCGACGAGCTCATGGTGGTCATGCAAGCCCTTCGCGACGAAGGCCGCGCCATCTGTTTCATCACCCACAAACTGCGCGAGGTGGTGGCGGTGGCTGACGACATCACCGTGATCCGCCGCGGCAAGGTCGTTGGCCAGGCCAAGCCGGATGCGAGCGAAGGCGAACTGGCCGAGATGATGGTGGGCCGCGCAGTGAACCTGACGGTGGACAAGGCACCGCCGAAAGCGCAGGAGGACCGCTTGGTCCTCGAGGGATTCACCGTGGCCAATGCAGCCGGGACCGTGGTGGTGGATCACCTGGACCTGACCGTTGCAGGGGGAGAGATCGTCTGCATCGCCGGCGTGCAGGGCAACGGCCAGACGGAGCTCGCGGCCGCCCTGCTGGGGACGATGCCCGTCATCGCTGGCACGGCGTTCCTCGACGGTGTGAACGTGACCAACCTGTCGCCGCGGAAGACCATCGACGCAGGGCTGGGATTCGTCCCGGAGGATCGCCAGCGCGACGGTTTCGTCGGGGATTTCTCCATAGCCGAGAACCTCGTCCTCAACCGTACGGACACGTTTGCCAAGGCGGGCAATCTCGATCTCGGACACATCCGCACCAATGCCGATGAGCTGATCGAGGAGTTCGACATCCGCACGTCGTCGCAGACGCAGCCGCTGACATCCCTGTCGGGTGGCAATCAGCAGAAGGTGGTCCTTGCTCGAGAGCTGTCGAGACCTCTGACGCTGTTGGTGGCCAACCAGCCGACCCGTGGCGTCGATGTCGGTGCCATCGAGTTCCTGCACAACCGACTCGTGGAGGAACGGGACCGGGGCACGGCCGTGTTGATCGTCTCCACGGAGTTGGAGGAGGTGGAGTCCCTGGCGGACCGCATCGCCGTCATGTACCGGGGGCGGATCGTGGGGATCGTCGGTCCTGACACCCGCCGCGACATCCTGGGCCTCATGATGGCCGGGATCAGCTATGAGGAAGCCAATAGCAGCATCGAGAGCAGCAGGACGGAGAAGGCAGATGTCTGAGGATCTGGTGGAAGAGAAGGAATTGTCGTCCAGCCCAGCCGGATCCGCCGCTCCAACCAAGCGTCCGCGATCACGCTCATGGGTCGGAGTGGTGGTGACGCTGATCTCGTTCGTTCTCGCCTTCGTCACGGGTGCCGTCGTCATGGTGGTGGCTGACCAGGACGTGCTGTCCAAATTCGCCTACTTCTTCGACCAACCCAGTGATGCCCTGGGTGCTGCCTGGGAGAAGATCTCGACGGCCTATGGAGCGCTGCTGCGTGGCTCCGTGGGATCGTGGCGGGCCATCACCGAGACCAGTGCCCAGGCTGCTCCGCTGATCTGCGCTGGTCTGGGAGTCGCGCTGGCCTTCCGTGCCGGACTGTTCAACATCGGTGCGCAGGGACAGGCCGTCTGGGGGGCCCTCGTTGGTGCCTATGTGGGCTTCTCGTTCACGGGTCTCCCACTGTTCATCCACATTCCCTTCGCTCTGGTCATGGCCATGGTGTTCGGCGCACTGTGGGGCGGCATCGCCGGTTTCCTGAAGGCAAAGACGGGCGCCCACGAGGTCATCGTCACCATCATGCTCAACTACATCGCGCTGTACATGTTGCAGTTCCTCCTCACCACCCAGCTCCTGCAGCAGCCGGGACGATCAGATCCCATCTCGCCCGTCGTGCAGTTCTCCGCCACCATGCCCAGGCTCGCCGGAACCCGGCTCACGCTCGGCTTCTTCATCGCACTGGTGGCAGCAGCCGCGGTGTGGTGGCTGCTGGAGCGCACAACGCTCGGGTTCCGCATCCGCGCCGTGGGCCAGAACCCGCACGCAGCGGCAACTGCAGGCATGAGCGTCTCCCGGACAACCATCATCGCCATGGCGGTTGCAGGCAGCCTCGGTGGCCTCGCCGGAGCCCAGGCGGTACTCACGCCCACCCTGTTGACGGGCTACCCCACCCAACTGTCGCTGGGCATTGTTGGCACCGTCGGATTCGACGCCATCACCGTTGCACTGCTCGGGCGGTCGCGACCACTCGGAGTCGTGCTGGCGGGTCTGCTGTTCGGTGCTCTCAAGGCGGGTGGACTCACGATGGCTGCCCAGGCTCAGACGCCCTCAGATCTCACCAACCTGATTCAAGCCCTCATCGTGTTGTTCGTTGCTGCCCCGGCCTTCGTGCTGTGGCTCGTGCCCGTCCTGCGGGAGAAGCGAACCAAGCGCGTTGACACCAGTGCAAAGGAGGCCACGGCATGAGCACCCAGATCACCACCCAGAGCGGTTCGGTCAACAGCGCCACCGCCCTCGACAAGGTGGAGGCCAGGGAGGACCGTATCCAGCGGATCTCCACCGGCGTGTTGCTCGGCGTCGTCGGGCTCCTCCTCGTCTGGGCGTTCTTCGGGACACAGGGAGATGCCATGATCGCTCTCTCCGACGCCTTCGACGCAGTCCAGTTGCCCACGATTGCGCTGCCGGGAGCTGCCACTGTCGCGGTGTGCGCAGCACTGGTGCTACTGGCATCGGCTGGCTACCTCTCGGGGAAGCTCAGCCGCCAGTACGCCACCATTGCCGGTGTCGTGGGTGGCATCGCTCTCCTCCTTGGGCTCATCGCCTGGGCGGCCGCCGGTAGTGCGGCGGTCTTCACCATGACGAACCAGTTGCAGGGGACCCTTGCAGTTGCGACGCCGCTGGTCTTCGGCGCGCTGTGTGGCGCGCTGTCCGAGCGGGCGGGCGTCGTGAACATCGCCATCGAGGGCCAGTTCCTGACTGCGGCCTTCGCCGGGGCGATCACGGGTTCGATCACGAAGTCCTTGGTGGCCGCCCTCATCGCCGCCATCCTGGCCGGTATGGCCATGGGTGGTCTCCTGGCGTTGTTCGCACTCAAGTACTTCGTGGACCACGTCGTCCTCGGCGTCGTCATCAACCTGCTGGCAGCCGGTCTCACGGGCTTCCTCTTCCATCAGTTGGTGAAAGAGGACACAGCAAGGTACAACGCGGTACCCATCATGTCGAGAATTGCTCTTCCCGGACTTTCCAAAATCCCATTCCTTGGCCCCATCCTGTTCAACCAGACGGCTCTGGCCTATCTGGCCATCCTGATGGTGCCCTTCGTGTGGTTCCTGTTGTTCAAAACCAAATGGGGACTCAGGGTCCGGGCCGTGGGCGAGCATCCGCATGCTGCTGACACCGTGGGCATCAACGTGGTGGCCACCAAGTTCGCAGCCGTTGTGCTCGGCGGTGCCATGGCCGGCTTCGGCGGCGCCTACTTCACGATCGGCTCCACGGGCTCCTTCCGCCCCGACATGACCGTCGGCAACGGCTTCATCGCACTGGCTGCCCTCATCATGGGGCGTTGGCACCCTGTGTACGCGGCTCTCATGGCCCTCTTCTTCGGGTTTGTGACCCAGCTGGGGCAGACCTTGAATCCGCTCGGCAGCCCCATCGACAGCCAATTCCTGCTGATGCTGCCCTACGTGGCCACCATCATCGCGGTCGCTGGGCTCGTGGGACGTGTCCGGGCCCCAGCAGCCGACGGCGAACACTTCCGGAAGGAGTGACGTGGTATTCGGAGGAAGTCTGGAGTTCGGAACAGGTCTGGAGATTGACTGGGAGGAACTGCGCTCGCAGGCCAAGCTGGTGTCGCAGCGCGCCCACGCGCCCTACTCGAACTATCGAGTGGGAGCCGCGGCGCTCGTGGACGATGGCCGCTTTGTTGTGGGATGCAACGTGGAAAACGCTGCGTACGGGGTGACCCTGTGCGCCGAATGTGGGCTCATCTCGTCGCTCGTGGCGGGTGGTGGCGGACGACTGGTGGCTTTCACCTGCGTCAACGGGAACGGGGAGTTGATCATGCCCTGTGGCCGTTGCCGTCAACTGCTTCAGGAGCATGGCGGCAAGGACCTGCTGTTGGACACCCCCGAGGGGGTCTGGACGCTGGAGCAGGTTCTTCCCCAGGCCTTCGGCCCCGAGGACCTGGCGAGGATGTCGGAGAGCAGCAACAGCTAGGTAGCGTTTGACAGCTAGGTTGATGCCATGGAATCGACGCCTTCTGGTAATCACTCACCAATGGGCAATGAGCCCCCACCGCCGGCACCCGACGATTCCGGAGTGGGGTGGGCTCGTCCCGTGGATGGGCAGACTGATTGGCTGACACAGCCTTCACAGCCGCAGTGGCAGGCTCAGACTGAACCGCAGACCAACTCCCAGCCTGTGTGGCAGAGTCAGCCTTCGCAGGCGCCGTGGCAGGGTCAGCCTTCGCAGCCGCCGTGGCAGGGTCAGCCTGATCCGCCATTGGGTTCGCAGCCTGTGTGGCAGGGGCAACAGCAGTACCCGCCGCAGCCCAGCCCCCAACGGCCGTGGCAGGGCCAGCCAGACCAGCAATCGGGTTCCCAGCCGCCATGGCAACAGCAGTACCCACCGCAGCCCAGCTCCCAGCCTGAGTGGCAGGGGCAGCCTCCGCAGCCGCCATGGCAACAGCAGCACCCACCGCAGCCAGGGGACCAGGGATGGCAGCAACGTCCCATGGGCCAGCAACCGCCCGGTGGACAGTATTCGTATCCACCACCTCCGCTTCGACCACGGCCTCCGCGAAAACCTCTTGATCCGGCCAAGAAGGAGGAGATGGCGCAGACCCTGCTCTACACCGTGGGATCAGCAGTTCTTCTCGCCGGGCTGGTTCTTCTCGTCGCACTCTTCCTGGAGCCGCCACCGAGCCTGCTGGTGTATTTCTTCGGTCTCGGGATCGCTGTCATCTCCCTCATCTTCATCCGCCTGCAACGTTCATCCCAGGCCACGATGATCGTGCAATTGGTGGGTACAGCGGTGGGATTCGCGGGTATCACCAGCGCGTGGGAATTCGCCGATGTGGCGCCCGTCATGGCCTTTCCGCTGGCGACCCTTATCGTGGGCCTGACGGCGTTCTCGGCACGCCTGGTCAATTCGCCCCACATGCTGATGTGGTTGGCAGGAATCACCGTCGGTATTGATCTCTTCTCCTCGGAAGCATTCACATCGGCACTCGTTGGCGTGCTCGCTCTGGCGGCGACGATCGGAAAGGGCTGGCCCCGGACCTGCATGGGCGTTGCCGTTGCCGCCGCGGTGTCCGGGTTGCAGGGGCTCTTTTCCCCGGATCTGGCATGGCAGCTCGTATGGCTCATTCCCACCGTGATGGTGGCGCTGTGGCTGGTCCATTTTCACAAGGCCACTCCCGTGGATTCCGCATCGCTGTCCCCCGGAAGATTCCCGCCAGTGCTCCCGACCCGGGGGCAGCGGGGAGGCCAGCCATGGGGCATCGGCCTCATCGTTCTGCCGACGGCGTGGCTGGTGTCCTTCTTCCTCGATGGTGGACCAGAGTGGCCGCCCCTTGTACTCGCCGCTGTTGTCCTCGTGGCTGGACTGGCTCTTCCCGAGCCGCCCGATGCCGTGGACACACAGGGGCCGTTGCGTGCATGGACGACGATTGTTGGCGTCGACCTCCTCTGCCTGACTCTCCTTGCGGAACGGCTCGATTCGGTGATCGAGCCACTCCTGGTCCTGGCCATCGCCATTGCCGTGCAGTTCCTGCCGCTCGTGAAGCCGCCGCTGACATGGGTGTCACGCACTGCCCCCGCGGTGTTTGCGCTTTTCGCCGGCAGGGACGCCGTGTTCTCTGTGTGGGGGTATCCCTCGGAATTGGTGTCGGATCCCGTCACCATCGTGCAGGGTGTCCTGCTCACAGTCCTGGGTGTGGCGCTCGTGGCGTTCCGCCAGGGACCGCCGAGCCCGGTGCTCGACGGGGCGCGGATGCTGGGCGGTCTGTATCTCTGCGTGCACGGAGTCGTCATGGGATCAACGCTGATCGGGCTGCAGTTCGGAGACGGTCAGGGCGGCTTTCTGGTTGGCCACGCCATTGCGTCGCTCGGCTGGATGTCGTTCGCCGCGTGGCTTTACCTGAGCAAGGAGTCCACGATCAACCTCACTCTGGCGCTCGTCGTGGCACTGGGCGCTGTGACGAAGCTCGTTCTGTACGACACGGCAGCTCTGGACGGTGTCGCTCGAGTGGCAGCCTTCATGGGGTGTGGTGCCATCATGGTGGGAATCGCTTTCCTTCGGCAGCAACGGCGCAGTCGGCCCTCAAGTGGGGCAGATGGCCCTGTTTCGCCGCAGGTCACGCAGGCCCCACCCCCGTGGGAAATCAATGAACGCCAATGAGAAAAGGACCAGCCACTGTGCTTGATGTGGAAGTAATTTCGACGTTGCCGAAGGTCGCGCTGCACGACCACCTTGATGGCGGGCTCAGGCCCGACACCATCATTGAGCACTGCGCCGTGAACGGGCACACACTGCCCACCGTGGATCCAGACGAACTGCGTCTCTGGTTCTTCGAGGCGGCCGATTCCGGGTCACTGGTGCGCTACCTCGAGACCTTTGACCACACCGTCGCCGCCATGCAGAGCGCGGACCAGTTGGCGCGTGTCGCCCACGAGTTCGTGCTGGACCAGGCTGCCGATGGCGTGATCTACGCCGAAGCCCGTTACGCGCCTGAACAGCACGTGCACCAGGGGCTCGAGCTCTTTGAAGTGGTGGAGGCTGTGGGCCGTGGCCTCGCCTCAGGCATGATCGAGGCCGAGGATCTGGGGATGGCCATCGTCGTCCAGCAGATCGTGACGTCGATGCGCCACGGCGAGCCCACGATCGAGATCGCGGATCTCGCCGTTCGCTACCGGAATGACGGGGTCTGTGGGTTTGACATCGCAGGGGCGGAGGACGGCTTCCCCCCATCCCGCTTCCAGGCAGCCTTTGACCACTTGAAGCACAACAACGCCTTCTTCACCATCCATGCCGGCGAAGCCTTTGGGCTGCCGTCCATCTGGGAAGCCGTACAGCTGTGCGGGGCCAACCGACTGGGACATGGCGTGCGGATTGTGGATGACATCACCATCGACGAC